>Ga0182027_10000128_pt1 | contig 119694 bp, 129 predicted proteins | sample 712E1DmetaG_FD_121300 | JGI IMG/M metagenome (GOLD analysis project Ga0182027, IMG submission 121300) | Permafrost microbial communities from Stordalen Mire, Sweden - 712E1D metaG (Illumina Assembly) | ecosystem: Environmental > Terrestrial > Soil > Wetlands > Permafrost | place: Sweden...
AGATGTCTGTACTCCTAATATTTCACTCTGGTTTCCGTTGATCTTTCCAAATAAAGTCGAAGCACTGGCTAAATCACTACTGCTTCCAATTGATGTTTCTAAAGTATCCACATAACCTTTTATTGTTTGCAGATCATCATAAGCCGTGGTCGATTTCCCATTATAATTTAATTCGGTCATTAACGATGTTCCTAAACCCAATGCCCCATTAGCCGCATCGTACAAAGTCTGCGCCGTCTGGCTGCCCCATTTGTCCTTAACACAGGCAATATTGCCAAAAACTGTGTTATTACTACAGCTATCATCGGTAGTTCCCAATCTAGTTTGGACTGTGGTGATATTACTGATGATGTCGCTTGCCGAATAGCTACCCCATTTACTCAACAGTGATGTCACATTTCCACTAATCGTATCCACTTTACCGTTAATTGAATCCACTACCGTTTTAACATCGCTAATATCAGCCCGAATATCACTGGTTGATGAGGCCAACGACGTTTGCACTCCCAATATTTTTCCAAACAAACTAGTGTTTGATAAATCGCCGTTGCTTCCAATTGACGTCTCTAAAGTATCGACATAACCTTTTATCGTCTGCAAGTCATCATAAGCATTAGTTGATTTTCCATTGTAATTTATTTCCGCTCTTAAAGAATTACCCACACTTAGGGCATTATTAGCCATATCATATAAAGCTTGTGCCGTCTGTGTACCCCATTTATCTCTAATACAGGCAATATTACCAAAGACACTATTAATACTACAGCTGTCACTGTTTGTTCCTAGACCGTTAGTGACACTGTTAACACTACTTAAGATATCGCTGACTGAATATGTACCCCATTTTCCTAAAATTACATTGACACTCGTTCCCACAGAATTAACGCTAGTGCTAATGGCATTAACGTTATTATTTATTGTATTTATTGTTGAATTTATGGCATTAATACTATCTGGTAGTGTTCCCAAACTTGTTAAACCCGCTGTTTCCACTTGGAAACTCTTATCAAGACACATATATTCCGTCGTTCCCGTTCCAATTGTGCAGCAGACTTGGCTGGGGTAATAACCCTCACTCTGTCCTGAAGTGTCCACACTATATGAATACCAACCGTCAGAACTTCCAATTGATAAAGACGTTCCGCTTAACCAGATGCTTCCATCCGGTTTTCTAGTGGTCAGACTACAACTGGCATTGCTATTTATTGGAGCGTAATTATCGTCATATAAATATTCGCCAATGACACAACTGCTGCCTAATTTACAGATCTGAGTTCCGCTGGCTAAAATCACACCAGTCCAACTAAAAACTCCAATACAAACCAACACCACCGCCAAAACTAATACCCTAATTTTATTGGCCATCAAACTATTTTTTCTTTTTGGTTTCTTCAGAGGTTTTTGTTTTTTCTTCCCCTTTTAATATCCCTAAAAACTCCTTGATGGATTTGGCGAACTCAGGCAGTTTTTTGGGTCCAAAAATAAGTAACAGGACGACTACAACGATAATGATCTCTGGAGTGCCTATATTTTGTATTCCAAACATAATTTTTTTAATAAATAATCTCTATTTAATAATAGAGCAATTTTCACGATTCACCAAGTACTATTTTTGACCCAGATTAAACAACATTGTTCCTTCAAATAATATGGCCATTGGTAAGAAAATTATTAGATCCGACAATAAATCTGGCGGGGGCATTAAAACAGTAATTATTACTAAAGCCGCATAAACGTATTTTCTGTTATTGGCTAACGTTTTTCGGTTAACAACTTTTAACCTCATTAACCAAGTCAGTATTACCGGCATTTGAAAAATAAAACCGCACAAAATGGCCATTATTGACAATAAAGAGAAAAATTTCTGTACATCCCAAATATTATTTACTTTAAAACCCATCGATACGTTCGAATAAAGTGTGATTAAAGATTGAGACATCCAAATTCCAAATGCCGCCCCGATAAAAAACAAGAAAATTATTATTGGTAATAAAGTTATGGTCAATTTTTGTTCTGTTTTTGTTAAAGCTGGTCGTATAAAACAAAATAACTCATAAATTAAAACCGGGGAGGCCAATATACATCCAAACAGAATTCCGGAATAAGTGGCAATTTCAAATACCTGTCCAGGAGAAGTCATTACTAAATTAACGCCTGAGAAGTTATACCAGTGAATTATCGAAGACAATATATCCTGACAAAAAATCACTCCCAATAATGCTCCGACCAAAAAAAGAACCATCACTAAAGTTAATTTTTTCTTTAATTCCAAGAAATAGACGGAATATTTTTCCCACGATTTTATTTGTTTAATCATCTTTGCTATCCTTAATCATAATCTATGCCAGCCACTTTTGACAAAATACTTGGAAAACCCCTTTCCCATAAACATCAAACTACTGATATTACGGGTTTAACTAATTTAATTAATAGTAGCAATGACACTATTGCTACGATTAATAGCACTCAGGTTCTTACTTCAATCTCTGCTAATGTTGAACTAGTCGATGCCACCTCTGCTAATATCTCCGTTACTTTACCAGCTATAAGCACTTTAAGTGCTGTCACCTTTAGAATCAAAAAAATTGACTCTTCAAATCATACGGTAACAATTATTCCCAATGGTACGGACAAAATTGAAAACATTTCTCAAAATTTAATCATTGAATTTGCCAATACATCGGCTCAATTGATAGCTTCTACTTCAACTAGCTCTTGGTTTATTATATAAATATAATATGGCCTATTTTAATCGGACCAAAATTACTGATAGTAACGGCAACCTCATCAATCCATCTCAAGATGAATCCATTGTTTTGTTGCGTCGGATTGCCAAGCTTTTGGAAAGTAATGCTAATACTGATCCTTCCATGAGACAACGGGTTACCATCGCCGCTCTAGACAATGGTACTGGCACTATTACTTCCGCTGGCACCGCCCTTCCCGTTGTTGCTACCCAAGGCACTGCTTCCAATTTGCTCGCCACAGTTTCCCAAGCTACAGCCTCTAGTTTAAATGCTACGGCGGTTTTAGCCGCCGGTACTGCCAATGTTGGTGATGTTGTCATCACCTTTGGCCCTCAAGGCACTGCCGCTGCCGCTGGTATTGATAGTCGTTTTTATATGATTGATACCGCCAGAAATTCTTATGCTACTGGTATTAGGAGTAATTTAAAATGGAGTTAAAATAAATAAAATATGGGTTTAAATAGTAGTTTAAAACCAGTCGTCGACCTTCCCGTTTGGGAGTGGGGGCGTTTTGCCCCGGCGGCTACCGCTGCCATCAGTGCCTCTGTTAGTGATTGGAATTGTTATTACATCGGCGGTACGCCTCGTTTTGCCTATTACGTCGTTACGGCTGCTCTTTATCGTTACGACACTGTTACCGATGCCTGGCAGCAATTAGCTTCCGATCCGATTACTCCTACTAACTGTACTGCCCTGGTTTATAACCCTTCCAATGGCTATTTTGGTAAAGCTATTGGTCCCGGCCCTGGACAGAATACCATTCAAATGGCTGCCCTAAATGGCACTTCTCTCAACGGCAGTAAAATTTGGATTTATGCCGGTTCTGGTGCTGGTCAGGAAAGACTCATTACTGGTGTGGCTGATCCCGTTGTCCACGATAGTGGTTTAGTTACCGCCACTACTGCTGTGGTGACTATCCCCGGTTACATCGAAGATACTACTACTGGTTTTAGTATTAAAAATTGGAAATGGAACCAATGGCGGGATTATCAATTCCGAGTCACTTTTGGTCCGGCTACTGGCGGTCCAAGCCAAATTCGTCGCGTTTTGTACAATACCAACAATCGTCTTTATTTTGCTGATAACAATTATTCCCTATTACATGGCCAATTTAGTCCTTTAATGACTGTTATCCCTGGTGCGGCCACTTCTTTTTATCAAATTGAATCTTCCATTGTCACTGTTGACTCTCCTTGGACTACTCCTCCTGACAGTACTTCCAAATTTGTCGTTAAAACTGGTGGTCTTTGGCATGTTTCTGGATATGGTTCTGGTGCCAATTATGTTGTTGATTATTATGATATTGCCGCCGATGTTTGGTATGTTAAAAGCACTGTTACCAATATTTATCCCGCTGTTTGGACCACTCTCGATGTCGCAGTTGAATCAGTAGGGGAATGTTGTGGTGGTCTCAACACTGATGGTTCTGTCACCTCTCCGCTTGCCGCTAAACTTGGCACTATTTCTACCGCCGCTGCCCCCTACGATGTTCGTACTCTAATTGACAGTGGTCAAAACATGCAAGTCAACAAATATGTGAATATGATGATCCGCATTACCGGTGGTAAAGGTCGGGGCCAGCGTCGTCTTATTACTGGTAATAGTCAAACTACTTTCATTATCAGTCGGGACTGGGATGTGGTTCCGGATAATACTTCCACCTATCAAGTTCTTGGTGATTCTAACAAAATTTACATCATCGGTGGTGGTTCGGCTGCTATTGTTGCTCACGATATTATCGAAGATATACCGGCCATTGGCCGACAATTTGATTTTGGCGTTACCCGAACCTTTTATGCTGATTACGCTCCCAAAGGTGTTGGTATCATTGCCGTCTCTGCCGGCGGCACTGGCTACGCTGTCGGTGACATTCTTACCCTGACTACCAATGGTTTAGCCACTGGTACCGGTTGTACCGTTAAAGTTCTCACCCTTGGTACTAATAGTTCTGTGGCCACTGTAGCTCTTTTGACCGCTGGTACCGGTTATCTTCCCAGTGCTTCTGCTCCATACGCCGTTACTGGCGGTTTTGCCGGCAACAATGGTGCTTGTACTATCTTAGTCACCGCCAATGCTATTCCTTCTCAACCTCCCCTCGGCGTTGTTTCTATTACTCGTCTTACCGGTAGTATTTATGGTTCAACTCTGACCGCCCCTGGCACCGGTTACAGTCCCAATGATTTACTTACTGTTGGTTCTGGTACCGGTGGTGTCATTCGGGTTTTGACGGTTACCAGTGTTGGTGGCATTGCTACCTATTCTATTGAACACTCTGGTTCTGGTTACACTGTTGCTGTCACTCCTCTCGCCCTTGCCAACACCTTGATTCACAATTCCGCCACTGCCCCCGCTTCCGGTACTATCAAAGTCGATACAATTTGTGATATTGCTGTCGTTACCACTGGTTTAACCCATAATTTTGTTTTAGGCGATACTGTGGTTATTGGCGGTTGCGATGCCATTGCTACCAATTTAAGTCAAGCCTATTACGGCGGTGCCCGAGTTGTTTGCGGCACCATGAATGCTTCCGGAGTGGCCACTGCTACCTGTTTCAATTATTACCTACCTACAGGTGGAATTGTCAATGTTTCCCAAACTGGTGGTGTTATTTCTTCGGTTGGTACTATTAATACCGCTGGCGTTGGTTATAGCACTGGTAGCGGTATTATTCCTACTTTAGCCTCTTTAGGCGTGGCGATTACTTCTGGCGGCACCGGCTATTCTGTTGGTGATTTGCTTTTAGTTTCTGGTGGGGTTGGTGGCTTTGTTAAAGTTGCCACTGTCGATGCTGTTAATACCGGTGTTATCACCGGCGTTACTCTCATGAATCCAGGCACTGGTTATACCGCTGGCGCTGGTACTGCCACTGTTAATACTGGAAATTTTTCTGTTGCCACTTACGGCGGCGGCTCCTCATTAGGCAGTGGTTGTACTCTAAATATATCCGTAGGTTCGCCATATTCTACAGGTTCTGGTGGGGCTATTGTCAATGTTACTGCCGTTACTGGCACTGGTGGTCTTCAAACTGTTTCCCTCTGTACTGCCAACGGCGGTACTGGCTATGGTGCCACTGCTACTTTAGCTCCAACAGGTTCAGCTGCCTCATTCAATGCTGAATCCATGTCCAGCAACTACTGTTTAATAGATAATACAAAAAATTGGCGTCCGAATGAAATGGTCGGTAAAATCATTGAAGTTTGTCTGGGCGGTCCAAACGCCGTCGGCGTTATGCGCCGCATTATTGCCAATACTTCCCGTACTCTCACTGTTGGGGCGGCTTTTATTTCTCCTCATAACCCTCCTTCTGTTGGTTTGTCTCAATATGTCATTCACGATCCGAAACCCTTTGGCACTGAAAACACCAACAAAGGTGATCCTCAACAGTACAGTTGGGGTACAGCTTCAGCCGGTGGTTCCACTACCTCTTTAGTCGATGGTCATACTGGATTGGGTGTGGTTGCTGTCACTTCCGGTGGTACTGGTTATGTTGTTGACGAAGTTTTAACTCTCTCTACCGGCACTAACGGTAAAGTTACTGTTACTGCGGTTAGTTCTGGTGTGATTACTGCCGTCAGTCTGACTAACCCTGGCACTGGTTTCTCCGCCGGTGGCCTTTGTACTATTGCCAGCACTACTGGCTCTGGTGTTAATGCGACTATCACTGTCACTAAACTTAACGGTAAAAACTGGCAAGTTAATCAGTGGGCTGGCAAAAAAGTCAAAATCCTTGCCGGTAAATGCGTTGATTCCAATCCTAACGAATTGTTGATTGCTTCCAATACCGCCACTATTTTAACTTTAGCCTCAGGTTGGGCTTTTTCTGACACTCCAGACACTACCACTGTTTATGCCATTATGGATAATTGGGGTGTCGTTTCTAGTGCTGCTGCTGGCGGTTTAACTCTCACCACTACGGGAGGTGTCGTTACCGGTGTTCCCGCCAATGCCACTGTCAGCACTGCCGGTACCGGTTATAAAATTGGCGATATTATTTGGGTTAATGGTCCCTCTGCTCTTGGACTTTTTATTAAAGTTACAACTATTGGTACCCCAGCTACTGGCAATGTCACCGGTTTTACTGTTCTTAATCCAGGTTGTACTGTAGTTGTCTCTACTACCTATATTTCAGTCTGTCTCACCGGTCCGGGAACCGGTTTCGTTTTAGCCTCTGGCACTGCTGTCAGTACTCTTGGCTCTGCCACTGTCATCAATGATCCTTTTCAAACCTGGGGCACCAACGTTTTACAAACCAAGCGTTTCCGGATTACTGCCGGTGCTACCACTCTTCCCGGTATCGAAGTCGCTATTAATACCACCAATGCTTACAATCAGCTTACCGTTGCCACCACCACTTCAGTCACTGATGCTAATAATACCTATGCTATCTATTCAACTATGGCCCGTCCTTCGGCAGTTTCTGTTGGTGTTTCCAATTTTATGCGTATTTTTGGTTCTACCGTTTGGGACAAAGGCCGCTATTTCTTGTCCTGGCGGGGTTGTGGTACCTCGATTGTCGAAAGATATGATGTTACTCAAATGATTTGGGAATTTATTACCCCCGGCGATGTTGTTTCCGAGTTGCACACCCTTGGTTCTATGTTTGAATATAACGGTAAAGATCGGGTTTATTTCACTAAGGGTGGCGATACTACCGGTCGGGTTATGTACTATAACATTCCCACTAATTCCATTATTCAATGTGGTGTTGTTCCCTACGGTATGGGTACTGCCGTCCAGGGCAATCGTCTGTTTACCATTAGTACTAGTGATCTTGCCGGCGTCAGCATGGAATATTTATATGTTATGAGGCAATCAGGCACTGAATTTTGGCGAACTCTGATCTTCTGGTAACTAAAAAGCGACATCAAAGCTGTTGTAAGTTAAAGTTGTTCTTCCAGTCCAGGCATCGCTATAACTGTCAACAGTGTTATTGCTGTTATTGGCAAACAAAAAAGTTCCGTCACTGCCCGCCATTTGAATATACCAATTACTGTCTTTATTAATAAATCCGTAATAATTAGGAAAGGTATCGTCATCAACGTTGCTCACGGTATAGCCGTCAGTCGGTGAATTCACTGCTGGATCAATTTTTTTTCCTTCAGAGTCTTTTATAGAAATTGTCCCCGGTCCCGGCACACTCCCAAAAAATGCTGCTTGAGCTTTTTTAGCGTTCAAAAAATACAGCAATACCGTCGCCAAACCGGTGCTGGTTAACACTTTTAAAAATTTTCTTCTTCTGTCATCAATTTGCCCAACTTCCTGTTCTTCCACTATTTCTTCTATTTCATTAGTTTCTTTTTTCTTGGTTTTAATGATCAATATGAAATATATTGGCAGGGGAATTAATACTATATTCAACCATAAATCACTCCAATGTCTTATAGCTATCAAATTAGCTAAGGTTACGACTACTCCCAAAATCAATCCATAAATTATTAGTATTTTTCTAAATTTAAAATTTTGCTTTCTGATTTCTTGAGTAAAAAAGAAAAATACCGGTAAAAATAGAAAAGCTAAAAATACTTGTCCAATACTTTTAACCGTTTTTAAGGCAACTATTACCATAGTACTTATTATCAGTAAATCGTATATCCCTAGTATTTTTAATAATATTTTTTTCCACACCCCATCCCTCTTCATTAACATCATTATAAACATATTTATCTAAAAATTCATTTTTACTCATCAATTGTAATAAAATAACCTATTGAAATCCTTTTTTAAACTTTATTTTGTCTCTCTTTTCTTTCTCATAATTTTTACCGTTCTTTTTTATATTCATTTTTCTCCAGTTTTTCAAAATATTAATTATTCCACGGTTACTACTTTAAAAATTTTACCAAGTCCTACTTTTATTCCCACCCCCTTTGACACGCCAAAGCCAACGGCGAAGGCGGTTCGTCCCACTCCCACCCCCGACACTACCCCTTGGGGCCTGGCTCAACAGGTTGATCAGCATACCTGGACTATGAGAATTGCTTCGGATTCAATTATGGCCACTCCTTCGGAAATTTTATCGGCCTTAAATGCCTATCGCCAGCGATATGGTTCCCAAATTTTAACTTGGGACGATAAACTAGCCGTTTACGCCCAATCCCGGGCCAACTATTTTTATCAAATAAAAAATATTGATGAACATGTCGGTTTTAATAATTTTTTGGAAAAAGAAGATGGTTTTAATAAATTAGGCTATACCTATCTTGGAGAAAACATTAGTTATGGTTATCAGCTAAACGGGGTTCATTTAATTGAATGGATTTATGCCGGTGATGAACCTCATAACAAAAATCAGCTTGACACTAAATGGGATCACGTTGGTATTGGTGTTAAAGGCACTGCCACCTGTCTCATTTTTGCCACCGGCAAGATGTAATTTGTTTTCTAATAATAAAATTTGTCCAATCTTGCCACTTTTCCCCAATTCTACCGACATATTTATTGTGTAGAATTGCTCACTTTGACCTAAATTGTCCCAATTGACATTCGTCTTTCCTTCGGGTTATAACTGGCTATGGGTTTAGTCCATCGTTATTGGATCAAAGTTTTATTTTTCTTAGCCATCGTTGTCGGTTATCTTCTTTTTAAGGACATTTCCAGCTCCGCCCAAAGCCTGTTGCCGTAGTAGTATACTGAATTATTTATGTCCGGATCCAGAAAAATTCCTCGTTTTATCAAAATTATTTATTTGATACTAGTCAACATTTTCGCTCTAATTGGTCTAGTTTTCATCGGTGTCTTTTTTGCTATCAGATTAAAAGTTACTGATGTTTCGGGCACTGTTGATAATCTCAATCAGCAATTTCAAACTCAAAGTGAAACATTAAAAACTGTCGAAGAATCCACCACCAGTGCCAAATTAATCGATATTGACCAGCAAATTAAATCTTTAACTCAGGCTCGGGAACTTAAAATTAATAATCTCTGTGCCCTCAGTGAACTCAGTTATATTGCTCCCCAAAATGTTAAAAAAATTATCACAATTCAAAATCAAACTAATTCCGATCCTCTAATTTCTCAAATGCTTTTTGCTGTTGAAACCCATTTGACCGATCATGACGAATTTAACCAAAATTTAAAAAGCTGTCTTCAGAATTTCGACCCTAAAACAATTAATATTGCCAGTATTTCCGCCCAAATTCAATATCTCAACAGTCAGAATATTTTCTCCTGGCCCGATAAAAAAGAATGGGCTGATGTGGCCGCTTCCATTACCAAAGATAAAAATCTAATTAATCAGGCCGCTTCCGCTGCCCAAATTGAACCTCGTCTTGTCGTTTCCAATCTCATGGTGGAACAACTCCGTCTTTTTTATTCCCAGCGGGAACTTTATAAAAAATATTTTGAACCTCTCCAAATTTTGGCCAATTCCAACAAGATTTCCCTTGGTGTTATGGCTATCAAAGAGGAAACTGCCACTGCGGTTGAAGCCCATCTAAAAGATCCTTCTTCACCTTATTATCTTGGTCCAGAATTTGAACATCTTCTCGATTATCCGGCTGATTCCGACATTGCTACCGTCCGCTACCAGCGTCTCACTAGTTCTAACCATTATTACAATTATTTATATGGGGCCCTTTATTTAAAACAAATGATGACTCAATGGCAAAAAGCCGGTTTTGATATTTCCCATCGTCCCGAGATTATCGGGACTCTTTTTAATGTTGGCTTTCCCCAGTCAAAACCCAATGCCAACCCTCAAGTCGGTGGCTCTACTGTCTTAATTGATCAGACCAATTATACTTTTGGCCGTTTGGCTTACGAATTTTATTACTCTGGTGAATTAGATGATATTTTTCCCTATACTTGGGTAAATTAAGCTTAAGCGTTATAATTCCTTTATGGATTCCGAACTTCGTCAACTCGATTTAGCCAAATTTTTATTTTATTTATCCCGTCATCCCCGAATTTCCACTCGACGTTTAAATCGACTAACTGGATTTCCCGAAACTTTTCTCTATTCTCTTCTAAAAAAATATTCCGACATTTTAGAAGCTCCCTCTCGTTTTTTAGTCGTCAAGCCCGCTCTGCGTCCTAAAATTTTCGCCGATGCCAAAACTTCTATTAATAATATTCAAAAAATAGACGCCAAATTTCTTAAAGAAAATATTAAAAAAGCCACTTCTCTTCGACCTCTTCCTGATCGTCAATTTGATCAATTTTATGCCACTCCCGCCACCACTTTCCGCCGGTCTAAATTAATGGCCAAAATGGGGGATATCTACCAGCGTCGTTTGGCCTTTTTGGGTGATGATGATTTAACCTCAGTCGCCTGTGCTCTAACTCATCAAGCTAAATCCATTACTGTTTTTGAAGTTGACGACCGTCTGATTAATTTAATTCAAGATATTTCGAAAAAATTAAATTTGGATATTACCGTTGTTAAACAGGATTTATTAAAACCTTTAGATAAAAAATATTCTCATTCTTTTGACACTGTTTTTACCGATCCTCCTTACACTCCAAATGGTATTAATCTTTTTGCTAACTGTGCCGTCGAATTATTAGCGCCTCAATTTACTTCACGTTTATACCTGTGTTACGGCAATTCTGATCGTGCCCGCGAAAAGGAAGTCGTCATCCAAAAAAATATTTCTAATTTTGGTTTTTTAATTCATGCTAAATATTTTCAGTTTAATCATTACACTGGCGCTTACAGTATTGGTTCTCAATCCTCTCTCTATTTGCTTGATTGGACGCCTCAGCTTAGAACTATCAGTCTCTCTTTTGACAAAATTTATACTTACGAAAAAAACAAAATGGCTAATAGTTTTCCCTTTTACAACCACTGGGAAATTGAAGTCACTGTTCTACCTTCCCAAATAATTGATGAAAATTATATTGATTCTGTTGTGGAAACTATAATTCACGATTTAAAATTTAATGTTGTTTCTACTGCCAAGCATCTTTTTCCTACCCATGGCGGTTTGACTAAAGTCTATGTTCTCTCTCAATCTCATCTGGTAATTCACACCTGGCCCGAGCTCTCCTCAATCCATTTTGACTTAATGACTTGCAGTTCTAGTGTTAACTCCACTGACGTTAAAGCGGTTTTTTCCTCTCTGCCATCAACTAATCCGCCTATCTTTAGGTAAATTGACTATAGTATTTTTTTTCTAAAGTAATAAAATTGTTTTTACATGAAATCTTTGCGGGTTTTTTTCCACTTTTTGGGCAAATATCGCTGGCAAATGCTTTTATTTTTAAGCGTTTCTACTCTTACTGTGGTTTTGGAAGCTATTCGTCCTTATTGGTTAAAAGGAATTTTGGACAGTGCTCAAGCTAATAATTTTAGAGCGGTTTTCAATTATTTACTTTTATTTGCCTTTTGTACTATTGGTTCCAATTGGATTTCGGCTCTGGCCCATTACCTTGGTGATGTCGTTCTAATTCCCTTCTCTCGAGAAATTAGGGAAGCAGTTTTTGCCAAAATATTAGAGCTAGATTTTGCCTATCATGTCAACAAAAATACTGGTGCTTTGATCAGTGCTTTTCGTCGTGGTGACAATGCTATCAACACTATCTTTTCCAGTTTATTCCAAGAACTTTTTGAAGTTTTAATTACTCTTTTAGTCACTCTTTTATTTCTCTTTCGCGCCTCACCCTCCATGGCTTTTTTCCTCATCGTTCTTTTTATTATTAATCTTATTCTTATTTGTTGGCTCGTTAAAAATAATTTAATCTATCGGGCTAAATTTAATGATGCTGAGGATAATATTTCTGGTATTATTACTGATTCTTTGCTTAACTACGAAACAGTTAAATTTTTTGCTGCTGAAAACAAAGAACGCCGTCGTTTATCCTTTTCATTTAAAGACTGGACCCAAAAAATTTGGGACTTTTCCAATTCTTTCCGTTTTATGGAAGTTGTGGTTGGTACCACTTCTGGCTTGGGAATTCTTTTTATTCTTTGGCAGGCTGTCAATAAATTAAATCATGGTTTTTCCTTGGGTGATTTGGTTATGGTCACGAGTTTTATTACCGGTTTTTATTATCAATTTTTTAATCTATTTTTTAAAATTCGCGATATTGCCAAAAACATTACTGACCTTGATCGCTATTTTGGCATTTTAGATAATGACACTCAGGTTAAAGATCCTCTCAATCCTCAAACCTTAAAAAAACCCGTCGGTTCCTTAACTTTTAAACATCTTGCTTTTGCCTATCCGGGCACCAGAGACCGGGTTTTAGATGATATTAATTTGGAAATTAAATCCGGAGAAAAAGTTGCCTTTGTCGGCCGTTCCGGTGCCGGCAAAACCACTCTCTTAAAATTATTACTTCGTTTTTACGACGCTAGTTCCGGTCTTATCGAGTTTGACGGTGTTGATATTAAAAAATTTACCAAATCTTATCTTCGTTCTTTAATGGCTGTTGTGCCTCAAGAGCCGATTATGTTCAATAATTCCATTAAATTTAATCTTAGTTATGGTCGGGAAAATGCTACTCTGCCAGAACTAGAAAAAGCGGCCACAGATGCTAATATTTTAGATTTTATTGAAAAATCACCTCAAAAATGGGACAGCGAAGTTGGCGAACGGGGCATTAAATTAAGCGGTGGTCAAAAACAACGTTTAGCTATTGCCAGAGCCTTATTGACCAATCCTAAGGTTCTAGTTTTTGATGAAGCCACCAGTAATTTAGATTCTGAATCCGAACGTCAAATTCAATCTGCACTTAATTTGGCTTCCAAAAATCGGACTGTTATTATTATTGCTCACCGTTTTTCAACAATTAGAAATGCTGATAAAATTGTCGTTCTCAGTAACGGTACTGTCTCTGAAGTCGGTAAACACCGCGACTTAATTAAAAAAGGTGGTCTCTACAAAATGCTCTGGACTCTTCAATCCAAAGGCAAGCTTATTTCCACTAACGAAAGTTTAGCTGAAGATTAAGCTAAAATAATCTATGAAAATTATCTACCGCGGTCTCACCAAAAATAATCAAAAAATAATTATTCGCTACCCCGAAGCTCGGGATTTACTTCAAGCTTGGCGTTATTTTAATCAAATTTCTGCCGAAAAAACTTTTGTCACTTATCAGGGTGAAAAAATTTCTAAAAAATCAGAAGCCCAATGGCTCGATAAAAATCTTAAATTAATTCGTCAAAAGAAAAAAATTATTCTCTTTGTTTTTGTTGATAACAAATTATCTGGTGTTTCCGATATTTCTTTAAAAGACAGAGTTCAAAAACATGTTGGTACTTTTGGGATTACTCTCTCTCCAGAGACGCGCGGTCAGGGGATTGGTAAAACTCTCATGTCTTTAATTATTTCCGAAGCTCAAAAAAAATTATCCGGTTTAAAAATAATTACTCTCGACTGTTATGTTAATAATGATATTGCTCAAAAATTATACCTATCTTTAGGTTTTATCGAGTATGGCCGCCTTCCAAAAGGTCTCAATTACCGTGGTTCTCTGGTTGATGAAGTTTCTATGTATAAAATGGTAAAATAAGCCCATGGACAAGAGTTATTCTGCCGCTACCGAAGCCGATATTTACGAGTCTTGGGAAAAATCCGGCGCCTTTACCCCAAAAATTGATAAAAATAAGAAACCTTTTTCCATCATTTTGCCTTTGCCGAACGCTAATGACCCCATGCACATGGGCCACGCTGTTTTTACTGTCCAAGATATCATGATTCGTTATCACCGAATGTTAGGCGATCCCACACTTTGGCTTCCTGGTGGTGATCATGCCGGTATTGAAACCCAATTTGTTTTTGAAAAAAAATTACAAAAAGAGGGTAAATCTCGTTTCGACTACGATCGCCAGACTCTCTATCAAATGATTTGGGATTTTGTCGAAAAAAACCGCACCCTCAACCAATTTCAAATGAAAAAGCTCGGTTTTTCTATGGATTGGACTCGTTATCATTATTCACTTGAACCAAAAATTGTCACCAATGTTTTAGCTACTTTTAAAAAACTTTACCGCGACGGTCTGGTTTATCGCGACGAAAAAATTGTTAATTACTGCACTTTTTGCGGCACTGCTTTTTCCAATTTAGAGGTAGTCCATAAAAGCGTCGCTTCTCATCTTTGGTATTTTAAATACCCTGTAGTTGGGGAAAAAGATCGCTTCGTCACCGTAGCCACCACTCGCCCCGAAACTATGTTAGGGGACACTGCTGTGGCAGTCAATCCCAAAGATAAAAGATATCTCGATTTAAAAAATAAAAAATTATTATTGCCCTTGGTCAACAAAGAAATTCCGGTTATTTTTGAAGACACTATTGACATGGACTTTGGCACTGGCGCGGTTAAAGTTACCCCCTCTCATTCTCCCGAAGATTACGACATGGGCAAAAAATTCAATTTAGATTTTATTCGCATTTTTGATTATGACGGTCGTTCTAATCAAAATGTCCCAGAAATTTATCGTGGTCTTTTTCCCGCTCAGGTCCGTCAGATGGTTATCGACGATTTAACTGCTGCTGGTCTTATGGAAAAAATTGAAGACTACACTCACGAAGTCGGCCACTGTTATCGCTGTGGCCGTCCCATCGAACCTATAACCGCCCCCCAGTGGTATGTCAAAATTGCTTCTTTGGCCAAGACTGCTATTGATGCCGCTAAAAACGGTGAGGTCAAATTTTTTCCGGCTCGTTTCAAAAAAACTTATCTTGATTGGATGTCTAATATTCGCGATTGGAATATCTCCCGTCAAATTGTTTGGGGACCTCAAATTCCCGCCTGGTATTGTTTAGATTGTAACCCTGACATTAAAATTAATTTCTTGGATAAAAATAAAAATCCAGTCACTGGTTTTTATAAAGATTTAAAAGATAATTATTCCTTTAAAGAAATTAAAAACGGTCTTCAATCTTTGGTCGCGCCAGTTGATGCCGAATTTAATATTGATAACCATGAAGAATGTCCTCATTGTCATTCTCATTCTTTACTCCAGGAAACTGACACTTTTGATACCTGGTTTTTAAGCGGTCAATGGCCTCTCAGTACTCTTGGTTTTAATACTGCCGACCCTTCAAAATCATCAGAAGATTTTGCCTATTTTTACCCCACTTCTGTTATGGACACTATGTGGGATATTCTTTTTTTCTGGGTCGCTCGCATGACTATGTTTGGCCTTTATTTAACTAAAGAAGTACCCTTTAAAACTGTTCATCTTCACGCCCGTTGTGTCGATGCTAAAGGTCAAAAAATGTCTAAATCCAAAGGTAATGTGATCGATCCGCTGACTATGACCGAAAAATATGGCACCGATGCTCTCAGAATGGCCATTGTTTACGGTATTGCTCCCGCTTCCGACTTTGTTATTTCTGAAGATAAAATTCGTGCCCAAAGAAATTTTGTCAACAAAATTTGGAACGCCTCTCGTTTTGTTTTAATGATTATTGACCGTTTTCAAGAACAGAATCCTAACCTAGTTCTTTCTGTTCCCCCCTCCTTGTCAAGGGAGGGGTTGGGGGTGGGTTTAATTGATGCTGACAAAAACATTTTAGATTCTCTTAATAAAATAATTTCTTCCACGACAAACGATATTAACCGTTATCATTTTGGTCAGGCTTCTGAAAATCTTTATCAATTTTTTTGGCACGATTTTTGTGATCTTTATATCGAAACTGCCAAAGATAGGGGAGAAGAAGTTGTTCCTATTTTATTAACCGTCTTAATAAATTCTCTAAAACTACTCCACCCTTTTATTCCCTTTGTCACTGAGTCGGTCTATCAAATTCTTCAGGAAAAAATCTCTCTTGACGAAAAACAGCTCATCACTGCCTCCTGGCCAAAAGAAATAAAACTTTAATTAATTCCCAATAATCCCTTCATCTTGACCAAATTTTTTGCCATTTCTGGAGTCGAAAAATAAGTTCTCGCCGGCTCCAGTTTTTTAATAATCCATTCCGCCAAAGAATTCTTTAGATCCAACGGAAATAATTCTCCTGAGGCGTAGTCGGTGACCACGTCGGTGTATCGGGTATAAGTTTTATTGCCGCCGAATTTTTCCGGTCTTTCAATAATAAACTCTCCGGTCTCTTCTCCCCAAAAAATCAAAGTTTTTACCCAATTTAACAGGGGATTAAATTCTGTCACCTTTGGTGGTCCGTAGGCTTTTTTAATTTTATTGCGGATTTCGTCAGGGCTATCGTGAACAAAAATTGCCGAATTTGGTTTTGATTTACTCATTTTTAATGATTCTTCGGCCGTAATTTCACTATCATCTTTAATTGACGTTGATAAATCTGGTCCGGTTAATCCGGCAATTAAATTTTGATGGACAGCCACTGGTGTTTGATGATTTCCTGGAATTTTTTTAATTGCCTCTCTAGCAATTACATGGGCTTTTCTTTGATCCATCCCGGCATGCGCCAAATTAATATCCATGGTCACAATATCGGCCACCTGTAGTGGGGGATAAAAAAGTGTTGCCATATTGACGTCGTTACCTTGTTTTTTTCCCATTATCGAAATGCTTCTCAAATCTCTTGATAAAGTCACTTGTTTTCCAATCTCCATAAAATTTTGCCAATGAATCGGATTTTTCTCATATAAATCTTTTCCACTAACAAATTCAACCTCGCTCTCATCAACTCCAAAACATTTTAAAGAGGCGATTAATGCCTGTTTAAAATAGTTATCGGAAGCCCAGCGGATATCTTCCCATTTTCCGCCCAATTTATTATTTAAAAAACTGTGAAAATCAGCCAAAAATATTTTACATTTAGCTCCCGCTTTTATAAAATCAGCAATTTTTCCCATCGACATTAGTCCAGTACCTAAATGTACTAGGCCGGAAATTTCAAAACCAATGTAATGGTTAATCGGCTTACCGCTTTCAATTAATTTTTTTAAGTCTTCCTCCGTCAACACCTCTTGGCAGTTGCGGGTGATTAATTTCATTTTTTCTTCTGTAGTCATATTTGAATTATAAACTAATAAAATAGTTCAGTCCGACGGGCAGGAGTTGAACCTGCATAAAACGGTTTTACAGACCGTTGCCTAACCGCCCGGCGCCCGTCGGTCATCTCAGCCAAAGGCTGATCCGCCTCTGGCGGAAAAAAAGCCCTCACCGCTGTAAAACCAACTAAGGTCTTACAAGGGTGAGGGCTTCTCACGGTACCACCTTGTTTCGTAAATAAAAAAAGCCCCTTTGGGGCTCGATAATTATTTACCTTATTATCGAGTATTTGTTTACCCGTCGCAGTTTTAACGAAGTCGGGCTTTCACAGTGTTACTCTATCTCTATTTAGGGAGATCCCTTATCGATTTTGTCGATATGCTCTGGGGGTGTATTATGTCCCCATCCGCGTTCCAAATCTAATGAATTATAACATTGCCTCTTTTGGTGTCAATCATTATAATCAACATATGTCTACTATCTATCTTTTCCGTCACGGTCAATCCGAATTTAATTTAACCAAAACCTTCACTGGCTGGCTTGATGCCAAACTGACTCCATTGGGAATTGAACAGGCCAAAAATTTAGGTGAAATGTTGAAAGATAAAAAAATTGATTTAGCCTATACTTCCAGATTATCTCGTGCCCAAGACACTCTAAAAGAAGTTTTGGCATTTCACCCCGAATGTCGTGAAACTATTGTTGATGACCGCATGATTGAAAGATCTTATGGTGATTTGAGTGGTCAAACCCATGCCGATGTTATTGCTAAATATGGTCAAGAGCAGTTTGATAAATGGCATCGTGGTTGGAGTGATAATACTAAAAATGGTGAATCTTTTGCCGATGTTGAAGTTCGTGTCAGTCAATTTATTGCCGATTTAAAGGCAAAATATAGTGGTCAAGATTTAGGTATCGCCATTTCCGCCCACGGTAATTCCATTCGCCTTTTCCGAAAAATTATGGAAAACGCCACTGTTGAGGATTGTGTCTCTTGGACGATACCTTATGATCAGTACTTTCAGTACGAAATCTAATTATTTTAATTTACTGGGTTACTAATACTTTTTTCACCTTGCCAACACTCAGGAATTATTTTATTTGAAATATTGTTTTTCTTTACAACGTCACAGGTTGGATTATCCTGTCCCCCAAAAATTCTTTTCCAATGTCCGTTTGGATCTAGTTTTGCTACTTCGTAAGCACCAGGTCCAAAACCAAAAGACGATCCAGTCTGAATATATGCCACATTACCATCTTTTCTGATAATTTCAGCATAACTCCATTTGATACCCAGATCTTTTAGCATTCCTAGTTGTTGTTCATAATTCACGGAATAGTTATCAGTACAAGCCACGTCAACACTCTGTTGCATTGTTTCTTTACTTTGTCCGGCACAGTCTAATACTACAGACGAGGAACATTTTATTTTACCCTTTTCATATGCTTGGTTATAAACACCAGAAAGCAAACTATTTTCAAAACTTTTCGATGAATTTACTTTATTTATCTCATATCCATTTTTTATAAATAAGTTTGTAATTTCTGTACTTATATTTTTTGCTAGTATTTCAACATTTTGTTCCGATAAACAAGAAAAATCCATATTAATGGCTGAACTTAAAGAATTACTCACTGTATAACCATCATTATCTGCCCAAAATACACTACTAGAGTTAGAAAAATTTATTCCTTTACTCTTAAGGGAATATTGTTTTTGGCTATTCTTCAACACTTCAGCAGATTTTTGTAAAATATTAGTAACTTCACTATTTGAAGTTTTAATACTCAAATTAAGTTTTAAAACCGGTAGATAATTTTTTATAAATATCGCTAAAACTAATAATACAACAATAACTATTAACCATTTAATTCTTTTACCACTACTCTCTTTTTTTATAGTCATACAAATATGATTACATACTGAATAAAATTACACAACAGTAATCTTATTTACTATTTAATTTCTTCTTCAATTCTCATCAGTCGGTTGTATTTGCAGACTCTTTCGCCTCGGGTGGGACCGACTTTAATATATTCACTGCCCACAGCTACCGCGAGATCTACCATAAAAGTATCGTTTGATTCGCCGCCACCTCGGTGAGAGGGGACAGTCCACATATTGTTAGCAATGGCTAATTTGCAGCAATCGACTGTTTCGGTGACTGAACCGGCTTGATTTAATTTAATCAAAATCGCATCGGCCACTTTTTTATCAATGGCTTCCTGCCACAATTTAGTGTTAGTTACCGTAATATCATCAGCAATTAATGGGAATTTACCATTAATTCTGGCCAGTAACTTTGGCCAATTTTCCCAGTCATATTCCGACAGCATATCTTCCCAGGAAACAAAGGGATATTTATCCGCCCAAGCCATAAAATATTCGATCAATTCTTGGGAACTTAAGGACTTATTTTCAATTTTTAAATTATATTTACCATTGTTTTCTTCTTGAAATTCAGATGCCGCCGCGTCAATTGAAATCCCCGCGTCCACTCCGGGAATATAACCAGCATTTTTAATCGCTTCCACCATATATTCCATGGGTTTTTCATTGGTCGGAATATCGTTTGGGGCAAAAGCCCCTTCATTGCCGACATTAGTTGATTTACCTTCTCTTTTTAAAATCTTTTTTAATTCCTCGTAAATTTCCATTTCCATTCTCACATTTTCGGCAGCGCTTTTGTTTCCCATCGCCGACACTAAATACTCCTGTAAATCGGTACTATCAGCCGCATGCTTCCCGCCTTCGATCATCACAATCATTGGTTTTGGTAACTTAATATTTTCTGGTAATTGAAAAGTATTTTTTAAATATTTCCATAACGGCAAATTGGCTTCGTTGGCCGCGGCTCTGGCTACTGCCATGGACACTGCTAAAATTGCGTTTCCACCCAAATTGGCTTTATTGACCGTTCCGTCTAGATCCAACATTTTTTGATCAATTTCTCTTTGGCTGTTGACTTCCATTCCAATTATTACTGGTGCAATTTTATCCGTAATATTGGCTAAAGCTATTAACATGCCTTTTCCGTGATAACGTTTACTATCGTTATCTAAAAGCACAGTGGCTTCTTTGGATCCGGCGCTGGCGCCGTAGCTTATTGACGCTTCTCCGGTAATTCCAGATTCTAAGGTCACGGTTACTTCCAGAGTTGGGGCTCCGCCACTGGCTAATATTTCTCGGGCTTGGATTGTTTTGATTTTAGACATAGTAAACCCATTATACCCTTTAAAAATTTTTTGTAAGCGACATTTTTTACCATTACCATATAATCATTTACCTCCATTTCCTTTTTTAAAAATAGGTCCGCATAACCGCTTTTTCCCATAACTTTTATTCCTTTAAAAATCGGCCAGGGGACTTCGGCAAAATCATTAATACTCCAAATATTTTGATAATTTTTTTGCAAAAAATCTATCATTTTATTGTCTCTATATTCACCTGGCGTATACTCCAAAAATATCGTCGGCCAGTTTCTTTTTATAGTTTTTTTTGCCCCTTCAATTACCTCCGGTTCCCACCCCTGAACATCTATCTTAATCAAACTAATATATTGTTCATTTACTAACATATTATCCAGAGTCTCGGCAAAAACAATTTCTCCATTTTTATCGATAATTTTACTATTTCCTTGATTTTTCTCATCTCTAATTAAGTATTTTTTCTCTTTTTTATCACTGGCCGCCTTATTAATTAACACTACATTTTTTAAATTATTTTCTTCGATATTTTTCTTTAAAATTTCAAAACATTTTTTATCCGGCTCAATGGCATAAACTTTTTTTACCCGCCTTGCCGCCAACATAGTGTAATAGCCGATATTGGCTCCCACATCTACCACCACACTCTCCTTATTTAATTGATTCAAAAATAGTGCCGTCTCGTATTTTTCAAATTTATCCAAAGCAATTCTTTGTCCAATCACCCTATCATCACTTCGGTACCAAAAATCCAAATCCCCTAATTTTGCTTTATTTAATTTCATATTCCCAACCTGGTTGCCAGGCTTTTCTTTTTCTCCAATCTTCATCAAACGCTTCTTGCCAACTTTTATTTTTCAATAATACTTCCAATGCCAACTGTGGTGCCTTATGGGCTACAATAGCGACTTCTTTGTTGTCATAATTCTCTTTTAGAAAGCTAATAAATTCAGCCATTCTGTTTTTTACATCTTCATAACTTTCACCATCAGGAAATCTTTCGTAAATATATTTTTCTTGTAATGGCTCAACTATATCTGAACTTTGTCCATTATATTTTCCATAACTGCACTCTCTTAATCTTTTATCAATTATTATTGGAAAAATTCCTTCAAATGTAAGTTCTGCCGATTCTACGGCTCTTTTCAAATCAGAACAAAAAACAACTTCAAATTTTTTATCTTTAGTTTGTTCTTTTAATTTTATTGATTGTTCTTTACCTAATTCCGATAATATTGTGTCGCTCCAACCTGAAGAAATATTATTTTGATTATCAACTGTTGTTCCATGAACAAAATATGTTATTTTTACTGCCATCTTGTTTTTATTTTAACACTTCACTATCCCCTTGACCTCTTAGCCCCAATAGATATAATATTAGCAGTCAACTGCTTCGACTGATAATTATTTATTCAATTTTCATATATGTCAAAATCTAATCTTGAACCTCTCGCTGGTTATTTGTTAGTTGAACCCTTAAAACAGGAAAAAACCACTGCTTCCGGCATTTTATTACCCGAATCTCACGAAGAAAAACCTCAATCCGGTAAAGTTCTCGCTGTCGGCGACGAATTTACTACTGACTACGGTATTAAAAAAACTTCTCCCGTCAAAGTCGGTGATGTGGTTATTTATAAAGAATGGGGCGGCAAAGAATATAAAGACGGCGACACTAATTTATTAATCCTTAAATTCGAGGATGTTATGGCAGTTATTTCAGCCAAAGGCTGATCCGCCTCTGGCGGAAAATAATCCGCTTTTTATAAATTTATAAATTATTTTTTTAAAACAAATATGGCAAAACAATTAAAATTCGGACAAGATGCCCGCAATTCTTTATTAAAAGGCGTTAATATTTTGGCCAATGCTGTGGCCACTACTCTCGGTCCCAAAGGTCGCAATGTCGCCATCGAGAAAAAATGGGGCGGCCCCACTGTTTTACACGATGGTGTTTCCGTGGCCAAAGAAATTGATCTCAAAGATCCCTACGAAAATATGGGCGCTCAATTGGTCAAAGAAGCCGCTTCCAAAACCAATGATGCCGCCGGGGATGGCACCACTACTTCTACCGTTTTAGCCCAAGCTATCGTTAATAAAGGTCTTCAAAATGTGGCTGCCGGTGCCAATCCGATGATTATCCGTCGCGGTTTGGAAAAAGCCCTCGAAGTGGTTATTAAAGAATTGGACGGCATGAAAAAAGACATTAAAATTGATGATCTGGCTTCCATTCAAAAAGTGGCCACTATTTCTGCTGGTGATGATGAAATTGGTAAAGAAATTGCCCATGCTGTGGTTAAAGTTGGTCGTAATGGTTTAATTACCGCCGAAGAAGGAAAAGGTTTAGCCCTCGAGACCAAAGAAACCTCCGGTATGGAATTTGACAATGGTTTTCTTTCTGCCTATTTTGCCACTGATACTGAAAAAATGGAGGCCGTCATTGATCATCCTTACATTGTTATTACCGATAAAAAAATCAGCTCTATTCAAGACATTCTGCCCTTTTTGGAAAAATTGGTCAAATTAACTAAAACTTTTGTCATTATTTCCGAAGACATTGACGGTGAAGCCCTAGCTACCTTGGTGGTCAACAAACTCCGTGGTACTTTTAATGTATTGGCCGTTAAAGCCCCCGGTTTTGGCGATCGCCGCAAAGCTATGCTCGAGGATATTGCTATTTTAACTGGCGGTAAAGTTATTGCCGATGACCTGGGCATAAAGTTTGAAAATGCCGATCCTGAGGAATATTGTGGTCGTGCCGATTCAGTTACTGCCGATAAAGACAAAACTAGAATCATTAGTGGCAGTGGTTCCAAAGCTGAAATCGACGGCCGTGTGGCTCAAATTCGGGTTCAATTAGATAAATCTACTTCCGATTACGATAAAGAAAATTATCAGCAAAGAATTGCTAAATTAGTTGGCGGTGCCATTGTCATTCAGGTTGGCGGTGCTACCGAGGTGGAAATGAAAGAAAGACTCGAACGGGTCAAAGACGCTATCGATGCTACCAAAGCTGCCGTTGAGGAGGGGATTCTTCCTGGTGGCGGTATTGCTCTTCTTAAAGCTTCTTTTGCCCTAGATAAGGTAAAAGTTGATTCAGAAGAAGAACAAGTTGGTGTCAATATTTTAAAATTTGCCCTCGAACAACCAATTCGCAAATTAGCCCTTAATTGCGGCGAAGACCCGGGTTATGTTTTGAGTAAAATTAAAGATTCCCTAGACGCCGATTCAAAATCTGATCTTGGTTATCACGCGGTTACTGGCGAATTTGTGTCTATGACCAAAGCTGGCATTCTTGACCCGGCCAAAGTTACCAAATCAGCTTTAACTAACGCTGTTTCTGTTGGTACCATGATTTTAACCACTGACGTTCTGGTGGCTGATATTCCCGAGAAAAAACCCGCTGCCCCTGATATGGGCGGCATGGGTGGTATGGACGGTATGATGTGAGCCGATGAGGCTCATCCGCCGATGAGGCGGATAAATTAGTCACACAAATCCCCTGGAAACAGGGGATTTTATTATTTTATTCCCCAATATTCTCTGATCCACTCTATCGACTTTTCCGTCACTTTTTCGTTTTTTTCTAATTCTAAGTATTCTTTTTTGCTAAAAAATTTTGCTTTTTCCACTTCTTCTTTTTGTAAAATAAAGTTCTCATTATTATATTCACCGTTATAACAATAATAAAATTTTGTTTCATTGTGTGGCCGGTCCAAAATTTTATTTTTAAATTTTAATTCTGTCTCAATTCCCAGTTCTTCCCTTAATTCTCTGTATGCCGCTGCCTCAGGATTTTCACCTTTTCCTACATGTCCAGCGCAACTTACTGCCCAATATCCCGGTTGTATCATCTTATTTTTGCTTCTTTGTTGTAATAATAATCGGTTCTTTTTGTCTTGAATTAAAATCGCGATTTCTCGATGAATCAATTTTGGATTGCTATTTGCCTCGCTTTTCCACACCTCTCCAATTACTTCATCTCTTTCATTAACTAAATCCAATAATTCGTCCACGAAAAATTATAACATCCGAAAAATATGTAATATAATTATCTTATGAAAAAATCACTTCTCACTTGGCTCATCATTTGGGCGGTCATCGCCGTTATTGTTTCTATTATTGGTTATTCTAAAATTCTCCCCGGCATTGCTCTTGCCGCTTTTATTAGTCTGATTTTTCTTTTTAAAACTCTAAATGATCATTGGTCAGGTGAAGTTATTGATGTTAAAAATGAGGAAGTTTATAACACTGACAATGATGGTAATAGTAGTTCTGATACTGTGGAATTTGCCTATATAAAATTAGCTAACGGTAAAACCAAACGCACTCAAAATCCTGGCTGGAAAATAGGGAATAAACTGGAAAAAAGAAAAGGCGAGGCCACGATTCGAGTTTTAAAATAATTTTTTTAATTTTTTCCAATTGCTTTTATAGCTAAACTGACTTAAAGTATTACCCGTATGAAAAAATATGTCTATTCCTTTGGAAACAACGCGACTGAAGGCTCAGCCGATATGAAATTTATTTTAGGTGGTAAAGGTGCGAACCTCGCCGAAATGAGTAAAATCGGCATTCCCGTTCCTCCCGGTTTCACTATTTCTACCGAAGTTTGCCAAGATTACGAGGCCAATGGTCAAAAATATCCCGAGGGTCTAGAGAAAGAAGTTGCCGATTATTTGGCCAAATTAGAAACTGCCACTGGTAAAAAATTTGGTGATGTTAAAAATCCTCTTTTAGTTTCCGTTCGTTCCGGGGCTGCTTCTTCCATGCCTGGCATGATGGATACTATTTTAAATCTTGGTCTAAATGAAGAAGTTGTTGCCAGTATTTCTGCTTCCACCGATAATCCTCGTTTTGCTTGGGATTCCTACCGTCGTTTCGTCCAAATGTACGGTAATGTTGTTGAAGGCATTGAGCATGAAAAATTCGAACACGTTATCGAAGAAATCAAGGAAACCAAAGGCATTAAAGAAGATACTGATATGACTGCTGCCGACTGGCAAGAAGTGGTTAAAGGCTATAAAAAATTATTCAAAATTGAAAAAGGCCGTGAATTCCCAGACGTTGCTAAAACTCAGCTTTGGGGTGCCATTGGCGCTGTCATTGGTTCTTGGAACAATGCTCGCGCCATCACTTACCGTCGTCTAAATCATATTGATGAGACCAAAGTTTTTGGTACCGCCGTTAATGTTCAATCAATGGTTTTTGGTAATTTAGGCGCTGATTCTGGTACTGGTGTGGCCTTTACTCGTAATCCCGCCACTGGTGAAAATCTTCCCTACGGTGAATATTTAATGAACGCTCAGGGTGAAGATGTCGTTGCCGGTATTCGTACCCCAAAACACCTCGACGCTCTTAAAGAAGATAATGAAGTTGCCTATAAACAGTTAATGGATATTTTTTCCACTTTGGAAAAACATTATCGCGATATGCAGGATGTCGAATTTACCATTGAAAACGGTAAATTATTCATTTTACAGACTCGGAGTGGTAAAAGAACTGCCCCTGCTTCTGTCAAAGTTGCTGTTGATCTCGTTTCTGAAAAGTTAATTACTGAAAAAGAAGCTATTTTACGGGTTGAACCTGAAAAATTAGAACAATTGCTTCATCCCACTCTCGATCCTAAGGCTAAATCTCAATTTAAATTGATTGCCAAGGGTCTACCTGCTTCTCCTGGTGCCGGTGTTGGTCAGGCGGTCTTTACCGCCGAAACTGCCGTCGAATGGAAAGAAAATGGTAAAAAGGTCATTTTGGTCCGGGCTGAAACCTCTCCAGAAGACATTTCTGGTATGAACGCTGCCGAAGGTATCTTAACTGCTCGTGGTGGTATGACCTCTCATGCTGCAGTTGTTGCCCGAGGTATGGGTAAATGTTGTGTTTCTGGTTGTGAAACTGTTACTGTTTCCGAAATCGAGAAAAAATTTCGTGTTGGTGACCTTGTCGTCAATGAAGGCGATATTATCACTCTCGATGGCTCCACTGGTGAAGTCTTTTTAGGTCAAATCCCGACAGTTAATCCCGAACTTTCCGGCTATTTTGGAAAAATCATGGAATGGTCCGATAAATATCGTAAATTAGGTGTTCGTACCAATGCTGATACCCCCAAAGATGCCAAAGTGGCTCGTGATTTTGGGGCTCAAGGTATCGGTTTATGCCGCACCGAGCACATGTTTTTCCAAGCTGACCGTATCTTTGCTGTTCGTCAAATGATCGTTTCCGAGACTTTGGAACAGCGTAAAATCGCCTTGGCTAAAATTTTCCCTATGCAAAAGAATGATTTCAAAGAATTGTTCCAAATTATGAAGGGTCTCCCAGTTAAAATTCGTTTGCTCGATCCACCTCTACACGAATTTTTACCCAAAACTAAGGTAGAAATTGAAGCTCTAGCCAAAGAAATGGGCCTCTCTGCTGAAAAATTAACTGAAAAAGTCGAATATCTTCACGAATTCAACCCCATGATGGGCCACCGTGGTTGTCGTTTAGGTGTCACCTTCCCAGAAATCTTTGAAATGCAAGTTGAGGCGATTGCGGAAGCTGCCTGTGAATTGATCAAATCCGGTGAATCCATTGTTCCTGAAATCATGATTCCTTTGGTTGGCGAATTTAATGAACTTAAATGGTTAAAAGACCGTCTAGTTCCCGTTATTGAAGCCACTATTAAAAAATACGGTGTCAAAATGATCTATGAAATCGGCACTATGATCGAGATTCCTCGAGCTGCTTTAACTGCCAACACTATTGCTACTGAGGCTGATTTCTTCTCTTTCGGCACCAACGATTTAACTCAAATGACCTATGGTTTCTCCCGAGACGATGCTGGTAAATACTTAAAAGATTACCTCGAGAAAAAAATTATACCCGAAGATCCTTTTAAATCTCTTGATACTGTTGGAGTAGGCAAGTTGATGAAAATGGCCGTTGACCTTGGTCGTTCCACCAAAAAGAACCTTCACATCGGCATTTGTGGTGAGCAAGGTGGCGATCCCGCTACTATCAAATTTTGCCATGATATCGGCTTAAATTATGTTTCCTGTAGCCCTTATCGTGTCCCAATCGCTCGTCTAGCTGCCGCTCAGGCCGCCATCGAAGCTGAGAAATAAATTTTATTTTTTCAAATCAGAACCATCTACCCAACAAACATCTTCGTGTGAAATAAGCGCTCCATTTTGTCCTTCAAGATAATGGGGATCAACTCTTACCCAATTTCCATCTTGGTGAAAACCATACTTATTGTCCTCGGCAGTAACTTTTGTTCCTGCAGGCACAGTTCCATAATTTTCTTGAATTAAGCAATCTTGTTTAGAATAACTTGCCGGACACTGCAAACAATTAGTGTCTCTAGTCACTGTTGCTTCTCCACCATTATCCAATCTAGGAGCACATCCAGCTAAACCACTGGCTATGGTTGTAACTACTAATGCTTTTCTGACAATACTCTCTATACTCCTCATATTTTTATGTCTAATTCTATAACACTATAACTATCCCATAATATTAATTAAATGTCAAGTAGGTAAATATATAGGATATAATATATCTGTCAATCTAAAAATGAATATTTTTTGGTAAAATAGGTCTACTGACGACCCGGTAGTCAAGCGGTTAGACAGCGGTCTGCAAAACCGTTCAGGCGGGTTCAACTCCCACCCGGGTCTCACAATTTATTTTATCTCTTTAAATCCTTTCTTAATATAATAGCCAACCCACTCGTCATTATCTTTTAAATTCACCTCTTCGGCAAAAATTCGTTCCTCAAATCCGCCCACTTTTTTTAATTTTTCTTTTTGAAATTTATTCAATTCTTCTTTAGTAATCTTATTTATTTTTAGTAAATAATCAATTAACAGCTGAATATCAGCCAACTCGTTTATAAAATGCTCTCTATCTCCAAATTCCACCTCATCTAATTCCGCCAGTTCTTCCTTTAATTTTGTCTTTAGTTCTTTGACAAATTCCTCATCGTTTAATATCCGACTGGTAGTCTTTTTTCCCTGCTTTTCCATCGTCGATAGTACCTTGTCTCTAACCAGTTTGTTCATCAAAAATGTTCTCATAACCTATTTTACCTCTTCTTTTTTCCACTTCTTCATAATCTCTTTGAACCAAAAGGCGTAAATATCCGGATTTTCAGCAATATCCATTTTTAAATCTTCCAGATTAACCCACTTATAATTTTTTACTTCTTCTGGATTTGGTCTAATTTCACCATCATACTTGCCCTCTAATACATGGTCAAATTCATTTTCCCATAAACCATGATCTAACTTCACTTTATAATTAAAACTCATACTTTCTTTTAAAGAAGTGCTAAAACCCATTTCCTCATTTAGTCGTCGTTTCCCAGCTGCCAAAATATTTTCCCCATCCCTGGGGTGGGTACAACAAGTATTGGCCCATTTTCCCGGACAATGATATTTACAGTCGGCTCTCTGCTGAAGTAATAATTCGCCATTTTTATTGAAAACTAATACAGAAATTGCCCGATGTTTAAGACATTTTTTATGAGCTTCCATTTTTTCCATCAACCCAATTTTCTTATCGTTTTTATCAACTAACACCACCATTTCTGTCATAAACCCACCTCCACCACTTGGTTAATATTTCTTACCACCAAATCAACTTGTGTTGGTTTCTCATTTACTTGTAATTCATGTATTAAATACACTCCCATTTCCTTGCCAATTACTTTGTGAATAGAGGCAATTCTATTTTTTCCCGAGATTTTAAGTCCTTTATGTTCAAAAAGTAGTCCACATTCTGAACATACTGGTCTTTTTCTTACCATCTCAATATGACCGCAATTTCCACATTCTTCTCCTTTTATTCCATTATAAAGTTTTAATCTCCAATGTCTTGGTACTTCCATTATTTTTCTTGCCAAACTTTAACTGTCCAATATCCCAAATAAATTAAAATTAAACCCTGAATTAACACTGCCAATTTAAACACTCCACCAGTCACCATCAGTAGACTGTGATATCGAATTAAATCATAAATAATTCTGGCGATAATATAAACAAAAAGGGGAGCCAACGCCGTCAAACTAATTAAAAATATTTGCGATTTGTCTTGGCTCTCTTTTAAAGCCTTAATGGTTAGATAAGGTTCTCTCATTAACTCGTACCAATTCCGTCCCAAAAAATATCCCTGTCTAACGCTTATCAGCGTCGTCAACTTGAACAACTTCTTTACTCTTTTCTTTATCATATTCCCAAAGGCTCTGGAATTCTTTTCTTGCCCGTATTATCCTGGATTCCACTGCTTTAACACTCAGTTTCATCACTTTGGCGATTTGTTTACTTCTCAGATCCTCTACATATTTAAGTCGCAAAATTTTTCCATAATCTGCTCTCAATTCTTTGATAGTTTTCCAAATTTCGTTTTTTAGTTCTTCCTTTAAAACATCTCTTTCCGGGGTTAGGGCTTCCTGAGCTATTTCTTCAAATTCCGAATTGACCGAAAACAAGATTGTTTTTAGTTTTTTCTTCCGGTAATAATCGGTGATTTTATGTTTAGCAATTCCACAGATAAAGGAAAATTCACTGCATTTACCGTTAAAATTTGGCATAGCCTTGTATGCCGCCATCAAAATGTCCTGGGTTAATTCTTCCACCACGTCTTCATCCCCGATTTTTTGTCGCACAAACCCGGCAATGCTTTTTTGATATTTTTTAACTAGTTCTTCCATTGTTATCGTTACTTTAACATGTTTTGGCTTTCCAAATATTGTTTTAGAACTTCATTTTCAATTTCTTTATGATTCTCTTCGTCACCAATTGCCATTCTTACGGTATATTTTAATATACAAAAACGTCTCGCTTGTTCCATGTCTATCCCTAAAAAATCAAAAAAATCATGAGGGTATTTCAGTTCATCCCAACAATTTGTCTGTGAAGTGTAGTAAACAATATCAGCAACTTCCGATGCTAATTCTGGTGTCAAAGTTGAATTATACCTATTGTATTTTAATAATTCACCAATAACTAATTCACTCATTTCACCAGGTTTTTCCGGTTCTACATTAAAAATTTTTTTGTTAATTTCACCAACAGTTAAAGGTTTAACTCTGCCTCTTCTCGCCATCATTCCCGGAATTATATCTTTTTCAATATAAAGAGCCGTGTCAGGAATAGTAGTTATCAGATTTAAAACCTCTCCTGTTTCTATTTTTCCCATAACTAGCCTATTTTACCATTAATTCAAAAATTTAATTTTAAACATTTTCTTTATTTTAGCTTATACTTAATTATGATTTTGCTGCCCGCAAAAAAGTCACATCCGCTTCAACCTTTAGCTCGATCACTTCGCCTCGATATTTTAGAGATGATTAATCACGCCGAATTTGGTCATATCGGTGGCTCTTTTTCTTCTGTTGATATTTTAATTTCTCTCTATAATTCGGGAATTTTTAATTTTAATAAAGACCATTTTATTTTATCCGCCGGCCACATTTGCCCGGCTCTTTACGCGGTTTTGGTCTACGAGGGTAAATTTCCCCGGGAAGAGTTGTTAACTTATGCCCAGTTTGCCTCCCGTTTACAGGGTCACTCTAATTTAGACACTCCCGGTGTCGAATATGCCTCTGGATCTTTAGGCCAGGGTCTCTCTTTTGCCTGTGGTCTGGCTCTTGGCGATAAAAATCATCACACAGTTTGTTTAAGTACTGACGGTGAACACGATGAAGGTGAAATTTGGGAAGCTATCGCTTTTGCTAATAAATATCATCAGGGGAATTTAATCAATATTGTTGACTGTAATGGTTATCAATTAGGTGGTTCTACCAAAGAAATGATGCCTCTCGACGAACTGGCCTCCAAATATCTTCACTTTGGTTGGACGGTCACCACTGTTGATGGTCATAATTTTTATGAATTAGAACGGGCCCTAAAAATTGCTAAATCATCAACCATTTATCCTGCCTGTATTATTGCTAAAACTACCTTAGGTAAGGGTGTTTCTTTTATGGAAAATAACTTTAAATACCACGATGTTAAAAAATTACCCGAAGATATTTATTTAGCCGCTAAAAATGAACTCCAAAAATATTAATAATAAATCTATTCGTCAAGCTTTTTCTGACACTCTTTTTGAACTAGCGGTCAAAAACCCCCAAGTTTATGTCGTCGATATTGGCCTTCGCTCCTCGCTTTATTTAGATAAATTTGCTTCTCGTTTTAAATCTCGTTTTATTGAGGCTGGGATTGCTGAATCCGATGCCGCTGCCATTGCTGCCGGTCTGGCCGCTTCCGGTAAAACCGTCTTTCTCACTTCTTTTGCCTGTTTTTCCCCTTCACTTAATTGGGGAGTGATTCGTCAATCGATCTGTTACAACCAAAAAAATGTCAAAATTATTGGTTCCCACGCTGGTTTAATGAGCGGTGATCTGGGTGCCACTCATCAAATGCTTGAGGATGTGGCTCTAATGCGTTCCCTACCCAACATGGAAGTCTTTGCTCCCATCGATGCTGTTGAAATGGTTAAAATGCTGCCTGTGGTTGCTCACAGTCCCCATCCCGCTTACATTCGCTTGCCTCGCGTTTCCACTCCAGTTGTTTTTCCTCAAAAATTCTCTTTTACTATCGGTAAATCTCATTTGCTGACCACCGGTAAAGATGTCACTGTTTTGGGCCACGGTCCTATATTGACCCAACTTTTCGTTGAAGATTTTAAAAAATATTCCTTAGAAATCATTAATTGTTCTTCCCTAAAACCTTTAGATTCGGAAACAATTTTAAAATCGGTTAAAAAAACCGGCCGCTGTTTAGTTATCGAAGATCATCAAAAAAATGGGGGACTAGGCGATGCTATTGCTAATTTAATCCTAACTTCTGGTCTAAAATGTAAATTCATTCACCTTGGCGTTAATGATTCTTTTGGCCAGTCGGCGCAAAACTACTTTGATCTTTATCATTTTTATGGTCTTTCCCCTTTAGCTATTATTCAAGCCATTAAAAGTTTATTATCTAAATCATGATTCCTTTAAAACAGCTTCTTTTGGAATATCAACAAAAACATCAGGCTATTCCCTCCTTTAATATTGACAGCTTTGAAATTTATCAGGCTGTCGAGATGGCTGTTTCTGAACTCAATTTACCCTGTTTAGTTCAGCTTTCCCCCAACGAAGATTCTTTTATCCATGCCGAAAGGCTTTTTATGTTAGTCAAAAAAGCTAATTCTGAAGGCCTGCCCATCTATCTCAATATGGATCACGGAGTGGATACTAAACGTTTAGAGGCCTGTTTAAAATTAGGTTTCGACATGATTCACTTTGATGCTTCTAAAATGGATTATTCCACTGCTCTGGCCGCCAGTCAATTTTTCATAAAAAATATGAAAATAGCTTATCCTCAGGCCGTAATTGAAGCTGAATTTAATCATATTGAACTAGTTGAAGCCGCCCCCAATCCTGACTCCTTTACTAAACCTTCTCAGGCTTTAGAATTTATGACTGCCACTGGTGCTGATTTATTTGCCGTTTCTATTGGTAATCTTCATGGTGTCAATACTAATTTTCCCGAACATCTCAATCTTGGTCTTCTTTCTGAAATTAAAGAAACTCTCGGCAGCACCTTTTTAACCCTTCATGGCGGTTCCGGAATTCCCTTGGACCAAATTCAAAGTGCTATTAATTTAGGTATTGTCAAAATTAATATTAATACTGATCTTCGTCTCAAGTTTATTGAATCACTTCGTCATCAGTTGACCGTCCAAAACAGTGAAAAGATTTATGATTATTTCACTCCGGTTGTTGCTGATGTCAAAGAAGTTATTAAACAAAAATTAATTAGTTTTTCCCAAAATGTTTGACATTATTTCTGTCGGTGCCGCCACTGCCGACATTTTTATTAAATCCAAGACTTTACTTCAAAGTTCCCGTTTTTTGTCACTTCGTCGTTCCAGTAAAAATGAGGTTACCGATTCTTTAATTTGCTCCGGCGGGGGCGCCACCAATGCTGCCACCACCTTTTCTCGAATGGGTTTAAACAGTGCTGTCGTTTCTCTTATCGGTGACGACCCTTTATCGGAATATGTTATTGCCGATCTTAAAAAAGAAAAAATTAACACCCAATTTTTAGTCACCGGTAAGCATGATGATACTGACTTTTCTGTTATCTTAGTTGCCTCAGATGGTACCAGATCAATTCTTACTAATCGTGGCCAAACCCGTTTAGAAACTAAAAATATTCCCTGGTCTAAATTAAAAACTAACTGGCTCTATCTCACTTCTCTTGAAGGTAATTTAGGTCTTTTGGAAGAATTAATCGGTTACGCCAAAGAAAACGATATCAAGATTTCTTTCAACCCTGGGCTACGGGAATTGCAGCAACGTCGTGAATTAATGCCTCTTTTAAAACACCTCAATTTCTTACTTTTAAATCGGACTGAAGCCGAAATTTTGGCTGATACTAATCACAAAAATCCCTTATTTTGGGATAAATTAAAAAAGATTTCTCCCATCGTGGCTGTCACTGATGGTCGCCTTGGTGCCAAAGTGCTCACCCCAACCGACACTTATTTTTCTCCGATTATTAATGTCCATGCTATCGACGAAACTGGTGCCGGTGATGCCTTCGGTTCTGCCTTTATTGCCGGTCTTGTTTATAATCACTCTTTGCCGGAATGTCTTAATTGGGGCATCCGAAATTCTGCCTCGGTGGTTTCTTCCTTTGGTGCCAAACCCGGTATTTTAAATTTAAAACAAATTAATAATTCTGAATTTGTCATTAGTAATTCATAATCAGTCATTATTTTATGTTGCCCAAACCCGATAAAAATTTTAAAAAAAAATCTATTGAACAACTCGATTTAGTTGATACTATTAGCGATGCTGATAAATTAAAGAAAAAACGCTTCACTTTAATTATTTTTCTGTTTTTAACTATCGGTCTCAGTCTTTGTTTTTGGGCTTATCATCAATTTAAAGATTTTAATTTTTCTCAAATTAAATTTTCCGGAATTTCTCTTAAATTACCCACTTTACCTCAACCTAAATTTACCCTAAATATTCCCCAAAATTGGACTTTCGAAATTTTGTCTACCCCGCTTTCCTCTCCCTTGAAAACTACAAACTCTGCTCCTTATGCCAAAAAGTATCTTCCCGAAGGTGTGGTCGTTACTGAAAAACTAAATTTCACTGTTGATTCTTTGGAAATAAATTCCCAAATTTCTACTCCTAAAATAAAATTTGAAATTTATGCCAAAATACCGGGTAATCTTACCTCATCTTCCCCGGAAATTGATCAATACGCTAAATTAGTCGAAACAGTTTATTGGCATGAACTTGGTCAATCTAATTAGTCGTCGGTGTTGGGGTTACTGTCGGCGTCACACACTTTACATTCTTTTCATTTCCATTACTAAACCAATCTTTTTTGCCGCAGACTTCGCTTTGATACAATCCGTCTGGAACAGTCCAACTTTCATTACTTTTATTTGCTAACAATTCTTTCATTATTCGGTTCCAAATTGGGGTTGCTCCGGAAATTCCCGAAGCCACCCAACTCATTGGTGAATTATCGTTATTTCCCACCCACACGGCCACTAAATAAGACGGTGTCCAGCCGATACACCAATTGTCCTTTAAATTGTTAGTCGTACCGGTTTTCACAGCCACTGTTTTTCCGGGAATGTTAAGCAGTGAATTTGTCCCAAAAACCGGCGCTCTAGCCTCGTTGTCGCTTAAGGCGCTGTTAATTAAAAAGGCATCCTTAGAATCCACCACATTTTCCGATTCAATATTTTTTTGATAAATTTTTTCTCCTAAATAATTATCAATTTCTAAAATTGGATTCACCGTTACTTTTTCACCTAAATTTGCAAAAATGCTATAAGCCCCGGCTAAATCGATCATTTTCACTTCTCCTGCTCCTAAAGCCAAAGATAATCCAAATCTAGACCGGTCAGTCCAGGTAGTTATTCCCATCTTTTGAGCTAAATCAACCATATTATTGATCCCGTCTTCATTTAATAATTTTACTGACGGAATGTTTAGCGACGATGCTAAAGCAGTTTTTAAAGTGACCGTTCCTAAATATTTTCCGGTGTAGTCAACTGGTGTATAAGCTTTTTGTCCCGGAATTTGATAAGTTACTGAACTGTCATCAATGGTGTCCCATAAATTTCTGCCTTCTTGTAAGGCCAGTAAATAATTGATCGGTTTAATTGACGATCCGGGTTGTCTCAGTCCCTGGGTCACCACATTAAATTTTCCGTCAATATCGGTGGCAAAATAATCTTTTGATCCCACCATCGCTAAAATATCACCGCTTTTAACATCCAAAACCATAGCTGCGCCATTACTTATTCCCAATTTTTTATCCTTATCAACTTCATCTTTAGTAATTTCTTCCAGGTTTTCCTGAGTTTCCAAATCCAAACTGGTCACAACCTTCAGACCCTGTCTTTCCACATTAGTAAATCCTAATTGTTCCAAATAACTTTTTATATAAAATACAAAATGAGGTGCCAAAATTTCCTCTTTGTCTGCTTTTATTTTTATTTCCACTTTTTTGGCTGTCTCGGCTTCATCTTTACTAATCATGCCACTGCCAACCATTTCGTCTAAAACATATTCTTGTCTGCTTTTGGCTAATTTATATCCGTCATCAGTAAAAGGGGAATAAGAGCTTGGTGCTGCCGGTAAAGCTGCCAAAAAGGCTGATTCTGCTAAATCTAAATCACTTACCTTTTTCCCAAAGTATCGGCTCGCCGCTTCCGATACCCCATAAATATCCCCGCCGTACGGTACCTGATTGAAATATCTTTCTAAAATTTCATTTTTAGTTAATTTTTTTTCGAGCATTATCGCCAAAATTGCTTCTTTTAACTTTCTCTGCCAGCTTTTTTCTCCGTCCAGAAATACATTTTTTACCAATTGTTGGGTAATTGTTGATCCGCCTCTTAATTTATCATCCCCACTTTTAGTAAAGTTGTAAATTATAGCTTCAAAAATACCCTTTAAACTAAAGCCGTGATGTTGGTAAAACTCTTTGTCTTCCACGGCAATTGTTGCCGAGACTAAACTCTGTGGTATTTCTGAAAAATTTACCCAGCTTCGGTCTTCACCATCATAAAATTGATATAATAATTTGTCATTTCGATCATAAATTTTCGTGGCTAGTTTTGGTGGATTATAAATATCGTTAATGTTAGGTAGAGTTTTTATTACCCCTTCGTAACCCCACCACAAAACTCCTGTAATTGACAAAGTCAACAATAATAATGCTGGATATTTCCACCCTAACTTAATTTTTTTCTTTGTTTCAGTTTTAAAACTATCTTTTTTAATATCACTACTTTTATTAATAAATATATCTCCCCCGCCTTTAATTAAAGGAGGGGAAGGGGGTAGATTTTTATTTAAATTAATTTTAGAAAATTTAAATTTTGGTAATTTAAATTTAATTTTTGGAACTTTAATTTTCGGTAAATTAAATTTAAAACTCGGTAGTTTTATTTTTTTTAATTTTTTTTCTAGCAGTTTAAACAGTTCCAAAAATGGCTGACCGATATCTATTAAAAACCTAATTATTACTTTCATCTTTTGGACAATCTAAACAGTACCATGCGCCGCTGACATCTTGAATACTTTGATGGCTTTGCCATTCCGCGTTTGAATCACTTACGCCCGTCCCCACTGCTTGTCCGGTGATTTTATCGATTAAAATACTATTATTTAAGGATACTTTTTGTGTTGGTACAAATTCTTTTTTGAATAATTCATTATGTGAGTCACAACCCTCATCAGGTGGCAATTGACCGGTTAAATTGCAGACGTTCATGGTTAACACTCCTTCCGGTCGGGAAAAATTTACTACTGCTTTATTTTCCAGTACTTTAGTCATAATTTTGTTCCAAATCGGAGCCGCTCCGGTTGTTCCCGAAACCAAATTTCCCATTTTAGTGTCGTCATTATTGCCTACCCATACCGCCACCACATCATCAGGGGTATAACCGATTGTCCAATTATCTTTCATATCATTGGTTGTTCCTGTTTTTACCGCCACTTCCGGGTGTTTTTTAATATTCAACATCGAGCCACTGCCAAAAACCATACTTCTGGCTCCATCATCAGATAAAATGTTGGAAATAATATACGACGTTTCCGGTGATAAAACCCTGTCTCCTGGAACATAACTATTTTGTTCCAGTACTTTCCCATCTTTATCCACCACCTTTAAGATTGATACTAATGGTTGTTTAATCCCTAAATTTGCAAAAACTCCAAAGGCAGTAGCCATATCAGTCATATAAACTTCTCCTCCGCCCAAAGTTAACGATAAGCCGTAATTACTGGCATCATTGTAGGTGGAAATTCCCATCGCTGAAGCCGAGGCCACAAAAGTTTCCAAACCGTTTAACTGCAACATTTTTACCGCCGGAATATTCAAAGAATTAGCCAATGAATTCCTTAAACTTTGAATTCCGTGAAACTTGTTTCCATAATCACTTGGACAATAACTCTTTTGTCCCGCCACTTGAAAACAGGTGGCATCATCATCAAAAATTGAAGCAGCAGTGACCTTCCCTGTTTCGATACCCACGGCATAATTTAATGGTTTGATTGATGAACCCGGTTGTCTTAAAGCTGTGGTCACATTATATTTTCCATCAATATCGGTGGCAAAATAATCTTTGGATCCCACCATGGCTAAGATTTGACCAGTTTTGGCTTCGGTCACCAATGCTGCCCCGTTACTAACCTTCATTTTTGCCAGACTGTCAATTTCAGTTTTAACCGTATTTTGAGCATAATTTTGTAAATCAAGATCCAAGGTTGTCCATACTTTTAATCCGCCCTCAGTCACTTTTTGAATGCCGTATTTTTCAATCAATTGTTCCTTCACGTAAAACACAAAATGTGGTGCCAGGATTGAATTATTACTTAAGTTATAGTTCAATTTTTCTGCTACTGCTGCCTGATATTGGTCGGCATCGATATATTTCAGGTCTTCCATTCTTTTTAAAACCAACTCCTGTCTCTTTTTTGCCGCGTCCGGATGAGCAAAAGGGGAATAGCTGGTTGGTGACGCCGGCAGTCCGGCAATCAAAGCTGACTCTGCTAAATCCAGGTCTTTAACATCCTTATTAAAAATTCCCATTGCTGCTGATTCTACCCCCCACATCGTTCCTCCGTATGGCGTCTGGTTAAAATACATCTCCAAAATTTGATTTTTACTGTACAAAGATTCTGTGGCGATTGTTAATATTGCCTCTTTAATTTTTCTTTTCCAGGTTCTCTCTGGTGTCAGTAAGGCATTTTTTACCAATTGTTGGGTCAAAGTTGAGCCTCCCTGTAGTCTGCCTTCAAAAATTGTTCGAAAAAGTCCTCTGATTATTCCCTTAAAATCAAATCCGCCGTGATTATAAAAATTATTATCTTCAATCGCCAGTGTTGCCTCAATAAATATCTTCGGAACTTCATTTAATGACACACTGGTTCTTTCTTTATCGGCGTAAATTTCATAAAGCAGCTTACCGTTTCTATCTAAAATTTGCGATGATTCCGGATATTCCCCTGAACTTAATTTTTTGGGATTTGGTAAATCTTTAAAAATACTAAATGTCAGATAACCCAGTAGTAATAATCCCAGTAATATTCCTATTCTCAGCAATTTATTCTGGAAAATACGTCTTTTTTTGGATTTCTTCTTTTTGAAAATCATTTAATTCCTGACTTATTATTTTATTTTTTAATTCTCCTGTAATTACTTCATAAGCCAAACTTGCGTCAGCAATCTGACCCAAAATTTGTCTTTTTTCCAAAGAATCATTTTTGATTCTCAAGGTTACAGTATATGCGTATTCTAGTTTATCTGTGGCCTCAAAACCACTCTCAAATGCCCTGCCTTCATTTCCGTTCGTAATTAGTTGTCGGCATTCTGCCATTTTTTTATCTGCCAACAAGAGTAAAATCCTGGCTTTTTTTTCATCCCCGAAAGAAAATTCCTCCCACAGCCAATTTCTGGCCTCTTTAAAGATATATAATGGATTTCCCGGTAAAATTCCCGCTTCCGGCAACTTGTAAATGGTTCTGTCGCCCATCTTTACTTCTATCACACTCACTTTACTTTCCATTTCATCTTTATTTACCATCTCCAAACTGGCTCGGGAAATTGATATGAACAAAATTCCCCCGGCTCCCAAAAAAAAACCTAAAATCAATAACATTTTTTTCCAATTCATTTTCTTATATTGTACCCTTAATTATCTTCATGAAAAAATGCCTGACCTAAATTTACCAAAATCTTTTTATTTTTCATTCTCATATATAAGTACTGCCCGCTAAAAAGGATGACATTAATTATTTTTTTCATTACGTTTTTATATTGCTTTTTAAATTTAATTTTTTTCCCATTTTTTCGATATTTATATCCTGTCGCCACATATTTATTTGCCCATTTATTTGCCTCTAAAAATTTCTGATAACTGTTGTCTTTATCCCAAATCACTTTCATCATCACCAAATCCATGGCGTTTTTTAAATTCCTTTTCGACACCGGCATTTCCAAATTATTTTCGTCTAGCCACAAATTAAAACAAAATTCATTTTCTTTTTCTTTTTTACCAAAAATCCGGTGGGGGATTCCTTTAAATAAAATATAAATTCTTAAATATAACCTGTTCCACCACAGTTCATCCGCTTTGGTAATTATCAACAAATCAATATCTTCGCCCTTTTCCGCCGCTTCCGCTGCCACTGATCCACTTATACCCACCATTATAATTCCTTTCATTTTTATTAAATGTTTTTTTACTAATTTTTTGGCCAAAGCTATTTTTTCTTCATTTATTAAATTTTTACTTTCTCTCTTCCCGTATTTCTCTATCTCTTTTCTCAGATAAATTTTATCTGAAATTAATCTCAAATATAGTTGAGATAAATTAAGTTTTTGTCCGTATTTAAGAGCATATCTTTTACTCTTCATTACCGCCTTTTGTAAGCCTTCCATTACCTTATTTTACCCTCTCCCTGCTATAATACCTAAGTTTGAAAATGAACAAAAACACAAGAAGATACCGCTTTTACGAGATGATTCCCGGTATTTTTGCCTGGTCATTTATTCTTTTTCCAATTTGGGGTTCCTTTCTGGTTCCCAAATTGGTGGCTTATTTTGTTATTGCTTTTCTGGTTTTTTGGTTTTACCAGTCTTTCAAATCGGCTTTCCTAGCCATTATAGGCTATTTTAAAATCCAGACTGCCAAAAATACCAATTGGTTCCAAAAATTCAACGAAGATTTTCGAGCTTCCTGGCTTCATTATCGCGATATTCAACATGTTATTATTATTTCTTCCTACAAAGAACCAATAGAAATTGTCGAAATGGCTTTTGGTAGTCTGGCCGCTCAAATTGACATTGATCTCAAAAAAATTCATGTCGTTTTAGCTCAGGAAGCTCGGGCTGGGGAGATAAACAATCAAAATACCATTAATTATTTCCAAAAGAAATACGCCAAGACTTTTGCCTCATTAACTTTTACTGAACATCCTTTTGGCCTTCCCGGAGAAATTGCCGGTAAACACACTAATGAAGCCTGGGCGGCCAAATATTTTAAAAAACACTATCTTGACAATAAAAAATATAAAGTTGAAAATTTAACCCTAACTTCCTGTGATGTTGATACTATTTTTAATCCCAAATATTTTTCTGCTCTGACCTATTTCTTTGCTGCCGATCCTCACCGCTATCTTAAATTTTGGCAGTCACCCATTTTTTGGCATCATAATATTAATAGTGTTCCCGCTCCTATCAGAATCATTGGTATTATGGGCAATACCATTCATATTGCCAATATTCAGGAACCGGACGGTCTTTTCTTTAATTATTCCTGTTATTCCTCATCTTTTAAGTTGATCGATTCCGTTAATTATTGGGATCCGGATATGATTCCCGAAGATTGGCACATTTTTTTGGAAACTTTTTTTGCTTCCGGTGGCCTCACCTCAGTCAACCCTATTTTTCTGCCCACGATTGTTGATGCTCCCGATGGTAAAAATTATTTTTCTGCCTTAAAAAATCGTTACAACCAATGTGTTCGTCATGCCTGGGGGGCCACCGACATCCCTTATGCCATCGAACAATCCCGTCTTCATCCCGAAATTCCATTTTTTACCCGGGCTTTAAGAATTTATAAACTTATTGAAACCCACTTTATCTGGTCCAGTAATTGGTTTATCCTAACTTTAGGTACTTCTTTACCAGTAATTCTTAATCCTCATTTTTTTAACACCACCTTTGGTTACAATTTACCTCGTATTTCCAATATCATTTTGACACTTTGTCTGATTCCCATGGCTGTTTTAATTATTTTAGATTGGATGCTTCGTCCTCCTTATCAAAAAACCGGTTTCTGGAATATTGCCAAAAATATTCTCCAATGGCCCTTTATGCCCATAGCTACTCTGGCCATGTCAGTCTTACCCGGGCTTCATTCTCACACCCGTCTTCTTTTAGGCAAACGCTTAGAATATAAAACCACTGACAAGAACTCTAGTGTAAAATAAAAATAGTATGCTTTATGCCATATTGTTTTTGATTCTTCGTCTTCCCTCACTCTTTGAACCCTATTGGTATGGCGATGAAGGCATTTATCTTACATTAGGGCAGGGAATTCGCCACGGTCTTTTGCTTTATCAACAAATTCACGACAACAAACCTCCTACCCTTTATTATTTGGCTGCCCTGGCCCATACCGTTTTTGGTTTCCGTCTTTTATTGACTCTTTTCATGATTCCCACCATTTACTTCTTTCACCGTCTGGCGAAAAGATTTCTTTCTCCAAAACTAACCCGTCTCTCTACTTTAACTTTTTTACTTTTAACTTCTATCCCTTTGATCGAGGGTAATATGGCCAACGCAGAAGTTTTTATGCTTTTGCCCACTATTTTAGCTTTTTATATTTTTTATAAATCCTCAGTTTCCGGCTTGCCCGCCAAAACCTTGGTGTCGGCGGGTTTGCTTCTGGGTTTAGCTTTTACTATTAAGGTTCCGGTAGCAGTTGAATTTGTCCTTCTTTGTCTTTGGCTTTTTATATTTTCCCGACAAAAAATAAAAAAAATCATTATTTTTGGTCTTTCTTTTATTTTCCCCACTTTTTTATATGCTATTTATTTTGCCCTAAAAGGGGCCTTTCTCCCTTTTCTGTCTGCGGCTCTCCTTCAAAATTTCGGTTATTTATCTTCCTGGGCCACCGGTACCCAGCAAAGCTCGGCCACCTCCGGTGGTCTGCTCTGGCGGGGTTTAATCATGTTATTTTGTTGGCTGATTTTTTATTTTTTTTACCGCAAAAAATATTTAAACAAAAACAGTTTTTTCCTTTTATCTTGGTTTATTGCCACTCTTTTCGCTGCCCTTCTTTCCGGTCGACCCTATCCTCACTATCTTATTGAGGTTTTACCCCCTCTTTGTTTATTACTTTTTTCTTTCCGCCAAAGTAAAATTTTTCTAGTTCTGTCACTTTCTTTATTTGCTTTTTCTCTTTTCTATTACAAGTTCTACTACTACCGGGTTTTTACCTATTATGATAATTTTTATACCTATGCCTTGGGTAAAAAATCACTTTCGGACTATCGGGCCTATTTTGGTTCAGGGCTAAATGATATCTATCGAATCTCTGACCAAATAAAATCACAAACTACTTCCTCCGACCGAATTTTTGTTTGGGGCGATCAGTCTTTTATTTATCCTCTCAGTGACCGTCTTCCAGCCACTAAATACATAGTTGCCTATCATGTTGTTGATTTTCAGGCCTATGATTCCACCCTTTCTCAACTTCAGGCCCTCACTCCCAAAATCATTGTTTACTACCCTCAACCGTCCCGCCCATATCCCAGTCTGGATAGTTTTATTTCGAACTATTATTATCTAACTGATCAAATTGGTCCGGCTTATATTTTTAAATTGCGACCGCAAATATGAACGTCTTTTCTTTATTTTTTGGTAACCTGGGTAAATTCTGGCAAAATCCCTCCACCTCCCGTCTTTTTCGTTTCAATCTTTTTTTCTTAGTTACCGAGACGATTGTTATTATTTGGTTTTTTAACCAACTCCCCCCCCAAATTCCTCTTTTTTTCTCTCAAAATTGGGGACTAGACTGGTTGACTTCTTCCACTTCCATTTTTCTTTTACCATTTTTCTCCTTGATTGCTATACTTGTAAATTATTCTTTGGCTCTATATTTTCACCAAAAAAAACTTTTATTATCCCAGTTCTTAGTTGTTTTTTCTTTAATTATTTCCATTTTTTCCACTATTTCTACTATTGAAATTATCAAATTAGTTATCTAATGCCACTTCAATTGTTTCTTGCCATTTTTATTGCCTTCCTTCTTTCATATTTTCTTACTCCTCAAACAATTAAATTTTTTCGTTCCCGTCATTGGGTTGAAAACCCTCTGGAAAAACAGAAAAAAACCGGTAATGCCACTGCTACCAGTCCCGTTTCCCGGGGTGGGGGTTTACCAATTTTTATTAGTCTTTTTGTCACCTCACTCATTTTTTTACCCCCCGATAAACACCTTTTGGGAATTTTATTAGCCTCATTTTTTACCCTAATCATAGGCTTAATAGATGATATTAAAGACATCAGTCCCACTTTTCGTCTTTTTACCAATTTCCTTACTGCCCTCATTGTTGTCGCTTCCGGTATTGGTATTGCCTATCTTTCCAACCCTCTCGGTGGCATTATCAATTTGACTCAGCCCCAAATTATTATTAATTTTCTAGGGACTCATTCTATTTGGATTTTGGCGGATCTTTTAGCGGTTTTCTGGATAGTTTGGTGTATGAATTTTGTCGGCTGGTCTGCCGGTGTTGAAGGTCAACTGCCTGGTTTTGTCTCTATTTCCGCTATTTTTATTGGTCTTTTGGGTCTTCGCTATTCTACTGATATAGCCCAATGGCCGGTGATTATTCTTGCCTTTACTGTTGCCGGTGCCTATTTGGGCTTTTTGCCCTACAATTTCTATCCTCAAAAAATTATGCCTGGTTACAGTGGCAAATCTCTGGCTGGTCTCCTTTTGGCAATTTTATCTATTCTTTCCGGAGCTAAGCTGGCCACTCTGATTTTTCTCTTAGGTATTCCTATGCTCGATGCCATTTTTGTCCTTTTTTATCGTCTTTATCATCATAAATCACCTTTTAAATCAGATAATAATCATCTTCACCATCAATTATTAAAATTAGGCTGGGGTCGTCGTCGCATCGCCGTTTTTTATTGGTCCCTAACCTTACTTTTTGGCCTTCTTTCTCTTTTTCTCAACAGCCAGCAAAAATTTTATACTTTTATCGGTATTGCCATTATCTTCTTTGCTATCACTCTGAAGTCTTTTCGGCGTATTTAGCTGATATCCAACCGCTTTCAGTCTCGTTAACCTTAATTTGGTACCAGTCGCTTTCCTCACTGATCATTTCATATTCCTCACCTGGCTTAACCCGGTCAATTTCTTCAGAATTGTTATCGTCAGATTTTCTGACTCTTAACCATCCGGTTTCTGTCTCCTTTATTTTAATCATCGTTTTACTTGTCGTTGGTGTGGGATTGACAACCGCTTCAATACTCTCTTCCTTTAATTTACTATCAATAATTAACTGATAACCACTGACAATTTTCACGATTAAATCCACTGATTTGTAACCTGGATAACTGACCACAATGTTCTTATTTCCAGTCTCTAAGTTATCAATTTTAATTGGGGTATAACCATCCAATGTTCCCCCAATATTTACTGCCGCTCCGCCGGGTATTGAATTAACCAAAATACTCCCTTCTCCTCCGTCTTTTTCCATCGATAAAATATAACCGTTGTCATTTGTTTCATCACTGAAATCCCAACTAATTACCGTACTGACATTATCTTCCAATTTTATTTCTCTTTCCCAGCTTTTACCGGCCCCGTCATCTAATCTAACTTCATTAATACCTGTTTTTAGGTTGTTATTTTTATAAGGCGTCATTCCCATTTCTTTACCATTTAGATAAACTTTGGCAATTGGCACACTGGAAATTTCCACTCCTGATCTCTCCGTCCCGCAGGCACTTAAAAATATCCCCGCTGCCAGCAAAATTAACCCCCCGAACACTCTGTTAACTATTTTCTCCATTTCTTCCTATTATATTTCATTAAATACATTTCGGCTGATATTCACCCTTTTGATTTAGTTCAAGCATTCCATCCCAAGTAAAAAATTTTGCCGTCAATGGTCTGATTCTTAAACTATCACATTTATTTAATACTGCCACTTCTTTTTGACTATCGATCACTAAAAATGCCACTAATGCCACCAAAATAACAATTATTCCTGACCACCAATAAAAATTTTTATCCATTTTTGATTGCTAAAATTGCTAAAAATAATGGAAACTCGGCTCTCGCCTTGTCTTCTATTATAGCCATTCCCCCCTCAGATTTCTTGTCAGAAACCCACTCTTCCATTTTTTCAATATAAAAGCCATTATCAAACAACATTTCACTAAAAGCCGACAGGGGATAATGATAACTATAGGAAATTTGATTATTTTTTTTATCAAAAGGACTGGATTCTATGGGTATTTCTAACGGTGACATATAACTTTCAACTGTTCTTAATTGTTTATTATCTTTTACTTCCCAATCACTGTGTTTGGGAATTCTAAAAGCCGGATGATTAATGACTAATAATAACTCTCCACCTTTTTTCAATAATTTACTCAAATTTTTTATCGCTCCAAAAGGTCTCTTCATGTTTTGTAAAGACAAAATCATGGCGCCTTTGTCAAAAGTTCCATAGATTTTTAATTCTTTACAGACATCTCCGGTTAAATAACTATGTTTTAAATTTTTGTCTAATTTTTTAGCCTCATCGATTAATTCTTTAGACAAATCAATTCCCAAATACTCATTATCAATTTTTCTACCCAAAATTCCCTGACCGCAGCCAAAATCTAGTATTTTTTCCCCAGATTTTATGTCTAATAATCTCAAAGAATTTGGCAAAATTACCTGTTGATGATAATAGCTGCCTTCCACTCCGACACTTTTTTTGTACCATTCACCCACCTGACCCTTCCAGGCAGTTTTTTTAGGATCGTTTGTCCACATCATCCCAGTTTACCACTTGCCACCAGTTTTCCACATATTTTTTTCGATCGTTTAAATAATCTAAATAATAGGCATGTTCCCAGACATCTAAAACTAAAATTGGCTCGCTACCATTTAAGCCGAGTAAGTTGTGCTTTTCTAATTGGCCAATAAATAAATTATTTTCCCTATCCTTCCATAAAACTGCCCAACCCGATCCTTCGACACTGGTTGCGGCTGTGGAAAATTCTTTTTGAAAATTTTCAAAAGAGTCAAAATTAGCATTAATACTTTCTAATAATTTTCCTCCCGGTAAATTATTTTCTTTAGCCTTTCTCATATTGGCAAAGAAAATTTCATGCATTTTAGCGCCGTTATAGTTAAAACTAAAATCGCGCATCACTTCTCGAGTCTTTTCTGGTTTTTCTAAAGCCGCATTGGCGGCATTTACGTAAGCCGCGTAATGTTTATCATGGTGTAATTCCATAATTTTTTTGGAAATTACCGGTTCTAATTCTTCGTAAGCGTAAGGTAAGGGGACTATATTTAGTGTTTTCATAACTACTACCATTGTAGTATTAGTTTGCATATTTTGTCAAGTGATAAAATATACTTAATATGAAATTTATAACTGGTTTTATTTTTGCTCTAGTTATTATTGTTGTTATCGTTCCTATAGTTATTTTTAAATTTTTTTTCTCCGGTAACCCCCGTGATTTAGGTGTCAAATACACTCCCGCCGATTACACTCAAACTCACCAGGAAATTGGTACCGAAGTTGTGGCCGCCACTTCTTCACCCTCCGTTAAAGACTCTCTCCAATTTTCCGGTCAGAAAGAAATTAAAATTTCTTTAAATTCCTCGGAAATTACGGCCTATTTAAATGCTGATAAATATATTTATACCCCGGCTTCTGACCTCCAGGTAAAAATAAATTCCGATGGTACTGGGGAAATTTCTGGTCTTTTAAATCTTAAAAACTTTATTACCTATATTTCTTTAACCACTCCCACCGAGGATGTCCAAAAAGCTATCGATAAATTTCATATCAGTGCCAATCCGCCTTTTTATGCCAAAGGTACGGTCACTGTCACCAATAATCAGGTTAATTTTAATTTATCCCAACTCGAAATTGGTCGGATTTCTGTTCCTCAAAATTATGTTTCTGAAAATTTAGGCGCTCTGAACGATTATGCTACTAAAAAATTAAATTCAATTCCCAATCTCCAAGTCCGTTCCCTAACTCTTAGTAGTGGTCAGGCCAATCTCGACGCCACCGTCCCGGGAAAAGTTATCAAAGTTGAAAAATAAATATGACCAAAACCGCTCTAATTCTTTCTGGTTGGCAGTGTGATTCCAATTCTAACTGGTATCCTTGGCTGAAAAAAGAATTAGAAAAAAGAGATTATCAAGTTTTTTTACCCCAATTACCGACGATGGATATTGATTTGCCGGATCAGGAAACCCAACTAGAATTCATTAAAAATAATTTTAATATTGATGAAAATACAGTCGTTATTGGCCACAGTCTTGGTGGTGTTTTAGCCTTAAGACTGGCCGAAAAATTTAAATTAAAACAAATGATTTTAATTTCTGCCTGGGATTTTAATGATTTAACCACTGAACATCAAAAATTTTGGTTAAATCCAATTAATCACCAATTAATTAAAAATAATGTTTCCAATATCACTTGCATTACCTCCGACAACGATCCCTACTTCTCTGTTTTTCAAACTCAGGAAATGGCCAAGCGTCTAAATGCCAAATTTATTTTAATTAAAAATGCCGGCCATTTTACCGAGTCTTTCGGCATTACCCAAATCCCTGAAATTTTAGAATTAATATGATTGGATCAAATATAGAAAATATTCAAGGTAATCTTAACCGTCTTGTTGACAGTAGAATAAAGACTCTCGATTATCCCAGAAAATCATCAATTCTACGTCTTTCTGAAGAATTAAAAGCAAATAATCAAACTGTTTTCCCCTTTCCTAATTTTGATTCCAATAGTGGTCGAGTTCTTACCTATCCTTGGCAAAAAAATGATATTTTAACCTACTCAAAAATGGATTCTTTAAATGCTCTAATGGCCTATGCTGGTAATAATGAAACTGGTGAACTTAAAAAAGGGGCACTAATCGAAGAAATAAAATCTGATACTAAATTAGCTACCCCAATTAAAAAATTGGTTGATAAATTAGAAAAAATGTCTCCTGTAACCAGTATTGAAGACCCACATTTATTTTTAAATCAACCAACTAGGTTAAAATTAGTTATTCCCAAAAAATACACTTCTAAAATTATTGATCTTCCTGTAGATCCACAATCAGAATTTCATCCTCTTTCTCAAGGATTTGTTGTCCCTATTAAAGTAGCCAAAAACCTAGTTGGCCAGATAATAAAACAATTAAGTGAAGAAAAATGGATAAATCAATTTACTGGAGAAATTGTAAAATCTGAAACGGGAGGTCTAATTGGTTCTTTCTATGATCAAAGCGATGCTAGTTATTTAGCCAAAATGTTAAAAAATTTTATAAATTAAAAATTTAATAAATCTATGAAAATTTATCTTCTTTCTCCTGTTGCTTCACAAATGTTTAGTTCTGAGATGATTTCAGAGCTTAAGAATGTTGGTGAAGTAATTATTGACAGTGTTATTAAACCAATTTCAGAAGTTGAGGCTATAACCAATTCTGACGATAAAATTATTGCTCTTGACCCCGATTTTTGTGCTTGGAACTTACCAAAAGAAGAGCTAGAAAAAATAAATGGTCTAAAAGCACTATGTGTTCAATCGACATCTTTTAGTTGGCTTGATACTGAATATTTAAAATCAAAAAATATTCCCGTAATTAATATTAGAAATTATTCCACGGATTCTGTGGCTGAATGGGCCGTCATGATGGCTATGAATGTAGCCAGAAAATTACCCTTGATTATTAAAAATAATTGGCTAGGGGATTTTTCTCTACATCAAGGTATGGAATTAAAAGGTAAAGTTGTCGGCATTATCGGTCTTGGTCATATTGGTACTCGTATCGCTGAAATTTGCCAAGGTATGGGTATGAAAGTTGTCTATTGGTCAAAAAACTCTGTTGCTAGTCAGTATCAAAAGGTTGAATTAACAGATCTTTTTAAAAATGCAGATTTAATTTTTCCCTGCTTGGCCCAAAACGAAGAAACCAAAAATTATATCACTGACGAAATGTTAAATTCCATGAAAAATAAGGCCATATTTATCAGTATTGTTCATAAAATTTATAATCATGATTTACTTCTTCAATTAGCAAAAGAAAACAAAATTTATGGTTATGCCTTCGAAACTCCAAATCAAGAAATGTTGAATTATGAAGGTAATGTTTGGGCTGGTCCAGAACAGGCTTGGAATACTAAAGAATCACTCGGTCGAAATTTGAAAATTTGGCAAGAAAATATTATTAAAGCTGCTCAAAATAACTTTGAGTTTAGGGTTAATTAATTCTCTTTCTTTTTCTTTGGCCAAAATTGGATTACCAAAATTAAAGCGAGCAAACCCAGAGTTATTCCCATAAACCATCCATTTAATCCGTTGCTTTTTGGAATATTTTCAGCCGTCGCTGTTGGGCTGATGGTTTCTTTACTTGATGTTGTACTTGGAGTTGAAGTTACAGTGGCTTCTGTTCCTTTAATAATCTTGATAGGTGCCTTGGTTGCTGTCACCACTTGAGTTACTACTACCGGTGTTGATGTCGGCGCTACCGTTGGTGCTGTAGTTACAATTATTTTGATTAAATTCGGATTAATAATTTTAGTTGAAGTCGGTACTGCTGTTGGCACTGCCGTTGGTATCGTTATCACTAGCTTGGTGTTTTGCAAATTAACTGCCGGTAGATAGGCCGAAGTCTTAACTGTTAATAAAAAAGTCACTAATAAAAATTGGGTTATAAAGACGATTGTGTTTTTCATTACCGGTATTTTACCCCCACCGCTAAATATTTGTCAAAATGGGTTATAATTTTCGAATAAAATCATAAACATTAATGTCCAAATATCTCGGTCTATTTAACATTATCTTTTTTTCACTTACCATTACCCTTTTAAGTCTCAGTAGTCCTGGATATTCGTTAATTAAATATTCCATCAGTAATTTAGCCGCTTATCCGGGAACCGGCAACTTATTTAAAATATCGCTGTTTTTATTTTCTGTTATTCAAGTTATTTATGCTATTTATCTTTGTGATGTATTTAAAAAATATCTTAACTTTTTAGCCAAACCTTCATTTTTAATCGGAGCTGGGTTATTATGTCTCGCTAGTTTATTTTCTGTCAATGTTTATCCGAATATACATCTATTTTTAGCCGTAATTAGCGTTATTTTTGTTTGTCTTGGCGTGATTTTATTAGGTCTTGCTTTACTAAAATTAAACGTCCGTTTAGGAATTTTTCTATTAGTTATCACTGCTTTTCTTCCATTAATTTTTATTCAAAGAAATCGTTTCCCTGGTGGCACTTGGGAAATACCAATATTTTCAATCATTTATTTATGGAACCTTACTTTTTCGTATTTTTTATTAAAAAAACAATCAAAAACTTAAAACGCGTTATAATTGCCTGTGATTCTAATTAAAACCCCTGCCCAAATTGATGGCATTCGCACCTCATCAAAACTCGCTGCTGCCACCTTAAAATACACTGCCTCTTTTATCAAAGCTGGGGTCTCTACCGAGGAATTAAATCAAAAAGCCCACGACTATATCATTTTCCACAACGCTATTCCCGCTCCCTTGAATTACAACGGTTTTCCTAAAAGCATTTGCACCTCTATCAATAATGTTGTTTGTCATGGTATTCCCTCCAAAAAAGAAATCCTTAAAGAAGGGGATATTGTTAATATTGATGTCACTACCATTTTAAACGGCTATTTTGGCGACACTTCGGCCACTTATCCCGTCGGCAAAGTTAAAAAGGAAGTTCAGCAATTGATCGACCGCACCAAAGCGGCTATGGATTTAGCCATCAAATCGGTTAAAGCTGGTAAATATCTTAATGAGTGCGTGGGTAAAGTTATTGAAGATTACGTTACTCCTTTTGGTTATTCCGTTGTCCGTGATTTAGGCGGCCACGGTGTTGGTCTTAAATTTCACGAAGATCCTTTTGTTTTTCACCACTACACTCCTCAAAATCATATTTTGTTAAAAGAGGGGATGACTTTTACGATCGAGCCGATGATTAACGCTTCCAAAAATTGGCACGTTTATATGGACGCCAATGATGGTTGGACTATCCGCACTGATGATGGCTCTCTCTCGGCTCAGTTTGAACACACTATCTTAGTTACTCCTCATGGATCCGAAATTTTAACTAAGTTGTGATAATATAATCATATGCAACTTCTCGATGGCAAAGCCCTCGCTGCTAAAAAATTAGCTGACCTTAAATCAAAAATTTTAGACTCTAAATTAGAAATTAATTTAGATATCATTTTGGTTGGTGATGACCCAAGCAGTTTAATGTATGACCAAATGAAACAAAAAAAAGCTGCTGAAGTCGGCATTGGCGGCCAAATTTATCACCTGCCGAAAGACGTTTCTTTTTCTGAACTTCAAAAATTAATTGTCACCCTTAACCAAAATCCCCAGACTTCTGCATTTTTTGTCCAGTTGCCAATACCCAATCTTTCCGATTCTTCCACATTATTGAACAATATTTTACCTCAAAAAGACGCCGACGGTTTAACTGCTGCAAATCTAGGTCTTTTATTTCAACAGAATAAATTGGCTGTGGCTCCGGCCACCGCTATTGGTATTTTAAATTTACTTGATGAATATCAAATTAATTTAGAATCAAAAAAAGCCGTTATCATTAACGATAGCTCTATTGTTGGTTTACCTCTTTTGGCTCTTTTCAATTCCCGCCATGCTACTGTGGCCATTTGTCATCGATATACCAAAGATCTTTTAACCATTACCCGTGATGCTGACATTGTTGTTTCCGCTACCGGGGTCAAAAATCTGGTCACTGCCGATATGGTCAAAGATGGTGTTATTGCCATTGATGTCGCTGGGGGAGACATTGATTTTGCCGCTGTTTCTAAAAAATCATCCTATATTACCCCCACTTTTGGTGGTGTTGGTCCCATGACCGTCGCCTCTCTTTTGGAAAATACCTACCTTTTAGCCATGAGAAAATAAAAAGACCATTGGTTGTTTCACAGATTTTGTTAATTTTTATTCACCTTTTCTTGTCCTTGTAGAGACGCCAGGTCTGGCGTCTTAAAATAATTTCGGTACAAAAATTCCCCAATTTTCAAAAATTTAAACAAATATTTTTATCAAAATAATTTTTGCCTTATATATTTCCAATTTAATTAAAAATAAAGTTAAATTAAATAATTTCAAAATCAAAATTAAATTTTTATCAAAATATAATTTAATAACCAAAAAGAGACGCCAGACCTGGCGTCTCTACATGATAATCGACCAATCGCGTTGATAAATTAAGTCATCGAAACACCCAGATTTTTTTAATTTCCCGTTCCTTTTCGATACACCGCCGCCCAAGGAACATAAGAACTAGCGAAAGTTTTGTGATTAATCACTTCTCCATTTCTGGTGACTGTCCATTCAAAGGAAGTTTTTAATCCCGGAATTGCGTGTTCGTCTTGAACCACTTTTCCCAAAGGCAGTGTCGGATCATCAATCCACACTGCCGGTGGTGCCGGCTGCGCGTCCCATTGTTTATAATTGCTAATTGTCACTTTCCGTCCATCCGAGGTTCCGTAAATTTCATAGGCCAATTTTCTGTTTTTACCGTCATAATAACTTTGAATTAGGACATAATTACCAGTATCGTTAACAAATTGTAAATCTGGATTAGGTATAAACACTGTCGCATCAAAACCCGGCTTAGTATCTTCTTCATAATAACTCACCCGATACGCGTGTGCCTGTCTTTGGGTAATATTTAAACCAGCATCCAATAGGGCCCTAAATAAAGTGGTTGATACTTGGCAAATTCCTCCTCCCGCGTCCAATTCTGTCTTGCCTTCTTTGATAATGTATGCCTCTTTATAACCATCTGCCAAACTTACTTCTCCTAAATTTTTAATGAAAGAAAAAGTTTCTCCTGGTGCTACCAAAATCCTGTTAATAATTGAGGCCCCCTTTTCCACATTATAATTTCTAATGTCGGTGCTATGGCTAAAACTGGAAGTACCCCGTCCCAGCAACTCTTTTATACCCAAATTATTGACTTGGCTGTTGCTGATTTTCGGTTCTACCTTTATTAAAGGTAATTCAGCCGTAATATTTTTTTCCGTCGTATTTTTCCAATTTAAAAAATCCCGGCAAATACTATCTTTCATCTTTTCACTATCGACAGAATAGCCCTCTTTAGCCGGCAAAAATTCCAGTACCTTTCCGTTTTCAAACTTAAATACTGCATCCTGGGCCTCGGTCTTCAAACTTTGACTTAAATTGTCTACATAATCACTGACCTTTTGTTGTTGACAGCTGCCATTAAAATCTACCCAATTTGTCAGTACTTTATCATCTACACTGGTACTCACTTCTCCATTTTGAAAATTCACTGATTTTCCCAAAAAATCTTTAGCTATTTCTAAAGCTTCTTTTTTTTGATTATCGTTGGGCAGGGTTCCCACATTTTCCACCGGAACTGTTGCTGTTCCTCCCAAATCATATTGGCTGATTTTAGTCAAAATCATCGATTTTAATTGTTCTTGATCTGTTTTTCTGCCGACTACTCCATCTTTTACCGATAATTTACTATCCAAAATAATTTCTGACGGTATAAATGGTTTATCAATTTGAGAGGCAATTCCTTCCACTATTTGATTTAATTTGTCTTGATCCACTGTTATCACCAATGCAAAATCCTTTTTCTCAAAAAAAGCTTTAATATATTTGCCCACTCCCTCCTTTATTCTTCGGAACAATAAATCCGATGCCGTCTGATCAGTATTAATTTTTGCCGAAACAGAGGCTAAATCAACAGTAAAAATTCTTTGATTATCGCTGAGTTTTATTGTTCCTTTCATCGGAAATTCACTTATTAATTTATTTTCAATTTGTTTTTTATTCAACAGTGAATAATCTTTCCCTAACACTTTGGTTTCCTTACCGGTTTTTCCGAATCCAAAAGCCAGGGGAGTCAATATTCCGGCCCCCAACAAAAATATGCCACTAATAATAATTATTAATTTCTTTTTCATTTTTTTCTATCCATTGCTAAGTTTGCTAAAGCATCGGCTCTGGAATTATATTCTCTTCGTATTTCTTTAAAAACTATTTTTTTATCCCGGCTTAAATCTTGGGCGGCGCTCCATAAAGTTTTTAGGTGGGGAGCTTTGATTTTATAAATCCCTTTCATTTGTCTGACCAATAATTGCGAGTCCGAGTTTATTTCTATTTCTGCTTCCGGGCAATTATTTTCTATCCACGTTAAGGCGCCAATTAAACCCATATATTCGGCTTCATTATTAGTTTTTATCCCCAAAAATTTTCCTTCTTCAAACATTACTTTTTTATTTTCGTCTTCAATAAAAACCCCGTAACCTGCTATTCCCGGATTACCTCTGGCCCCGCCGTCAGTAAATACCTTTAACTTCATGTCTTTATCATACCAAAAATTAACTTCTTTTCGCTTTTCCTCTTAGCCATATATATAATAGGAATATGGATATTAATGACCAGGACTTTAAATCACCTCTCCCACCTCGTCGGATGGCTGATTTAGAAAGTCCTCTCCCTTCTTCCCCCCCTGTAACTGAACCAATTTCTCCGGAACTAGCCCCGTTACCGGTTCAGACTCCCCAGAAAAAATTTCCTCAAAATTATTTTTTTGCCGGTATTGGCCTTTTAGCCATTATTATTATTTTTATCATTATCAAATTTTTAGTTCCGGCCATTAAAGGCAGAAACGCCACCGTTGTCACCTTAAATTATTGGGGTTTATGGGAAGACAGTGGTGTCATGAGTTCCCTAATTTCTGAATTCGAAACTAAGAATCCCCATATCAAAATTAACTATGTTCAAAATGACAAAACTGATTATCGTAGTCGTTTAGCCGGCCGTTTAGCTAAGGACCCCAGTACTGATGAAGTTCCCGATATTTTTCGCATCCACAGCTCTTGGTTGCCTATGTTTTCGGGCAATTTAGCTCCTGTCCCCGCTACCACTGTCACCAATCTTGTTTTAGATAAAGATTTTTATAATGTTTATAAAAATGACCTAAAAATAGGTAATTCTTATTATGCCATTCCTTTGATGTATGATGGTCTGGCCCTTTTTTACAATAAAGATTTAATTCAAAATGGGGGAGTGGACATTCCCAAATCCTGGTGGGATCTGCAAACCGCTGCTGCCAAACTTACCGTTCGTGATGACCAGGGTAACATCCAAATTGCCGGTGTCGCCATGGGTCTGACCGATAATGTTGATCATTGGAGTGATATTTTGGGTCTTTTACTTAAACAAAATGGGGCTGATATTCTTAAAGATACCCCGGATAATGACACTAAAATCAGTGACGTTCTTTCCTACTATACTAATTTCAACACTAAATATAAAACCTGGGATGAAACTCTTCCCAATTCAACGGCACTTTTTGCTCAAGGGAAACTGGCTTTTTATTTTGGTCCCTCTTGGAGTATTTTTAATATCGAGGCTTTAAATCCTAACCTAAATTTCGAAGTTACTGATGTTCCTCAACTGCCCACCCTTCAAAATATTTCCGATACTTCCAACAATTCTTCTGCAAATTTAACCGATATTCAGTGGGCTTCTTATTGGGCCGAAGCGGTCAATGTTAAAAGCAAACACCAGGCAGAGGCTTGGAAATTTCTTGAGTTTTTGGCTTCCAAAGATTCTCTTCAAAAACTGTATGCTGCCGAATCTCAAACCCGAAGTTTTGGGGAAATTTATCCTCGTCTCAGCTTAGCCACTCAGATTAGCACCAATTCCAAAATTAAACCCTTTATTCAGGCTGCCAATAACGCCGAATCGGGTTATCTAGCTTCAGACACTTACGATTCTGGTCTTAACAGTGAGATGCAAAAATATTTTGGCGACGCCATTAATTCACTTCTTCTAAGCAATAATGATTCCACTACTATCATGACTACTCTTAAAAGCGGTCTTAATCAGCTTATTCAAAAATATCAACTCAAATGATCATTATCAACTTTAAACTTTATCCGGAAACTTTTGGTGATAATGCCTTAAAATTGGCAAAAATTATCAAAAAAGTCAGTGATGAGACTAAACATCGGATTATCATTGCTGCCTCACCCTTAGACGCTTTTAGAATTAAAGAAAACACCGACGCTGAAGTTTGGCTTCAAAATATTGATGAATATTTTGAAGGCCGGGGCACTGGTTGGGTTTCTTTTAAACAAGCCCAAATTCTTGGCATTAATGGCAGTCTCTTAAATCATTCTGAGCATAAAATTCCCCGGGGTAAAATTTTAAAAATTCTTAAAAACAAACCGAATAATTTTGAAATTGCCCTTTGTGTCGCTTCTCTTGGTCAAATCAGTCAATGGGCGGCTAAATCCAAAGCCGATTTTCTCATGTACGAACCGCCCTCGTTGATTGCCAGTCCCGACAAATCCGTGGCTACTGATCAGGCTGACATTATTAAAAATGCTCTTCTGGCCTCACCAAAAATTCCTCTTATCGTCGGTGCCGGCATAAAAAATAAAGAAGATACTAAAATTTGCTCTAAATTAGGGGTAAATAATATTGCCCTTTCCAGTGCTTTTGTTTTAAATTCCGATCCGGAAGCCTTTCTTAGACAATTAATTTCCGGCTTCAATGATATAATTTAATAACTTATGGCTTCAATTGATAATCTTTTAGTTTCTCTCTTTGTTGACGAAATTGTCGGTGGTTTTATTGTCACTGTCCCTCCGGGACACGTCGGTTGTATTTACAGTATTTTTCGTGGTGTTTTAAAAAATGTTTGGTATCCCGGGATGCATTTTAAAATCCCCATCATTCACCGAGTCAAACTTTTCAACGCTCAACTAATCGAATACACCATCGCCAAAGACGTTTATCTTAAAGACAACAAAGAAATCATGGGTGATGAACTAATTCATGCTGTTACCGCCGACAATAAATTTGTCGCCGTCGAGGCTACTGTTTTAATTAAATTGGACACTGACCGCTTACCTGAAATTTGGCAGACTATTGGTGAAAACTTTGTTTCCAAAGTGGTTCGTCCGGTCACTCGCAGTCGAATTCGTAAAGTTTTAACTAATCATACTTTAGCCAAATCTCTTTCTTCTGACCGCAGTTTGATTGAAGACGAAATTAAACAGGAACTTCGCGATTCTTTAACCCAGCACGGTCTCTTTGTCGAAAATTTTTATCTCAGTTCTCTGACTCCCATCGACGCTCCCATCGATATGGGTGATATTCCTGAATTACCCAAAGCCGCTGAAGAAATCAAAAGCGAACGTCTTATTTCCGGACTCCAGCCAGTGACAGAGCCCAATTCAGATCAGAAAGAGCCTGTCTCCCGCATTTCATCGCCTCAACTATAGTTGCCCCGCTGGTAATTACATCATCTACTAAAATAATTTTATTGGGGTTTACGATCTCTTCTTTTATTTTAAAAGCTCCGCTGATATTTCTTCGTCTTTTCAAACCACCCTTAATTTTTGCCTGATTTTTGGCATTTTTTTCTCTAAATAAAAAATCATCTCGATATTTTAAATTTAAGCCATCAGCGATTTCTCCCGCCAATATCTCACTTTGATTAAAACCCCGCCAATTTTTTCTTTGCCAATAAAGGGGGATTGGGACCACCTCATATTTTTCTTTCTGCCAATATTTCACTATATTTGGATAGTCAATTTTTAAATTTTTTACCATTAATTGTCCTAATTCCTCTCCGGCTTCGGATACAAATCCATATTTCAAATCCTCAATCACTTTTTTAATTACCCCTTCATATTTATAAATTAAAATCACTCCTTCAAAGCCATCCTTTTTTCTCATTTCTCCCCTAATTAACTTTCTCTCGCATTCGCTGCATAAATATTTTTCTCCTTTTCCACAGCTTAAACATTTTTTTGGATATAACCAATCAATAATTAACGACATGATTAATTGTAAAATATCCTATGACCAATTATTTGGTTAAACGTCTTCACGCTTCCGAATCAGTTCTCAATCTCATGATTTGGGCCACCTTCAGTCTTTTGGGTACTCGTCTCTTATTACAGTTAACCGGCTATTTTACTCTCGGTCGTGGTCCTTGGCACATTGCTCATGTCTTATGGGGAGGTCTCTTTATGCTTCTTGGTTCATTAGTTATGTTAATCTTTTATGGCAAATTATCTCGAAAAATAGGTGCTATTTTAACAGGTATTGGTTGGGGTCTATTTATCGATGAAATTGGTAAATATGTTACCCGGGATAATAATTATTGGTTTCGTCCCGCCATTATTTTTATTTATATTTCTTTTATTTTATTATTTTTTTTGTATCGAATTTTAGAAAGAAAAACCAAAGTTTCCTCTCCGGTTTTATGGCACGAACTCCTAGATTCTTTAGATAAAGTTGCTGATGATGATTTGGAAATCACGGAGAAAAAATCACTCCTTCAAAAAATTGATTATTTACAAAAAAATTCTTCCTCTCAAGATCAATCTTTGCTCTTATCTCTAAAAACTTATGTTCAAAAGATTAAAGCCAAACCTGATCGCCGGGATTTTAATTTATATCGATTTTTAGCTCGGATTCTAAAAACTTCTTACAATAAACTTTTCCGTAAAAAAATTATGCTTTTTGCCTTAATTACCTATAGTTTTTGGTATGTTATCGACAAATTTATTGATGCTGCTAATGTTCTTTTAAACCCTCATCGTTTAATACTTATTCAAACTTATTATAGTCACTACGATTTTTTCACCAAAGCCGATGTTTATATGATCACCCTCAAATTTATTGTGGAAATAATTGTCGCTATTTTTTATCTTTTCGGTCTTATCAATTGGTTAAACAAAAAAACTCTCCGAGGCATCAAATTTTATCAATGGGGTTTATTAATAAATATTTTCATCGGTTCCATTTTTAAATTTTATTTTGAACAATTTTCTGGCCTTTTTGGTTTAATTCTCAGCCTTATTGTTTACTACTCTTTACGTCGTTTTAACTCGGAAATTAGGAAATAACGCCTATTTTTGCTATAATACTTCACTTCGGAGATGTAATGAATTGACGGAGTTGCACTTTGAAAAACTGCCAGCCGACTTTGATCCATTCAGTCGTAAAACAGAATCAAAAACAAAAATGCCAATAAACTCGGCACTACTTTGAGAAATTCTTTAGCTTCGGCTAAAGGTCTTCTCTTAGGTGATGGTAACAGTTCTGTTACCGCTCCTAATTTTGTTTTTGCGCAAGCTTAAACAAAAAGTCATTGTTTATACCCTTATTTTGGAAGAGTGTAGACAGTGTCAATTAAACCAAAATGCTGTTTTTAAGATCTCGATTTTTTAAAAACTCAAGAGGGGAGTAATTTCCCCACCAATCGACATCTCAAGTTTTTTTGTAAATTTCAAACCTTGGGAGTGTAGGTCAAAATTTATTATGCTGGTAGACGTTTTTCCTTGTCGACTTTCGGACCCCGAGTCATTCCCGGGCATCTCCTCTAATAAAAAATCCCGTTCATTCGGGATTTTTTAATTTCTAAACATCTTTTCCTTTTAATTTCTCAATATGTTGTTAAAATTGTTTTATATGGCAGGAGAAGATAAAAGTGATATTAGTTTTGTTATTCAGGGAATTACTACGACTCCACAACACGACGAAGTTGAAAAAGTTTCAATTGAGGCTAGTGCCGAGGCTTTAAAAAAACTTCAAGAATCGACCACTTTAACTGATTATCTTCGTTGGCATCAATCTTTATTCCAATATTTTACTTTTAATAGTATTAATTGGATGTGGGATTATGGTGGAACAACTGTTGAGGATTTAATTACTGATAGAGAATCTGATCGAGTCTCAAAAAGTTGTGAAAAAAGTGCTACTGCCGCGGAATCAATGAAGTCAAAAATTGAAAAATTAGAGCCAAAAAAAGGAATGCTTCGAGTTGCTTTAAAAAGAATCCGTGAATCAAGTCACAGTTCTTATTCTTATGCCGTATTGGCGGCTTTTCCAAGTGATGTTCAAGTTAGCGATACTATTGACAGGAAATTACCTAAAGATATCAGTAGGGAAAGTTCAGATATTGTTCTATTCCAGCCAACAAATGCTTGTGTCAACCACGCCTGCGACGATTTATATAAAATAAATAGGGACTCATCATTTTATATGCCATATAGAGATGTTTATGAAGCAATAGGTCGGCTCGATACAAGTCAAAATGGAGTTAATGAATATTTACTCGATAAAAGTGGTGAAAATAAAATTAAACAAGACACTGAAAATTATATATTAGTCGCTTTACACGGTGGATTTAGTAATGAAGTTAATCGATGCAGGGTTTCAGATTTTTGGAATAAATCTCAAACTCTAAAAACTAATCCCGAACTCCATTTTTGATTTCTTCTTTCTTTATCTTTTCTCTCTTCTCAAACTTTCTCATCTTTCTGCCAATCCCAATTTCCATTTTAAACCACATTCCCTGCAAAAAAATACTGATCGGAATCATCATATATTTTTGATTGCGTAAAGATTGTAGTTTAGCAATTTCCTTGGAATTTAGGAGTAATTTTCTTGTGCCACTTTTATCAACTTCTTGATTTTGACTGTATTTATACGGGGTAATTTCCAAATTTTCCACCGTCGGAATACCGTTAACTATCTCTACTTTAGCCCCTTTAAATTGCACTCCGTTGACCCGCAGTGCTTTGGCATCAGAACCACTCAGCACTAAACCTGCCACGATTTTGTCGCTGAAATTGTAGTCGAGAGAATCTCGATTAAAATATCTCATTGTATTTTTATTCTATAAATTTTGCCGTTATCACCCAAAACCAACACGGCATTGTTTTGGTCCTCGACAACCAAATCATTTATTTTTTGACTGTCGAAACTGTACTTACCTAAAATTTTACCATCTTTTCCATAAATTATCACTGTGTTTCCATCAGCAATATATGCCAAAAAAGAGACTTTATCATCTGTTACCAAGCTTCCTGTCGAATTTACTGTCGGGGTAAAACTCATTTTAAAATCCACTTTTTGGCCACGGGTATATTCATAAATTTTGCCGCTTTTTCCTAAAATCCAAATGTTACTGTCGATGGCCATTCCAGTGGCCTCCTCTTCAAGATTTGTCCCATCTTTAAGCCAATTTTGACCGCTATTATTTACCAATTTTTTTATCATTTTTTCACTGTTATCCAAAAAATAAATTATTCCATTCCAGCCATTAATTTCGTTTATCATCTCTCCGCTTATTGTGGCTGTTTCCGTCAACCCTTTTCTGTTAATTTCATAAATTTCATTTTGACTGTCTCCGTACCATTTCTCCCCACTATAAAAAATTCCCTGCCAGTTTTTTATTTTATCGTCGTCGACAATTTCTTCGGTTGATTTTAAATTAACATCGACCGAATCAATTCTTCCGAGCCTTTGATTCCAGATATAAAGTATTTCACCGTTTGTTGTCATTCCTTCATATCCACCGCCGTTATTAATTAAGCTTGTGTCATAAGCCACTTCATAATTAACATTACTTCCCCCCAAACTATTTTTTACCGCCTCAATTTCACTTTTAATTTCTGCCAGTTGTTGGGTATAATTTTTAGATATATTTCCCGCATTGTTAACTTCATTCTCCGCTTTTTGGGCTATTCCCAGGGCGGTATCAATATTCATAGTTCTGACATTCCCAATTTCTGTTTTCTCTTTTTGCCAATTATTTTCAATTCCAGTAATTTTATTTAGATTTTCTTCCCCGTTTTTTTTCTGATACCCTAGATAGGTTATTCCGATCAATAATAAAATCACCACTGCCCCGATAATCACGTTTAGTTTCCGATTACTTTTTTCTAAAACATAATTTTTTTCCTGAATATAAATCTCTTTTTGTGGCTCTTTTTCTTCAGTGATCTTTATTTCTATTGCCGCCCCGGAAATTTCTTCCCGCTTTCCCTCCAAAAAATCTTTCTTAGCTTTTTCGTTTAACAACCATAGATTATCTCCCAAAATTATTTTTCCTTGGCATTTCTTCGGCAAAATGGAAATTTTTTTCTCTCTTTCTAAAATTGCTCCAGTTTTCCCTAAAGCTTCAATTTCTACTGTTCCTCCAACAATTTTTGCCTTAATACTGTCTTCATTTCCCCTAAGTTCCAGCACATCTTCTTGTTTATTTACCACAAAACCCTCATCCACCGCCACTTCATCGACAAATACTTTTAACTGATATGACATCTCAATAAAAATGATACTACAGAACCGTCACTGCCAAAAATACCAATATTATCGCCACGGCTAAATGCAGATATGAAAAAGAAATTAAAATGCCATTAAATTTATCTTTAACATCCTTCGACATAGTTCTGACCTGTTTAACTATTACCAAGGCAAAAATCAGATAAATCACTGTTCCCAAAATCCCAAATATTTTTTCTGCTAAACTCAAATAGCTATTTAAATCTCCCAGCATTATTTTGTTTCTCCTTTTTCTCTTAGAACCTCTAACACCTTAATTATTTTTTCGGGATTTGGCACTAATTCAAAAGTAATTTCCGGTATTTCCGCTGCCGTTTGGATTAAGACATTCCCATAGTTAAACATAGTTTGGGCCACTCCTTTTACCTCTGAAGTTACATCCTGAATCATTGACAAATTAGCTTCAGAAAATTTCTTATTTAGTAAATTATCAAAATCAATATCGATGACTCTTTTATTAGTAATTATAAACACATCAAAGTACCAATCTAAAAATTTTTCAAAGGCAAAGGCAAAAGTTACCAAATACCAGGCCAAAATCCCCACGAACTGGAATTTTTGGGGAATACTGCCCAGCAATGGTACATACTTTAATAAACTAGGGGCAATCACCAACAAAATTGTTGTTAAAATCCAAGAAATATTAGTCGCCCAATGGGGTCTAGCTACTAAAATAATTTTTTCGTCATCGTCTCTTTCTTCAAAATCAAATATATGGGGATTTATTAATAATGAAGATAATGAATGTTTAGTATGACCGGTAATACCGTATATTTTATTGTTCAAATCTTCAAAAACATTATTATTTATCGTATCATTTTTTTCTGCCTCGACGGGCTTTGTCTCGACGTAGCCTTTGGCGAAGTCGGATTTTGTCACAATTGGATCATCCGGTGCTACTTTGTCTAAATCGATTGATCTACTCATAAGCTATTTTAACATCTGGTTGGCTTCAATCAAATCAGCGATATTTTTGGCCAGAAAGTTTGCCCTGGCTCTTTTGGGTAAATGCAAAAATAAATTTTTAGTTTTTAAATTTTTTTTATTAATTACTAATTGGATTTCAAAAGCAATCCAGTTGCAGTTATAAGTGCCCATATTTTCTGTAATCTCAAAAACATTTGGTTCATACATCTCTATCTCCGGTAAACTCAATTCTGCTTTAATTGGAGCCAGGGGATAAATTGACTCTTTGCCATATACATTTCTGGCCACGGTTTCAATTCTGATTTTTTCATCATCGCCCCAAAAATCTCCCAGGCCGATTATTAAATCATATACATCATTTCGAATATATTTATTAAAGAAACTTCTCGGATGTCCAAAAATTACTTGATAATTTATTCCTAGACTTTTGGGTAAATATCTCTGTAATTCACTCAAAGTTCTTCTGGAAACATTCGTGCCCCATTGATTTGAAAAGGCATAAATTAGAACCACAACTGATTTTAGGCTAATATATATACATATGGAATTAATCAAAGCTATTAAAAACAGATATTCGTGTCGAAGTTATAGTAATAAGCCAGTTAATCAAAAAATAATTAAAAAACTCTTAGAATTAGCTAACTTAGCTCCCAGTGCCAACAATGGCCAGAATCGATATTTTATCGTTATTACCAAACAAGAGGATAGAAAATGGCTTGCTAATATGAACAATCAACCTTATTTAGCTGAGGCACCAATAGACATTCTTGTTGCCACTAAATTAAGTACCCAAAGCGTTAAAGAATATTTAAGATCTCTCAAGGATTGGGATATGACCCATAATGGCAAAGATCCTCTCAAAGTAAATATTACTGAGGAACTTAAAAACAACCTTGTAGAGATGAAATATAAATGGATGATCAGTGATGTCGCTACTGCCATTGAAAATTTAATGTTAACTGCCACTGATAAAGGTCTAGCCACTTGTTGGATTGGTATCATTGATTTTGATGGTGTCATAAAAAAATTCAAATTACCTAATGAGATTATTCCGGTCTGTGTTGTTACTCTGGGTTACGAAAAAACAAAAATTAAAACTGTCAAGAAATCAAGAAAACCAATCGAAGAATTAATTCATTGGGAAAAATGGTAAAAGTGAAAATTTTATCTTTTCTCCACATTATATAGTGGACCGACGATGGAAATATTGGCCGGAGCCCGGCTGTTAAAATAACTTTTAAAAGTTATCCCATTAAAATTTACTGTTCCTCCATCACCGGAAAGTGTCACCTGAGTTGTTTGACCCGAACCTTTATCCCAATCAACCGAGACAGAACTAATTGTATTGTACGGAGTTATTCCCCGATTTCTTAGTTCCTGTTTTACTTGATCAACACTCCAGCCGCCCTGATCCGGAGGTAATAAATTATTATTTATTGAACTGTCTTTTTGTGATAATAAAATCGAATTAACAATATCGGCCACTTCCTCGGGTTTTAACCATGCCGATTTGTTGTATTGAGTCCGATAACCTTGGGCTGCATAAAAACAAGGTGAATCCCGATCGTAAGCTTTGTTAAATAAATCGTCAAAGGAATTAATATCGCCGTTAGTATCGCGGGTTCTTTTTGTCCAGTCAGTACTCTTCCAGCCCACATCACTCGAGGTGTAAGTATATCCTCCGGCTGTTGAAGCAAACCAAGCGGTAATCACTTGACCATTCTGGGTCATTACCTCACCCTCAGTGGCCTTGACTGCTTGTTCCCAAGCTCCTCCCTTATCTCCGCCCTTGTACACCTGACAGGTTTGGGTGGTGCATATCGAATTTGCCCCATTATTGGTGTAATTTAAAGCATAAGACCTGGCGGCCACTGCCTGAGCTTTTAACGCTTCCATTGGCCAATCATTGGGCACTTCATAAATCCCGAGTAGATATTGCTCGAGTGGCATTGAACCGTAACCGTCAACTTTAATGGTAATATTTGGTCTTTTGTCAAAAGAAATATTATTAAAATAGGCATTTAAAATATCATGATAATTTTGTCCCGCCTTTGCCCGGCCGTAAGCCCCGTACTGATTTAAACCGACATGATGGGGGATTCCAAAAGTGAAAAAAGCAAATCCGGCCCCAAATCCGGGATCAATTTTCCGGTCGTCCACGCAGGATAGAGGGCCGTTACCCAAACTGGTCGGTAAATTCAAACTGGCTAATTTTTGGGCCACCAATTGTTGCTGTTTTTGACTTAATTCGGCTTTGTAAGCTTCAGCTTGGGTAATCACTTTAGTTAATTGTCCAAAACGATCTTCCATACTTTTTTTCAAGGCGGCTAATTTTACATTTTGGGCCTCTAAATCGGTCTTATTTTTATTTAAAATATCAATATCCGAAGAATAATTTGTAATCATATTTTTGTCTTGGGAAATTATTGATTGATACCAGGTATATTGTTGCAAAATATTATCCGTGCCTTGAACTGAAAAAAACAAAGTTAAAGTTGAGAATTTTTTAGAATCCATATAATATCTCCTGACTCTTTGAAACATTAATATTTTTTGCACTTCCAAATCAGCTTCCTTATCAATTAATTTTTGACTTAAGTCGGCTGTTTGGGCCTCAATTTTAATGATTTGGTTTTTTGCTGAAGCAATTTTGTCCTGTAATCCGGTAGATTCGCTTTGAAGTGGTGCCACCGCACTATCAATACTGGCTATTTTTTGGGCAATTAAACTAATACAGGGATCTTGATTTCCTGGGTTATTAGCAATACAGTCATCAACCTCATCGGCTCTGACCAAGCTTTTTCCACAATATAGAAATCCCATCATCATTGCCACTAAAATTAATATTTTTTGTCCCTTTTCTATCACTATTTCATTCTATCATCTGATATACTTTAGGCGTGACTAAAAGACTACTTTTTATCTTTTTTCTTCTTTTTGCGGCCTTTATTTCCTTTCCCAAAAATGTTTTAGCTGATTGCTTCTGCGAGACTCATACAGACAGTTTCGGTACAAATAGTTGTGTCCTTCAAGCTGGTTCCGGTTGTGCTTCCGGTAAAACTGCGACTTGTCAGGTCAATCTCGATGGCAGCTGTAGTAGTGGTATTTTTAATGGCGGTAGCTGTATGTGTCTTGACTCTAGTCAAACTATGGATACTTCTCAACTAGAATCAGCCCAAGTTTCCTGTACCGTTGATAACGGTTATGGGGTTAACACTGCCTTTGGTTGTGTTCCTGTCGAAATGGACAAATTTATCGCCTGGCTTTTGCCCTATCTTTTCGGTCTTGGTGGTGCTATTGCTTTTATTCTAATGATTGTTGGTTTCATTCAAATGACGATGTCAAACGGTGATCCCAAAGCTGTTCAGGGGGCCAAAGAAACCATCACTTCAGCCATTATTGGTCTCTTAATTTGTATTTTTGCTATTTTTCTCTTACATTTAATTACTGTCAACATTTTACAAATTCCTGGTATTTCTTAAATATGGCCTACGATAATCTCAACGCTGTCTTACCAACTTATCCCGCCAAATCTTTTACCTCTACCCCTGGGGTTGTTAGTTTGAATTCCACTGATCTTGGTACCATCGTTTCCGGCCTTTTACCCTATATTTATGCTTTTGCTGGTCTCGCTTTATTTATTATGTTAATTTGGGGTGGTATTACTTTGATGACTGCTGCCGGTGATCCGGCTAAAAGTAAGGAAGGTTATGGTAAAATTTCTGCCGGTTTCATTGGTTTTTTGATTATTTTCGTCTCTTATTTTGTTCTTCAAATTGTCCAGATTGTTTTAGGCATAAAAATTCTCTAGAGTCTTTTTCCTTGTCTCTATTTCCCCATTCTTCTTTCTCGATTTTGATACCAGATTATCACTTTTTCCAGTTCCTTTGGCGTAAAATCAGGCCACAAAATATCGGTGAAATATAACTCCGCATAAGACATTTGCCATAATAAAAAATTACTTAATCTAAATTCTCCACCTGGCCTAATTATTAGATCTGGGTCCGGTTGGTCTTTGGTATATAAATAGTTAGACACTAATTTTTCATCAATTTTATTGGCTGGAATTTTATCTGTCACAATTCTTTTGATTGCCGTTATAATTTCGTCCCTTCCGCCGTAATTTAAAGCCATATTAAATTGAATTTTTTCTTCAACCACAGTCATTTTTAGAATTTTTTTAATGGCTTCTTTTACTTTAAAAGGAAAAGCCTGGAAATTGCCAATTACAAAAAATTTAATCCCTGATTTTCGGTATTGTTCTGCTTTTTCTTTGACAATTCTAATCAACAAATTAAATAAGCCTTTCACTTCTTCAGGACTTCTTTTCCGCCAGTTTTCTGTTGATAGGGCATAAACTGTCAAATTTTTTATGCCGATGTCTCGGCAATATTCCACAATATTTTGTAAATTTTCCGATCCCGCCTCATGCCCCTTACTATCCGACAAGCCATTTTTTCTTGCCCATCTGCGGTTGCCGTCCATAATAATGGCGATGTGTTTAGGTAATTTTGTTGGATCAATTTTTTCTTTGGCCATATTCTATTAAGTCGTAATTTTTTATAAAACTATTTAATCTAAATTTATTCTTTTTGACTCACTATTAATTGCTTGATTAATTCTTTCTAATGTACGTTGGCCTACGTCTTTTCCATCAATTTCTTTCATATGTTTCGCTAATAACTGTGAAACTTCAATAGGTTCAATCTTTTTAACAATCAAACCAATATTTTTTAATTCAGATATACCTGCAATAAAAGAATTTGGTATAGAAACAGAATCTTCATTAATCTTGCATTGAATTGTTCCAAACCAATCCTCTTTCCCCGTATCAATAATTAAATGTGTTCTACTAGGATCACCAGTTTCAGAAAAAATAGTTCCAACACTAATTTCGACAATATTTTTCATTAACAAAGTATTTTACCACAAAAAATCCCCTAAATAGGGGATTTTTTATTTCTTTAAATTCAGCTTCATTATTAGCCAGATTGTTAGTACCAGAAAGGTTTTGAGTAGTTCCAACTTTCGCTGGAACAAAACCTCAAAGGAGGTGATCCATCCGCACCTTCCAGTACGGATACCTTGTTACGACTTAACCCTCATCGCTGGATTTACCTTAGCCCCACTAAAAGTAGAGTTTTGGGTACCCCCAACTTTGCTGATTTGACGGGCAGTGTGTGCAAGAGGCGAGAACGTATTCACCGCACGCTGCTGATGTGCGATTACTACCAATTCCGGGTTCGTGCAGGCGAGTTTCAGCCTGCAGTCCCAACTGAGGGCTAGTTTAGGGATTAGCTCCACCTTGCGGTCTTGCAACCCTCTGTTATAGCCCATTGTAGGATGTGTGTAGCCCTGGATATAAGCATCATGATGACTTGACGTCGTCCCCTCCTTCCTCCTAACAAAATAATGCTAGGCAGTCTTCTGTGACACAATAACACAGAACGGGGGTTGCGCTCGTTACCTCACTTAAGAGAACAACTCACGTCACGAGCTGACGACAGCCATGCAACAGCTGTGCACCACCCTCGAAGGATGTCCCGATTTCTCGGGATTTGCAGGTGCATTTCAAACCCAGGTAAGGTTCATCGCTTTGTATCGAATTGAACCACATGCTCCACTGGTTGTGCGCCTCCCCGCCAATTCGTTTGAGTTTCGGCCTTGCGGCTATACTCCCCAGGCGATCCGTTTAACGCGTTTGCTAACATCCCCCCCGATAAATCGGGAAGAACTAACGGACAATGTTTACGGCTAGGACTACTCAGGTCTCTAATCTGATTTGCTACCCTAGCTTTCGTCTCTGAACGTCAGTATGTACCTAGTTACCCGCCTTCGCGCTTGGTGTTCTTTTTAGTATCCACGGATTTAACCCCTACACTAAAAATTCCAGTAACCCCGATACCACTCTAGCCTTCCAGTATCTGACCCCTTTCCCCGATTAAGTCGGGGGCTTTGAAATCAGACTTAGAAAACAGTCTACAGACCCTTTACGCCCAATAAATCCGAGTAACGCTCGTAGCCTACGTATTACCGCGACTGCTGGCACGTAGTTAGTAGCTACTTATTCTGGCCGCCTTCATGGCCGCCAAAAAGGAGTTTACAACCCTAGGGTCTTCATCCTCCACGCGGTGTCGCTGCGTCAGACTTTCGTCCATTGCGCAAAATTCCTAACTGCTGCCACCCGTAGGTGTATGGGCCGTGTCTCAGTCCCATTGTGCCGGACTCTCCGCTAAGAGCCGGTAACCGTCATTGCCTTGGTAAGCCATTACCTTACCAACTAGCTGGTAGTAAATAGGCCGTTTTCGTAGTGACTTGCGTCTTTCACCCGTAGGCGTATGGGAAATTACCCCCTCTTTCGAGGGGCTATGCCCCGCTTCGAAGTACGTTCCTATTTTATACTCACCCGTTTGCCACTGAACTGGCGATCTTCACTAAAGAATTAGAGCATCCCTTAGTGAAGACCACAAATCCCGTTCGACTTGCATGTCTTAGGCACACCGCCAGCGTTCACCCTGAGCCACGATCAAACTCTTAGTACAAAAATTGAAAATGAAATACCGAAATATATCGGTGTCACTTTCTGGTACTAACGAAATGGCTAAAAAATGAAGCTGAATTTGTTAAAGAGCAAAAACAAAAAGAAATCCCCATCCATTGGGGGTAGAGGTATTATATTATAAATTTTCTATTTGTGCAGTAGGCAAGTTGATTTTCTCCGCAGATGTGAATATTGTTTGATATTTTTGGCATATTTCAATAACAATCTGTCGGTGATTTTCATCCAATTCTGAAAAAATGTCATCTAGAAGTAAAATTGGTTCTTCTTGATATCTCTCTTCTAAATAATTTATTTGCGCCAATCTTAAGGCTAAAACCGCCAATCTTTGCTGTCCCCTTGATCCCCAAAAAGCCAAATTTTTGTCCTCAGTGGCAAAATCAGCAAAATCAATTCCAAAATCATCCAAATGTGGGCCGCATTTACTGTGTCCGGCGGCTAATTCCAGCGGATACAGTTTTTCCAATTTTTCTAAAGTTATCGTCGACGCCTGATATTTTATAAACAATTTATTAATTTCTTTATCGCTGTGATCTCTGAAGAAATTGTTCGCCGATTTCACCCATTCAAACCTTAAATTTTGGATTATTTCGGCATTTTTTATCAGTGATTGGTCCCAATAAAACAATTCATTTTTTTGCGCCCGTCCGCTGGCTATTATATCCAATAGTTCATTTCGATGTCGTAAAGCTTTATGATATTGCGATAAAGCCGAGGCATAGCGCCATTCCGTATTAGCAAAAATACTATCCAAAAAATCCCGTCTTCTTCCCGGAGATCCGGTAATTAGCCGAATATCTTCCGGTTCAAAAATGACCACTTTCATTTTTCCCCAATATTTGGCTCGAGTTTTAACTACTTTATCAATTAAAAAGCGTCTTTTTAAACTGCCACTGTCTTCTCGCCACAATTGCACCTCAATTTCGTTTTCACCTTCTTTATCATTAATTTTGGCTCGGACACTGCAGATTTTTTCATCCCATTTTATCAACTGGCCCGAACTTGACGATCTAAAACTTTTTCCGGAAGATAGGAAAAAAATTGCTTCCAACAAATTGGTTTTTCCCGAACCGTTCTTTCCTAAAACCAAATTTGCTTTTTTGTCAAACTCTATCAGTTTCTTATCGTAAGACCGAAAATTTTGTAATAATATCTTGCTGATATACATCTTGCCTATTATAGCCCAAAATTCCCAAAAATTCGAAAAGTTACTCAATTTTCATGATAATATCTGTTATGAAAACTACGAGAATATTTATTTGTCTGGGTATTTTCTTTTTGGCTCTCTTTCTTCGTCTTTATCAGCTTGGTCAGTTGCCCTATGGTTTTCATGTTGATGAAGCTAAAGCCGCTTGGAATGCCTACTCTATTCTCAAAACTGGCCATGACGACCATGGTAATTTTTTACCTCTTTACTATGATTCTTTCGGTGATTTCCGTCCCACTGGCATAATTTTTGCCATTATTCCCTCAATTCTTATTTTTGGCAACACCGTTTTTGCCACTCGTTTTCCTGTGGCTTTTTTTGGGGCTCTTTCCATTTTTCCCTTAATATTGATTTTCTGGCAATTGAGTCGCGATAAAGACAAAAAATATTTTTGGATTCCCGGCCTTCTTTTAGCCGTTAATCCCTGGCATATTATGGTCAGTCGGGCTACTAGTGAAGTGGTTATTGCCTTATTTTTGGCACTTTTTGCTATCTACTTCTTTCTAAAAACTATCAAAAAAGCTACTTTTTCTTCTATTATTCTATCGTTGCTTTTTATTGGTCTGAGCTATCTTTTTTATCACAGTATCCGGGTTTTAGCGCCTATATTTTTAGTGGCTATTGTTGTCTTTTATTGGTCGGAAATTAAAATTCATCAAAGTCTCAAAGCTGTTTTAACAGTTGTTTTTGTTGCCTTTCTTATGACCATTCTTTTATTTCTTGATCCCCAGGCCCGCGGTCGTCTTAGTCAGGTTTCTATTCTCAGCGATCCTAAAATTCGTCTCGAAACTATTAATATGCCGAATCAAGAAGGTCCCGGCCACGTTCTTTTGGCCCGGATTTTTCACAATCGGCCCTTAGTGGTTTTAAAAGATGTTATTAATGAATATTCTAATTATTTTAGTACTAATTTTTTGGTAGGGGATTCCGCCTTACCCCTTCGTTACCGCACCCAAAATTTTGGTCTGATTACTTATGTTGAATTATTATTCTTGGTTCTTTCCTTAGCCGCCGCCGGTACCAAAAAAGAAGTCTGGCTGCCGCTGTTATTGCTTTTAATTTCCCCCTTACCTGCGGCCATAACTAATGAAGACACTCCTAATCTTCAACGGGCTTTATTTATGATTCCTTTTATAGTTTTATTAGAATCCTACGGAGTAATTTTTTTGCTTTCTCTGAAAAAATATTCCCGGCTTTTAATTTCCGTTTCTTTTTTAGCCCTTTTACTTAATTTTATTTATTTTTGGCATTTCTATTCTAATCATCAAAAATTCGGCCTGCCCTCTTATTTTCGCAATGGCGGCGCTGTTGAAATTGCCACCAAAGTTTTTCAGTTAAAAGATCAATATTCCCAAATTATTCTGACCAATTCCCCCGACGATCTCTATCCCTGGTTTGCCTTTTTAAATAAAATCAATCCTGAGTCTTTTAATAGATCTGCTATTAACCGTAACCACGGCTCTTGGACTTGGCAAAATATTATTTTCTCGGCTGACAAATGCCCCAGTGAAAAAATTTCCAATTCTGTTGATATAAATCCAAATAAAATTCTCATTGTCGACGCTGAGGGCTGTCAAGTTAACTCAACTCTGGCCAAGAAACAAAATATAAATTATCTCGATAGCATCCGTCGTCCTGATCTTTCCCAACCCTATCTTTTGTTACAAAAAAATTAGTGTCCAGTGGGCAGGAGTTGAACCTGCCTAAAACGGTTTTACAGACCGTCGCCTAACCGCCCGGCACCCACTGGTTTTATCTTCGTATTGTATCAATATTTTTTACGCTTATCCACGCCGACATTGCTCCAAAACCTTTTTTGTTGATGTCGAAGGTCTCTATTTTTTTTGGATTTTTCAAAAAAATTAATAAACAATATTTTTTATTTTTAAATAAATCATAAAAATAATTCATTTTATTTATTTCAATTCCGTCACTTTCTCCGTATTTTTTTAAAATCTCTTTTATTTTTTGCGGATCTAAATTTTCAAACTGTAACACTTTTTCCACCAAAGATACCGCTGTTATCATTTCACCGGAATTCTTAAAAAATACCCTATCTCCGGCTTTAATTCTATCCCACGGCAGGTGTTTTGATTGGTACCACCTTGATTCAATTCTTTTTTCACCGCTCAAAATTTTTGGCAGTAATCCCCACGATTTTTTCATGTATGCTACATGGTCCATTAATAAATTATATAATCACTTATGCGTCTTATCTCTTGGAACTTAGCCGGTATGCGCGCGGCCATCAAAAAAGGTCTGTGGAATTTTGTTCAAAAAGATAATGCTGACATTTATTGTTTCCAGGAAGTTAAGGCAAAATCTGACCAAGTACCTCTTTTGGAATGTCCCAAAAATTATCACCGATTTTGGAACCCGGCCGCCAAAGCTGGCTATTCCGGTGTTGCCACTTTTAGTAAAGACGAACCCAAAGCCGTGATTATTGGTGACCGAGATAATGATTGGGACGACGAAGGTCGGGTCATTGTCACTAAATTTGATGAATTTACTTTACTCAATTTATATTTTCCAAACGGTCAGCGCGACCTTGGCCGCCTTGATTTTAAAATGAAATTTTATGATTACTTTTTAAACTATATCGACGATTTACGGGACAGGGGAGAGAAGGTAATTTTCTGCGGCGACATTAATACCGCTCATGAAGAAATTGATTTGGCCCGTCCCAAAGACAACGTTAAAAATACTGGTTTCTTACCAATAGAACGTGCTTGGATGGATAAATTAGTTGTTCATAAATGGACTGATACTTACCGCCTCATCAACGGTAACAAAGTGGAATATTCTTGGTGGTCCCAGCGGGCTAATGTTCGTGATAAAAATATTGGTTGGCGTCTTGACTATTTTTTTGTTGATAAAAAATTAGAGTCCAAAGTTAAGGATTCTTTTATCCTTACTGACATTATGGGTTCCGATCATTGTCCCATTGGTTTAGAAATTAAATTATGATTTCTCCAGAAGTTTTTTCTTATCCAAATACTCCGGAAACAGCTGAGCAGAAAGCCGGCCAAAAATTATTTACTCTGGTTAATAAATTTCTCAAAAAAGATCATCCAGTTTTGCTTTTACTCTCCGGCGGTACCTGGATTCCAGCTCTTGATAAGTCCGATCTTTCCGCTTTAAAATTAAATCCCTATCTCGATAAACTTACCATCACGACTTTAGATGAGAGGGTTGATTTTAAACCTGAAAATAATAATTTTAATAAATTACTTTCTTCAAAAAACATTAGTGACCTCATAAAATTAGGGGCCAATTTTATTAACACTGTCCCAAAAAATGATGAAAATAGTTTTTCTTTTGGAGACAGGATAAATAAATCTTTAAAAAATTATTTATTTAATAATTCCCATGCCACTCTAATTGCTACTGCCGGTGTTGGGGGTAAAAATAATACTTCGGGTCATATTGCCGGCATTGAACCCATGGAAAATAAAGATCTATTTAATGACTATTTTCAAAATCCGGATATTTTATATCGCGGCTATTTAGCCCAAAAACTTCAACCCTCCCCCCGCGCTACCGCTACCTTTGCTCTTCTCGACAAAGTTGATTATTTTGTTCTTTTGATTTTAGGTCCCGAAGAAAAAAGACAATCTTTAGACAAAATTTTATCTAATGATCAATCTACTCTTTCCAAATTTCCCTGCACTTATTTTCGTCATCATCTAAACACGACTATTTTTACTGACATTCCAGAATAAAATTTTAGTCCCCCTTCATCAAGGGGGACCCCGATTTATCGGGAGGGGGTTTAGACAATAAATCTCTTTGTTCCTTCTTTCTTTAACCACCGGTTATTTTCTCGCCAATTTTTGTCGTATTTTCCCAATTGTTTCCAAAAAATTATTGAATGATTTTTTACCGTTAAATGGGTCAATTCGTGCAGTATCACGTGCTCAAATTTATCCATGGGGAACAAAATTATCTGCCAGTTAAAATTTAAATTCCCTTCATGGGAACATGATCCAAATCTGGAACTTTGGTTTTTTATCCCTACCTTTCCATAATCCAAATTATATTTTTTGGCCAATTCTTGGGTTTTTTCTTTAATTAATTTTCTGGCCAAAATTCTCATTTTTTTATCCAAAATTTCTTTTATTTTTTTCTTATCTGAGTAATTAACCAATATTTTTTTATCCATTATCACCAGTGAATCCCGTAAACTTTTTTTCATTTCTACTTCGAAATTTTCCCCTAAAATTTCAATTTTTTTCAATTTACTCAAATCTTTTTTGGCTTTAATCTTTTCACTATTTTTCAAAATCCATTGGCTGTTATCATTTAAAAATTTTTTCACGGCGATTATTGGCATTAGCCAGGGAATACTCACTTCAATTTTATTTTTTTCTCTCATTCGTAACCGCAGTGACCGCATGGCTTTTCTCTTGATTTCGACTGCAAATTCTTTCTCCCCGATTCTGATTTTTTCCATAAATGCTATTATAGTCTAAGGAATGATTTACATCGCTGCCGACCATCGTGGCTTCCGGCTTAAAGAAGAAATCAAAAAATGGCTCGAAACGGAACTCTACGAATTTCGGGATTTAGGTGCCGCTGAATATAATCGCGACGATGATTATCCAGAATTCGCCTTTAAATTAGGTGAAATTGTTGTTCAAGACAATGCCCGGGGCATTTTAATCTGTGGTTCCGGTGCCGGTGCTTCTATTGCCGCCAATAAAGTTGCTGGGGTTCGGGCCGGCCTTTGTACTTCTGTCAAACAAGCTGCTGCCGCCAAAAATGACGACAATATCAATATTCTTTGTCTTAGTGCCGACTGGGTCTCTCTGGACGATAACCAAAAAGTTACCGAAGCTTTTCTTAAAACACTTTTTTCCTCCGAAGAACGCTACATTAGAAGAATTAATCAAATCAAAGACTATGAAACTAAAAAGCGTTGAAGAAATTTTGCCCCAAATTAAGGTTGTTTTACGTTTAGATTTGGATCTGCCATTTTCTGATAACACCATTTTGGACAATTCCCGTTTAATTAAATCACTTTCCACTATTAAACTTTTGTTGGCCAAAAATTGCCGGATTCTAATTATCGGCCACCGCGGCCGTCCCAACGGTATCGATGCCAAATTAACTCTTCGTCCGGTTTATCTGGAATTGATGTCTCTTTTAGAGCCGAATGGTGAAAATCTAATCGAAAGTGTTTTTGTTCCAGATCTCAACTTTGATCAAATTGACGAAGCCTTAGGTAAAAATCAAATTGTCTTTTTAGAGAATCTTCGTTTTTGGCCCGGCGAAGAAAACAATGACCCCGAATTTTTGGCCCCCTTAGCCACTATTTGTCAAGCCTATGTCGATGATGCTTTTGCGGTGGCCCACCGCGCTCACACCTCCATCACTCTTTGGCAGAAATTACCTGCTTTTTATGGACTCTCTTTTATTGAGGAATATTCTCATTTAGAAGCCTTAATTAATCCCTCTCGTCCGCTTACCTTAGTTTTAGGCGGCGCCAAAGAAGACAAGTTAAAACATCTCGATAAATTAATTCCTCTCTGTGATCATATTTTAATCGGTGGCAAGTTGCCGGAGCTTTTAACCCTCACTGACCCCAAAGTTTTACCGGCCACTTTAACCCCTGATACCTTTGATATTGATGATCAAAGTATTACTAAATTTATTGAAATAATAAATAGTTCAAAAACCATAATTTGGGCTGGAGCCATGGGTTTTTATGAAGATCCAAAATACAGAAACGGCACCGAAAAAATCGCTGCTGCCATTGCGTCTACTGACGCTTACAAAGTCATTGCCGGCGGCGATACTGCCGCCTCAGTCGTTAATTTAAATCTTAAAAATAAATTTGATTTTATCTGCAGCGGTGGGGGAGTTCTTTTGGAATTCTTAGTCAATCACGACCTTCCGGCCTGGTCAAAATAATCATGTTAAAATCCCCTTATGAAATTATTCATTTGGGATTTTCATGGGGTCTTGGAAAAAGGTAACGAAAATTCTGTTTGGGAAATCTCTAATCTCGCTCTAAAAAAACTTGGCTTCACCAGAGAAATGTCAATTGAAGAAAACAACCAATTATACGGTAAAAAATGGTTCCAATATTTTGAATATTTACTACCATCAGAAAGTCACGAGACTCATTTGAAGTTACAAGCCACTTGTCTTGAAATAGAAGAAGAAAAACCGGAATTAGTTTCTAAACACATCAAAACTAATGATTATGTTTTTGAAATTCTTGAAACTATTTCTCAAAAACATCACCAAATTTTAATTTCCAATAGCCATTCCGAGGCCTTAAATAATTTTATTTCTTTAACTAAACTTAATAGATATTTTACCGAGAACAACACTTTTTCTACTAATTCCCATCTCCATCCAGAAAAAATTACTAAAAAAGATATCCTTATCAACTATTTAAAAGATAACCCTATTTTTGACGAATTTGTCACTATTGGTGATTCACCGGTTGATATGGAAATTGTTGGAAAAAATCAAGGTAAACATTATTTGTATTCCCACCCTCATCTTAATTTTCGTGATTGTGATGCCGATTTCAAAATTCATGACCTACGTGAGGTGTTAAAAGAAATTTGATTTGTTGTATCATTAATTATGACCACTAAAAAACTTCGCATTGGTATTAATGGTTTCGGCCGTATCGGCACTATGGTTCTCAGGGCCATTCTTTCGGAAAAATATGATCTTGAAGTTGCTGCTATCAATACTAAAGGGGATTTAGATATGGAGGCTTTTGCCTACCAATTTAAATACGATTCTGTTTACGGTCGTTTTCCCGGTAAAATTACCTATTCTGACCCTCAAAAAGGCGGAGAAATCGGCAGATTAGATATTAATGATTTATCCATCCCTTTTTTGGTCGAAACTGATCCCAGTAAAATTCCCTGGAAGGAGTATGGTGTCGATGTGGTTTTGGAATGTACCGGTGCCTTTACCGATCAAAAGGCTGCCCTTCATTTAAAAGGTGGTGCTAAAAAAGTTATCATTTCCGCTCCCGCCAAAGATCCTAAAATTCCGGTCTATATTCTAGGTGTCAACGAAGATCGTTATCACGGTGAAACCCTGATTTCTAATGGTTCCTGCACCACTAACTGTGTCGCTCCCATAGTCAAACTGATTGATCAAAAAATTGGTTTTCAGGAAGGTATTTTGACCACCATTCATGCTTATACTGTTAATCAAAATATTGTCGATGGTTTCGGTAAAGACCCCCGTCGGGCCCGTGCCGCCGCCATTAATATTGTGCCGACAAGTACCGGTGCTGCTGAAGCTGTCATCGCGGCCTATCCCGAGGCTAAAGGCCGTTTTGCTGGCACCGCTATCCGTGTCCCGGTTATTTGTGGCTCTTATTCCGATTTAACTTTTAAATTGGTTCGCCATACTACTATTGATGAAGTTAACTCTATTTTAGAAACTGCCGCCACTGAAAAATCTTTAATCGGTCTTTTAAAAATTTCTTATGAGCCACTAGTTTCTTCCGATATTATCGGTAATAACGCTTCATGTGTTATTGATTCTTTAATGACCAAAGTTGTTTCCGACGATATGATTTCCATCGGTGCTTGGTATGACAATGAATATGGTTATTCCTGTCGCCTCGTTGAAATGGCTCTTCATATATGGAAATAATCCCCACTATTTTGGAAAAAGAGTTGTCTTCAGCGGAAACTCGTTTTTCCCAGATAAAAAATCTTTCTCCTTGGGTTCAAATCGACGTGACTGATAATTTTCTTGTCCCCGGAAAAACTTTTGAATTGGAATTGGCTCCCAAATTTGAACTTAATACTTCCACTCTTTGGGATATCCACCTGATGGTCAAAGAGCCTTTTAATTGGTTAAAAAAATGCCTGTTTATCGATGCTTCTCGAGTCTATGGTCAGGTGGAAATGATGTCCAATCGTTATCAATTTGTCACTCAGGCCAAAAATAATGGCCTCGAAGTTGGTTTGGCTTTTGATATTAATACTCCTCTCGATTCAAAAATTCCTCCGGAAACTGATTACATTCTTTTAATGGGCCGTCATTTTGGCTTTGGCTCTTTACCTCTCGACCTTCAAATTTTTGACCGGATTAAATTTTTTAAAGATAAAAATTTTAAAGTCGCCGTTGATGGGGGAATTACTTCCGACAATTTTTTTCAACTAAAAAATTCCGGTGTTGATATTATTTATTCAGGTCAATATTTTTTAAATTTAGTCAATGAAAAAACTAATTAAACATCGATTTCGAATTGCTTTTTTTGGTGATGCCACCGCTAAAAAAAGAAATCCCCAGTTTCTTGATGCTTATGATACAGCCCAACTAATGGCTAAAAATAAATATACTACTATTAATGGTGGTGGTCCTGGGATCATGTTAGCCTCCACCTTAGGTGCCAAATCAATCAAAGGTCGGGTAGAAAATGTTGTGGTTGATTCCAAAAATGAACCTTCAAGACACTATGAAGGTCAAAGTTTAGAAAATGTTTCCCAAGCTAACCATATTTATTCTTTAAAATCCTATGAAGGCCGTCTTAATAAAATCATTAAATTGGCCAATGCTTATGTTATTTTTTATGGCGGCACCGGTACTCTGGCAGAAATGGCCTATGTTTGGAGCGAAGCCAAATTTGACTATCCTCATCAAAAACCTCTAATTTTCTTTGGCAAAAAATGGCGCAAAGTCATTCGAATTTTATCTCAGGAGTTAAATCTTGAAAAAATTGAACAACGAGTCTGCTATTTTGTCGACAAACCCGAACAAGTTTTAGACATTATTAAAACCTATTCTAAAATCAATTCCCAAAAATAAAATCACCAATATGGATCCTTTACAGGTAATATCAGTAATTTTAGTTATTCGCTGTCAGAATGAATTTCTGCTAGTCAAAAGATCAGAAGAAGATGACATTTTTCCCGGTTTTTGGCAAAATATGGGCGGAAAAGTTGAAGTTGGAGAAACCGTGGAGAAAGCTATTTCCAGAGAAATGATGGAAGAAGTTGGTTTAAAAATTGAATCAACTCCCATCTTTCTCCAAAGTTATTCCTGGAAAAAAGATGATAACTCTCCAACTAAATTAGGAATTATCTTTTTAGTTAATTTTAAAAGTAATATCACCGATTACCAAATTAATTTATGTAACGAACTAGAAGAATTTAAATGGTGTACCTTAGAAGAAGTCGAAACACTTAAAACGATTGGTCCTAACAGTCCCACTGGCACTTTAAAACAATTGGAATTAGCCAGCAAAATTCCCCTATAATTTTTTAAAAAAAATTATTCCAAATAATCCTGCAGTTTTTTTCTCCGGCTGGGATGGCGTAATTTTCTTAAAGCTTTAGCTTCAATTTGTCGAATTCTCTCCCGGGTGACATTAAATATTTTTCCCACTTCCTCCAAAGTTTTAGGGGTCTCTCCCATTAATCCAAATCTTAGGGATAAAACCTTTGCTTCTCTTTCATCTAAACTACCGAGCACTTCTTCGATTGATTCCCGTAATAATTCTTTAGAAGTTTCATCGTAAGGGCTGGGTTGAGTCGTATCTTCAATAAAATCCCCCAAAAATGAATCTTCATCGTCTCCTACCGGTGTTGCCAAAGAGGTTGTGTCCTGGGAAATTCGATAGATTTCTTCGACTTTTTCTATGGTTATTCCAACTTCAGCTGCAATTTCTTCTATAGCCGGTTCTCTTCCTAATCTTTGAGTTAAGGCCCGGGTAGCCTTATAAACTTTATTAATAGTTTCCACCATATGAACCGGAATTCTGATTGTTTTTGCCTGATCAGCAATAGCCCGGGTAATTGCCTGGCGAATCCACCAAGTGGCATAAGTTGAAAATTTAAAACCCCGTTTCCAATCAAATTTTTCCACTGCTCTCATTAAACCTTGATTACCTTCTTGAACCAAATCTAAAAAGGTTAAACCCCGGCCGATATATTTTTTAGCAATTGACACTACCAATCTTAAATTGGCATTAATCAAATCCGCTCTGGCTTCATCCGATCCCAGTTCAATGGCTTTAGCCAGTTCCACTTCTTTGGCAAAATTAATCAAATCGATTTTACCAATCTCTTTTAAATACATCCGCACTGAATCCATACTGTTCTTTTGTGATAAAAGTGCCAAAAGATCGGCACTACTTAATTTGCCTTTTTCCGAATCAATTATTTCTCTCGATTCTACCTTATCAAAAACATCAATCCCTTTATCGAATAAATAGTCAAAAAGTTGATCAATTTGTTCAACATATTTTTCCGGTTCCGGTATCAAGGCCAAAATCTCATCATTAGTTAAATAGCGGAGTTTCTTTGCCTGAGCCACTAATTTGGTTTTTATTAGGGAAATATTGATTGTTGCCGCCATAACTTAATATTCTATCAAAAAATAGTCCTTTCAGGACCTAGCTCTTTGCAATATTGCCAATTTGGTCAATATTTGAGCGTACTCAGCTTCGATCTTAATGATTTCTTGCTCATCACCCGAAGCTTCAAGATTAGCAATTATACCACTTAAAGATTTTAACCGATCTTTTAACTCTATTTCCTCTATTTGTCTAATTATTTTACCCCTTTCTTTTTTTCTTTCTTCACTTCCGTTTTCCTCTTCAAAAGCTTTTAAATACAGATTATTAAAAGTTTCTCTTAACTCCGCTTCTAATTTTCCTACTATTTTTTCTGCCTCAAATTTTTTATATTTTTTAATTAAATCCCCAATTTTTTTAAACTTTATTGTCCGCCAATTTATTTTCTTAATTTCTATTTTTGGTTTTTTTAATCTTAAGATTAAAGTCAATAATCTTTCTTCTAATCTTTCCCTTTTTCCAGTTATATCTTCTTCCTTCGCCTCGCCATAGCTTTTTGCGACGGCGGGTTTTGCTTCACCTAAATATTTTTTTAATTCCATAGCCACACTTTCTTCGTCAGAATTAATTTGCTGTGATACTTTAGTGACATAATCCGCCCTAATCACTAAATTACTGATTTTGGCCAAAAAGGGGAGCACGGTCATTAGCACCATTTTTTTACCCCTGATGCTGTCAGTCCCATAATTTTTTATCGCCGAATTTAAAATAAAATCCCAAATTGGCTCCGCCTCAGCTAATTTTTTCTTAAAAAATTCCAAATCATTTTTTATTGCTTCATCCGGATCCTTAAATTTATTTTCTAAGTCCAATACTTTAATTTCAAAATCCATTTTGTCGGCAAGCTCAATACTTCTAATTGATGCCTTATTTCCCGCAAAATCTGAATCTAAACCCAAAATTAATGTATCAGTATATCGTCTGATTAGCTGCAATTGTTCTTCGGTCAAAGCCGTGCCCTTTATCGCCACTACATTTTCAATCCCTGCCTGATAAGGTGAGATCATATCCAGTTCTCCTTCCACCATTAAGACCCAATTATTTTTTTTGATGCTTTCTTTGGCTAAATTTAAACCAAAAAGCATCTGGCTTTTATGATAAATATCAGTTTCTGGGGAATTAATATATTTAGCTAAATTCGGATTGGTCGTTCCCGGTAAAATCCTTCCTGAAAATCCTACTATTCTGTCTCTGAAATCAACCTGAGGAAAAATAAGCCTATCTTGAAAGCGATCATACATTTGTCCTCGCTGATATTGACTCATTCCAAAACTGCCCGTCTCGATTAATTCCTCTTTAGTAAAACCTTTTTTTAATAAATAATTAACAATTAAGGCTCCGTCCCGAGGGGCGAAACCAATTTGAAAACTTTTCACCGTTTCCTCTTTTAACTCCCTTTTTTTAATATATTCTCGGGCGCTTTCCCCGAACGGATGTGTGGTTAAAATATAATGGTAAAATCTAGCGGCTTCTTTATTAATTTCATAAAGTTTTCTTTTTTTACCGTCTTCTTGGGTCAGTTTTCCCGAATAAACTAATTTTATTCCTGCTATTTTGGCTAATTCTTCCAGGGCATCTTTAAAGTCAATTCTGTTGTATTCTTCCATAAAATTAAATACATCGCCCGCTTTGCCGCAACCAAAACATTTATAGATCTGTAATTCGGAAGATACAATGAATGACGGTGTTTTTTCCTGATGAAATGGGCAGCAGGCCACGTAATGCCGTCCCCGTTTTTTTAATGGTACAAATTTATTGATGACCTCCACAATATCGAGCTTCTTTTTTATTTCTTCCACCTGATTTTCCACTGACCTATTCTAGCATTTACTTCTCAATTCCCAAGTCTGTTAATATTTTTCCAATTTTTCCGATATAGTTTGGAAAAATCAAATATTTTTTCAAATCTTTTATTTTTACCCATTGGTATTTTCTAATTTCCTCTTTTTCAATTTTTATTTCACTTTTTTCACCCAAAAATTTTACCAAAAATCTCACTCTCTCCTGGCCTCTATGTAATTCGCCGTATTTTTTATATCTCCATAAAATATAATTTTCGGGCCAATTATATTTATCCAAATCTTTATCTCTTTTTAAAATCTCAAATTTATCACTTCCCAATTCCTCTTTTAGTTCTCTTAAAATCGTTTGCTCAGCCTCTTCATTTTCATCAATTCCACCTCCTGGAAAATCCCACTCATTAGGTTGATAACTATTTTTTTGAACAATTAATATATCCTTATTATTATCGATAATCAAAGCCACTGTACTCTGTCGATAAGTTAATTTTTCCAAATCAATTTTCATTTTAATGATCCCGATTAACCAAAAATTCTGGCATATATTCCAAATAATCTCGGGCCGGTTTTTCCTTTAAAAAATTTAAATTTTTGGCAAAATATTTTTCCGCTTCTTTGGCAAATTTTCTCATCAGTTTATCGGCATAATCTAAACTGCCATATTCTCCCATTTTTTCTATTACCCATTCTACTTCGTCAAAATTCTTGTGATAGCGATCCTTTTCTAAAATATTATTTAATTTTTCCTTTTCGTTTCCCTTAATTGTTCGCATTAAATGGGCTAGCATTATGGTTCTTTTCCCTTCAAAAATATCGTTGCCACATTGCTTTTTTTGTCCGCAAAAATCAGAGGTCAAATCCAACAAATCATCTTTAATTTGAAAACAATAACCGGTTAACTTGCCAAATTCATAAATTTTTTCCAGTTGTTTTTTATTTGCTCCGGCAATAATTGCTCCTTCTCTCATTGGTCCGGCCACTGTGTAATAACCGGTTTTACTCTCTAAAATTAACAAAACATCTTCATCGGTTAAATTTTTTTTATTTTCTTGAGTCCATTTTATTTCAATTGTTTGGCCCAAAACTGTTCTATCAAGCATTTTTGAAAATTCTTCCATAATTTCAAATGTCTTTCGGTCGCCGATTATTTTCCGGTTATTCTGCAGCATTGTCCACATTAAAACATGTAAACCATCCCCGGCATTAATAGATAATTCCTTAGTGTACATATGGTGTAAGGCCGCTTCACCCCTTCTTTCGGCCGAATCATCTTCAATATCATCATGAATCAGGATCCACTCTTCCGATAGTTGTTGAGCTGCGGCTGTATTTAATAGTTTTTCCCGATCTACACCCATCGCCTCACCGCTTAGCATCACCATGGCTGGTCTAAAATATTTACCCATTCTTTTGGGATAAACTTCATACATTTCCTGGTGAAAATCAATCAAATGTTGATATTTATCTTTTGGCTGGCAAAACTCTTCAAAATCTATAATTTTTTTTAAGTTCTTATTAATTTTTGGCCAGATAATTCTTTTGTACTCTTCTAATAAATTACCAAAATCACGATGCTCCATATCACTTTAGTCGAGATTAATTTCTTAATCACTCACTTTTATCGGTCTTTCGATTTCGGAATTATTAAATCCACTGTCACTGGCGACAACACATATAAAGTTTCAAAAGTCATCACTGACAAATCGTGGGAACAAGGCATTAATCTAGTCACCCAGAAAGCCGAAAATCCCAAAAGAAAGGCATTTCTTAAACTCATTCTCATACTGTCTTTGCCCACCTTTTCAATAATTTTCTCCGAAATTCCCATCTTTCTGGCATAAGAGGCTTTTTCATTTTTGTGTTGAATTCCCCCATAAATTGTTGCTAAAAAAGTGGCGATGCCGGTGATCATATTAAAAGTCGTATTTTGTACCGATAAATCGGCACTTAAAGTTATTGGGGCTATTCCTGTTGGCCAGTGTCTTAGCAAAATTAACACCGCAATAAACAAAACCCCGGTAAAACCGCTTAACCAATACAATGCTTTGTTATAGCTGATTCTCACCCTTAATATCTTTTTATTATTAGTTAATATTGGTCTAAGAACTCTCCATAACAATCTCATTCCAATTAACACCAATACTATTATTCCCACCACCCACCAGATTTTTCCCCACGGTACCGCTGTTGTCCTGGTAATTTTAAAAAACGGAAAATGGAACATGACCCCTTCCAATGGATAATCCGGATAGGGGATAAAGTTGTACAACCAATGTTTAGCAATCGGGGTTCGGTAAAATTCCAACAAAAATACTCTACCTGCTGAAATAAAAGCAATAAATAAAAAGACAAAATTAATTACATAAAAAATTACTGACTTATCTCCCTGACGAATTCTTTTGTTTAACAAAAAATATTGTTCGTCAGCTTTAGTTTTTTCGATTTCTTCTTCAAATTCTTTTAAATTCAAATAATATTTTTCAAACAAGACCCGAAAAGGTAAAAAAGCAATATTCTGGATCACTGCCACTAACATTATCGATAACCATGATAACTGGGTAATATGATAAAGACCAAAGAACATACTAGCATAAAGCCGAAAACTGCCCCCTCTAAAAAACCACACCATTACCACCACTAAAATAGCAATCGTTAACAAGGTCACAAACGGCATCCCGCTTCGGGTGTTGTCAATTTTTCTGATCTCTTTAAAACTTGTTTCCATATTCTTATTGGAATTATAGCAACTTTAGCCTATACTTTTATAATGCCTGAAGCCAGAGAAAAAGATAAGGAAGTTCCTCAAAACATTCTAGAGAATAAAATCAGAATTGTCGATATCGGTCGTGATAATGTTAACCGCGAACCAATCCCTCGGGGAATTGAAAACTGGATGGAAAAGGTAGAGGAGGCTTCTACTACCAATCAATTGGTGATTGATGACGGTCAGGGTCAGCCCCTTTTAACTCCCAGTGCCCCCGTCAATCCCAAAATTGTTCTTCCAATCACTCGCCAAACTTTTTTAACCGGTTTTAAAAAAAGTTTTCAGGATGCCGGTCGTTGGCTCTCAATTTTTTTTCTTCGTTTTATTAAAATAAAGAAAGGTAATGTTATTTTCAAAAAACAATGACTCCAGGTAATTTATCAGAAACTCTAATTCAAGTCCTTTCTTCTTTATTTGCCTTAATTGCGGTATTAATTTTACTTTATCTTCTTGCCTATGCTTTTATTCTCTGGTATCGCTGGCGTGATCGTGAAAAAAAATCTTTGGAACTAATTACCTTGTTGGTAGCCGTTCCCCAGGATAATGAAATTAAGATTGATGCTATGGAACCAATTATCGGTGCCATGGCCAGTTTTTATAAATCAGCCAAATTTAAATTTCTCCAGACTTTTATTTCTCAACCAAGTCTCTCTTTAGAAATAATTGGTACCAACCAAGATATTCGTTTCTATATTTGTTTACCTGAAAAATATCGGGATTTAATTGAAAAACAAATTTACAGTGTTTATGCTGGCGCCGATATTCAGGCCGTTGACGAACCCAATATTTTTACTGAAAATGGTAAAGTCGAATCCGCCTGGTTAGCTATAAAAAAAGCTCCTTTTTATCCTCTTAAAACCTACAAAGAAATTCCTACCGACACACTTTCTGCCTTTACTTCGGTCTTATCAAAACTTGCTCCTGAAGAAAGTACGGTTATTCAATTAATTATTTCTCCTACCGAAAGTTCTTGGTCTAAATCCGGTAAGGGTTTTATCAGTAGTACCAAAAAATCAGAATCTAATCCCGAAAAAGCCAATTACAAAGTTGATGCCAAACAGCTGGAGGCTATCGAAAACAAATGTAATAAAACTGGTTTTGAAGTGGCCATCCGTATTGTTTCTGTGGCTCCCACCAAGGAAATTGCCAAGGTAAATTTATCCAATGTTAAGGCTTGTTTTGGTCAATTAGAATCACCGTGGAACAAATTATCAACCCGAAAAACTCGTCTTAAAACTCAGTTTATTGATGATTTTGTTTACAAATATCCAGTCATTTTTTGGTGGAAAAATAAAACCATTCTCTCTACTGATGAAATTGCTTCTATTTATCATTTTCCCAATAAATCGGTTGAAACCCCAAACATTTATTGGCTTAAATCTAAAAAAGCTCCTCTTCCGCCAGATGCTCCTCAAGAGGGGATGTACATTGGTGACAATCTTTTTCGTGGTGTTACCAGAAAATTTTGTATTACTCCCACCGATCGTCAACGCCATTTCTATATTGTTGGACAAACTGGTGTGGGTAAATCTTGGTTGCTCGCTGACATGGCTCTCCAGGATATTAAAGCCGGCCGCGGCGTCTGTTTCATTGACCCTCACGATACCTATGAAAGCATTCTCGAAAGAATTCCTCCGGAACGGGTTGAAGACGTTATTTATTTTGATCCTTCTCAAACTGAACGCCCTATGGGTTTCAATGTTATGGAGTGTGACCGAGAAGACCAAAAAGATTTTGTTACCTCTTCCATTATTAATTTGATGTACAAGCTTTACGATCCTTACAAAACTGGTATCGTCGGTCCTCGTTTTGAACACGCTATTAGAAATATTATGTTGACCGTCATGACTGAGCCCGGAGCCACCTTTATCGAAATCGTCCGCTGTCTCACTGACCCCTCTTATGTTCAATATCTATTGCCAAAAATTACCGATCCTATGGTTAAAAGATACTGGACTGATCAGATTGCCAATACCAATGATTTTCATAAATCCGAGGTTTTAGACTACATTGTTTCCAAATTTGGCCGCTTCATTACTAATACTATGATGCGTAATATTATTGGCCAAGGAACCTCTTCTTTTAATTTTCGAGAAGCCATGGATAATGGCAAAATCCTTATCATCAACTTAGCCAAAGGTTCTATTGGTGAAGAAAACTCAGCTTTCTTGGGTCTAGTTTTAATTCCCAAAATTTTAATTGCCGCCATGAGCCGTCAGGATATTCCCGAGGAAAAACGTCGTGATTTTTATCTGTATGTCGATGAATTTCAAAATTTTGCCACTCAGGATTTTGCCATTATCCTTTCTGAGGCCCGTAAATATCATTTAAATCTCACTGTTGCCAACCAATTTATCTCTCAGATGGACGAAGAGGTTAAAAATGCCGTTTTCGGTAACGTCGGCTCAATTTGTTCTTTTCGGGTCGGTATTTCCGATGCCAATTTTTTAGTTAATCAGTTTAAACCGGAATTTAATGAACATGATCTGTTAAATCTTGGTACTGGTGAAGTTTATTTAAAAACCATGATTAATGGCGTTCCCAAATCTCCCTTCTCCCTTAAAGTTGCCGCTGCTGAGAAAAAGAAACCCGGCAATCCCAAGATGGCCGAGATGATTAAAAAGCTCTCTAGTCTCAAATACGGCCGTCCCAAAGCCCTGGTCGAAGCCGAAATCGCCAAAAGAGCGAGATTATAATAGTGATTATACAATTCCTGGTACTAAATTTTCCGCTTGATGTGGGTCAAAGTCCGATCCAACTTTAACAAAACAACCGTGAACTTCTATAGAAGTGGCATTAGCTCTCATAGCGGGACATTCCGCACAAGGTTGAGGGATAACCACGGATTCATATTTATCAGTTTCCAATATAGTCCAATTAACAACTCTACATCTAAAAACTACATTTTTACCTGTATCTCTCACTAATTCTTTACATTTTATAAACCCTGCCATTTATATTTTGATAAAAATTATAATTCTTTTAATCTAATTCCTCTTGTTTCTTCTTTATTGTCGATTAATTCCAAATATTTTTCGGTGGTAGAAATTCTTTTGTGGCCGACCACTTGTGACACCACGTCGATGGGTACTCCGGATTTTAATTGAAACACAATAAAAGTATTTCTCAAATCATTGACTTTTATGCCCTTAATATCGGCTTTATTAAAATATCTGTTTAATAAACTTCTGATATTTCTAGCCAATAATACTCGATTAGTTTTGGTGATAAACACATTTTTGCTTTTGCTTTCGCCTCTAATTTCGGTAATATATCTTTTTAAGGCAGTTTTAGCCGAATTATTTAACGGCACTTCTCTTTGAGAATGACTTTCGTAACTTTCAATCACAATTTCGTTCTCTTTAACCTGGTCCATTTTCAAATTTTCAATTTCTTTGATTCTCAAGCCAGCCTGAAGCATTAATTCCACAATCGCGGTAGCTCGAACATCGTTGCGGCAGGCATCACGCAAGGAGCGATATTCAATCGGTTTTAAAATCTTAGGAATATCATTTTCGTATTTGGGATGTTTTATCTCAGTAGAAGGATCGTTTTCAATTTTCTTTTCATTTTTTAAAAAGCCAAAAAAGTTTTTAATGGAATTCAGTTTTCTGGAAACTGATTTCGCAGTATAGCCATTATCAGTTAAATCTTTTTTAAAAGATTCAATTTCTTTGCTTTGAATATTTTCGGCGCTGTTAATTTGTGACTTCGCCAAAAAACCTATCAACTGATTAATATCGCCTTTGTAGGCTACAATAGTATTAGTTGATTTCCCCTTTTTACTAAGGGATTCAGCGAATAAATTTAAAGCATCACTTAAAGCTAAATTAGACATATTTTTCTTATAAATATGTCTTATAGTACCATATATTAGGTTATTCTACAAGTTTATGAAAAACCTTATTTACCGTTTTATTTTAATCATCGTTATTTTTTCTTCTATCCTGGGAATTTATAAACAATTGTCTCTGCTTTTAAACGCCCAAAAAGAAATTTCCCGACTGGAAATCCAAATTTCAAATTTCACCCAAAAAAATTCCGGTCTCGAAAAACTTTTACACCGCTAAACGTTTACTCCAAATACTTCTTGTGTTAAAATCCAACAGTTCTGATAACCACATGCGGGGTAGTGTACGGCTGCACGTGAGGCTCATAATCTCACAGGCTGGGTTCAACCCCCAGCCCCGCAACTAACAAAGAGGTCGTCATTAATTTGACGGCTTTTTTGTTGGATTTTGATATAATCACCTAGCTTATGGCAGGTAATTGCCATAGCTCTACTAAATAGAATTGGCAGGCATGCCTTGCCGAAGTTCTACGAAGTAGAACGAAGGCAGGGTAGCTCAGTTGGTTAGAGCACAGCATTCATAACGCTGAGGTCGAGGGTCCGAGCCCCTCTCCTGCTACTAAAAACTTGGGTGCATAGCTCAGTTGGTTAGAGCGCCGATCTTATAAGTCGGAAGTCCTAGGTCCGAGTCCTAGTGCACCTACTTAAAGAATTATTTTATTCCCATCGCTTCTAATACCTCGTTTAAAGTTTTTTGGGCTTCTAAGCGGGTCTTTTTACTGCCTTCCTCGATAATTTGGTTGATTAGTTCATTTTTACCTTCAAATTGGGCCCTTCTGTCTCGGATCGGTTTTAGAAATTTATTTATTGCAAAGGCTAACTTTGTTTTAACTTCCACATCGCCAACCTGTCCTTTAACATATCTATCCTTAAGATCGGCCACTTCTTCTTTATTATCATTAAAGGCATCATGATAAATAAATACCGGATTGCCTTCCACGTGTCCCGGATCTGTTGGTCGGATTCTGGTTGGATCGGTATACATGGTTTTTACTTTTTTATTTACCGTCTCTTCATCATCGGATAAATAGATACAGTTGCCGATACTTTTACTCATTTTGGCTTGTCCATCAGTACCCACTAAAGTGCCGCCTTCACCAATTAATGCTCTAGGTTCAGGAAAAACCTCGCCAAAATTTTTATTAAAATCTCGGGCGATTTCTCGGGTCACTTCTACATGGCTTTCTTGATCTTTTCCCACTGGGACTAAATTCGCTTTAACCATCAAAATGTCCGCTGCCTGAAGTACGGGATAATTTAATAACCCAAGCGACGGCTGTTCGATATTTAAATCATGCATGACATCTTTTAAAGTTGGTACCCGCAAAGCTCGGGGGACTGTAATTAAATTTGAAAAAATCAATGACAAATATGTCACTTCTGGCACTTTAGATTGCTGATAAATAGTACATTTGTTCGGGTCAATCCCTACCGATAAATAATCTAAAACCAAACCCCTGACTCTTTCATTAATTAATGATGTTTTTTCCTTACTTATGGCTGTAGTTAAAGTATGTAAATCCGCCATAATAAAGAAACACTCATATTCATCCTGTAGTGCTACCCGATTTTTGAGTGTCCCCACATAATGACCTAAATGTAACGGCCCCGTCGGTCTGTCTCCAGTCAAAATTCTTTTTTTATTAGTATTCATATATTTATAGTGAAATTTTAACATTTAACATGGTCAACTACTGCATCAGCCAGAATCTCTAGACTGTCAAAAATTTTTATGTCTTTAAATTCTGCTTTAGGAAAAGCTAGTGGCAGTTCAGTGCAGCCTAAAATTATGCCTTCAATTTGGTTATTTTTAATAAATTTTTTAGTTGAGTTAACCAAATTTTTAGTATCAATCTTTTTAAGACTGTTATTCAAAACACCTCTAATTACTTTTTCTAATAATTCCTGAAATTTTTCATCTGGAATTATTGGCAATAAATTTTCTTCTCTTAATTTGTCTTCATATAACTTTGTCTTTAAAGTTGTTGGTGAAGCTAAAATACCTATCCTTTTTATTTTTGATTTTTTAATCTCTTTTACTACTAAATCAATTATTGAAGGAAAAGGACACTTGGCAATTTTTATTAAGTCACTATGCATTATATGTGCCGTATTACAGGCCATAACTATCATTGACGTTTCCTGCTGATTAAAAAATTTAATCCTTTGGGAGATTACCTTTTTAGCTGGCAAAGCCTTGCTCGGATCCGCAATAAAATCTTCTATTGATATTGCATTCAATACAATTTCCGGGAATTTTAAATTTTCCCGGCTGATTTTTTCCAAAAGCAATTGAAAGAATCTGGCCCCGGCAAATGCCCCCATGCCGTCGATGATGCCAATTTTTTTTGTAATAAATTTTTTCATAAAATTAAAAATAAATAATAAAAAAGGGGATTTAAGCAGGATCGGAGGGCTTCGGACCCTCATTACTTGTTCTGGAGACGAGCGTTTTACCAATTAAACTACGTTCCTAAACAAAAATCTCCCGAAAAACCGGGAGATTTGATATTTTAGAAAAAATAGTCTTATGCCACTAAAACCTCTCCCGATTGGGCTACTTCGCTTCGCCAATAGAAAGATTTATTTATTAATGACATCTTAGGTCAAATATATCACTTTTTAGTTAGGAGTCAATCTGTTATACTACCCCTGTCCTTAGTTGTGGCGAAGTCGGTTAACCAAGGCGCCAAACTATAACCATAAAATGAAAAAAGAAAATCCCAAAATTTCCGCTGCTCTTAGAACTGTTACTGGTCGCAAAGTTAAACATCTTCGCACTGCCGGCCAAGTTCCCGCCACTATTTACGGTCATAAATTCGAACCTATTTCTATCCAGTTTACTGCCCTTGAATTGAATAAACTTTTTGAACAAGTTGGTGAATCCGGCCTTGTTGAAATTGTTATTGGTGACGATAACTATCCCGTCATTTTCAAAAATCCTCAATTTCATCCCATTTCCAGTGATCTAATTCATATTGATTGCTACAAAGTTAACCTTAAAGAAAAAATTACTACGACCGTTCCGGTAGAACTTTTTGGTGAATCTCCGGCTGTTAAAAATGGTAATACTCTCATGCAAATTCTTAATGAAATTGAAGTTGAAGCTCTTCCTGCCGATCTTCCCGATAAAATTGAAATTGATATTTCTGCTTTAATCGAGGTTGATAATAAAGTTACCGTCGCTGAATTGAATCTTGATCGGACCAAGGTTGAAATTAAAAATGCTCCTGAGCAAGTGGTGGTTATTATCGAAGCTCCCCGGGTTGAAGAAGAACCTGTTGTCGTTGCTGAAGAAATCACTCCTGAAGATGTTCCGGCCACTGCTCAAAAGACTGAAGAGGAAAAAGCCGCTACTGAAGCTGAGAAGGCGGAGAAATCTGAGAAGTTTGAAAAGTCTGAAAAGTAAAATATATTTTACTGATATCTTCTCTAATCGGATCCAATTTATAGGCATTAGTAATGGCTCTATAAGCTTCATCCCTTTGGTTTAGCCGATAATATATTATTGCCATTTCCATCCAATCATCAGCATTTTTTGCCGGTTTTACCACTAAACTATTAAGTTTTCTTGCCAATTCACTGCTATTATTTTTTTGAGTAAAGTCGGCAATGTCTCCGTTTTTTAATTTTAAAGCCACTTTTCCTGCTTCCTGCCATTCTCCCTTATTGGCCAATACATACCATTTTTGTAATCTTTGATAATATCTGTCTCCGGCCGATATTGGCCAAATTTTTCCGAAATTTGCTAATAAAATCCAAATACCCAAACTGATAAACAATACCCGTTTCATTGTCTTCATTTTAACACGCCAAAACTCACTCTTAATGATAAAATATGTCGATGCTTATCCTGGATATTTCCAAAAAATATAGTCAAGTTCTTCAAAATGCCGCTGCGGCTATTAACGCCGGACAATTAGTTATTTTCCCATCCGATACTGTTTATATTTTGGCTGTTGATCCTACTAATCAACAAGCGGTTAATCTTTTGCTATCTTTTAAAAATCGTTGGACCGGTAAGGCTATTTCCATTGCTGTTTCTGATCTAAAAATGGCCAAAAATTACGTTAAATTAGACGAAAATTCTCAAAATCTTTATTCACAGTTGTTGCCTGGTCCTTTTACTATCGTTTCTCCTGGTCGACATCTTGTTGCTAAGGGAATTGAAGCCGAAAATGGTTCCTTAGGCATTCGTATTCCCGATTCTAAATATATTTTAGATTTAGTTAAATTACTAAATAAACCAATTACTGCCACTTCGGCTAATCTTTCTGGTCGCACCCCAAATTATTCTGTCGCCACCTTCCTTCGGCCTCTTTCCCAAAAGAAAAAAGATCTAATTTCCTTAATTGTCGATGCCGGCAAATTGCCCAAAAATAAACCCTCTACGGTTATCGACGCTCTTGGTAGCGAAATAAAAATTCTTCGCCGCGGCGATTTAATTACCGGTGACTCCCAAACTTTGATTTCCAAATCGGAAAAAGCCACCGGCAAAATTGCCGAATTTCTTTTGAAAAAAGCGTTAAAACTTGGCACCGACAAAGCTATTGTCTTTTCCCTCAGCGGTGATCTTGGTTGTGGAAAAACAGTTTTTTCCCGAAGTTTAGGTAAAAAATTAGGTATCACCCAAAAAATTCTTTCTCCTACTTTTATTATTTACAATCAATATCCTTTAACTAATTCTCCTCTCAAAACTTTTTATCATTTTGATATTTATCGTTTAAGCCACGAATTTGAATTTCAAGAAATTAATTTTTTATCTCACTTTACCCCGGCAACTATTTCCTGTTTAGAGTGGCCGGAAAACATGGGACCGGAACTTTTTAAAAAACTTCAACAAAAATCCTATTTAATTTCTCTTAATTTCTCTTATCTCGACCCCACCACCCGCCAAATTTCTTTTTCTTTTCCTAAATTAAATATAGTTAAACTAAATTAAATTTCAAAAACTTTATAATCTCCCTCTTCCAAAGCGTAAATTGGTAAATTTTTATCTCCGTAATTTTCCAATTCTTTATAAGCCTTATTCCAATCAATTGGACCTCTCGGATCATTTAAACCGTATTCGGAATTAAAGTGGCCCAAAAATTTAATTGGTAAAACTCCCAATCCGTCCATGCATTTTCTCCAGTCACATGTCCAAAATTGTTTTGATATCGCATGGGAAGCAACAGAACTTGTTGCAATAACTTTATCTTTCCAAATTTTTGATAAATCGAATTTCTTCAACCAATATTGAACCAAGTAATCATCTCCTCCATGGATATATACAACATTAGATTCTTTTATTTGTTTCTCAAAAGAATCTGGAAAAGCTAACTCAAATGAGGGAGTAATTTCTTTCTGAAAAAAATCAGGAAGAACTCTTAAATTTTCTTTGTATTTTTCTTCCCAATATTCACGAAGTGTGGCAAAAAAACATAAAAGAATTTTTGGTTTTGAACCTAGTCCTTTAACAATCTCTGTGAAAAACTCATTTGCTTTTTCCGGATAATTTTTAACGCTTCCGGAATTAACTACATATTTAGTCATAATTAAGTTTATATAAATTTAAAACTCGCGATAAAACTATCACATTCAGTTTTTAAACTCTTTAGACCATTGTGGACACATTGAATCGTATATTTTAAACCGTTATTTTCAAAATCCACAATTTTTTGATTAGAGATTTCATAAACAAAAGTTTGAACTCCATCAACTAACAAAGTATTACTGTAAACCCTTTCCGGATAAATCCATGACCAATTTTGTCCCACATGTACGGCAATATTTCCCTTTGCATTATAAAAAGTAAATCTATCTCCACCGCTTTCTTTATCTTGATATAGTGTTCTACTACTATCATAACTAACACTAAAAGCATCATCTTTACTTTGAAAAGTCAGCGTCTCTTTTATTGTTGGTGTTGCCGAAACACTAGCCGTTTTTGGTGTTGGTCTTGCGGTCACTTTAGCACTTGATGTCGCCGTTTCTGAAATTACACATATTCCACCCGCCCCTATGGCGGTTCTTTCTATTCCATTTTTACTCACTGTATTTTTAGACTCATCACATTTCAATCCTTCTTCACACTGAACCACTCCTTTTGTTCCGGCTCCACAAAATTCACCTTCTTTAGCTCCGGTGACTGTTTCAGTTGGTGTAATTTCTTCCGTTGGTATAATTGTTGCTTCTAAATTTTCGCTAGTTTTTGTTTCTTTTTTGCCATTAATTAAATAAGTAATTCCTATTCCAGATATTGCTAAAAATATGACACTTCCTAAAATATATTTTATCGAACTCTCTTTAGTGTTTAAGTTGGTTCTTTGGGCCATTTAATTTATAATACACCTCTAATGTACATCTTAGGAATTGAAACCAGTTGTGACGACACCTGCGCTGCCGTTCTCAAAGACAGTCAAATTTTAAGTAATATCATTTCTTCCCAAATTGATCTTCATAAACAATATGGCGGGGTGGTACCTGATATTGCCAAAAGAGCCCACCAAGCCAGAATTATACCGGTTATTGAAACTGCCTTAAAAAGAGCCAAATTAACTATCAACGATATTGATTTAATTGCTGTTACTAAAGGTCCCGGGCTAGCTATTGCTTTGGCTGTAGGCGTTAACACTGCCCGTGATTTAGCCATTAAATATCATAAAAAAATTGTCGCCGTTAATCACGTCGAGGGCCACATGATGGCTAATTTTTTAACTAATAGCCAGAGTAAACCAATCAGACCATTTATTTTTCCCGCCTTAACTCTAACTGTTTCTGGCGGTCACACTAAAATTATTTTGATTAATAAAATCGGGGATTACCAGGTCGTTGGGGAAACTCTCGATGACGCTGCCGGTGAAGCTCTAGATAAATCCGCCAAACTTTTAGGTCTTGGCTATCCTGGTGGTCCGGTTATTGAACGTCTGGCCCAAAGAGGGGATAGTAGTTTTCTGAAACTACCCACCCCACTTCGGGATAAAAGTATTTTGGATTATTCTTTTTCCGGTCTAAAAACCGCTTTTTATTATCAGATTAAAGACTGGCCAAAAAGTAAAATCAATGCTCATTTAGCCGATCTTGCGGCCTCTTTTCAAAGTGCTGTTTTTGACACTTTATTAAGAAAATTTTCTTTAGCTACTGAAAAATATCATCCGGCCTGCCTTTTGGTTTCCGGCGGAGTGGCTGCTAATTTAACTCTCAGAAAAAATATCCGAAATTTAGCCAAAAAATATCAATTGCCTCTTTATATGCCTTTTAAAAAAGAGCTCAACACTGATAATGCCGCTATGATCGCCCTGGCCGGTTTTTATCAGTCTCAAAGAGGAGACTTCATTGATCCTCAAAATTTGGACGTCAACCCCCGTGCCGAGTTATAATCAATCATGCGAATCCAACTTTACGATCGCGGTTTACCTCCCGGAAAAAAATTATTTGCCGATATTCAAACTCTTTGTCAGCGTCTTCAAATCGATTACGACCCCGAGTACAGTAAAGATATGAATCGGGTTTATTCCATGGGTCTTCAGGGCAGCACTATTCTTTTAATCGACGGCGAAGTTGTCCTCATCGACAAATATCCCAACATCAAAGAACTTGAAAACATCATCAACGATTATCGCAAGTAGGGCTTAGGCCAAACCCATATTTAAATTCCAAACAATCTTTTCGCATTCGCATCAATAATTTTTTCCGCTTCTTCTAATTTTATTCCCCAAATATCGGCAATTTTTTGATAGACGTATTTAACGTAAGCCGGACAGTTTTCCTGGCCTCTGAAAGGTTCCGGAGTCAAGAGAGGGGAGTCGGTCTCCGCCAAAATTCTGTCTTGGGGAATTTCTTTGACCACCTCTTCTAAACCAACTTCATAAGTTAAATTGCCATCAAATCCAAAACACCAATCACCAGGTAAAGCGAGTACTTTTTTTACTCGTTTTTTACCGCCACTATAACAATGAATTACCCCAAAAATATCTTTATATTCACTTAAAATTTGAATTGTTTCATCCACCGCTTTTCGGGCATGAATAATTAATGGCTTATGATATTTTTTCGCCAGCTCAATTTGTTTTCGAAAAACTATTTCTTGCTTGTCTTTATCAACTTCTCCTAGAAATTCTAGTCCGCACTCACCCACAGCGACAATATTTTTATTTTTTGCCAATAGTTCCGTCAAATTTGTAATTTGTAATTCATAATTAGTCATTATCTCCGTGGGGTGGATTCCCACTGCCGGGTAGAACTGGGGGTATTTTTCCGCCAATTTTAAATTATTTTTTGAAGTTTCTAAATTTGCTGCCGACAAAATAACCGCGTCTAGACCCGCTACTCTCGTAATGTCGCAAAATGTTGCTTCTAAGTGAGCATGGGTGTCAATCATTTTATTCTCGGAAATAAACCAGTTTCTAGTGTTTTAATTTCTCCGTCTAATTGTGTCAGAATTTTTGCTGAAATTTCCGGCATTACTGGGGTTAAATAAAAGGCGGCATTTTTTAGATTTTGCGCACATTCAGTTAATACTTCAATTCTTTTTGGATCATTCGCTTCCAATTTCCATGGTGTCACTTCATTTAATCGATTGTTTGATTTATCAATATAGTTTTCAAACACCCATCCGATGGCTTCATCAAACTTTAAGTTATTAATTAGTTCCTGAAAGTCCCTCTTGTCAAAGAGGGATTTAGGGAGATTGGAAACTTTAATTCCCTCTCCTAATTTACAAACTCTCGATACTAAATTTCCCAAATTATTGGCTAAATCTGCATTATATTTTTCTTTAAATCTGGCCATGCCAACGTCCACATCACCGTTATTGGGAAAAGATCGGGCAATTAAATATCTGGCCCCGTCGGTTCCAAACAAATCCACCATTTCTTTTGGAGGAATCGTGTTTCCCAAAGATTTTGACATTTTTTGCCCGTCGATAGTATAAAAATCATGAATATAAGTTTTTTTAGGTAAAGGTAAATTCGCCGACATCAACATCGCCTGCCAGATCACGGTGTGAAACCACAAAATTTCTTTCCCAAGCAAATGTAAATCCGCTGGCCAAAATTCACTTTTATTTTCTAAAAATTGGGTGGCGCTGTAGTAATTTATTAGCGCGTCGATCCAGACATAAATAGTATGTTCGGTATCCCAAGGCACCGGAATTCCCCATTTAACTTTTTCTCTGGAAATTGACACATCGTTAACCCTGGCTTTTAATTTTGCCAATATTTCCAATCTTTTACTCTCCGGAAAAATGTAATTAGTTTCCGGATTTTCAATTAACTCGATAATTTTGGGAATATATTTTGACAATTTAAAAAACCAATTTTCTTCCGACTTCTTGACCGTTTTTTCCGGTGGATGCAGGGGACAGTGTCCATCCACTAATTCCTTTTCGGTTTTAAAAGCTTCGCAGCCAGTGCAGTACCAGCCTTCATATTTATCTTTATAAATATCGCCCTCGTCATAAATTTTTTGTAGCACTTCCCCCACCACTTTTTCGTGTCGGGGATCAGTCGTCCTAATAAAAAAATCATTACTAATATTTAATAATTTCCAGGCTTCTTCAAATTTCGGCGCAATTTGATTGCAAAATTCAATTGGGGATAAACCCGCATTTTGGGCACTTTCGGCTACTTTTTCCCCGTGTTCATCAGTTCCGGTTAAAGAAAAAACTTCCTCCCCTAGTTGCCGATGAAGTCTGGCCACTACGTCAGCGGCGACTGTGGTGCAAGCTGAACCAATGCTTGGTTCCGCATTAATGTAATAAATTGGGGTCGTAATATAAAATTTTTTAGAATTCATTTTTTATTTTAAAAACAAAAAAGAGTATCTTTCGATACTCTTTATTTTGCCACATTATTTGGATTACTCCAAATTTCTGTGGTTTTTACATTTTTTTAGAAGTTTTTTTCTTAACGACTTTCTTAGCCGATTTTTTCTTGACCACCGCTTTTTCAACGTCTTTGCCCACTTTTTTGGCATATTTGGCTTTAAGTCTCGCTACTTTATTTTTTTGATAGAGATGTTTCTTTTCAGCCTTATCTAAAATCGCTTGCACTTCCCCGAAAGCTTTCTTTTCCGGTTTAATCAAGAATTTTTTGATAGCATCCTTAACTTTGTTTTTGAAAGACGAATTAACTTTTTTATTTTTAATCGACTTTCTCAATGATTTTTTTGCAGATCTTCCAATTGGCATAAGTCGTATTCTATCCTATCGCCATTCCTTTTACAATAATTTACAATAAGCTGATGACCTGGAAAGATAAAATTCGCCGTTTAGCCCGCCGTCGCCAACATACTATTTTATCGGCCACTATTGTTTTAGCCATTACTTTCGGTATTTCTGCACTTCTTGGTTTTCTTCGCACTCGCTTTCTTTATGCCGCATTTTTTAAATGTTGTGTTTTAGATCTTGATGCTTACAATGCCGCTTTCCGCATTCCCGATCTAATTTTTAAGTTATTAGTCACTGGGGCTCTTTCTGCTTCGTTTATTCCTGTTTTTGCTAGTCAGCTCCATAAAAATAAAAAAGAAGCTTATCAAATGGCTTCTTCAGTCATTAATTTACTCCTATTTTTCTTTATTATTGCTTCGATTATTGCTCTCATTTTTGCCAATCCTATTTCTGAACTAATTGCCAAAGGTTTTTCTCCTTATCAAATTACTCTTATGGCCAATTTGACTAGAATTTTGCTAATTGCCCAAATATTTTTTCTGATCAGTAATTTTTTAACGGCCATTCTTCAAGTTAATCAAATTTTTATTATCCCTTCCCTTTCTCCAATTGTTTATAACCTGTTTATTATTTTAGGTATTTTCACTCTGGCTCCTATTTTTGGTATTTATGGGGTAGTTTACGGTGCTGTTGTTGGTGCTTTTTTTCATATGGCGATTCAGATACCCTCCATCAAACGACTCGGTTTTCATTATTCCCGAATTGCTAATTTTAGTATTCCTGGTGTTAAAGAAGTTGTCCGTCTCATGATTCCCAGAACTTTATCTTTAGGTATCGACGAAATGGAGAATACTGTCACCTTATTTTTTGCCTCTACTCTTGCCGCCGGTTCAATCTCGCTTCTAAATTTGGCCATTCAAATTATGTATCTCCCTAGTCGTATTTTTGGTACTACCGTTGGTCAAGCTTCTTTGCCTATACTTTCAAAAAATGTGGCTAAAAATCAGCTAGATACTTTTCGGGATACTGTTCACAAAACTATCCTACACAGTCTTTTTATTGCCTTTCCTATCGGTATTTTAGTTCTAGTTAATCGTCTTTCTATTGTTCGTTTAGCCTTTGGTACCAGACAATTTCCTTGGTCAGCTACCCTTTTAACTGCTCGCACTTTAGCTTTTTTCACCCCTTCTATTATTTGTCAGGTGGTTACCCAAATTCTTATTCGCTCCTTTTATGCTTTTCATGATACTAAAACTCCTTTAAGAATTTCAGCTATTTCCCTTTTTTCAACTTTTGTTACCAGTTATCTTTTTGTTAATTACACTAGTTTAGGTATTGTTGGTTTAGCTATCAGCTCTACAATTAGTGATTTAATTGAATGCTTCTGTCTTTTTTATATCTTTGTTTTACGGATTGATGGCCAAGGTTGGTCAAAAATGTTCCGAAATTTTTTCAAAATTTTTCTGGCTTCCATTCTTTCCGGACTTGTCGCCTGGGCAACTATTCGTTGTTTGGATCTTTTTATCTTAGATACCACTAAGACCATTAATGTTTTAATAACCTTCGGTTCTTCGGTTACCACCGGTAGTATTTCCTTCCTAATTTTTGCCTGGCTTTTCCGTTCCCCTGAATTTATCTATATCAAAACCTACTCTAAGCGCTTTTTTCGTTTCCTTTCCTGAATCTTTTGTTTATACTGATAGTAGTATGCCACTTGTCAAAAAGGAGATTTCCTTGTTACCCAATGACGAAAACAGCAACACTCTGCTTGCCCGGACTTTAAGATGGCTAACTACCATAGGTCGGATAGTTATCATTTTTACGGAATTAATTGTTGTCGCAGCTTTTTTATCCCGTTTTTGGCTTGATAGAAAAAATTCCGATCTTTCCGAAGTTATTCGTCAACAAACGGCTATTTTATCCAGTACTCAAGATTTTGAAAGCGACTACAATTCCCTCCAGGAACGTTTGAAATACATCTCGAATTTTTATCAATCCCAACCAAAATATATCGCAGATTTAAATTCTTTGGTTCAAAGTCTCCCTGATGGCATTTATTTTCAGAGTCTCAACTTAAGTTCTGACGCCAAAACTTCCCAAGTCAATGCTCAGGTTGATTTGTATTCTTATCAGGAAGATCCCATCGTCAGCTTCATTACCAATCTTAAACTTAATCCTGACATTAATTCCGTTAATGTTCAAAAAATCGAGAAAAAAACTAAAGATAGTAAATATTATTTAACTTTATCCCTTATTTTTCCCCAAAAATGATTTTCAATCTTAATTCATCCAAAATTTCCTCGCAAATTCAACCCCTTTTCCTTTATTTGCAAAAACAAAGGGAAAATCAAAAGTTTATCCATTCCCTAGAAGTGGGGGCCACCTTTTTATTGATTTCATTTTTTGCCATTTTTGCCATTAAACCCACTTTAATTACTATTTCTGCCTTAGTTGGAGAAGTTAAATCAAAAGAACTTCTTCAAAAAGATCTCAAAGGCAAAATCAATGATGTTATTACTGCTGAGGATTTATTTTCCCAAGTTCAGGAAAAATATTCTTTGGTTGATTCCAGTCTTCCCAATAATCCCCGTTTTTTCCAAGCTGCCACCCAAATAAATTCTATGGCTAATAACTATCAGATTTTCTTTGACCAGCTCAATTTTGCTGTCGGTGACTCTAATTCCTTTTCTGTCAGTATCAGCACTTCTTCTGCTTTCCCTACTGTTCTCGCCTTAATTTCCGATATCAGTCAAAATCGCCGGCTCATTGAATTAAATAATATAAGCCTGTCTTTAGGGAAAAATCCCCTAGATCAAAAAATTAACTTTTCCCTGCCTTTAAATATTTACTATTGGCCCAGCTATGACCAAAAATAAACTTTCCCGATATTTCGTCATTGTCAGTATTCTTACTTTTGTGGCTATTTTTTTTCAGATAGTTCAACAAAGCTATAGTAACCTGATAAAACCTACCCAGGAGGTCCAACAAAATCCTTTAATCCGTTCTGTTAATCCGAAATTAGATGTTCAGGTTCTGGATGAAATCGAAAAAAGACAAGAACTAAACCCATGAAAGATAAACACCTTCCCTCTATTCTTGGTCTGGTCATCCTTGTTTTTATTCTATTTATTGGTGTTTATCTCTCTCTTCGTTCCACCTCCCTCTCTTCTAAGGCCAACGCTTCCTGTGATCCAAGTAATCCTCAGGTTACCAATCTAACCTATTTTTCCTTCGATTTTTCCTATACTACCTCAACCTCCTGTTTAAGTACCCTGGCGGTTAATGGTAAAGTTTACCCAGATTCCTCAACTGTTTCTAATACCCACTATTTTAAAGTTTCTAATCTTTCTCCTCAAACTTCCTACTTCTTTGTTTTAACCTCCGGGGGCAGCACTTACGCTCTCCAAAATTTTCAGGTTACCACTGCTTCTCAACCTAGTACTCCTATTCCCTCCTCAAATTTGGCTTGGGGAAAAATAATCGACTCCAATCAAAATCCTATTTCCGGTGCCGTTGTTTATTTAACTATTCCGGGTGCTCAAGCCCTTTCTGCCTTTTCTAACCAAAATGGAAATTGGAACATTTCCTTTGCCACCTCATTTAATCAGGATAAAAACGATTGGTTTAGTCTTCCTGATAATCAGGAGGAAGATATTATTGTATATTCCCCGGATGGTCAATTAACTCAAATTTCTAACCAAACCAACAATAATGATCCGGTTCCGGATATCATTATTGGTCAAAATTATTTTTCCACTACAAACACCTCTCAGACGATTAATGCTGCCTCCCTTGGTACCGGCGGCGGATCGTCTGCCACTGTTAATTTTTCCATAAGTTATCCGAGTGAAGGTGAAACAATTTCTACCTTAAAACCGGATATTTTTGGTTCCGGACCTACTGGCACTTCATTTCAGTTAAGTCTTGATGGTAATGCCAATAGCGCCACTGTCGCTGCCAATAACACTTGGCACTGGTCTCCCTCCCAAAATCTCTCTTCAGGTAATCATCGTTTGATTTTAACTTACCAAAATAATACCGTTGCTATCAGAAATTTTTCTGTCAATCAAAATAGCAGTAATCTGGCCTTTACAGCCTCTTCTTCAGCCTCTCAAATTACTCCCACCTCCATTCCCACTTCCATTACTACTCCAATCCCCACCCTTGTTCCCAGTCCTGCCCCCACTTCTGTCTCTGTTCCCACATTTAAACCTACTAGTGTTCCCACCTCCACTACTCTTTATAATTATAAAACCGGCGACACTTTTCCCACCTATTTTCTAATTATTATCTCATTGCTCCTATTTAGTGTATCCTTTTATTACTACCGTCAATGAAAAAATATGGAATTTTAAGTATTATCTTTTTGTTATTCTCTCTCTTAGGGGCCATTTTTTTAGTTAAAAACAATCAAGACAATCGTAATCAAGCTGCAACAGGTGATAAATGTAGTGAAGGTCAAACTCTCTGTCAGAAAAATCGTCAAGGGGGAAACACTGGCTTTTTGTGTAAATGTTTAACCATTCTTGATCCCAATGATTGGCAATGTACCACTACAGATCTAAATACTTGTCCTACTAGCTCCGGTAGTACTGATGCCACTTCCGGTACTTACACTACTGGTTGTACTGTTAATGGTATTGTCGTTGGTACTATTACTGGTCGTTGTATTACTGCTGTTTCTGGCCATACCTTGCCTCAAATGTGGAAGTACAATTGTCCTGGCCGAACTGATCTCTCTGGCGGTTGTCAGGAAAACGAACAAGTTGTTCCCGCCGGGGCTTCGTCGGTTTGTTTTGAAAACAATTTTTGTGGTTCTCAACAAATCGATAGCGATACTTGGAAAGATTGTTTCATTAGCGTCGTTGATAAAAATTGTATTACCCCCACTATTCCTCCTAAAAAAAGTCCTACTCCCACCCCCACTTCTAAACCTACTCCTACCCCAGTTCCAAGTCTTACTCCTACTTTAATCCCAAGCTTAACGCCCACTCTAACTCCAAGTCCAACTCTAATCCCAAGTCCGACTTCCACACCAACTCCTGGTCCAACTGCCACCCCTGGGCCAACATCTACTCCTACACCGGGTCCAACTTCTACTCCTGGTCCCACTTCGACACCAGTTCCCACTGATGTTATCGCCAATGGTCCCAGCCCCACTAGAATCATTTTGCCCAAAACTGGAGTTGATTTTCCCTCTCAGGCGGTCACTCTTGTGGGTGCCATTGTGACTTTATTCGGATTTTTGATATTATTGTAATGTGTCAGCCCTAATCGAAGCTCTTCGTCCCAGTCAATGGGTTAAAAACCTGAGTCTTTTTGCTGCTGCCATTTTAACTGGTCAATTATTTAATCCAAGTGTCTTTTCTGCCAGTCTTTGGGCATTTATAAGCTTTTGTTGTCTTTCCTCTTCTTCCTATTTAATTAATGATTTAGTGGATATTGATAAAGATCGTCTTCACCCAGTTAAAAAAAATCGTCCCTTGGCTCGTGGCGCTCTTAGTAAAAAAACTGCTTTAATTACTTCTTTTTTACTAGCTGTTCTTGGTTTAATTATTGCTGCTTCAGTTAATAGTGGTTTTTTTCTAATCGCGGCTTTTTTTGTTCTTCTCCAGTATTCTTATTCCTTTTTTATCAAAAAGAAAGCTTTACTTGATATTATTGGTATCGCCTTTTTCTTTATCATTCGGGCCTATGCCGGTGAAGTGGCTACTAGTTACCACCTGCCAATTTGGATTATGTTGGCCGTTATTTTTCTAGCTCTTTTTATCGCTAGTGGTAAAAGAAGAAGTGAAATTTACAATACCGGCAAAAGTACCAGAAAAGCTTTAGAATCTTACAGTAAAAGTCTTTTAACTTTTTACACCACTATTTTTGCTGTTTGCACTTTAATTTCTTATGCCATGTACACTTTTACTGCCGAAACTATTAAATTTGGTGGTTTTATCCATGATTTTCTGTTAACAAATTTTCCCGGAGCTCTTGATCGCAAATGGTATATGCTTACTTTATTGCCAGTAATCTTTGGCATCATGCGTTATGGCCAAGTTATCTTTGAAATGCAGGAAGGGGAACGTCCTGAAAGAGTTATTGCTACCGATATTCCCCTTTTGTCTTCGGTTTTGCTTTGGGGCCTGATGATGATTATTATTCTCTATGTCCTTTAAAGTTAAAATTGTCTTGTTGATTCTCTTAGCTGTTTTTACCAGATTTTTTTGTCTAAATTGGGGCCAGGGTTATTATTTTCATCCGGATGAAAATAATATGGCCACTGCTCTCTCTCAACTAAGTTCTCAAAATCTAAATCCCCATTTTTTTGCTTATGGTCAATTTCCCCTATATTTAGGTTATTTTACCTTAAAAATTTTTAACATTGCCAACACTTTTTCTAATTCCATTTTTATTCTTCGTTTTTATTCTGCTCTTTTTTCACTTCTTTCCTTGTTTTTTCTATATCAAATTTATCCCAGTTTAATTTTTTTAATGCTTTTAGTTTTTACTCCCGGTTTAATTCAATTAGCTCACTTTGGCACTACTGAAAGTCTTTTAATACTTAACTTTGTCATTAATCTTTACTTAGCTAAATCGATTTTAAAAAAGCCTAGTTTTAAATTGTTTTTATTAGCGGCTCTAAATACAGGTATTGCTATGGCCACTAAAGTTTCTGGCGCTATTTTTATTTTTCCTATTTTTCTAGCCGCTATTGTCAGTCGTTCTTGGTTAATTTTTCCCTATGGTATTTTTTCTTTAATTATTTCGGCTCTTTTTTCACCTTACAATTTTTTGGCTTGGTCTGATTTCTTGTCCTCAATGAAATATGAAACTGGTGTGGCCACCGGAATCATTCCCGTTTTTTATACCACTCAATTTTCCCATTCTTTACCTTATATTTTTCAAATTACTAAGATTTTTCCCTATGTCAACGGTTTGCCGATTTTTCTTTTTGCCCTCCTCTCTTTACCTTTTTTAAAATTTACTAAAAACAAAAAATATTCTTTAATTATTTTAGCTTCCTGCTCTCTTTATTTTTTGTACTTTGGCCAGCTTTATGTTAAATGGACTCGTTTTATGTCACCCTTATTTTTTGTTCTACCTCTTTTTTCTGCCTATTTTATTTCCCTTTTTAAAAATAAATTTTGGCAATTTACTTTAATCTTTCTTGGTTGTCTTCCCGGGATATTTTTTCTGTTTAATTACTTTTTACCTGATACTAGAATTAAAGCCTCTGAATATTTACTCTCTTCAATTCCTGCTAATTCCACTATTTTATCTGAATCAGGTAATGTTATTAATTTACCTGTTTTACCCAATAACTTTAATATGATTAACTATGATTTTTATAACTATGATCCAAGTTCTTTAGCCAGCAGCCTATTATCATCGAACTATATTTTGATTCCCTCCCGTCGCGTTTTTAAAAATTATTCTCTAAAATACTATCAACATCTTTTCGATGGTACCCTGGGTTTTCAAGAAATTAAACAGATTTCTTCTCCTAATGATTTTTTCCTTAATCCAGAAAACGCCGAAGAAAGCTGGTCGGTCTTTGACCGTCCTACTATCAGAATCTATAAAAAGGTTCGAAATTTAACTTTGGAACAATATGAAAATCTTCTCTAAAAATAAAAAATTTATTATCATTATTTTTCTTCTGGCTTTTTTTCTCCGTACCTACGGTTTAAACTGGGACCAAAATCAACACCTTCAACCTGACGAGAGATTCTTAACCATGGTGGCCACTGATATAAAATTGCCCTCTTCTCTCTCTCAGTATTTAAACACGGCCACTTCTCCACTCAATCCTTATAATTATTCCCAGTATCAATTTTTCGTTTATGGCACCTTCCCTCTTTTTTTAATCAAATATTTGGCCGTATTTTTTCACTTAGACAACTATAATCAAATCACCTTACTTGGCCGAGTACTCTCGGCATTATTTGATTCCGGAAATATAATTCTTTTATATTTTATTGCCAAAAAATTTCTTAAATCTTTTTATCAATTTCTTCCTTCACTTTTCTATACTTTTTTAATTTTACCCCTCCAGCTTTCTCACTTTTATGCTGTCGATACTTTTTTGAATTTTTTTATACTCTTAACTTTTACCTTACTAACTTACGATCTTTTTATTCCCGCTTTTATTTTTTTTGGCTTAGCCCTAGCCTGTAAGGTTTCTGCCCTTTGTTTTGCTCCTGTAATATTTCTATTTATATTAAAAAAATATTTATCGACAAAAAAAATATTCAATATTTTATTAAATACTGTCTTTTACTTTATTGTTACTATCTTAATTTTTCGATTTTTTCAACCATACGCTTTTACTCATTTTTTTACTCCTAATTTTGCTTTTATCAATGCCCTTAAAACTTTAGCTGCTTACTCTAATCCTAATATTTACTATCCACCCGGAGTTCAATGGATCAACCGTCCTTTAATTTTCGATTCGCTTTATTATCATCTTGTTTGGGGTCTAGGTTTAGCTTTTTCTCTACCTTTTTTATACTTAATCTTTCGTTTTCTTTTTAAAAAACAAAAATTTAAATTTAATTTAATTTTTATTATTTCTTTTTGGACTATCTTTTTGTTTATTTTTCAGTCATTACAATTTGCTCACACTATGCGTTATTTTTTACCTATTTATCCGTTTGTTTGTTTAATTTTTACGGCTCTATTGTCTCAATTCAAAGTAAAAAAATCTGTCATAATTTTTATTTTAATTTTAAATTTAATCTATTCTCTGGCTTTTCTCTCCATTTACTCCCGACCCAATTCCCGAGTTCAGGCTTCGAAATGGATTAGTAGAAACATACCTCAAAATAGTATTTTAAGTAGTGAATACTGGGATGATGCTCTGCCTTTAGGCTATTCCAATTATCAAGGTGAAACTTTAGCTCTTTTTGACCCTGATACTCCTGAAAAATGGGAAAAAATTAATCAATCTCTTGATCAAATTGATTATTTAATAATGTCCAGTAATCGTCTTTGGGCTACTATTCCTAGGGTTCCCGACAAATATCCGATAGCCTCTGAGTTTTATAAAAATCTTTTTTCCAGAAAAACCAATTTTACTTTAGTTAAACAATTTGTCTCTTATCCTGGTTTTTTCTTCTCATTTTTAAAATCTTGTTACTATTTTGGCCCTACTAATTATCCTGGTCTAAAAACTTCTTGGTTTTCTGTTGATAAAAACTGCTCTTATCCTGGGATATACTTACGTGATGATACTGCCGAGGAAGCTTTTACTGTTTATGATCATCCTCAAGTTTTAATCTTTAAAAAAAATGAAAATAATTAATGCTCTAAAATACTATTTTCATATTTTTTCTTTAATAGTTTTAAATGTCAAAATACTTTCTTACACTAATCATCTTTTTACTATTCAATTAAAAAATAAGTCCCTTTTTAAAATCAGAAATTTTATGGATTTATGGACTTTAACCGAAACTTATTTAAACGCTGATTATGAAAAAAATGGCACTAATTTAGGTAAAAATTGGACTATTATTGATATTGGTGCCGCCTTTGGTGATTTCTCAGTTTTTGCCGCTCAAAAATCTTCAAAAAATAAAATTTATGCGGTTGAACCTCTCCCTAGTTCCATAAATTTATTAAAACAAAATATAAAAAATAATCATTTAAAAAATATCCAAATTTTTTCTGGTGCTATCTCCTCAACCAATAACAAAATTTTTATTTCTGAGGATCATAAAAATTATGGTCACAGTCAAACCTCTTTAAAAAGTGTCCTCACCGCCCCAGCTATTTCCTTAAATAATTTATTTTTAAAATAAAAATCTCTTACTGTGATTTAATTAAATGCGATTGCGAGGGTTCAGAATATGACATTTTTCTAAATCTTTCTCCAAAAACTTATCAAAAAATTGATCAAATTGTTATGGAATACCATTTGTTTTCTCCGGATTCACCCAAACAGTTTAGACAATTATGCTCTATTCTTAAAAAAAATAAATTTCACTTAAAATTATCTTCCAATCCGGTTCACTCCAATATCGCTTTTCTCTACGCTTTCAAATAATTTTTCGTATTTTTCAACCGTTTTTTTATAATCAAATAACTCTAAATTTCTGGCTTTTTGTTGATAATATTTTTTACCGTTTTTTAAGACTGAATTAATTTTTTTTGCCAAATCATCGGCATTTTTTATTTCACAAATTTCTCCCATCCCAGTCATTTGTACCGGCATCCTTACCCCTGGTAGATTGCTGGCCACTACCGGTGTCCCGCACTTCATTGCTTCGGCCTGCACAATTCCAAATGTTTCTAAATTATTGACACTCGGTAACACTAAACAATCAATCATTGTATAAAAACTATTTAAATTTTCATGTTCAATTGGTCCTATTAATTCAATTTTATCGTTTAAATTATTTTCAAGTATTTTATAAGTTTTGTCGCCAATTACTTGATTATATGGTCCCGCCAAAATCAATTTGGCGTTTACTTTATTCATGGCCTCTATTAAATAATTTAATCCCTTTTCCCAGCCAATTCTTCCTACAAATCCCACAATTTTTTCTTGATTATTATTTCTCAAAATAAATTCTTTTCCCTCCTTTTTCAAAGGAGGGGTAGGGGTAGATTTTATTTTTATTGGTGGCAAAATATAAATTAATTTTTTCTTAAATATTTTTAAAAACATCGAGTTATTAGCATAATCTTCCGTATAAGCCACTATTTTATCTGCCCAAAGGTAGGTAAAAAAATGACTTGGAAAAGATAAAACGGCAATTATTTTGTTTGACCAAGTTCCACTAAATCCAAATTCACAATGGTGAGTAATCACTATTTTCTTGTTTAATATTTTCCCCCATAATGCCAGCCAAAAAGATTCCAAAGACGGTAAATGGCAATTAATAATGTCACAATTTTTTACTGTCTTAAAACTTTCGATTGGATACCGCCACATCAAAAAACCTTTCCCAATTTGCCAGCCGCTAATTCGCTGTATTTTTACTCCGTTTAGTTCTTCATTTTCCAATAATTTTCTCTGAAATCTCGCTGTAATTATCTTTGCGCTATTAGTCTTGGCTAATTCTTCAGCCAATATTTTGGCGTAAACACTCACCCCAGAAATATTTGGATAATAATAGGTGATTCCGACTAAGATTCTTTTCATAAAGCTGATACAATTATCTCATTATGAAACATCTTGTCATAGGTGGGGCCGGTTTCATCGGTTCCAATTTGGCTCACACTCTTTTATCCCAGGGTGATTCGGTTACGGTTCTGGATAATTTATCCCGATCTGGCTCCCTAAAAAATTTAGACTGGCTTCGCTCCCAACATCAAAATTTAGAATTTGTTCAGGCCGACATTGTCAAAGATCAGGAAGTTTTAAATCAAGTTGTTAATTCGGCTGATCGTATTTATCACCTAGCAGCCCAAGTGGCCGTTACCACTTCTGTTACTGATCCCCGTCATGATTTTGAAGTCAATGCCCTCGGTACTTTCAATGTTTTAGAAGCTCTTCGTCTTTTTAACCCGAAATCCACTTTAATTTTTACTTCGACCAACAAGGTTTATGGTGGCATGGAAGATGTCGCCATTACCGAATCTGATACTCGTTATTCTTATCGCGATTTTTCCGGAATTTCTGAAACTTATCCTCTCGATTTTCACTCCCCCTACGGTTGCAGTAAAGGTTGTGGTGATCAGTATGTTCGTGATTACAGCCGTATTTATGGCTTAAATACCATCGTTTTTCGTCAATCTTGTATTTATGGTCCTCGTCAATTTGGAGTTGAAGATCAGGGTTGGGTGGCTTGGTTTGTCATCGCTTTAATGACCGGTCAGCCTATTACGATTTATGGTGATGGTAAACAGGTTCGCGATCTTCTTTACGTTGACGATTTAATTCGCGCTTATCAAATGGCTGCCGACAATATTGCCAAAACCCGGGGGCAGGTTTTTAATCTTGGCGGTGGCCCCGCTAATTCTATTTCTATTTATTTTGATTTTAAAAAACTTCTCGAAAAGTTATTTCAAAAAGATATCACGGCCCCCTTTGCTCCGGCCCGTCCCGGTGATCAAAAAATCTTTGTTACCGATATTGCCAAGGCCAAGAAATATTTTAATTGGGAGCCTCAGGTTGATGTCGCCACTGGTTTAAATAATCTCTATCTTTGGGTAAAAGATAATTTATCCCTTTTTTCTCATGATTAAAAAATCTATTCTTTTTTGGCAACCCAAAACCGATTATCTTCGCCTTTTGTCTAACTCAAAATTTGGTCGTCCTATTTTAATTTTCTTAAATTATGCCATCTGGCTTTTCTTCTTTTATCTTTCCTATCTTTTAGTCAGAAATGATTTTGCTATTTTCTGGCGTTTATTTTTTGCCACATTTATTGCCGAACTAATTGAAAGATTAATCAAAAGAACAATTTTTTGGCGTCGGCCTATGTTTCTTCGCCATGATCAAACCCCAATTGGTTTAGTTGACAAATGGTACCGCTCTGGGGCTTTTCCTTCCGGCCACACCATCAAAGCCACTTTCTTTTTTCTCTTCCTAATTCAATTTCCGGTTTTTCCTTTATCTCTATTCTTAATTATCTGTCTTTCCCTATTATTTTTCCGTATTCTAGTTGGTTTTCACTACCCAATCGATTTACTTGGCGGTATTGTGATTGGATATTTAATTTGGTTGCCCTGCCATCTTATTAATTTTTCTTTCTTTTTAAATCCCTATCTCCAACTTATCTTCAATACTATTTTTTTTGTAAAATAAAACCATGCTTTCTGATTTTAAATATATTTTTGTCTGGTGGCTGACTATTTTTTCTCTTTCCACCCTTTCTTTACCTTTGATTTTTCTTCTCTTTAAAAAATTTTGGGACCAGGGTTATATTTTTGCCAAAACTTTTTCTTTATTTACTCTCAGTTATTTTCTCCTAGTTTTGGGTATTCTCCATTTTCTTCCTTTCACTCTAATTTCAATTTATCTTCTCATCGCGCTCTTCTTATTATTTGATTTTTTTCTGATTAAAAAAAATTCTGCCTTTTTTAAAAATTCTTTTCACTGTCACTGGCGTGCCTTTCTAGTTGAGGAAATTATTTTTCTTTTAATCCTAACTCTTTGGTCTTATGTTCGTGGATTTGCTTCGGATATTGAAGGTCTGGAAAAATTTATGGATTGGGGCTTTATTAATTCTATTTTGAGAACTAAATATTTTCCTCCTGCCGACATGTGGTATGCCGGGCAATCTATTAATTATTATTATTTTGGTCATCTAGTCTTTGCTTTTCTCACCAAATTATCGGGTATTAATTCGGCTATTACTTATAACCTCTCCATTGCTACTGTGTGTGCTTTAACCTTTACTTCGGCATTTTCTTTAAGTTCTAACTTTATTTTTTCAACTCTCAAAAAAAATGCCCTCAAAATTTGTGTTATCGGCGGTCTTTTTTCTGCCCTCTTGCTGACCTTTGGTGGCAACCTTCATCTGACCTACAAGATCGGTAAAAATATGATTGTTGATCATCAAACCTTATCTCAAGCCGCTGCTTCTTATTGGTATCCTGATGCTACCCGTTTTATTGGTTTTGACCCTGACACCACTGATAAAACTATTCACGAATTTCCCGTTTATAGTTTTGTCGTTTCCGATCTTCATGGTCACATGAATGATATTCCCTTGGTTTTATTTTTTGTGGCTTTTCTTTTTGTGGCTCTGGTCTATTCACCCAAATTACTATCTTATCTATTTTTACCGGCGGGATATTTATTATCCATGGCTTACATGACGAACGCCTGGGATTTTGCTGTTTATGGCCTGCTTTTGGCCGTCACTTTATTTTTAGTTACCAGGAATTTTTGGCAAACAGTTCTTAATGGTTTATTTACTATCGCTGCTTGGTTTTTATTTACTCTGCCCTTTTCTCTTCACTTTTCTCCCATGGCTGATGGTCTCAGACTTTCCGACGCCCACACTCCTTTTTACCAACTCTTTATTCTCTATGGCGGTTTTTGGTTGATATGTTTGCCTTTCGTCATCAATCTTATTAAAAATATTAAAAAGAAAATATCCAACACTGATTTTTTTGTTTTAGCTCTTATCGTTACGGCTACCGTCTTAGTTATTATTCCCGAAATTATTTACATCAAAGACATTTATGTTTTCGATTATCGCCGGGCCAACACCATGTTTAAATTGGTTTATCAGGCTTTTATACTTTATGCTTTAGTTTCTGGATACGTTTTTACTAAATTCCGTAAAAATTTTTTTCTTCGTCTTTTGTTTTCTCTAATCTTTACCCTCCAAATAATTTATTCCTATTTTGCCATTAAATCTTATTATAATAATTTTCAAAATTATCAGGGTCTTTGGGGTTTAAATTATCTTCAAACCTCTTATCCGGATAATTTAAAAGCGATTAATTGGCTTAACCAAAATGTCTCCGGTCAACCCCATATCGTTGAAGCTCCTGGCGACAGCTACACTACCTTCGACCAGGTTTCTGTGGCCACTGGTCTTCCCACTATCGAGGGTTGGTTAGTCCATGAGTGGCTTTGGCGCGGTGGTTACGACGCCCCCGCCGCCCGTCAAAAAGAGGTTGACGAAATTTACACCTCTACCGACATTAGTGAAATTCAATCGATTTTAGATAAATATCAAATTAAATATATTTTTGTCGGGGCTAAAGAATATGAAAAATATCCCAACCTTAATGTAGATAATTTTTCCCAACTCGGCGCTAAAGTTGTTTTCACCTCTGGCAACACGGCTATTTATCAAATTAATTAATGAAAAATAATCAAGCCTTAAAAACGTTATTTTTATATAACTCCATTTTTGTTTTTGCTAATAATTTACTTGGTCCTTTATATACCGTTTATATTCAAAAATTCGATATTAATGTTTTTTCTATCAGCTCAGTTTGGGCCACTTTTATATTTTTTACCACTGTTTTTACCTTTTTACTGGCTAAAATCGGTGATCGTATTAAAGAAAAAGAATATTTTTTAATGGTTGGATTTTTAATCCGGGCTCTTGGTTGGTTGCTCTATCTTTTTGCTCATAATATTTTATTTATAATTATTATTCAGATTGTTTTAGCTCTAGGTGAGGCCTTTGGTTCCCCTGCTTTTGATGCCATTTTTTCAGAACACGTTGACAAAAATTTTCGTATGTCCGAATATTCCAATTGGAGAATTATTTATAATTTATCTATGGTCTTAGCCACCATCATCGGTGGTTTTGTTGTCTATAAATTTGGGTTTACCCCATTGTTTTTGAGTGTTTCTGGTATTTCTCTATTTTGTTTCTTTGGTGTTTTAACCAAACCCAGAGATTTGCTCTAGTTATTCTGTCTTTAATTATCATATTATCAATACATGTCTTCTGATATTCTTTCCGGCCTCAATGAATTTCAAAAAGAAGCGGTCACTTATCAAGGTAGCCCGTTGTTAATTTTGGCTGGGGCTGGTTCTGGTAAAACTCGGGTTTTAACTCACCGCGCTGCTTATTTTGTCAAAGAAAATTTAGCCAGTCCTTCAGAGATTTTGTTGCTTACTTTTACTAACAAAGCCGCCGGGGAAATGAAACAGCGGATGAACCAGTTATTAAATGATAAAAAATCTGACGATCTTTTTGCCGGTACTTTTCATTCTTTTGGTTGTCGTACTTTAAGAATTTATGGTAAAAGTTTAGGTCTTTCTCCTGATTTTGTGATTTACGATTCTGATGATCAAGAAAATCTCGTCCGTTCCATTCTTTCGGAAATGAATTTGACTACCAAAGAATTTAAACCCTCTTCGGTTTTATATTTCATTGAAGCCGCTAAAAATTCTTATCTTACTCCGAGTGTCGTTCAGTCCGAAGCCCATGGTTTTTGGGAAGCCACTGCTGCCAAAATTTATGCCAAATATCAAGCCAAACTTTTGCAATATCAAGCTCTAGATTTTAATGATCTACTTTTTAAAACCGTTGAATTATTTCAACAATTTCCTGAAATTTTGGCTAAATTTCACCAAAAATACCATTATATTTTAGTTGATGAATATCAAGATACTAATCAAATTCAATATTTATTAACGAAACTTTTGGCTGCCAAATATCGCCAAATAACCGCTGTTGGCGATGCTTCTCAATCCATTTATGGTTGGCGTGGCGCCGATTATAAAAATCTCTCTGCTTTTACTGTCGATTTTGCTGACACTAAAGTCATTAATTTAGAAGAAAACTATCGTTCTACTCAAAATATTTTAGAAGCCGCCAATTCCGTTATTTCTAAAAATACTGGTCACCCGGTTTTAAAACTTTTTACTAAAAAAAATAGCCCCGCCAAAATCAAAGTTTTTGAAGCCGAATCGGAAATTGGCGAAGCCGATTACTTGTCTGAAAAGATTAAAGAACTTCACGACTCTCTTCACTTCGCTTATAAAGATATTGCTGTTCTTTATCGCATGAACGCCCAATCCCGAGCTATCGAAGAATCTTTTTTAAGAAATGTCATTCCCTATGTTTTAATTGGTGGTCTCCGCTTTTACGATCGTGCCGAAATTAAGGACATTTTAGCAATGCTCCGGGTGTCTATTAATCAAAACGATGCCCTTTCGGCCGCCCGGGTGGAAAAAGCTTTGGGTAAACGCCGCAAAATTGTCTTTGATGAACATTTGGGAAATTTAGAAATAAAAACCATGACCTCGCTCCAAATTCTAGAATCTTTAGTCGTTAATTCTGGTTACTTGGCTAAATTTGATCCCCAGGATGAAGATGATCAGAAAAAAATTGAGAACATCAAAGAATTAAAATCTGTCGCCGCTACTTACCCTAAATTAAATGATTTCTTAGAAAATATTGCTCTAGTCCAGCAAGAATATTCTTTACAGGAAAAAAATAAGAAAAAAGAAAATCGCGACGGTGTTCGTTTAATGACTCTTCACAGTTCTAAAGGTCTAGAGTTTGAAGCCGTTTTTTTAGTCGGTTTTGAAGAGGGAATTTTGCCCCATTCTAGGGCTCTTTTAGAAGATACCGATATTGAAGAAGAACGCCGCCTTTGTTATGTTGGCATCACCCGGGCCAAAGAATTACTTTACATTACCTACGCTACTCGTCGTCTCTTTTTTGGCAAATCATCCCTAAACGAAGCTTCTCGATTTCTTTATGACATTCCCAAAGATTTAATTGAATATGACTCTTTTACTGAAATTACCCGAGACCTCCGTTCCTCTCATCGTTTTACTAAAGAGGATTCCAATTCTGACTTAGTCTACGACCCTGATATATACTAATATAATCATGATTAAAACTATTGAATTAACCCCTACAACAAATTATTTTACGGAATGTCATAACTTGTTTGTTCAAGCCAATTACTTCCATAATTTACCAAAAATAATTTTAATTTTAACAATATTATTTTTAATTTTTAATCACCATAAAAATTTTGTCTTTTATTTTGTTTTAATTATTTTCATTTTATGTTTATGTGTTAATCTTTTTGACATTATAAATATTATTAGATGGCACGAATCTTTTATGTCTATTCTTTGGTACCGTCCAGTTTGTGGCGTATAAATCTATGATTACTCGAATTCTCTACAATGAAGAAAAAGATGCCTATTCTAAGGTAGTCACTCATCCTATTCAAACTTGGGAGTGGGGGACTTTTCAGGAATCTCAAGGTCATAAAGTTTATCGTCTCGGAGTTTTTGACCAGCAAAAAATGGTCTCGGCCTATTCTCTATCTTTTCACAAAATTCCTCACACTAATTTCTCTATCGGTAATATTCCCCGTGGTCCGGAAATTGACAACGACATGATCAAAAATGTCAAGAAAATTGCCGAAAATGAAAATGCTATTTTTGTCAAAATGGAGCCCGATGTCATTGAAAAAATTTATGATAACAACTATCAGTTGATCAAAAATAAAGCCACCGTTTTAAATTTTCCCAATTTAGTTATTTCCCCAAAAGTAGCTTTTTACCCCCATTCTTTTATCATTGATCTAACTTTAAGTGAAGACGAACTCTTAGCCAATTTATCACCCAAAACCCGATATAATATCAAAGTTGCCAATCGTCACGGTGTCGTGATTTCTCACTCCACCTCTGATCAAGATTTTGAAACTTATTTAAAATTGCTTTTTGATACCACCAAACGCCAAGGTTTTTATCTGCATTCCGAAAACTACCATCGCCAACTTTGGAAAACTTTAAAAAGTACCGGTCTGGCTGAAATTTTTTTGGCTAAATTCCAAGATCAAGTTTTAGCCGCTTTTATGGTTTTTAAATTAAAAGACCGTCTTTTTTATCCCTATGGTGCTTCTTTAGACACTCATCGTGAAGTTATGGCCCCCACTTTACTGATGTGGGAAGTTATTAAATATGGCCAATCTTTAGGTTTAAAGTCATTTGATACTTGGGGTTGTCTTGGCCCTGACGCCCACGAAGGTGAAAATGGTTATGGTTTTCATCGTTTTAAACAAGGTTATGGCGGCAATTTAGTCCAATTTGTTGGTACCTATGATTTGGTTATTAATCAAAATTTGTATAAAGCCTACAATATCATTGATAAATATCGCTGGAAATTACTTCACTTTAAAGCCTCTATTTTTCGTCGTTAACTTTTTCGATTTTTGCTTTAAAATACATTATGTCCGACAATTTAATCACTGACGCCATTTTTCAACACACTGCCAAACTTTCCCGACTGGAAATTAAACCGGAAGAATCTTATATCAAAGATCAATTAGCCACGGCTGCGCAATACGTCGATGTTTTAAAAGAACTAAATACTGACAATGTCTTGCCTACTTATCAGGTAAATCACAAAAGAAATGTCTTGCGCGACGAT
>Ga0182027_10000129_pt1 | contig 119064 bp, 109 predicted proteins | sample 712E1DmetaG_FD_121300 | JGI IMG/M metagenome (GOLD analysis project Ga0182027, IMG submission 121300) | Permafrost microbial communities from Stordalen Mire, Sweden - 712E1D metaG (Illumina Assembly) | ecosystem: Environmental > Terrestrial > Soil > Wetlands > Permafrost | place: Sweden...
GCGCTCCGACTACGAACAATCCACCGCTCATAGCCGCGCCATGATTCAACTGGCGATGATCAACATCGTCCTGCGTCGAACTCATTGATCATGCAGAACCGATTTTTCAAACACGTTCTGAGAATTACGATGGAACGAACTACACAATAGTTGTCGATGGCAGTCTTGATGGCAGCAGCTCCGGCCAGCCTTTCGATCCAGGGAACGGAGATCTGCTTCTAGCGGCTGCTCCAACAGATGGATACTACAACGATTTCGCCAACAGCATAGTCGCGACGTTGGATGATGTCAGCATATCATCGAGCTCGGGCACCCTTGCTTCGTGGACATTTGATACGCAATATGGTGGCAATACGGTTTACGACGATAGCGGGCATGGGCACACGGGGACTTTGGAGGGCGATCCGCCGCCGCAGTGGGTACTCCATGCTTGCAACACAACCCAGACGCAGGGCGCCGGAAGCAATTTCTCACAAGGCTTGAATGCAGCCAGCAGAGCGGCAAATGTTAGCAACTCTTTGTCGACTAGCGTGAGCGTTACGTCCAGTGGCAACATCGGTACTGCCTCCAGCACGCTGCCTCTGGGCCAATAAATCGAAGACGGAGTATGGCTCCGTGACAGAAAATGGGTCGCCGCTCGCTCGCCACCATCCCACGCGCCGCTGGACAATTCATTAATCCCGTGCTAGATACGACGGGTCGCGCGCAATCCAAAAAAGGGAAACAAGGTTTGGTGCTGATGGTGTTGCAAAGTGGGTTATCGTGTCCGCCACAACGCGGGAGAGTGCGAGTTGCATTTCTTCTCCCGGTGATCCTGACTTTGGTTGGCCTGCTCGCCGCTCCCGATACCGCCATGGCCCACAAGATCCAGGTCCGGGATTCCGCGACGGCGAAGCAGATTGCGGACGACGGTGGCCGACTCCTCGCAGACTACGGGAGTTACCAGCTCTATCAAGTCGATCAGGTGCGCACCGGGCTTGTGCAATCGAGCGCCGTGGAGGTTCGGGATGACTGCAATCTGATTCGCCTCAATGCCGCGAGCATCGATACATCGACGGCGACTGTTCAAACAGCGCGCGCGGTGGTTGCGTCGTTTCGCGGCAAGCGGATGCATCTCATCCAGTTCGTTGGCCCGATCAAATCCGAGTGGCGCGACGCGCTGAAACAGACCGGGGCCCAAATCGTCACTTACATCCCCCAGAACTCCTATCTCGTCTACGGGGACGCGCAGGCGCTGGCCAAATTGCAGAGCCTGACCGGTTCGACGGCTTCCGTCCAATGGCACGGCGACTATCTCGACGACTACAAAATCCACCCGGCGGCCCGGCTTGTCGATGCCCAGGGCAATTCCCGACAGGTCTCCACGAATGTGTTCGCGGTCCAACTTGTAGAAGACACCGATGCCAACTCCGCCACACTGGCCCTGATCGATCGACTCAAACTGGAACCGGTCCGCCGCCAGTATCACAGGCTGCATTATGTGAATCTGTTCGTCCGCCTTCGTCCCCAGGATTTGCCAACCCTCGCCGCTCAACCGGACGTGGTTTCGATTCAGCCTTACGGGGAACCACGGAAGCTGGATGAGCGGCAGGACCAAATTGTTGCCGGCAACCTCACTGGCAATGTCCCGACGGGGCCCGGTTACCTGGCGTGGTTGACCAGTATCGGATTTACACAGGCCCAGTTTGATGAATCCGGATTTGTCGTCGATATGAGCGACAGCGGGATCGATAATGGCACCACAACGCCCGGCCATTTCTCCCTATACGAACTCGGGAACACCAACAATCCGAGCCGGGTTGTCTATAATCGACTGGAGGGAACGCCGAACCGGCGCAGTACGATCCAGGGCTGTGACGGCCATGGCAACCTTAATACCCACATTGTCTGCGCCTACAACGACCAGCCAAGCGGTTTCCCCCAAACGGACAGCGCGGGATATTATTACGACCTCGGGGTATGCCCATTTGTCAGGGTCGGCGCCTCGGTCATCTTTGATCCGGCCGATTTCACCAATCCAGATTTCGCCGACCTGATGTCCGAGGCTTACAACAGCGGCGCGCGAATCAGCAATAACAGTTGGGGAGACAGCGATACGGATGGCGCGTACAATTCCGATTCGCAAGCGTACGATGCGCTGGTCCGCGATGCACAGCCGGCGGGTTCGACTTACGCCGTCGACGGCAACCAGGAGATGGTGATCGTGTTTGCGGTCAGCAACGGTGGCCCCAGTTCATCAACCGTCAGCCCGCCAGGCACCGCCAAGAACGTCATCGCCGTCGGTGGAACGGAGAATGTCCGATCCATGTCCATCGCGAACCGCGGCAACAACTCCGTTGGCGACGATGGTTGCTCGACTCCGGATTCCGAGGCCAACGACGCGAACGACATGGCCTCGTTCTCCAGCCGCGGCCCGTGTGCGGACGGCCGGATCAAGCCGGATCTCGTCGCGCCAGCCACGCACGTCACCGGGGGAGCGCCCCAGAGTTCTCCGCCGCCGTCGCCCAGCGGCACGGGATCGGCCCTGTCCTGTTTCCTCACGGTCGATCTCAACGACATCGGCATCTGCGGAGTGGAAGGTAGCGGTACGATCGGTGCCAGCAATTTCTTCCCGGTCGGCCAGGAGTTTTTCACCGAATCCACCGGGACAAGCCACGCCACGCCGGCGATCGCGGGCGCCTGCGCCCTGCTGCGGCAATACTTCATCAATCGGTTGCTCTCACCGCCCAGCCCCGCCATGACCAAGGCCTACCTGATGAACTCGGCCCGGTACGTCACCGGCTCGGGGGCCAACGACACGTTGTGGTCGAACAGCCAGGGCATGGGCGAGCTGGACCTTGGGATGGCCTTCGACGGCGTGCCGCGCATTTTGCAAGACGAACTGGCCGCCAACTTGTTCACCGAAACCGGGCAGACGGCGACCTTTTCGGGAACGATCACCGACCCGACCAAGCCGTTCCGGGTCACCCTGGCCTGGACCGATCCCCCGGGCAGCACGACGGGTGCAGCCCTCAACAACGACCTCGACCTGACCGTGACGATCGGCACCACTACGTACAAGGGCAACGTCTTCAGTGGGAGCCACTCCATTGTCGGTGGATCTGCTGACCACCTGAACAACGTCGAAAGCGTCTTCCTGCCCGCTGGCGTCTCCGGTGATTTCACCGTCACCATCACCGCCGACAACATTAACTCCGACGCCCTGGGCAACGGGGATACAGTGGATCAGGATTTCGCCCTGGTGATTTACAATTCCTGCTGCGGCAATGGCTGCAGCTTCACACTCGATTCGACAAGCGCCCACTACGACTCCAGCGGCGGATCGAGCAACGTGCAGGTGACGGCGTCGGCCACGAACTGCGATTGGACGGCCGTCGGCAATGCCAGCTTTATCACCATCACCTCGGGCGCCAGCGGCACGGGTGACGGCACCGTCGGTTACACGGTCGCATCGAACACGGTCACGAGAGCCCGCACTGGCACAATGACCATTGCCGGCCAGCAGTACACGGTCACCCAGTCCGGTGGGTGCCTTTACACGGTAAGCTCAACCGGCGTAAATCTCAGCGCGGCAGGCGCCAAATCCAAGACGGTGAGGGTCAAGGTACGCGGCACGGATTGTCCCTGGACCGCGGTCAGCAACGATCCGTTTATCACGATCACGGCGGGTACCAACGGCGTCGGCAGCGGCAAAGTCCGTTTCACCGTTCCCGGCAATATGAACACGGTCCCCCTCACCGGGACGATGACCATTGCCGGCCAAACGTTCACGGTCAATCAGGCGGCCGGTGGATGCACCAACAAATTGAGCCCGGCGACCGCCAAGTTCAAAGCGGCGGGCGGATCCAAGACCGTCAAAGTAAAAACGAAGTATCCCGACTGCGCATGGACCGCGGTCAGCAACGATCCGTTCATCACGATCACGGCGGGAGCCAACGGCGTCGGCAAGGGCGTTGTCTATTACACTGTTGCGACCAACACAAGTTCCGTCGCCACCAACGGCACGATGACCATCGCCGGTGAAACCTGCACGATAACGCAGTCGGCCGGGCCCTAGCGCGCCCGGCGTTGCGCTTACCATTCGTTCTCGACGCGCATGACCCATTGCGGGCGCATGTTGAGGACGCTCAGAAACACCACGACGGTTTCCTTGTCGGGCGCCTCGAACTCGCAGAGCAGCTTCCCCTCCAGCGAATCGGATACGCAGCGGATGGTCGTGACGGTTGCATCGCGCTTCAAGTCGGCGATGATTGCCTGCAACGCCTGGCGCGTCAGGCACGCAATCGTGTGCTGGCTGATGTAGCGCGGCATGGAGCTTGTTATCGCGGGCCGCGCCGCGAGGCGCAAAGCTTTTTTCGTTGGATTGCCTCGAAACAATTTCGGCGATAAGATGCCGGCTGGAGAACGATATGAAAGATTTTTTCATTGGGCTGATTGTGGGGGCGTTTCTGACGGCGGGTACGGGCTGGTATTTTGTTTGTGCGCGCAAAGACCCTCGCGTGACGCACGCGTGGGATGCCGTCAACGCCAAACTCACCGCCTGGCACCTGGGCAGTGACGAAATCGGCGCCGAACTCAGCCGCACGGGCCGGGTGCTGCGTCGTCAGGCGACAGACTTTGGCGCAGCCATGGCCAGCGCCTCGTCGGACGCCGCCATCACCGCCAAGATCAAGGCCAAGTACGCACTCGACCGCGATCTTTCCGTCTTCAGCATTTCGGTCAACACCACCGATGGCCGCGTCACGTTGGCGGGGGACGTCTCGTCGCACCGGCAAATCGGCAAGGCCATGCTCGTCGCGCTCGAAACCGATGGCGTGCGCGAAGTGAATTCGACGTTGCAGGTGAAGAAAACCGCTCATGGATAAGAAGGAAATCGCGGGGATTTTTGAGGAGATCGGCGCGCTGCTGGAACTCAAGGGCGACAACCCGTTTCGCGTGCGCGCCTACTACAACGCGGCGCGAATGGTGGACGGCCTGCAGGAAGACCTCGGCACACTCATCAAGGAGGAACGGCTCACCGACATCAAGGGCATCGGCAAAGACCTCGCGGCCAAAATCACGGAGTTGTACACGACGGGGAAACTCGCGTTTTACGATGAATTGAAGTCCTCGATGCCGCAGGGACTGCTCGAGATGCTGAGAATTCCCGGGTTCGGCCCGAAGCGCGCGAAGGTCGTGTACGATAGGCTCAAGGTTGATTCCATCGAGAAACTCGAAGCGGCCTGCAAATCGGGCAAGATCGCCGCGCTGGACGGGTTCGGCGAGAAATCGCAGCAGAAGATTCTCGAAGGCATCGTGCTTGTGCGGCAATTCAGTGGCCGGCATCACTACGACAAGGCGTACGCGGCTGCGCAGCCGATCATCGAGGCGTTGCGGTCGCACGACGGCGTGATTCGGTGCAGCATCGCGGGTAGCCTGCGCCGTTGCCGCGAGACGATTGGCGACATCGATTTTCTCGTCAGCGCCAAACCCAAAGATGCGGCGGCGATCATCGATGATTTCGCCCAAATGCCCGGCATCCTCAGCGTCAGCGCCAAGGGCGAGACGAAGGCCAGCGTGGTCCTCAAGGGCGGCATTCAAGCCGATCTTCGCGTGGTCACCGACGATCAATATGCGTTCGCGCTCAACTATTTCACGGGCAGCAAGGACCACAACGTGGCGCTCCGTGCCCGCGCACTGAAGCTGAAGAAGTTGTCCTTGAATGAATACGGCTTCTCGCCCGCGTCCGAAAAGGAGAAGAGCGCAAAGGAACTCGGCAGTTCGATCAAGTGCAAGACCGAGGAGGATTTGTACGAGGCGCTCGGGCTGGAGTACGTCGAACCCGAACTGCGCGAGGACATGGGCGAGATCGAAGCGGCGGAGAACGGGACGTTGCCGAAATTGGTCAAATTGGAAAACCTCCGCGGCACGTTTCACTGTCACTCGACGTGGAGTGACGGGATCGAGACCGTCGAGGCCATGGCGCAAGCGGCATTTGATCTGGGACTCGAATATTTCGGCATCGCCGACCACAGCAAATCCGAGCGCCAGGCGCACGGTCTCGATGAGAAACGCGTCCGCCAGCAAGCCGAGGAGGTGAAGAAACTCAACGCCAAGTTCGCCAGGGAAGGCTTCCGCATTTTCTTCGGCACCGAGTGCGACATTCTTGGCGATGGCTCGCTCGATTTTGACGACCAGACGCTGGCGCTGTTCGACTATGTTGTGGCCGCCGTCCATCAAGGATTCAATATGGACGCGGACAAGATGACCAAACGCATCTGCAAGGCGCTGGCGCATCCGAAGGTCACGATGCTCGCCCATCCGACGAGCCGGTTGTTGCTCGTGCGTGAAGGCTACGCCGTCAACATGCCCGAGGTCATCGCCACGGCTGCCAAATACAACAAGATCATCGAGATCAACGCCCACCCGTACCGTCTCGACATGGATTGGCGGTTGTGGAAACACGCCAAGGAACTCGGCGTCAAATGCGCCATCAATCCCGACGCCCACAGCATCCCTGATCTGCAGTACCTGGCCGTCGGCGTCGGCATCGCCCGCAAAGGTTGGCTCGAGAAGAAGGACGTCATCAATTGCCTGCCGCTGAAGGACGTGGAGAAGGTGCTGGCGAAGATGAAGACTGGTTGAGAAATACTCTCCGGCTATAATCTGGCAAGCGGTTTATGAACGCATGGTATTCCTTTTTAGTGGTGATCGTCACAGCGCCTTTTCTTGTGCTACCTCAGTTTCTTTTTGGACTTGCGGGAGGGCTATGGTGCAGACATGTTCGCGGCTCACTGCTCATGGGCCTTGTACTAGGGTTCTTTGCAATAATAATGCCGATGATGCTCTCCGCCCGGAATCCAATGGTTTTGTGGGGGGATGTGGTTGTCAGGGTTTTCTTGCTCTATGTGGTACCCGCGGTGCTGGGAAGTTTGGCGGGCTTTGGAGTGAGATCGCGATTCGTTCGACTCCGCTTTGTGGGTCTTACCGTGCTGTTTTGCGTGCTTGGCACCGTCGGGTACATCCCCCTTGCGTTCGCCTGGTACCCGACTCGTGCAATAGCGCGGCAGGCGATGTGCACGAATAATCTCAAGAGAATTGGCATGGCCCTTACGAAGTACGCCGACGCGCACCAAGGACAGCTACCACCAGAAGACGGTGCCAAAGGTCTGGATTACCTGCTACGCGAAGGATTCCTCGATAAGACAAATGACGCGACTGTATTCCTCTGCCCGTGGGACGAAATTCGCCACGCGGCGCGCCCGGGTGCGGCGCTGACAGAAGACTCCGTCTCCTACGTCTACAAAGGAAGTCTCTGGCAACCCGGCAGCTCCGCAAATGCGGTTCCTATCTGCTGGGATAAAATCGTGAATCATCACAGCATCGGTGTCAATGTTCTCTTCAAAGACGGACATGTAGAATGGATCCGACTCAAACGATGGGAAGAGATCCGGCCCGACAAATAACAAAGTCGTATGGAGGGCGAGCCTCCCGGCGAGCCGAACATTGCAAGTCACGAAGCGGCTCGGCTGGAGCCTCGCCCTCCACGGGGGAAGGGACCGAATCCGGATCAATGCCACCTCAGTTCGTGTAGCTCACCTTGGTATGGCCAGTCCTCTGGATGCGTCACGTGATTGTGTCGCACCGGATTCAAGCGCACATACTCCCACTTCTGGCTGTAACTTTCATCGTTACGCAATTGCCTGTCCCAGAAGTCGGACTGCCAAACCGGCCTTTCCTCCGGCCATGGCCACCGGCGCGTAGCCAGCGACTTCCAATAACGCACCCAATTGCGTACAGGTGAAGAATCCGACCGTGACGGCCCGCAAAACAGGTGAATGTGGTCCGGCATGATCACAAAACGTCCCACGAACCAATCGCTGGAGTCGCTCCATGCAGCACGAAGAGCGGTCAGCACCTCCGGACGTGCGAGGATAGGTTTCCGCCCATGTGTACAGACTGTGATGAATACAATGGGTGGATGATCCCAAGATTGCACAACATCGGGATGGCTGGGACGACGGCGATCGGGGAGCATTGTCCAAGAATAAAGCACGTGTTTCACGATTCAAGCTCGGATGCGGCTCGCCGGGAGGCTCGCCCTCCAACGTTGAGTTCGAATCCTTGGCGCGGGGCGGGCGGGCCGGACTTTTTCGCCTTCCGCAGTTGCCAAGTCGCCCATTCGCTGGCATGTTTGGGACAGGCGTGGCAATGGATTCGGACCTTAAACCGTTTCTCGATTCGTGGCCGTATGATCCAGATGATTGTATACGCGTGATCACGCTGGCCGACGGACGGGAAGTCTTGCAGGTGCGTCTGCCGCTGGGCATCGAGCAGTACAACCTCGATGGGCGGCCGGACGGTTCCCGCCCCCACGGCGCCGAGTCGGCGTTGGACCACTATCTGGCGCGTCTCGAAGAGGCCAGGAAATCCGGCGCGGAGGCGGGTTTCCGTCTTGATCCCGACGAGTGCGTCGAGATGTTCAACGAAGGCGTGCTGTACTACTATCGCTACCTGCACCTGTTCCAGCTCAAGGACTGGGCGCGGACGGTGCGCGACACGGTGCGCAACCTGAAGTTTTTCGATTTCGTCCACGAGTACGCCACGCGCGGCGAAGACCGCCAGTATCTCGAACAATGGCGGCCATACGTCCTGCGCATCCATGCCGTCGCCGCCGCGATGGTTGCCATGGGTGAGAACAACCATCATCGGGCGCTGGCGCTCGTCCACGAAGCTGCCGAGGCCATCGAGGCGTTGCCGGATATCGATGAAGACACGTTCCGCTTCGAGCGGCACCGGTCGATGGAAGCGCTGCACGACCTGACCGAGGAAATCCAGAAGAGCAAACCCCTGTCCGAGTTGGAACAACTGGAAAACCAGCTTCTGGAAGCCGTCACCGCCGAGCGCTACGAACGCGCCGCGGAACTTCGCGACCGCATCCGCAACCTGCGCCAGACCGAGAAACAGGTGTAAGACTCGGCTCACCGGGAGGTTCGCCCCCCAGAATTCGTGACGGCGGCAACCGGGCCGGTTGCCCTACAATCTTGGAGACCTTCGGTCGCAACCTGTGCGCGGGCTGGAGACCGGCGCACAACTGGCGCATCACATGTACAGGAAGACGTAGACGGCGAAGCCGACGGCGGCGGCGCCGGCAGCGGCGGCCAGCGACCAGAGGAGGTTGCGTTTGCGGGCGGCGATGGCGAAGGTGGAAATGATGACGGCCATTTGCGCGCCGAGCATGCCGTAGAAGAATTGCTGGCTGCGCTTGTGGTGCCGTTCGGCGTCGATGTTGCTCTTGCGCACCTGGAGTTCGTAGAGGTTGCCGATGGCCTGGTTCAGGCGAGCTTCGGCGTCGTAGCGCGTGGCGGTGTAGCGCAATCGGGCGGCGACGAAATCGCGGCTGAGAGATTTATCGCCGGTGCCGGTCAAGGTTTTCTCCAGTTGATCGATGACCTGACCGACCGGCGTGATGGCGGCATCAAATGCCTCGGCCCGGTTTTTTGCAGCAAGTAGCGCGGCGTCGAGGTCCCTGGGTTTCACTTTCGCAACGAGCGACAGGATTTCCGATTCCGGTTTTTGGCTGTCGAGCGCGTCGAGGGCCGACTGAAGTTCCGGGCTGGGCGCGGTTGCGGCCGGGACGCCGGGCAACTCGCCTTTCAACAATGCGGCGAGGGCCTGTTGTCCCCCCGCCGACTGCAACGAAGTCACCCCGGCTTCGTCGAGGGCCGCGGTATCGAGCGGATGGACGTCGGTTGTGTTTTGCAGGATGTCGATGGTGTTGCGCTGGATGGCCCCGCGGAGGCGTTTGGCCTGGAAGAACCCCCATTGATCGCCCGCCTTGGATTGTTGCTGCGCGGCGAGGGACCGGCTGTACTGGGCGCGGGTCATCTCGCTGGAGGCAAGGCCCGCGAGAGCGGTCGCGATGACGGTCATGATAATGGGCGTGGCGATGAGCACCTTGCCCCATGATGTTTGCTGGATGTCCTGTTTCAGTTCGTCCGGTATCGTGAGCTTGGCCATTGAATCAGTCCTCCAGTCCAGTCAGCTCGCAAGAACATCGGGCTGTCGACCCGATTATTACACCAGATGACCGTCCCGTGGCGAGAAAGATGGAGGGCGTTTTCGGCGGTCATAGACCGCCGCTACAATTAGGAAACGGCCAGGACGCGGCGCGATACCTCAACGTCCAGGCATCGCACCCCACAATACGGCGAGAAACGGCGACGACGGAGCGTGGCCCTCCGATTCGCAACGACGGCGGCTCACCGGGAGGTTCGCCCTCCAGGATTAGCGACGGTGGCGGTGGTGGAATTGTCTTGAGGGATTGGTGACGGCGGAGTAGGAGGAGGTTGGTCGCCCCGTTTGCGGACACGATAAGGAGGAGGAGATCGTGAAGGCAATTCTCGTGGGAATGTCATGTGCTGCGATGTTGGCGGCGGGAGCGGGGACAGTGCTGGGGCAGGCGTTTCCGGCCCGGATCAAGTTCACCTGTACGACGACAAACGCGGGGGGGATCGTCAAAACCACGTTCACGGAGAAGGACATCATTGCGCAGTGCGCGAGCGACCACGGCGTGGATGCGTCGCGGTTAAAGTTGCTTCTGGTGGATGCGGACGTGGACGTGGTGGACATCGTGTCCAGCAACGTGACGTGTGAGGTGGCGACGATCCAGGGACATTCCGTAACGAATGTGATCGTGGGTGTGTACACGGGGGTGAACTCGAACTTCCTGAAGGCAACGACTTTTACGCCGTTCAATTCGCTGGGCGGAAGTTTGTTGCCGGCGGATTTTCGGGGGACGCTGGTGATGACGTACACGGCGGTGAGACCGTCCAACACGGTGACGTCGGTGAAGATGAAGGGGACGATCCAAGGAGGTTCGGTGAGCAATACCACCGTTTATACCGGCACGATGTCCGTGAGCGGGAAACCGTACATTCTGCCGTAGTGATGGGGACGGGGGACAGAAGGCGGAAGGCGTTGGGTTCGTTACAGCTCCGGACACCAAGTAGAGTCTGGAAGTCAGCCAAGCTCAGGTTTCGCGATGGTTGAAGGGCGAGAATGAACCTCAGTTGGATGTACTGCAGCGCGCCGCCTCCGTTTTCGGCGTGCCGCTGGGAGACCTGATCGAGTCTCCGCCATCGCCCACCGGCGTGCATGAAGAGGTGGCGCGCTACGGCTCCCAACAGCAGGCTTCCATATATATGCAGCGCCTCAAACGCCGCTGGCATCACAAAGGCGCGCCTCAGGCCGAAATGCGGCTGTGCCCTCTTCGTCCTTTTCGGGGATGATACGGAAGCGATTGTCAGGTGGCTGGACGAAGAAAAATGAAGAGCCTGGCCTTGGTCATTATATTGTCCGTCTGCGCCGGTTGCGCGACCCCTTCAAGGGAAGCGATGGCCACCGCCGATTACGGACCCTATCCTACCGACTACGAGCAGCAGATCAAGCAAGTGATCGAGCCGACATTGAGAGATCCGTGGTCGGCCCATTATCAGTTTACTGCGCCCCAAAAGGGATGGGCTGGGGGCAATGCGCTGGTCACCATAAAAACGCGATACGGCTGGATCGTCGGTGTGTCGGTAAATGCCAAGAATGGATTCGGCGGCTATACAGGCTGGAAACAGTACTCCTTTCTGGTCACGGGCGGCCAGGTTCTCGACATATCAACGTGCATAATGACTGGACTGAACCCGACCGCTGGTTTCGCGGACCAGCCATGAAGACCTGCCCGCAATGCCAAAAACAAATCGATGATGATCTTTCATCCTGCCAGTGCGGCCACCAATTCTCTGAGGCTTTTCCGCCGACTCCGCTCAGGACTCAATCTGCGCCTGTCGCGCCGCCAGCGTCCGCTGATCCTCGCCACATCATCGGCGGGATCCTGGTTGCTTTGGGGATCGTCTTGGTCGCCTACTTCGCCTTTGGGTATGATACGATGATCGAAGTTTCGGTGCCGGTTCCGGATCACACTTATAGTCTGCCGGAGCACGTCCAAAACATGGGTCTGGAAATCAACAGAATCATCGGCGTGATGGTCGGTCTGGCCGTCAGCTTGGCCGGGTTCGTCCTCATCGCCGCCCCAAGCCCTAAAAAGTGATCAAACCTACCGTTAGAAGCCGTTTAAACGCCGAAAAGTGATCAAACCTCATTTCGGCCGCCTGATCGCCACGCCCGCCAGTAAATTCGTGCCCTATCGCGCCTGCTCAGACCTAATCTCGCCTGCTCATTGCGGCTCAAATTGGCGCAAGTCGGGGCAGGCCCCTCGTCGAACTCGGGACAAGCCCCGATCTGGGAATCGGGGTAAACGTGGTAAACCTTCGGTCAGATGAAGTGCGCGGTCGGGAGACCAGGCGCACAACAAGGCTCACCGGGAGGCTCGCCCCGCCGACGGCGGGTAAACCCACCGATGGCGGGTAAACCTCCAAGGGGTCATTGTTTCTGTTTGGTGACGTAGGCGATGAACTTGGCTTCGAAGGCGTCGAGGCCGGAGTATTTGCTACTGTAGACGTCCTGCCAGGCGGTGTCGAAGCGCGAGCCGTCGCCCGAGAGCTTGATGAACCGCAACAGCGGGTTCATGCCACCGTGCTGGTAGTAGAGGAAGGTGACGAGCAGGCGCGATTCATTGTAGAAGTCGACGACCTGGTCGCGGGAGCGCGGGTAATCGACGGCGCCGGTGAGTTCGCCGAGCGGGATGTAGTCGTTGCGGGCGAGGCGGTCGGTGATGTTGCCGAGGGCGTAGCCGCGGGCCTTGAGGTAATTGCGGTAGAGGCGGACGCCTTCGAATTCCGCGAAGCCTTCATTGAGCCAGAGGGGGATGTCGCCCGTGACGAAGCGGTGAAGGACAAGGTGCGTCATTTCGTGCGGGAGGGTTGGGCCCTGGAACTTGAAATGCGGGCGCGAGGCGAAGAAGAGTTCGCGTCCCGTGCACCAGCCGCCGGTCCATTCCTCCATTTTGCCGACGCCGACGAAGCTGTGCCAGGCCTGCTGGTTGAGAAAGACGTAGATGTGGCACTTGCGCTCGTAGGAATCCTGGGTGACGCCGATGTCCTGTTTGATCAGGGCGTAGGACCATTCGGCCCAGGCGGAGAGTTGGGGGACGGAGAAGCCGGTTTCGGTGTGGAAGATGAAATGGTCGGACTCGCTGTGCTGCCATTGGACGGTTTTGAGGCTCAAGGCGGCGTCGCCCTGGCGGGAGACGGATTTTTCGCTGAGTTCGTCGAACGGCAGGATCTTCAGGTGATAGACGCCCGGCGGGAGCGCGTCGTCATCGTTGGTTTGCGCCACGGCGTGAATGCAGAGGATGACGCTGCCGATGGCGACGACAAGGACGGCGAGAATCCGTTTCATGAGCGCCTGTATAGTGCGCGGCGCGGGGCCGGTTCCAGAGAAATCGGCGGGGGGACGGATTCCCGCTTGTGCGCGGCTTGGGGAAGCGCTAAGACTGCGGTGACATGGGAGCCCAATGGAAACAGAAAGGCCGCGAGATCAGCGCGCTGAAGCGCGGCCAGCTTTTCGGGAAGCTCATGAAGGAAATCGTCGTGGCGGTGAAGTTGGGCGGGCCCGATCCCGACCTGAATGCGCGTTTGCATGCGGCGTTGGAAACCGCTCGGAAGCACTCGGTCCCGCGCGACACGATCGAGCGCGCCGTCAAGAAGGGCGCCGGCCAAACGGGTGAGGCCATCGCGTATGAGCTCATCACGTATGAAGGGTTTGCGCCCGGGAAGGTGCCGATCATCGTCGAATGCCTGACGGACAATCGGAACCGGACGGCCCCGGAGATTCGGGCGCTGTTCAAGGCCGGGCAGTTCGGGTCGCCCGGCAGCGTGGCGTGGATGTTCGAGCACGTCGGGTTGGTGGAGGCGCATCATCCGACCGCGGGGCAGGATTTGGAGGCGGTGGCGATCGAGGCGGGCGCGCAGAACGTCGAGCCGCTGGTAAGCGACGACGTGCCGGCGGGCCGCGCGAGGGCGCGGTTTTATTGCGACCGGGCCGATGTGAATGGCGTGAGCCAGGCATTGAAGAAGTCGGGGTGGACAGTGACCACGGCCGAGATGAGTTACGTGGCCAAGAACGCTGTTGAAGCACCCGCCGCGCAGCGCGCGGAGATCGAGGCGTTTCTCACCGCCATCGACGAACACGCCGACGTGCATCGTGTGTACACGGCGATGAAGTGAGCGGACGGAGTTGTGGGGTTTGTCAACCGCTTACGGCGCTGTGTCCAATCCCCGCAAATACTGGAACGAATAAATCCCCGAAGCATGGCCATCGGCCCATTGGGGCTGGATGGCGTAGCCGCCGACGTATTGCCAGCCGCGCAGATCGAAGCTGGACGGCGTGAGGGTTTGGGGCGGCGGCTTGTACTCGACCATGACGTTGGTTTCGCCCTTGCACATCGCGCATGGGCAGGCGCGGCGCAGGGCTTCGAGTTCGAAATAACTCTCATGTCCGTCGTCCCACGCGATAGCGAGGATATTATTCACGACCTCGATGGTCTTGGGCTTCATGCGGCCTTTGTCTTGTGGGGCCACGGGCAGAGCTTGTTGATCGAACAATTCGGGCATTTGGGGTTTCTGGCCGTGCACACGCGACGTCCATGGAACTGCAACAGGTGACAGAATTTCGTCCAGTCCTTGCACGGAACGATTTTTACGAGGTCGGCCTCGATCTCTTCGGGATCGTCTTTGGTCGTCAACCCGAGCCGTTGCGACAAGCGCCACGTGTGCGTGTCGACCACAATGGCGGGCTGGCCGAACGCGTTGGCGAGGATGGCGTTCGCGGTTTTGCGGCCGACGCCGGGCAGTTTGAGGAGATCGTCGATATTGTCGGGCACATTGCCGCCGAAATCTTTCACCAACATCGCGCAAGCCTTTTGAATCGAACGCGTTTTCTGGCGGAAGAAATTGATTCGGCCGACTTGAGCTTGCAGCGCGGCCTCGGTTTCACCGGCATAGTCCGCGGCGCTACGGTACTTTCGGAACAGGTCCGGCGTCACGAGATTGACCAGATCATCGCGCGCCTGAGCGGCGAGGATCAGCGCGACGAGGAGCTCGAGCGGATTGGTAAAATCCAGCGCGAGCTTCGCGTCCGGGTGGGTCCGCTTCAGGACGGCGATGATCTTCCTGACGCGAGCCTGTTTGGCAGCAGGAGACTCCCGGACCATGACGGGTCACGGCGAAGTGGTGAGCTGCTGGAATTGCGGGTTCCCGTGCAACGGCGTGAATGCCGGATCGGTGGCGGCCTTGCCGCGCAGGTCCGGCATCAGCTGAATCGCCCGCTGCAGCCTGGCAATCGCTTCGCCCGTGTTGTGTTGCAACGAACGGACCATGGCAATCGAATAGAAGGAACGCGCATCCTGCGGGAATCGCTGCGTCATGAGTTGCAGCGCGGCGACGGCGGCATCGGGTTGACCGAGATTCATGTACGCCTGGGCAGCCTGCAGCATCTGGTCCGCATTGATGCCATCCTGCGTCAGATAACGTTGCAGCAGGGGTCCGATGCGATCGTTCTGGCCGGCCCTCTGGTATGCCTGGCCCAGTTGCACCATCGCATTGAAATCGTGCGGGTTGTTCGAATAGGCGGCTTCCAGTTGAGGAACCTCCATTCGCGACTGTCTGAGGCCCCGGATCTGGTCGGTAGCCGAGGTGATTTTTGAATTGAGCGGGTCGAGCCGTTGCAAAGCCTCCAAGGTGGCCAGCGCGTCGTCGCTGCGGCCCAGTTCCATGTAGAGTTGCGCGAGACGGAAATTACCCTCGGGACTTTCGGGGCAGAGGTCGAGGGCTTGCTTGAATGCGTAAATGGCTTCGGTCGCCATGTGGTGATAGGCGTAGATGCCGCCGATCGCAGACCGCAGTTTGGAAAACGTCTTTTGCGCATCGGGGTCACCATGGAACTGGGGGCGCGCCTTGAAATCTTGAACCAGCTTGTCCCAATACGCCGTGTCGCGTTTCACGATGTCCGCCCAGAGCTGTGGGTTCTTGTCTGGACCGGGCAACTCGTCGTGATTGATCTTCATGATAATGCCAAACGGTGTGAGGTACGGGTACATCCACGGAATGACATAGCTTTCCTCCACGTAGAACGCGTGCTTGTCCTTGGCGTGGTCGAAAATCCATTTGGTGAGGATACCATTGATGTTCATCACACCCTGCACGCCGCGGACCTGGACGGCACCGTTCTCGACGGTGACTTGTTCGTCGGCGCTGAGGTGTTCCCCTTTCGCCTGACGGGTTTGGACGTCGTTGATGTACTCCTGAAACGCGTGTTGCGTGTCCATCTCGTTGGGAATCCAAATCGGCTCCTTGGGATACATCGAGTCGCGATGAAGGTGATGCCAGCCCCAACGGAAGAGGACGCGCTGCCAGGGCAACCGGCGTTCGAGCGTCTGGGGGTTATTGGGATCGGGCCGGGTGTAGTCGTAGTGATCGCGGATGTACGACATGTACGTACTGTCGGCCAACGCGTTTTGCGTGATGATATACACGTCGCGCCGGTCGAAGTTCGGGCCGCCCTGCGGATCGAAATGCGGGTCGCGGTAGCGGTCCTGGGGGCTGACCCGGCTTTCGCAGAAAATCATGTACGTGGGCACGAAACGGCCTGGGTCCGTGCCGCCGTAGAGCACGGCGTCCCGATCCATGTCCGGATAACCGCCGCCCGGAACAAACATGCGGTAGCCGAACTGGTAGCCGAAGTCGTGGTCGTACAGGTTGCAAATCTTCACATTGCGATAAAACGAGACCAACGGCAGGGCCAACAAACCCGCGCACAGCACCTGCATGACGACGCGCGGAAATTGTCGCCACCGAGACAAAACCCAAGCCACGGCCAGCGCCATTCCGTAGCCGATCATCATCGCAAAAAACCCATGGGCCGGCGCAAAGAACTTGATGTTGATTTCCTGATTTTGTTTGTCGACGCCGGGATTGATGATGGTGAGCAATCCGAAACAGGTCGTCAGGAACGCCACCCAGACAAAGATCAGCCAGGCGCGAGCGCGCTGGTTCAAATCCTTCCAGCACCCGAACAGGATGACCAGCGTTGCCAATGCGAAGGCTATGATTGGCAAACCAAGCAGGAAGTCGTTATCGAAGCCCAGCGGCGGGCTAAACTGCTGCAATAGCGCACGCGTGAACAGGCCGGTCTGAATCCAAAACCCGCTTGTCCATGGCCAGGACAAATTCAGTCGTTCATACTGGCCGCGTGTGATGTGATGCATGAAACCCTGTTTCGTAAAGGCGTAGCCCCAATTCATCGGGGGATTGGTTGACGAGGCCACCGGCATGTAGAAGTAAAACGCGGCGCCCGCCAGAAACATCGCTGTGCAAATCAGCGCCCGTCGGGAATTGAGCCAGCCACGTTGCCCGAAAAAGAAGAGCATCGCCACACCTGTGGCCACCGAACCGATCGTCCGCCACGTGTAGGGATGGTCGAGCAACGAGTGGCCCGAGGGCGTCTCCAGCCACGCCCACAACAGGTAGCCGGCACCGGCGCTGAACAGCCCGGCCACGAACAATTCCCAAAATGCCGACAACGCCGGCATCACCACCCTCATTTGCACGGGCCGTCGATCCCACACGGACAAGACGCCGACCGCCAGCGCAGCGACCATGAATGGTCCGGCCATCACCAGGATCGTCTGATGATTCGAGATGCCCAGTGAATACAGCAGAATCGTCGCGTAGAGGAACCCGGGCCGCTGGGGCCGCATCATCCACGCAAAGAACGTGCACGCGGTGATGATAAACATAAACACATTCAGCACGCGCATTTCGGGCACGCAGGCCCACAGCCACACGCCGCGGTTGAACCCAAACAGCAGGGCCACGGTCGCCCCCACCGTGAGCGCGATCCAGTGCTTCATCGAGTCTTCGATTTCCTGCGCCCACTTCACGGAGCGAAGCAGCATCTCGATCGAGCGCGTCATTAGCAACGTCAACACACCGACCACGAGCGCGCCCGTCAGCACCGACATCAGGCAAATCCGATAGGCAGGATTACCGAACGGCACAAAATGACGCCACACCCACCCGAGAAACGCCCACAGCGGATATCCCGGCGGATGCGGCACGCCGAAATTGAACGCGCCCGTCACCAGCTCACCCGAGTCTTCCAGTGTGACTTCGGGGGACATGAAGTGAAGGAACGCAAGTCCTGCGATCAGGAACGTGGCCGCGGCTGCGATCCAGTCTTCCGGCGTGAAGAAATGGCGCAGGCTTTTGGGCGGTTCCGGCGGGGCTGCTGGTTGCGGTGCAACCGCAACTGCGACCGGGGCGGCGGTTGGGGTCGTCGGATTTGTCGGCTTACGGTTTTTCTTGCCCATAATGGTTGCTCGTCAGTGTCTCAAGTGAAGCGTTAGCGTCGAGTTTGAATATTCGTTAGTATGGATGGCGAGCGCAACACGGCGACGGTGTTTCTACCCACCGGGTAAGCCGCTGCGAGTTTGGTCTCCCACGAAGCCAATGACGGCAGGAGCGCGGTGCTGCCAGCCAGCGCTGCCGTGTCTGCGCGAGACGCTGCTGGTGACGACCGGGGAAGCCAGTTCCATCCGACCACCAACGCGAGGGACAAGGCACCGGCCAGGGCGACCTGTAAACCGGCGTGGTGACCGAACAGCCAAGACATTGACCTGGGGCCCGTTACCGGTCGCTCCATCTCGTGCAAAATGCGGCGTCGTGTCGGCGGCGGCAGCGGCGACGGACGGAGAGTGTTGAGTTGATCTTCCAACACATCGAATTGTGTACTCATGGTGTACCTGCTTTCGCGAGTTGTTGTCGCAACGCGGCGAGCGCCAACCGATAGCGGGAAGCGACCGTGTTCGGCGATTCGTCCGTCACGGCGGCAATTTGCTGGAACGTCAGTTCACCCCAGATCTTCAACGTGAGGACTTCCCGCTGCTCGACGGGCAGGCGGTGAATGGCCGCCTCCAACCGGGCGCGCTCCTCGGCCTGCTCCAAGGACGATTCAAACAGCGGCGGTTGGTCGTACCAGGATTCCCCAGCGGTGACCTCGCGCCGATGTCGACGGGCCGCTTGTCGCTGGCGGTCGAGCACCGTATAACGGACGGCGGCATAGCAAAGGGCCGGCAAATCCGGTTCGGTAACGCCGTTATTGGCGTGCTTGCGCCAGACGCGGAGGAACGCTTCCTGCACCACGTCGGCGGCAGCGGCGTCGTTGCGGCACAACTGCCGCGCGTACAAGAACAACCCGTCCCCACATCGGTGGAGCATCCGATGCCACATGCTTCGTCCTGGTGCATTGTCGGTCACGCTGCTGACGTCCTGCCAGATGCTAATCGTCGCCGAGCGCGTCATTTGTCACCGCCTGCGCAATTCATCCCAGGACGTTTCTGGTGGTGGAACGGTTTCGTCACAGTGGCATCCTAATTCTCCGCCTGTTCCAGGCGGCGCATCGCCTGCAGGTTCTTCACGTAGGCTTCGAGCCGTTCTTCCTCGTCCGGTATGTTGCGGACCCGCAAAATCGAACGCACCCGCACCATCAACTCCAGTGCATGGATCGGCTTCGCGAGAAAATCGTCCGCGCCGGCGATAATGCTTTCCTCCAACGCCCGCTTGGCGTCCACCGCCGACACCACAATCACGCGGATGTCGCGCGTGCGCGGGTCCGCGCGCAACTGCCGGCACACCTCGATGCCCGAAAGCTCCGGCATCATGATGTCCAGCAGGACAAGATGCGGTTGCTTCGCGCGCGCCAGTTCCAACGCTTCGGCGCCGTCGGCCGCCTCCAACACTTCGTGACCCAGTTCGCTCAACAGGGATGTCTCGTATTCCCGAACCGCCGGCTCGTCATCGACAACCAAAATTCTTGCTCGTGTCGGCGCGTCGTTCATATCGTTTCTCCTGTCGCTCTAATGCCGGAAATGCCGGATGCCCGTGAACACCATCGCCACGTCGCGTTCATCGGCCGCGGCAATCACTTCGGCGTCGCGTACGCTGCCGCCAGGCTGAATCACCGCCGTTGCTCCGGCTTCGGCCGCCGCGATGACGCCATCGGCAAATGGGAAAAAAGCGTCGCTGGCCACGGCGCTTTCCTTGAGGTCCAGCCCGGCTTCTTTGGCCTTCCATACGGCTATTTTCGACGAATCCACGCGGCTCATTTGACCCGCCCCGATGCCGAGCGTTCGACTGCTTCGGCCGTCGGCCCGCGCAAACACAATGGCGTTGGATTTCACGTGCTTGACCACGCGCCAGGCAAACAGGATGGCGTGGCGCTCCTCCTGCGTCGGATGTCGCTGGGTAACGGTTTTCATCTCCGCCGCCGAAACCAGTCGCGTATCGCGCTCCTGCGCCAACAATCCGCCGGTGACCGACCGCAACGTCAACCCACGGGTCGCCGGCTGCAAGCTCTTGATGAGCCGCAGGTTCTTCTTTTTTCGCAGAATGGCGAGCGCCCCCGCTTCAAATTCCGGGGCGACGATGACCTCACTGAAAATCTCCGCAATCGCGTGGGCAATCGGTGTGTCCAAGGGACGGTTCGCGGCGATGATTCCACCGAACGGGGCCTGCTTGTCGGTTTCGTACGCCAGATGCCAGGCATCGAGCAGTGTTGCCGCGCTTCCCACACCGCACGGGTTTGTGTGCTTGATGATCGCTACCGTGGGTTCTTCAAATTCAGCCACCAGATCGGCGGCGGCAGTCAGGTCGAGAATGTTGTTGTAGGAAAGCTCCTTGCCGTGGAGCTGTTGAAAGTGCTCGAAGAACCCGCCGTACAACGCCGCCCGCTGATGCGGATTCTCTCCGTAACGCAGGTCCTGCGTTTTCTTCAGTGAGATGGTCAACGTTTCTGGCAACGGCGCGGCGGCTTCGCCCTTCGCTTTCATCCGCTCGGCGTGGAGGTGTTGCGCGATGGCTCCGTCATATCGCGATGTGGTTTCGAACACCTTCACCGCAAGCTTCCAACGGAACTTTTCACAGGTGTTGCCGCCGTGTTCCTTGATGTCGTCGAGGACCGCGCCGTAATCAGCCGGGTCAACGACCGCCGTGACGCTCGCGTGGTTTTTTGCGGCGCTGCGCAACATGCTTGGGCCGCCGATGTCGATGTTCTCGATGGCGTCATGCAAGGAAACGTCCGGATTGGCGACCGTCTTCTCAAACGGATACAGGTTCACGACCACCAGATCGATGGGCTGGATGCCGTGCTTGGCGGCCTGCGCCTCGTGGTCCGGATTTCCACGAAGATACAGCAACCCACCGTGCACTTTCGGGTGCAGCGTCTTGACGCGCCCATCCAGTATTTCGGGAAAGCCGGTGAACTGGCTGATTTCGACCACGGGAATCCCCGCGTCCTTCAGCGAACGCGCGGTGCCGCCCGTGGAGACAATCTCGATCCCCAGTGCGCGCAATTCTTTTGCGAAATCGACCAGCCCCGTCTTGTCCGAAACGCTAATCAGAGCCCGTTGAATCTTGGCCATAACCAGCGAAGCGTAGCGGATGGATGCTCGAGCTTCAATCGAATTTCAACTCGGGGGATTCGGCCCGAACAAGCTCCCAGATGGAGTCATTCTTGCGAAAATAGAGGCGAAATCGATCCTCTCGGACCTCGCTGTCGGACACGCTGCCCCTGGCTTTGGCGATGATTTTGGCAATGAACACGGCCTCCGCTTTCTGATGGTCAGGGTCAACGGTCACGGTCAGGTCACTGATATGGATGAAAATCGGGTCATACTGCGTCCGGTAGGAGTGCACCGCGCCGAGGAGAGTGGACTTGTCCAAACCCCAACCGTCGCTGTAATCGCTGGCCAGCGCGTTGGACAACCGCACCAAGTCGCCTTTCTCGACCGCGCTGGTCATGACGGAAATCTGGCGCTGGACCCGCATTTCATCCGTCACGAACAACCATTGCCAGGCCCGCCAGAGCGCGAAGGCGACAATGGCGGCCACCGCGATTCGCAGCATCCATTTCATCGTTTCCACCTCCAATGACCGATCATCCACGCTTGCACGAGCCGCGTGGCGACGAGACCTTGAACGTAGTCTTCGCGCTCGAAGTCGCGGTTGTCACCACATACGAACACTTTTCCCGCGGGTACCGCTATCGGTTCCATCTGCCAGTCGGGATTGGCTTTGGAGTATGGCTCGGGAAGCGGTTTGCCGTTGATCATGAACACGCCGTGCTCGATCGAGAGGGTTTCGCCGGGTAAGGCAATCACGCGTTTTACAAAATAGAGCGGCGGATTGTCCGCTGTCCGGAAGACCACGACATCGCCGCGCCGCGGTTCGTAGTGTCGCACCCGCCGCATCAGGCAGAAATCCCACGATTTCAATGTGGGCGACATGCTGTCGCCAACGATCACGTACGGCGTGGCGACAAATTTTGCTATGAGAAACAGACAGACACCGACCAGCAGAAGCCACAGCAGCGATTGAGCGCGACCTTTCATGGGACCGCTCCCCACAATATCACAGCACGGGATAGGAAATAACAAGTATCGGACCTGACCGCGTCGTGGCGGGAAAGACGGGGAACTCGGTTACCTCACCCTTTGACTTCGCTCAGAGCAAGCTGCGGGCATGCGGGCAAGGTAGTCATGCGCGCGCAACGGCTGCGGTCGGTGTGGGGAGCGAACGCCGAAAGCCAGTCGCCTCACAAATCAAACGCATAGCGGAGCGCGACCTTGATCTTTGCGAGGCTCTCCTTCGGCAAAAGACCAATCTTCTTCTCCAAGCGCACGACAGCGATGGCACCGGTGCCCTGTACATTTGCCACCGACGTCTCACGCAGAAACGGCAGCGTCGGCAACTCTACCTCGTATGGACTACGGCGATTCTGCGTTGTGAGCGGAACATATAGGACCAACGCGCGAGGCGAAGAGGGATCATCGCGGGAAACGATGACGACGGGACGAGTTTTGGCAGCCAAGCCGAGGTCGGCCAGCCAGATTTCACCGGTTTTTGGGTTCATCGAGCGTATCGAGTACTTCCTGTTCAGCGGTGCGCGAACGCACCACATCCAGCACGTCCTCGTCAGCCAGTTCGATGATTTCGGCGACCCGACGTTCGACTTCTTTCGCCGTCTGTGGCCGCCATTTCTTCATTCTGGCATCCAATTTCGCTGCGATGGCTGTCATAACTCTTTAAGTGTATCACCGTCCCCGCAATCCTGCAATCTGCTTCCGTGCGGCGAGATGGATGTTGACGCCCGCGCCGGCAAACGCGTTCTCGGTTGACATTCAACTTCACGCCGGATGAGGCTCGATCTATTGCACTCGCCGTGGCAAGGGACTGCCACCGCCAGGGCATGAAGGTTCGGGTCGAATGCGCCCCTACGCCGCATGATTCGGCGCAAATGGAAGCCCTTGTAGAGATCGACGACCGTTGGATGGTCCGCATTACTTACTAAAACATAGACGCCCCTCTCAGCCAAGCGGATCGCTAGTTTTGCGAGTCGCTCTTGATCAGCCCACGAGAAGAGTTGCCTGTTGTATTTTAGGAATCCGTTGTTCTGGTGGCCCGTTATGTAGGGCGGATCAAAGTATACGAAATCGCCCTTTTTGGCCCTTGAGACGCACCTCTCGAAATCGCTCACAAGCAAACTTGCTCGCCTAAGCCGCTTGGATGCGTTGCGAATGCGTTCCGGATCGCAGATAGTCGGATTATTGTAGCTGCCAAACGGCGTGTTAAATTTGCCGTCCCGTGTCACGCGATAAAGCCCGTTCCAACAGGTCCGGTTCAGATAAAGAAATCGAGCAGCGATCGTATGATCAGCCCGGGGAGCGCGATCACGCAATTTGTAAAAAAAGCGCTTGCCGTAAGAATACGAACCAAGCAAACGAATTACACCGTTGGGATCGCCTTGGATGGCGCGGTAGGTTGTGATCAACTCCCTGTTCGTATCGGCTAGGGTTGCCCGTGCTGGCTGGAGTGCGAAAAAGAGCGCCCCTCCTCCGACAAACGGCTCGTAGTAGCGGCCCCTCCACTTCGGTGGCTTCAGTTCGTGTATGTGAGCAGCGAGCCAACGCTTGCCTCCCGCCCACTTAACAACTGGTCGCAGCGGTTTGCTCTTCGCAGGGCCAGGGCGTGGGGTTCTGCCTTTGGCGCGGCGTTTGTGGGAGAGCCCCATGCGTCACTTCTCCGTTAAGAGGTCAACGGGGGTAAGTTTGAAAGCTGCCGCAATTCTCTCGAGCGTGGAGATCGTGATGTTGCGCTCACCGCGTTCCACTGCGCCGATGTACGTCCGGTGTAATCCGCAATACTCGGCGCAATCCTCCTGAGACCACCCTCGTTCACGCCGCAAGCGGCGGACGTTTGCAGCAAGAATAGCCGTCGTTCTCCGTTTGGACATGGGAACGCTTATGCCCGAATGATGACTGTTTATCTACAGACTAGAAGTAGCACGGTAATTTGAGGCAGGAGGCGGGGGCAGGCGGTCGAGCGGCCCCGGAAAGCCCCGACCTCGGAGTCGGGGTAAACATTCGGGGTAAAAAGCCCTGACCCTCCGAATCACGACGGAAGCGGCTCGCTGGGAGGTTCGCCCTCCAAACGACCGGAGCCACGACGCGGCGCGATACCTAGACGACCCTTCGATGCTCGGGGTAAACAGGCATCGTGCCCTACAATTTCGGAGACAGCAGATTCGGCGGTCATAGACCGCCGCTACGGAAGAAACGGCATGGGCGACGGTGCCGTTGAAGTGGTGGTGTTTTCGGGCGAATTGGGCGAAGATGGACGGGATGTGGTATCTAGCCGTCTTTTTGTCAGCGTTCGCCGTCGATTCCATTCCGCTGTTCGCGCCACCGGCCTGGACGGCCATGGTATTTCTGCTGGTGAAGTTCCACTTGCAGCCGTGGATCGTGCTGCTCGCTGGCGTATCCGGGTCCACCCTGGGACGATACCTGATGAGTCTGTACATCCCTCGATTCGCAGGGCTATTCATCAAACGGCACAAGACAGATGAACTGAAATTCCTGGGAAAGAAACTGTCCGAGAACCTGTGGCAGAGCTGGCTGTTCGTGTTTGTGTACTCGGTGACACCGCTGTCGACCACGGCGCTGTTTACGGCGGCCGGAGCGGCGAAAGTGAAGCCATCGCACATCGTGCCGCCGTTTTTTGGCGGCAAATTCGTGAGCGACGCGGTGATGATCTTCGCCGGGTTTTACGCCGCGACGAACTTCCAGGACCTCGTGCACGGCAGCTATTCCCCGAAGGGAATTGCAGCGCTGGCCTTCGGGTGCGTGGTGGTTGGCGGATTTCTGTTTTTGGACTGGCGGGTATTCCTGGAGAGAAGGAAGTTCCGATTCAATTTCAAGATTTGGAAATGAAGGCGGAACGGGGCCGCGTGATGGCCGCGACGTGGCTGGCGGATCGCATAAACGCTTGTAATTTATCGATTGACATAATATGTGTATTCGTATAGCATCTTCCCCTGTATGGATGCGAGTTGCCATGGCGCGCGCCCTGACCTCGGAGTCGGGATAAACCCGCCCACGCGCGGCAGGTCGGCGGACCCCCCCCCTCACCTTAATCCTTTGCCGCCTCGGCACAACCAGCGGCTTTTGCGCCACCAGCAAGTCTGTGGCGCGTCTCAGCGGCTAGTGCCGCTTTCGGCTCCGTCCAACTCGATTCCCCCCAAGGGGCGAGGAGACGAGAACGGAGGCGCGTTCGATGAGCGTGCCCAAGGGGGAGGAGGGTTCCGGAAAGTGTGTTTCTGCCAAACGAAGCCAATTTTTGGAGGTGCTTGTGGTTTTTGAACCCGTTGACAGACAGTGGCTTACGATGCGCACTGGGACAATTTGTCACTTGGCTTCGTTTTGTCAAAATTGGCTTCGTTTGGGGGTATTCTGGCCCGTTTGCGGCGTCGGTTTGGGTCCCGGTTGGGCGGAACGAAGCCAAATTACCGGGGGATGGGCGTCGATTGGATGGGAGACCTTCGGTCGAGTACGGTGCGGGGGCGGGAGATTGCCGCGACGGAACGGAGCGGCGTCTCGTCAGACTCGGGTCACGCACGACGAAACATCCCGACATCTGCGCTTCACCCTTCGACGCCGCTCCCTTCGACTTTGCTCAGGGCGGGCAGGGCAGGCAGAAGCGCCGCAACCGGCAGGTGCAACGCGCGGCATTGGTGAGGTTGCCGTTGTGGCCGATGGCGATCTGACCACACGAGCAATCCAGAACCAGCGGCTGAGCGTTTTTGAGGTTGGAGCTGCCGGCCGTCTAGGCCGAAGCAGTCGCAGAAGCATCCGCCGCCTGTTCGCTGTCCAGAACTTCTTCCAACGTCTTCAACAGGTCAGCGTTGCTAAACGGCTTGGGAATGAACCGTTCGACTCCTTCGCGGAAATCGGAAGGCAATTCGTTGGAACTCACGCCCGAGACGGCCAGCACTTTTGCTTTCGGATTCAGTTTGCGCAGGAATTGGAGCGTCTCCGCGCCGTTGAATCGCGGCATGTTGAAATCGAGCAGCACGGCGCTGATGTCACCCCCCGCGTAGCGCGCCATGTCGAGCCCCTTCGGACCATTGCTGGAGGCGAGCACATTGTACCCTTCGCTGCCAAGCACCGCGCGCATGGTGTCCAGAAAACTCGGATCGTCATCAATAATCAGAATGGTGGCTTTCGGTTTGGTGGTGTCGACGGGGTGTTTCACCCATGGCTCTTGCTCAACTGCCTGCGATCCACCCTTTCCGAACAACGCAACGGCGGCGCCAAAAATACCCATATGCTTTTCCTCTCACTCTTGCTGCGCGACTTCCCGGTGCTTGATGCACCACCCCTCGAAATAATGCAGGGTTTGTGCCAAAGAAGCAGAAGTGATCAAAGAACGGAAATCCCCCCAGACGGCGCACGATATGACTGACAACGTCCTCATGCAAGAGCTTGTCGCACAGACACTTCTCTCGGCAATTCTCGATGGTAGTGGAGGCTGTGAAAGGTGAGGAAATGCGAAATGGTCGCCCGGCAACCCGATTATTGCCCGACAAGAACAATCGAGCCCTCGGGGGCTGGTACGCCGCCCGCGCGCTCGACGGTCACCGTAAATTTATCAATGCACGCCATGTCCTTGGCCAGCTTGACCTGGAACACGCCGTGACCCGAATCGTCAGTCCAGCCGATGCCTGCTGCGACGGGCAGTTCGCTCCCGCAGATCGCCCAGAGTTCCAAACATTTCCCCTGACTCTGTTGAACGGGAGAGAAATTGGAAATGACCATACACCCCGTTTTCCTGCCCCTATTCCAATACACCTTGGCGACGGCCTTGCTCCCGCCTTTGGGGTCGACGAGCGGCGTCACACGAGTGGAGGGGTCCATGAAAAGATCGAGGGACGAAGTTTGCTCGTCCATCTTCTTTTGGAGCGCTGTGGTTTGCAGGTTCTGCTGCTCGAGTTGCTCGCGCATCCGATCTGCGGCCCGCAGCAATCCGTCCTTCTCATCCGACAGTTGTTTGTTGGCGGCGAGCAACGCCTCCAGATCATGCTGCTGCTCGAGATTCTTCGCGCGAAGCTGGTCCATCTTCCCGCCAAACTCCTTGCTCTGGGCCTCGAGTTCGTTAAAATCCTTGGTCTGGGCCTTGAGGCGGCTGTTGAGATCGGCAAGCCCGCCCTGCTGCTCCTTATTCCTGGCCAGGAGGTTGTTGTAAGAATCCGTCGTTGCCTGAAGCTGGTGCGTCACGATTTGCAGTTGATTGTTCAGGTTCATCAGCACAAGCGCGAGCGCCGCCGCCGCGGCCCACGGAACGAGCCGGACGATGAGCGCGCCAAGATGAAAGCCCGGTTGCTTCGCGCGCGGGGCGGGAGCCGCCGCCGTCGCCGTCTGGGGCCGCTTGCCCTCGTCAACCACTGCCGCAATCCGATCGAACACGTTCGGCGACGGTTTTGCCGACGGCGCCGCCAAGGCGATCTGATCGGCGACAGCCTGATACTCGGCCAACTCCGAGAGGCATCGTTCGCGGTTCTCGGCAATGTACCGCTCAAAATTGTGCAGCTCGTCGCCGTCGAGCGCGCCGACGACGTAGAGTGGGAGCATCTCGCGGAATGTCTCGTGCGTCATGAGCTGTGCTCCACTTTGCCGGCGGCTTCCAGTTGCTCGCGCAGCCGCATCATGCCGTTTTGCATCCGCGTCTTCACCGTGCCCAGCGGCTGGCTGAGCTGTTGGGCAATCTCAAATTGGGTCAATCCGCCGAAATACGCCATCTCAATGGGTGCGCGCTGCTCGGACGGCAACGACTTCAGCGCGTTGCGAACCGTCCGTTGCGCTTCGGACGCCTGCGCTTCGTCGGCCGGCGTCGTCGACCCGGCAGCCTGCGACGTGTCCTTCGCGATGGATTCGGCGACGTGGGTACGCGTCTTGCGCGACCGGAGCCGGTCGATGGCCCGGCCGCGGGTGAGCATGATCAGCCACCCCAGCGGTTTGCCCCGCCCTTCGTCGAACGAGCCCGCGGTTTTCCAAATCTGGACGAAGGCTTCCTGCAGCACGTCCTCCGCCTCGGCGCGGTCGGAGAGAACCTTCAACGCCAAAGCAAACAGCACGGCGCTGTGGCGAGCGTACAATTGCCGGAGCGCCTCCTTGTCGCGAGCGGCCACGGCGCGCAACAACGCGCGGTCGTCCGCCCCCCCTGTCGATGACGTGTTCACGCGATCCTGACCATCGGCCATGAGCGGACTGTAGCAATCGCGCCAGAGGCTGGCTAGTGAAAAAGTTCTCCAGACTTCGCACCAGGCAAATGACTCATTGAGATACATACAAAATGTTCATCGGAAGCTTGCCCCGCCCGCTGGTTTCGTCAGTTGCGCCTCGCCTGGCAGCGGTACCCGAAAGAGCGCCACCGCATCGAGACCGCCCTCGACCTCGCCCGGCCCAACCAGAAGCAAGACATCATCGCCCGGCTGAAGAGGAAATAGGTAAGCTGGCCGTATTGTAGGGCGCGATGCCCCGTATCGTTTCGGGGTATCCCGCCGCGCCGTTTCCGAGCCGTTAGCTGTAGCGGCGGTCTATGACCGCCGGCCGTCAGCCGCTACGATTGTAGGGCAACCGGCCCGGTCGCCGCAGGCTAACCAACAGCGCTTTACGCCCCTCACAACCGCTGATACACTCGCGACCGCCGATGACGACACGCTCAGCGTTCACGCCGATCTTCAGCAAGCCTCTCGATTCCAAAGGCTCGGAGCCGTCTCCATTTGGCTACCACCATGATTAAGACCATCATGTTCGACATGGGCAACGTCGTCGTCCATACGGACTTCGACGCGCTCTACGCGAATTTCGCTTCCAGAATCGGAATCCCGCCGGGATTTGTCAGGAACTATCGCGACGCGTATGTCGTCGACTTGACGTTGGGCAACACGACCTGGAAACAGTTCCGGAAGGACATGGAAAAGGCCGTCGGTCGTCCGCTCGCCAATTTCAACAAAATATGGCTCGAAGAAGGATTGAAGGCGAGGATCACCAACGAGCCATTGTTGCAGATCATTTCCACGCTGAGAAAACACTATTCGGTCGGAGCCGTCGCCAATCTCACCGAGGGCCGATTGCTCATCGACGAAAAGACAAAACTCTACGCCAACTTCGACTACACGGTCCTGTCCTGCCGCGACCACCGGAGGAAACCAGATCCGGCATTCTATTGTCTGGCCCTGGCGAAGGCGTCCGCCAGGCCCGAAGAAGCCATTCTCGTCGATGATAGGACCGAATACATTGTCGGAGCCGAAGGACTGGGCATCAAAACGATTACGTACTCGGATAATGCGCACCTGGTGAAAAGCCTCAAACAGTTTGGAGTCCGTGTTTGAATTGGTGTCTTACCCGTGCTGTTTCGTGCTCTTCGTGTCTCATTCGCGTGGATTCGTGGCTAACTTTATCTGCATGCAGCAATTCATCGCAGGGATGACCTCATCGAACACGCCACACATGGCTTTCACCAGTTCGTAGCCGGTGCACGCGCGCACCTCGCGTTCGGGCATCGGATAATAGAGTTGGAACCCGGCCCACTTGTCACGCTTCGGGTATTTCTTTGTCGCGTCGCGAATCTGCCGGGCGGATGTGAAGTTCTTCTTCGTGAAGACGGTGTTCGCTTCCCAATCGCCGACCTCCACCACGAACCCCTCGCGCTTCACCAGCCGCTGCAGTTCCTTGTCCAACTCGGTGCCCGCCGCGCATTGCCCGATCAATCGATGCCAGTCCCAATCGTCTTTCAGCAGGCAACCCGGATACGGTTCGGGTCCCTGCGCATAGCCGCGCTCGATCTGCAGGCCGCTCTGGAACACCTTCGTGTCCGTGTCCGCCGAGATGAACAGCTTGGCGCAACCGAAATTGACCTTGTTCGAAATCGGCTTGGCCTCGCGATTGGCGCGCGGGATCCAACAAATCCATTGCCAGTACACGCCGCGTCCCCAGCGATCGGTCACGAACGCCGTGCGATAGCGCTGTTCAAGGTAGAACTTCAGGATTTGCGTGATCCGCTCGTGCGGTTCGATGTTGCCGACGCGAATCCCGCGCTCAAAATCAATCCACTCGCTCCGGAACGCCTCGCCCGTCGGCAATTCCGCCCCACCCTCGCCCCGCTTCGCCAGCGGCAGCCAGTCTTTCGAGGAAGTTCGGTGTTTCATTCGGTCACGGATTCACACAGATTATCACCGACGAAAAATCCGTGTGCATCTGTGGCTTAACGAACCGCTGCCCCCGCCAGAATACTCTCGAAGATCACCCGCCCATCATCGCTGCCCAGCAGTTCTTCGCTGGCGCGTTCGGGATGCGGCATGAGGCCGAAGACATTTCTCTTTTGTTTGACGGTTTTTCCCTGCGGGTCGAGAACCGTCCGCTTGGGCATCACAATAATCTTCGCCTTCATGTGTCTCCACCCGTTTGTAGCACGGCGCGACGGGAAGCGTCCACTCTTCCGTATCGCCAGCCGCCCGCAAACCCGGTATAAACTCCGGATCATGTTTGAGCGCCGTCACCAACCGCTGCTTCCCCGCAAGCTCTTCTTCTTGCGACTCGCCCGCCACGCTTGGATCGGCCTCGGAATCATTGCCGTTTCGCTCGGCATCGGCATTGTCGGCTACCATTGTACCGCCGGGCTGGGCTAGCTGGATTCGCTCCTGAACGCGTCGATGATCCTTTCCAGCATGGGGCCGGTCAACGAGTTGAAAACCGACGCGGGAAAATGGTTCGCTTCGTTCTACGCGCTGTTCAGCGGCGTGGTGTTCATTACCACGTGCGGCGTGCTCTTCGCGCCCGTCATACACCGCTTCCTCCACAAATTCCATCTCGACAGCGAATCGAAGTCGAAATGAAATCCCACGCGCGAGACGTTACCGGATGCCGACCTTCTTGAATATGTTATCGACCTCGCGCAGGTGAACGTCGAGGTCGAACAACTTCTCCACTTCCCGCCGCGTGAGATGACGCATGACATCGGCGTCCAGCAGCAGGAATTCCCGGAAGTTCTTGGCACCGGCCCGCGCTTTCATCGCGTTGCGCTGCACAAGCGTGTACGCCTTCTCGCGAGTGAGACCCTTCTTCGTGAGCGCCAACAACACCGACTGCGAATAAATCAGCCCCTTGCTCGATTCGAGGTTGTCCTTCATCCGCTGGGGATAGACGAGCAGCTTGTCCACAACGTCCGTGAGCGTGACGACCATGTAATCGAGCAACGTCGTCGAATCCGGCAAAATGATGCGTTCGACGCTGCTGTGCGAGATGTCGCGCTCGTGCCACAGCGTGACGTTCTCCATGGCCGCCAGCGCGTTCCCGCGCAATACCCGCGCCAGTCCGCACAGCCGTTCACAGGTGATTGGATTGCGCTTATGCGGCATCGCGCTGCTGCCCTTTTGTCCCGCCGCGAAAAATTCCTCCGCTTCGAGCACTTCGGTCCGCTGTAGGTGCCGAAACTCCAACGCCCAGCGGTCAATCGAGCAACCCACCAGCGCGATGGCGCTCATGAATTCGGCGTGACGGTCGCGCTGGACGATTTGGGTGGAAATCCGGTCCGGTTCCAACCCCAGCTTCTTGCAGACGTAGGCCTCGACGCGCGGGTTCATGTGCGCGTAGGTGCCGACCGCGCCGGAAATCTTGCCAACGGCGATGATGTCACGGGCCAGCACGAGCCGTTCGAGCGCCCGGCCAAACTCGTCGTACATCAGCGCCATTTTCAGCCCGAACGTGATCGGCTCGGCATGGACGCCATGGGTCCGGCCGATCATTGGCACAAGCTTGTATTTCTTCGCCTTCTTCGCAATGACGTCGCGCAGCTTCTTCACGTCATCGATGAGAATGTCGGCCGATTGCACCATCTGCACCGCCAACGCCGTATCGATCACATCCGATGACGTGAGCCCTTCGTGGATGTGGCGCGACGCCGGGCCGACGTTCTCGGCGACGTTGGTGAGGAACGCGATCACGTCGTGATTGGTCGTCCGCTCGATCTCGCCAATCCGTTTGACGTCGAATTTCGCGCGCCGCTTGATCGTCGCGAGATCTTTCCCGGGAATCCTGCGCGCTTCGCACGCCAGAATCTCAATCTGCAGCCAGATGGAGAATTTGTTCTCCTCGGCCCAGATTTGGCGCATCACCTCGCGGCTGTACCGGCGAATCATAACCCCGCGAGGCTAGCGGACGACCCCGGTGTTGTCAACGCGCCGCCAACTGGTATCATGGCCGCATGAGGCTTTGGTGGGAAAGGCAAAAAGTTGGCGTCAAGAACGCCATTATCGCTGGCCTGTTTTTGCTCATTGCTACAATTACAGCGGGCATATTCAGCCTGTGGAAAAGTTCTGGCAGCACAACTCTGACAACGAAAACAACCACCGCGGCTAAATCAACTATTGTCGACAGTTCTACTGGCGCTACGGTGGCCAGCGTTTCACCTGAGATCAGGGGTGGTTCCAATCAGATCTTAAGCGGAAACAGCGGAACGACCGTAATTGTCCAAGGCCAGTCAGGTGCTATAACGATCATGGCCGGCTCTGCGGATTCAGACACATCAAAGGCGATTAAGGCGTTGGAAAACCGTGTAAGTGATACCGACTGCAAGATCGAGCTAACACACGGTGAAGTAGAACTGCTTGCTAACGCGCTGAAAGAGTTGGATAGCAGGACGGCTGGCATGGAGAAACTACCGGATGGCCGAACGAAATATTCGTCTGTGGTCGGAGGAAGCTCGATAGAAGTCCAGCGGGGGATAACGGAGACCCTAAACTTGTACAATTCAGGCGACTACTCGAATGCACTATCTCGCATACAGCGAGCCATAAAACTGTATGAGGAGACTGAAGGCGCAATCAAGGATGCGTTTATCAAGAGTGGTCCCACGAAGGATGTCACCGCCTCACTGTACCGGATAGCCGCACTTACTTGCATAGCCTTGGCACCCGAACACTACAACTTGGCTTACGATTATGCTAAAAAGTCTCTGGCGACGGAACAGTCGGGTCAGAACTTGTTCACTTCGGCAGTTGCATCCTACAATCTGGGAAAGTATGACGAGGCCACCAACCAAGTTGCACAAGCGATCGGTATTGATAAGTCAGCACAGTATCAATACGAGGTACAGCGTATAATGTTGGGCAGAACTGCGTCTGCAATTAGAACAATTCAGCATCTGGAGCTTAAGGATTGAATAAAATGCAGTTCCGACGCGGGACAGTCGGGGGCGTCCTTACACGGTGACCCACAAGGGCAACGGCGTGCTGCTGATTTCTCCAGCGAGCTTCCCGAAGTCATCAACCTCTCCACGCGAATCCTGGTTCTGCGGGAAGGCCGGATTGTCAGTGATGTGCCGCGGGCGCAGGCCACACAGGAAACGCTCGTGCGGCTGATGCCGGGAATCACCGCCTGAAAAAAACTTCGGTTTTATGAATTTCGGAGTTGCATCCCGACCTGAACTTTGTTACCCCTTTGCCACAAGGAGGTGGGGAACGCAGTTCCCTCATAAGGAACGATGGAATGGGGAGCCAGCCGTATACTGGCTTTGCGCAAGCATGCCAGCATGACCCAGGCACAATTCGCCCAGTGGCTTGGTGTGTCCATCAAACAGGTCAAATACCTGGAGCACCAACGCCGCAATCCCAGCGGGCCGACCCGACGGTTGCTGGATGTTCTGGCGGTACAGTTCCATTTCAACGGCATGGAAACCGTGCTGGTTCTGGGCACCGATACCACGCGTTTGAGGCCGCCGGCCAATAATCCAAAGCCGCAGAGGGCTGTATCCACGCGACCACACGCCAACGAAAATGGCGCTGTGAAGCTGCCCGAAAAGGCACCGGGACCGGACGCCGAGAAGAAGGATCCGGAGGTGACTGCGCTCTCCACCGTTTCCGATGACGACGCTTTTGTTTGGCGCTGAGTGGTGCTAGAATCATTCGCGTGAGCGTTGGCGTGCAGCAACCAGTTTCGCGCTGGAGACGATGGGCTCGGCGAGTCACACTGGCTATATTGTGTTTGGCCGCATCCCTCGGCCTGTGGCGACTTGCCCTCAACGGATTCGTCGCCGGCCAGATTACCGACATCCGTGAGAAAAGCTATCCGGTGACGCTTGCCGAGTTGAATCGATGGTATCCCCGCGTTGCTCCCGTGGAAAACGGCGCCGTCTTGTTCGACAGGGCCTTTGCCAGTTTGCCCCGTCAATCGGCCCGTGCCGACAAGCTCCACGGCGAAACTGTGTTTGAGTCTTCGCGACCCGGCCTGTCGGCCGAGCTGACGGCGCAAACCACTGCGGATTCCCTCGATGGAAATGACGACGTGCTGGCCCTGCTTCACCAAGCATCGAATACTCCCCGGTGCCGGTTTCCGATCGACCTGCGAACGCTCTCCATCATGCCCTACCCGCATTTGGGGAATCTCATTCGTAGCGCTCATTTGCTGGAAACCGACGCAGCCAACCATACCGTTTGCTCCGACCCTCAACCAGCCGTCGCCTCCGTCCAATCATTGTTCGCCCTGTCTCACTCGCTCGCCAAGGAACCGCTGGTGCGATCTCATCTGGCGCGTCTGGAGTGCCAACAGATCGCCGTCAACAGCCTGCAGAACCTATTGAACAGCGCCAGCCTGACGGACAAACAGCTTGACGCACTTGGGGATGCCCTGCAGAAGGCCGAGGATCAACGCGGGCTGGCGCGGGCGTTCATCGGCCAACGCTGCATTGGCATTTATGGTTTCGACATGATGCAAGATACACTGGATCTGACGGCGCTGCCGGTGGCGCGTTCGTATCCGCTGGGCCAGAGATTCCTGATCAATCTCGGCGTCTTCTTCGGTTCGCCCGGCTATTTATATGACTTGTGCGGATTGCTTCGGTGGGATGAACTCAACTATTTGCACTTCATGGATCGCTGCATCCAAACGGCCCAAATGGCCTTCCCCGAACGGATTGACGCCACGCAAGCGCTGCGCCAGACGCTCGAACGGGAAACCGAGTTGCACGCGCTATCACGCGCGTGGCTGCGCGGAATGAACGGCCCGCGGGTCATTCTGAAAGATGCCGCCCTCGCCGCCAGACTGCGCGAGGCCCGACTCGCGATCGCCGTCGAACGCTATCGTCTGGCGTACAACCAACTGCCGCGGACTCTCGGGGAACTCGAATCGTCGGGAATCGGCATGGCACCGGCCGACCCTTTTAATGGTCGCCCCCTGCGCTACACCCGGCTCTCAAACGGCTATGTAGTCCACAGCGTTTGCCAGAACAACACCAGCGCGAACGATGGCGACGGTCTCCGAGATGCCGTGTTCATCGTGGAACGCTGAGCCGCATGCGGCAGGTCTTCGTCGTCCCATTCTTGCTAGACGACCGAAAAACGTCGCAGATTTGGTTCACCACTTGACCCCGTTTTAGCAGGACGGCGAACAGCCCATTGAAGCCGAATGGCCTACCGAATATCTGGGTTTTCTCTTCAGGCCGTAAATCGCATATCTTGCCAACATCCAACCACTTGAAGGGACAATTCACACTTCCGGCACGTCTGGTGCTCTCAATCCACGATAACGTCATACCCAAAGGATCAATGGCAAACTCCACCATCTTGGTTGTCGATGACGATATCGTGGTTCTGGCTGCCCTGTCGAAGTTGTTGAACGTGTTTGGTTACATCGTTGCGGGTGCCTCAAACTCCCAAGCCGCAATGGATTACGTCACGGGTTCTCGAAAACGCTTCGACCTGATCATCACCGATCTGGCCATGCCGGGCATCGACGGGGTGCAGTTCATGACCGCGGCAAAAAAAGTGTTTCCAGACATCCCCATTGTCGTCATGACCGGATATTCCGAGCGGTGCACGCCCGAGGAAGCCCTCCGCCTCGGAGCATTTGCCTACGTCGCCAAGCCATTCAACATCCCGGAGGTCGTCAGCACCATCGAACGGGCGCTTCGCCCATCCGCAACCGCCCCTCAGCGGCCCCACACCCAGACAAAAGCTCACCGCGCCGCCAGCCTGTACCGCGACAAGGTCTAGAATCGACCCACTCCGCAGGCCGCCAACGCCACCAGATCCGCGCCGCGCCCCGATCTGACTCTTTAGCCGTACCCCCGCAACCCTCACTCAACCCAAGCAACCCCCAGCCAACCCAGGCAACCCCAGATAACCCAAGCAACCCTAGTCAACCCTAACTCACCCCAGCCGAAACCCTCCCCTTAACCCTAATCCAACCCGCATCCGCCCACCCCCAACCCTGCCATCGTTTGCCCCCCCCGCACCCACCGCAACGCCCGCCTGATCTTTCCAATCACCTTCTGTCTCCTGAATTCTGACTCCTGACTTCTTCCCGTCCCCAGCTCATGCTCCCAAATACGCACCACCCGCCACCCCCGCCTCCGCAACGCCCGACTCACAAACCGATCCCGCGCCACGTTCGCCGCCATCTTCCCCGCCCAAAACGCCTTCCCGGTCCTGAGCCTCATCTTGGAGGGCGAAGCCGAGTCTGCGAGACGCGACCTCGTCGTGTCTGCGGTCGCAACTCCCGCCGAGCCTTTGGCTCCCCTCTCCGCCGTTCGCGGGGAGAGGGTCAGGGTGAGGGACTTCATCGAACTCTTCCTCAACCACTTCGCCGGACTCGAATGCTTCGGACACCCGTGCCAGAAACACCCGTCGACGAAGAGGGCAAGGCGTTGCTTGGGAAAAATGAAATCCACCCTGACGTTGGTAGGGCGATCGCGCCGCGAGCGCCGTTTCGCGCTATCCGCTTTCCGTCTCCTCGCCCCTCGGGGGGAATCGAGTCGGACGAGAAGCCGCTGGTTGTGCCGAGGCGGCAAAGGATCAAGGTGAGGGGATCGTAGAGAATACGCCGTCTTTCCCCCAATCCTCACTTTCTGTTGTCGTCTCCACCCCGTGATCCCATTCGCCCGCAACAACCTGACCAACGCAACCTCGGTGTCATTGTTGCCCTTGCCGCGGATCGCTGCCGCTACATCCTGCGCAACGCATGATACCTTCCACTGGAAGGCATCATCGACTCGCTCCGCGCTCTCAGCGGCTCTGCGTGAGACAGCCCGCCTTCGCCGTGCTTCGTGTCCTTCGCCTGCCCTGAGCGAAGTCGAAGGGTGGCGGGGCTTCACACCTGTGATCGCCCCAGATCGCGCCCGCGCAACGCAAACCAGATCGTGCCGAGCACGCCGAACGCAAATGCCGTGAGCAGATTCCAGCGCGGGTTCACTTGCCAGAGGAATGCCCCGCCCAGCGCCGCGAACGACACCACCACGTCGCGCACGAGGTAATACAGCCCGAACATCGCGGCTTTCCGGTTCTCCGGCGCGAGGTCCATGATCAACGCCTTCCGCGTTGGTTCGCCGAATTCTTTCAACCCGCGCACCACGAACGCCCCGATCAGCGGCCAGAGCGATTGAGAGAACAACAGCGTCAGCGGAAACAGCGTGAAGAACACGAACGTCGCCAGCACGAACGGCTTCTTGCCCAGCCGGTCCGCGAAGTGCGCCACCGGGATGTAACATAACACCGCCGTCATTTGCTCGATCGCCGACAACCACCCGAATTGAAACTCCGTCACCGGCCGCGCAATCACGTTCCGACAGCACCACAACACCACGAACGAATCCGGGATTCGCTCGCAAAACCGGATCAGGATGTCGCCCACCAGCAGGCTCCGCAACTCGCCGCTCATCTCGCCCCACAGCCGCAACGGATTCTTCTCCGCCGCCTCCGCCCGCTGTCCGTCATTGGCGATCAGCGCCTGTTGGAACGCCATGGCCGCCAGCGCCAGCGCCAGCGCCGCGACGAACGCGTACCGCACGCCATGTTCCACGCCCCACACCGCGATGAACGTTCCGCCCAGCACCGGCCCGAGCATCTTCGGAATTCGCCGCACCAGTGATTGTACCGACACCCCCATCGTCCGTTTGTTCTTCGGGACAACCTGCGCGATCAATTCCATCGTCGCCGGCAACGATAACGCCGACCACGATATGAACAACGCCGCGCCGACAAGCACCGCCCACCAGGTGTGGACGAAAATCACGATCAGGTAACCGACCACGGAGACCAGGTTGAATACCAGCAACGCCCGCTTGTGGCCGAGGCGGTCGGTCAGGTACCCGCCGGGAAACGAATAGAGCGCCGACAGGAAATCATCGAGCCACGCGAGCGCGCCGATGGCGAAAATCGCGGTCGCGCCCGCCGCCAGCTTTTGGATGTACAGCGGCAGGAAGCGTTCGGCCATGTGTTCGCCCATGCCCACCAAAACGACCATCCCCAGCATTCCGACGACGCTCCGCCGTAAACCGAGAAAATCGATCAGCCGTTTGCGCGGCAAGGCTGCCCGTTCTGGCGTGGGTGTCATTGCGTCCTGTTTAAGGCCCCTGTTCGAGAACCGCAAGAACCGGTTTCGGCGCCACGATCCGGGACTTCCACCACGCACCTGCGCGGAGTATCTTGTCCTTCGGTTTGCGCCCAACCACGACAGAAGAAGCGAGCTACTCAATCCGTTCCCGTTGGATCGGAGTTGCCTTCCTGCTGGGGCTGACCCTCTGCATGTTTGGCGACGTCTTGTTCACGAGCCGGCCCGTCGTGTTGTCGGACAGCGGATACGATCTCGCCTCTCAATTCATCTACTGGCGGACGTTTACGGCCGACCAACTCCGGCACGGGCATCTGCCCCTCTGGAATCCTCACGTCTACTGCGGTATGCCGTATCTGGGCTGGGCCCAAACCGCCGTCTTGTATCCAACCAACTGGCTCGATCTCGTCTTGCCGCTCCCACGCTCCATCAATCTCGGGATCGCGCTCCACGTCTTTCTCGCGGGATTGTTCACCTACCTGTGGGGACTGCGTCGTGGACTGCATCCCGTTGCCGCGGTCGTGGCGGGAGCCTTGTTCATGTTCTCTGGCTCGTACTTTCTTCATGTCTACGCCGGGCACCTGTCGCTGTTGTACGCCATCGCGTGGACGCCTCTCGTGTTCGCTTCGGTTGATGAGTGGATTCGGACACGCACATGGGCCTGGATTCTTGTTGGTATGGCAGCCATCACCATGCAGATATTCGCCGGCGATTTTCAGGCGTGTTTCTATACGGCAGTGGCGGCGGGGTTGCTGATGCTCTTTGGATTGATCGGTTCCCGGCACCGGACAACGGTTCTCCTGGGATTTTTGGGGATGTATGCCGGGGCCGCTGCGTTGGGTGCCGTCCAACTTTTGACCAGCCTTCAAGCCGCCTCCGAAAGCATCCGCGCCGGCGGAGTCACCTATAATTTCGCCTCGATGGTTTCTTTCGCTCCCGAGAACCTGCTTACCCTGTTGGCGCCGGGGTTCTTCGGCAATGGAATCGGCGCGCCGTACTGGGGACGTTGGTATCGGTGGGAAATGTGCTTGTTCGTCGGCGTGAGCGGACTGGCGTTGGCGGTTTATGGCGCCGCTTGTGGGAAACGCGAACTTCGGCGGGGACTGATTCCACTGCTGGCAATCATGTTGGTGCTGGCGTTGGGTGCGAATACTCCGCTGTTCAAGCTTCTCTATCGCTGGGTGCCGGGGTTTGATCGGTTTCGGGCCAACGCCAAGTTTGTCATCGAGGCATCACTCTTCATGGTTATGTTGGCCGGAGCCGGTCTGGATCGCCTGCTCACCAATCCAAAGGGGAATAAATGGTTGGCTCTGGGCCTATTCGTCGCTGGCATCATTATTCTGTGTGCTGGGTTGCAACTTCGGTCGGCGACGCTCGCGCCGGAGCCGGCAAACTGGTGGTCCCGAACGATGCAGGCGGTTCACGCCACACAAGAATTGTATTTGCCGGCCGCGAGCTTTGCGGACCCGACGTTCGTAAGGCAAGCCGGTGAATTCGCCTCACGTTGTCTCTTTGTTGCAGCAGCGGAATTCCTCGTTCTGAGTGGACTGGTGCTACTGGCCGGAGCTTCCCGATGGATTGTTTACATGGTGGCGCTTATGGCGATTGCCGAGGTCTTCGTCTTCGGCAGAACATCACTGGCCACGTTTGATCTGGCGTACACGGAAACGCCAAAACTGAAGGCTTTTCTCGACCAACGCCCGGGAGATTATCGCATCTTCTACCAGCGGATCCCCAACGTCGCCATGTGGCTCGGCAAGGAAGACGTCTGGGGGTACGCGCCGCTCACGCTCAAACGCTACACGGAATTCATGGCGTTCACACAAGGGCAACCTCCGGAAGGGGCCAACCAATACGTTACGTTCTCGCGATTCCATCCGTTGTACGCGATGTTACGCTGGCGGTACGCCTTTCTCGCCAACAAGGATGGCGATCGGGTTGTGACCGCCGACGCGACCATGCCGCATCTTCAACTGGTGCAGAAATACAACGTGATCTCGGGTCGCGACCAGATTCTGCAAGCGATGGACTCCCCGTCGTTCGACCCGCGCCAACAAGTCATCCTCGAAACCGAGCCCAACCCTGCCCCTCAAACCTTCGCCGAGAAAGGGACGGTCACACTCATCGATTCATCCGCGAACCAACTTACTGTCGAGGCCGACCTCCCGCATCCGGCAATTTTGTTGATCACGGACGCGCACAGCGACGGATGGCGGGTCCGTCCGTTGGACGGCAGTGTGCAGCACACCTATGATGTCTTGCCCGCAAATTACGTGTTGCGGGCCATCCCGCTGTCACAAGGCCACCATCACATCCGAATCGAATACGCGCCGATCGGGTTTCGGGCGGGAACGTGGATATCCATCATGTCTCTGGCTGGCTTCGTCTTTGCGACCGTACTCTATGTGCGAAGAGGCCGGCTTCAGCCACGATCAGTTCTGGTTCCCTGACCGCTGCCGCTGCTCGCGCAATGCCATGGCCAGGTTGTGCTGGGCCTGGGCGTCATCCGGGTTGAGACGCGTGGCTTCGAAAAAGCGTTGTATGGCCTCTTCCAGTTTGCCCTGATGATAGAGAACGACACCAATCCCGTCCACTGCCTCCGCATATCGTGGATCAATCTCGAGGGCCGCGGCGAAATGCGTCAGGGCTTCCGTCTCCCGCCCCGCCTTCATCAACGCCAGGCCCCAGTCATATTGCACCTGCGCGAAATCCGGCTTCAACCGCAATGTCTCGGTAAACGCCGCGCCCGCCGCGTCGAGTTGTCCCGCAGTTGCCAACGCCAATCCCAAACCGTATCGCGCGTCGGGATTCGTCGGCGCTTTTTGTGCCGTGTCTCGCCAAATGGAAACCTCGGTTCCATAATCCATGTTGCGTCGCATGGTGGTTGCTCCCAATGCGAGTCCAGCCAGCACCACCGTTCCCAAGCCGAGCCACTTCTTCGCCCCACCCGTCCCGGGAAGCCTGTGGATTGTCGCGTACCCTGCGCACACGATCACCGCGACCACCGCCATGAGCGGGAGATACATTCGGTGCTCAAATACGGGATGCAGCAGCGGAATCACAGACGACGTCGGCGCCAACGTGATAAAAAACCACGCGCCAAGAAATCCCACGGCGCGCTTTCGGGTCAGCAACCACGCCGTGACGATCAGCAAAATGGCCGTCACCCCGCACTGGATCCACAACAGTAACTCTGCTGGTGGTTGTGGACGGCCGTACAGCAGGCACAAGCGGTCAGGCCACAGGCTCAGGCGCAAATAATGGAGAATGACTCCGGGCTGCAACTTCGCATAATCAAGCCACGTGATCGCGTGGCTGCCGTACATCACGCCCGCGCTCCCCATCCATTCTTGTTTGCCGGCGGAGAGGAAGACGGCGGCCAGCAACCAACTGGCCATCAGCCCGACATAAAGCCGCCAGCGCCTGCGCCATGGTTCCGACCATGCCGGCGCGAGAAATGTCCAATCGTACGCCAGCACCAACACGGGAACCACCAGCGCCGCCGGTTTCGACCCCACAGCCAGCGCGCAGGCAAGTATGGCCGGAAAGTTCCATGTGGCTGCCCGTTCCGTTGTCGCCCCGCGGATGACGCAGTACAGGGTAAACACAGCAAACAATCCCGCCATACTTTCCGAGCGTTGGATCACGTAGGTCACGCTCTCCGTATCGAGCGGATGCAACGCCCAGAGCAGAGCCACGGCGAATCCCACCCCGTCCGCCGCATCACCAAAAATCGGAGCGAGTTTTTCCATCCGCAACGTCCGTCGCACCACCCCGAACAAAACAAGCGCGGTCAATGCATGAATCAGATTGTTGACGAGGTGGTATCCAACCACATTCAGACCGCCCATGGCATAGTTGAGCGCCAGGCTCCATTGCACGACCGGGCGTGACGTGTTCAGGAACGGCATCCATGGCGGCCAGAGAGCGTGGATGTTTTGGTTCTTCAGAACCCACGGAACGTCATCGAGGATGAAAGCGGCGTGCCAGTTGTTGCCGTAGACAACCAGCGCCGTCACAAACAACAACGCCGCCAGCCAACACGTCCCAAACCTGGATTCTTCCGATTTCATCGCAAACTGACGCATCTTGAATCCTCAGCGAATCGTAACGGCGCGCGGCCCGCGTTGCGAAGAGAAAATTCGGTTGCAACCCTCTCCGCAAGGCTTAGAATCACGACTCCCGCCCAACATGGCCGGGTTTTTGGCGAAAGGTATTCCGATGAAATCTTACAACGTGGCAGTTATCGGCGGCGACGGCACGGGGCCCGAGGTCGTTCGGGAAGCGATCAAGGTGCTCGACGTCGCGTCGAAGAAATTCGACATCAAGCTCAACTACACAAACTACGATTTTGGTGGCGACCGCTACCTGCGCACCAAGGAAGTGCTGCCGGAAAGCGCGGTCAGCGAATTGCGCAAGTTCCCCGTCGTCCTCCTCGGCGCCATCGGCCATCCCGATGTGAAGCCCGGCATCCTGGAGAAAGGCATCTTGTTGCGGTTGCGCTTCGAGATGGAACAGTACATCAACCTTCGCCCCGTGAAACTGTACGATGAGCGCTTCTGTCCATTGAAGGGCAAGGGACCGAACGACATTGATTTTGTCGTGATTCGCGAAAACAACGAAGGCCTCTACACGGGCAGCGGCGGGTTCGTGTTCAAGGGCACGCCGAACGAGATCGCCGTGCAGGAAAGCATCAACACCCGTCGCGGTGTGGAACGCTGCCTGCGCTATGCGTTCGAGCTCGCGCGTAAACGCCACGGCGGCAAGCCGTGGAAGGGCCTGAAACCCGAGGACGTCAAAGACGGCAAGAAGGCTCAGCTCACCTTGTGCGGCAAGACCAACGTGCTCACCTACGCATTCGACCTCTGGGAACGCGCGTTCCATGAAACCGGTCAAAAAGAATATCCCGACATCAAACGCGATTACGCCCACGTCGACGCCACGACCATGTGGTTCGTGAAGAATCCCGAGTGGTTCGATGTGATCGTGACCGACAACCTGTTCGGCGACATCATCACTGACCTCGGCGCGATGATCCAGGGCGGCATGGGCATCGCCGCGGGCGGCAACATCAATCCCGAGGGCACCAGCATGTTCGAACCGATCGGCGGCAGCGCGCCGAAATATACCGGCAAGAACGTCATCAACCCGCTCGCCGCAATCTGCGCCGGCGGTCTCATGCTCGATTTCCTAGGAGAGACCAAGGCGGCGCAGGCCATCGAAAACGCCGTCATCAAAACCGTCCGCGAAAAGCTCAAGTCCCTTGCCGCCGGCAAGATGGGCTACGGCACGAACGAAGTCGGCGATCTGGTCGCGGCAGCCGTATAGCGCTGCTTTTGCTGTTCGATTATTTGCTCAACTGGCTACTCGCGCTGTTTCCCACCCGATGATGGCCTGTTTGCGTTCCCGGCCCCAGCGGTAGCCCCCGATGACGCCGAGGCTGCGGATGACGCGATGGCAGGGGATCAGGTAGGCGATGGGATTGCGGCCCACAGCGGAACCAACGGCTCGGCTTGCTGTGGGCGCCCCGATCTTCGCGGCCAGATCGCCGTATTTCGCCAGTCTACCGGAAGGAATCGTCACCAGTGCCTGCCACACCTTCAGTTGGAAATTGGTCCCGCGCAGATGCAGATGAAAGGGTGAGCCACCCTGGCCAATTGCGCGGCTGAAGATTCGTCGGCAAATCTCGACGGTTTCATGGCCATCGTTTATGAACTCGGCGGCGGGCCAGTCGTCGCGTAATCCCCGAAGCGCCGACGGCCTCGACGGTGTGGACAGGAATCGAAGGGCGCAAATGCCGCGCTCGGTTTTGGCCAACAGGCATTCACCAAACGGAGTCGGATGAAATCCATACTCGATGGTCACGCCTTCTCCGCAAAGCTTGTATTCGCCGGGTGTCACCGCCTCGCAGGAAACGAACAGATCGTGCAACCGTCCGGTGCCGGAAAGACCCGATTCGTAGGTGGCATCAAGAAGACTTCTCGAATCCTGAAGAAGCGCCTTCGCGTGTTCCTTGGCCAGATACTGAAGAAACCGCTTCGGGCTGGTGCCGGCCCATCGTTGAAACAATCGCTCGAAATGGAACGGGCTGAGGTGAATGTGCGCCGCGATCTCGTCGAGCGTCGGACGGCGGAGATAATGCGTGTTGAGGAAGCGCAGGGCGCGTTCGATCCTCGCGTAGTCCATCGCCGCTTGCGAAAACGGCTCGGCTTCGTTCCCGATTGTGGTTTCTGGCAACGCGGCTTCCATAACTGGCAAAACACTAACCCGACCTTCGCTTGCCGGCGACCCGTTTCTTGCTGAGTTTTAGTTGGCTGGGTTTCACCGTCCTGCGACGGGCTCCGTCGTGTGGCATGGCTGGCCTCTCGACAATGCGCCAGCGTGCGAGCTATAAGAATGTTCGTATGCAACTCACGGCGGGAAAAGCCCTGATCTTCCGCATTACGCACATCGACAACATGCCTTGGATTCTGGCGCACGACTCCACAGCCGAAGATCGGGTAACCGTGCGGAAACTTTTGGAGTGGTCGTCCGCAGCGGATAGAGTTAATCCTGTGAAGACATATTGGGTCCGAGGTGGTAAAGAACGGGCCCTAATGAATCGAGGTGTCTATGCCTGCTGAATCGATAAGCAAGCAACCGTCAGAAACCTCGGGTTCCACACCGAACATTTTCCGTATGATATCTTGCACATTTCGAGCCACGGAGGAGAGGTCGCGGGGTGCGCCGTGAAGGAGACGTTTGCCGATAGGAACGGCGGTAGGCACGTAGTCGAGTACGATGAGGTAGTAGGATTCTCTCCCGTTCCGGGTGAGGATGTTGTGGAAATTCACCGGAAGGCGATCTTTAGGCGCTTCGATGGCTTCAAATGGATGAGCCCAGAATTAGATAGACAGAAGATCCCTCAGTATGTGTACGAGGATCTGCGGAAGATTCTGGCCAAGAAAAAGCTGACGAGCAAGTCCATCCAACGGGAAAGGAAGGGTAGAATCCCGTTTTCGTGCGCGATCTTGTGTAGCGACAGTATCCACCAAGGGTTGTTTAGGACACTTGCTTCCCACAGTTCCCCGTTTGTTTTCAATAATACCTGCTGGTCTTGGTCTGAGGTGTCGGCGTTCTTCTTAGCGCAGGGGGCAAGGGGATACATCGGGACGCTGTGGAACATTCACAATGATGTTGCCATCACTGGCGCACAAACATTTTACGAAAACGTTTTTGGCTCTACGATCTTGGACGCTTTTCACAAGGCCACGCAGGCCATCAAATCCAGTAGTGACAAAGATGTCTACATTCTTTGGGGTCTACACTTCAGCACGCTCTCTGCCGCCTCGAATTACAGCCAAAGTCGCCAAAAGGTTTTTCGTGAGCTCGTGCGGGCACTGTTTTCATGGATGGAGCATGCGAGAAAGACCAGAAGTAGGGAGGTCAGAGCAAATTCCATCGAGATCATCAAGGCGCTGCGGGAAGAGATCGTCAGCAATTTTCAGCCGGATGACTTGGAAAATTTGGGCGCCGAGCTCCGAGAGCAAGCGAAAGGCGCCCTCAAGAGCAGGTACCCGAGCGATTCCGAGGCTGGCGCAGGCACGGAGGTCCAAAGATCTATCGACTATCCTGCCGAATTCAGGAAGATGAGTTAGCCCGTCCACGCCTAAATTGAAATCAGATCCAATCATTGACACACTCTTCGACGAGCTACCTCCCCGCGTTCCCCTCCGTGCCGTGCTAAGGGTTTAGCACCCGACACCGAAACCGACCTGGCCGCTCGATTCGGGGATTCAGTGCTGCTTGCCGCCTTCCCATTGACAGCCCAACCGTCGCGCCGCGGTCCGCCTTCGCTGAAGCTATGGCGAGACAGGCGGGATGGAACGGTTCGCGGTTAAAGTTCTCCGTTCGCGGTTCGGGGGGCGACGTTTGGTGGAATGGGGATGCGTGGTCGGTAGACCATCGCACGACCCGGAGCGCCGCGTGGGGGCATCCGCCTTCGCTGAGCCCGCCACGGCGGGTAAAGCTACGGCGAGACGAGCGGCGGCCGACAACCTGGGAGGGGGGGGCCCTCCTTCGCACAAGGCTACGGAGGACAAGGCGGCGCGACGGGAGGAGGGGACGACCGCAAGCGGGGACGCTGAAAAGAACTCGGGGCAGGCGGCGGACGGCGGGATACCCCGAGACGACACGGGGCATCGCGCCCTACAACCCGGGAGTGGGGGGGAGCGGGGCGCGCCAGCAGCAGCGGCTCACCGGGAGGTTCGCCCTCCAAACGGCGGGGATTCCTATCGGTAGGGCGATAATTTGCATTGACAGGGGTGACGGAGTGGGCATACGATAACGCGTAATTATGTGAATAGTTGTTTGCTGGAGGGTATGAAGGACGTTCTTTGAAATAGGGATGGAAGGGGCGATCAGCGGTCGACCTTGCGGGGACGGTTCAGTCCCGGGAGTGCGCGGCGGGGCCGCGACTCGGAACGCCGATACGGAATCGGGGCAGGTCGGGGTGAAAGACCGGCGCGCAACCAGAAGGCTCACCACGAGGTCACGAAGATCGGGAGGGGGGAAGAGACTCGTATAATATGTTTTTGGCAAAACAAAGCCAAGCTTTTCGGCCACGTGCGCTTGTGGATATGGCTGAACTGCATCTGGTTGCATTGCCAAATGGGCCAGAATGTCTCGTGGGTTTGTTTTGCCGGAAATGGGTTTGTTTTGGGGATCTGCGAGGCCCGGAGGGGCTGTTTGGGGCCCGTTTCCGTCGGGTTTTTGGGGCTCTCCGTTGGCGTGCTTGCGCTTGGGCTCAACATGAGTATACTTGTCGTTCCCCGTTAAGCAGGAGTTTGTTATGGCACAAGCATATAATGTAGCAGTCGTCGGCGCGACCGGTGCGGTCGGCGTCGAGATGATCGAAACTTTGGAAAAACGCGGGTTTCCCGTGAAGAACCTGCGCTTGTTCGCGTCCGAGCGCAGCGTGGGCAAGAAACTCAAGTTCAAAGGTGCGGACGTGAGCGTCGAGTTGCTCAAAGCCGACGTGTTTCAGGGCATTGATTTTGCCCTGTTCAGCGCGGGCGCGGCGCGGTCGAAGGAATTTGCCCACGGCGCGGCCAAACAGGGCGCGGTGGTGATCGACAACTCGTCGGCGTTCCGCATGGAACCCGATGTGCCGCTCGTGGTCCCGGAGGTGAACCCCGAGGACGCGAAAAAGCACAAAGGCATCATTGCCAATCCGAACTGTTCGACCGCGATCATGTTGGTCGCCGTCTACCCATTGCACAAGGCGAACCCCGTGAAACGCATCATCGTTTCCACCTACCAGGCCGCCAGCGGCGCGGGCGCCAAGGCGATGGCGGAACTCGAGGAACAAACCCATTCCTTGTTGCACGGCAAGAGCGATGTGAAAGCGCAAGCGCTCCCGCAACGCATTGCGTTTAATCTCTTCCCACATGTGGATGTCTTCCTCGACAACGGCTACACCAAGGAAGAGATGAAATTCGTCAACGAATCGCGCAGGATCATGCACCATCCGACGCTGAAGATCAGCGCCACCTGCGTCCGTGTGCCCGTGTACCGCGCCCACAGCGAGGCGGTGAACATCGAGTTTGAACGCCCGATCACCGCCGCCGAGGCGCGTACGATTCTATCGAAAGCGCCCGGCGTGCAGGTTGTGGACGACCCCGCCAACAAGAAGTACCCGATGCCGATTGATGCGTCGGGAATGTATGATTGTCTCGTGGGCCGGATTCGACAGGATGTGTCGCGGGATGACGGGCGCGGAATCGATTTGTTTGTCAGTGGCGATCAGTTATTGAAGGGCGCCGCATTGAACGCGGTGCAGATCGCCGAATTGTTGATCTAGCCGCGACGGATTCGGCGGGGCGACTCAACGGCCCATGCCGCCGGGTCCCGCAAACCCGCCCAACGCACCACTGCCTTCCCATTGCTGGGGTCGATCCCACGGGATCGAGCTAACATTGTCGTTGTTGGTCGTGGCGCATCCACTGACCAGCGCAAGGCCTGTCACCATTACGGCAAGAAGCAGAATGGTACGCAACGCCTTCATCAATTTAACCGCCCGCCTGGGTTAATGCACCACAAGGTCACCCGGCTGGGGAGGGTGCTTGAGATAATCCGGCAGAATCTGGGCGATACAATTGTTCGCGGCGACGGAGACAACCTGTACTTTACCGACGAATTTGGAGTCACGGTACACCAGAAATTCCGCATTGGGCTGGACGCGCTGCGAATGGCCAACATCCATCACAATAAAACCCCATTTGCCCTGCACGACGGAAACATGGCCGCGTAAACCAACGGGCGTGGTGCCCAGTTCCTCGACCTTCGCCTTCAACTGCTCGTTCGCCGTATGCATCACCATGAGTTGCTGGCCAAGAACCTTGTTCTCCTCTCCCATGGATACGATCCTGTCGTGAAGCTGCGCGATGTTATTGATATTCGTAATACCCACGTCTCTCAACGCGTCCTGGATATTCTTTAGTGTCGCCTGGACTGTCTCCAAATCCGCCTTGGTCTGTGCCAACTGATTCGTCGCGCCCGTCAATTGCGTCTGCAGTGAGCTGGCCTCCTGCGTCTTCTGGTCGAGCGCCGCCTTGGTCGTCACGAGGGTCGCCGTGGTTTGTACCAAATTGCTCTTCGTCGTCGTCAAGTCCGCCTGGGTCTGCTTCAATGTCCCCTTGGTCTTGGTGAGCTCGGCCTTCGTCTGGGTCAGTGAATTATCCAACTCCGCGATCTTCGCGAGGTGGGCCTTCTTCATGCCATTCAGCCTAAACGCCAGATACAACGATCCGAGGCTGACGATGACAACAACAATCGGGGCAAATTTACCAAGTCTATTCATAGCGCGGCTTCCTCCGTCCAGAGATTCTCCGGAAAGTCTGCCCGCATCCTAGCCAAATATCCGTACCCGTGTCAACCATGCCTTCGGCGACCCCGTTTACCCCTGCCAATCCCCCCTCCCGTGCCCGATATTCCGCCGCCGACTGTGTGACCGCACCTCCCCCGCCAACTCCCGCAACGCCGCGTCCACTTCCTCCTCAAAAATCTCCGCCGACATGCTCTGCGCCCCCAACGACTCCACCGTCCGCCGCTCCATGTTGTCCGACGTCGCCACCATGATGCTCGTTCTGTGTTCCGACTGTCCGACCAGCCGCTCGATCAAATCATCCGCCGTCTTGCCTTTGTCCGAAAACAGCACCTCGACCCCATGCGTCGGCTCCTGCCCTTCCGGCTTGCGTTTCGCCGCGTAACCATCGAACACCACCGTCACCCGGCGGTGACTGTGGTCCGCGTACTGCCGCAGCAACGCCACCAACGCCTCGCGTTTCTGCTGCAGCGACAACTGCCGCGCCCTGCGAGTCGTAAACCGCGGCCACGCATGCAGCAGGCTGTACCCGTCCACCAGTATCCAGGGATTGGTCACCGATCAGCCACAAATTGACGCTCTGGATTCATTCCTCCTACGTGATACTCGAACTCTCGCCGGAAAAGAAGCTCTCCCTGCCAACGCGTTTGGCGCTTCCGCGCCCCGCCCAAATTCTTCCAACCGTAACGTTTCGGTAATCCACTCCGTGGCAGGCTGCGGCGCGGTCGGCCAATGGCCGGCTCACGGCCCGCGAAAACGGGCCCGTGAAACGCACACATGCCAACAGGAGGTAGTCAGTATGCAGATTAAGACAATCGTTTCAGGAATTGCCGCTCTCGCCCTCGTCGCGGGGCTCGCCATCAACGTGTCCGCCGAGGAGAAAGGGGAGAACGAAAAGCCTCTGGCCCTCGCGGATGTTCCAGCCGCCGTACAATCCGCGATCAAACAGTTCGCGGGAAGCAACCCCATCGAAAGAATCTCCAAAGAATCTGAAGACAACAAAACCATTTTCGAAGCCGCGATCACCATCAACGGCTCGAAACAGGCCATCGAGGTGTTCGCCGACGGTACCGTAAACCAGACCGAAAAGCAGGTCTCGCTGAAAGACGTTCCCGACCCCGTCCAGGCCGCCATCAAGTCGCTGGCTGGCTCGGGTTCGGTTGACGAGATTGTCGAAGAAACCTCCGACGGCAAGAAGAACTACGAAGTCGAAGTCACCGTGAACGGGAAGAAGAGGGAAGTCCACATCGATGCCAACGGGAAGATTGAGAAAGACGAAGGAAAGTGCGAGCACAAAGGACACGGCGACAAAGATTAAGCCGCCCAACGATCCGCAATTGAGGACGGGTTCTGGGGCGTCCGTTTCCCCTCAGAACCTTGTCTTTTTTGGTAGAATGTCCCCATGAAGGTGTTGTTCGTGGAAGATTCGGCCCGTCTTCAGATGTCGGTAGGCCGCGCCCTGCGCAAAGCGGGCTACGTCGTGGATGTTTCCGGCGATGGGGAAGACGGACTGTGGCGCGCGGAGACGACCGACTACGATGCGGTCGTGCTCGACATCCAGCTCCCCAAACTCGATGGTCTTTCGCTGCTGCAGAAGCTTCGCGAGAAAGGCAAGAACACCCATGTCCTCCTGCTGACGGCCAAGGACACCGTAGAAGACCGCGTGCGCGGACTACAGCGCGGCGCGGATGATTACCTTGTCAAACCGTTTGCGCTCGAGGAGTTGCTCGCCCGCGTCGAGGCGCTGTGCCGTCGCGCCTATGCCAGCAAACAACCCCGCCTCATCATCGGCGATCTGGAAATCGACACCGTTGCCAAGGAGGTGTTCCGCGCAGGTCATCCGGTCAAATTGATGCCCCGGGAATACCTGCTGCTGGAGTACCTTGTCCGCCGAGCCGGCCAGGTCGTATCGCGTCCCGAAATCGAAGCGCACATCTATAATGAAGAGGTGGACCTGATGAGCAACGTCGTCGAGTCCGCCATCTCCTCGTTGCGAAAGAAAATCAGCGCGCCCAATCCAGCCCCGCTCATTCACACGCGCCACGGCCTTGGCTACGTGCTCAAGGCGGAACCGGAATGAGAACGATCCGCCAGCGGCTCACCGCCAAACTGCTCCTCGGCTTCGCCGTGCCGCTTGCGGTGGGGGGGCTGGCCGTTTTTCTCCTTACCCGGGCTGCATTGCTGGAACAATTCGACGCCACTCTCCGCGCCCAAGCCATGGCCATCGTAAGCGCTGCCCGACAAGACCGCGAACGCATGGATCTCGAAATCCCCAATTCGCCGGAGCGGGATACGCACAGACACGCCAGCTTCTATCAGATATGGCGGATGGACGGCACCACCTTGCGGCGCTCCGGCCCTCTACGCGCTGCCGACCTGCCGTTGCGCTACGGTTCGCTGCACCGACCGAAATATTGGAACCTGAGGCTACCCTCTGGGGGACCCGGTCGCGCCATCGGCATCAGATTCACTCCGAATACCGCAACGGAAGGCTCCCCGTCGGCGGGCGTTGTCCTAATTTGAAATCGGGTTTTTCCTTGCGGAAGTCCCGAAAAGCGGAGAAAACTACTGAACCGCGACCACAGGAGGGCTTACGATGACACCCGCAGACGAATCTCGCATGAAGGAACTGACATTCCGCTGCCTTGCCGGACAAACACTTCAATTAGAGTTGATTCACCAACTCGAAATCGAACTTGAGGAAGTGGCTCATATAGCCTGCGACCAAAAGCCAGGAGTTGCGCCCATGAAAGAGAGGATAAAGCGTCGTGCTGTAGCCGTTGTGCGCGAGAGGATGCGGCACTATGCCGACATTGACCCCGACATGGCTTCTTGGATTTCGCGCGTTGCCGATGAGTATGAGAAGTCTTGAGCGTTTTCATGTCTCTTTGTCGTGCGTATTGTAACAGGGATTCGCTTCGCTGGCAATCGCCACGCGGACGGCATCCGGGGCAGATTTGACGGGGGGAAGTTCTAGCACTGCCACAAAGCGGCTTCTGTTGGCCTTGCCGGTACCCTCAATCCATGCGTAGCATCGCTTGGCCTTTGGATGGTCACTCACCGCGAACACTTCTACAGTGCCCCGCCAGATCGTCTTGCCCCGGAACGATTCCACGACGGGCACACTCTCGACGTGGCGCGACTCGCAACCGTGCAGTTTGCGAATAGCGTTTGTCAGAGAGGCGATATGGTCAGTTTTGGTAGCAGGCTTCTTCAATGAGTTGCTTGACCGTCCAGATTGATTCGCTCACGCCACAGGCCATTGCAGGCGTGCAACGCAAGGCATGGTGAACCTTCACGAAATTGTAATAGCCAAAGTGCAAGCCGATTGCAGCCTTAAAATTCTCCAGCCGTTTGCTGTAGGCGTTCGTGAGGCGTGTTAGGCGACGAATGTGCATACGCATCGTCAGGTTTTGGGCTTCGACGTGTGACGTGCAAATAGATTCAATCCTTGGTGCTCCGAATATCGGCACCTTCTGAATACTGACAATTTCAGCCGGCGAATACTTACCAGTAGGAACACCTGATTCATAGGATTTTACAAGCTGGCCGTAGTCAATGCGGCAACCAAAGGCGTTTTCAACCGCGAAAGCGTAGGTGTTCAGTGAATCGGTGGTCAACTGCACACGGGTTGCAAGCCGCGAGGACAAATCCTCAATGAAAAGCATCGTGTTGGGCAGATCACGCTTGCCCACCCGGAAGGTCGGGACGACTTTGCTTTCTTGGTCAATCGCAACAAACGTGTAGAAGTCGCCCCGGTCCGCCTCATCCTCATCGGGTTTGATGCGCCGCTGATGGCATTTCACGTATCCCCATATCTCATCGGCCTGCACTCGGCGGCACGGCAAATTACGCATGGCGCGCTTCATTAGCTCGGTGCACCCTTGCCCGATTTTCAGGCCAAGGCGCATCACTGTATCCCGATGCACAGAGGTCAAACGCTCCGTGGAACGGATGCTCATTCCCTCTGCTAGTGCGCCGACCACCGCAACCTGCTTTTCAATACTCAATATGTTTGCCATGGCTCACTCCGTTTCTTATATGACTTATCGTACACGAAAAGTAGAAACATACAAGCACTTTCTGTGTACAAAAACCCTTTTCTTTGCTATTGTCTGCTTATGACTAAGCGAATGGGCAGGCCGAAGCTGCCCCCAAACCAGAGGCGGGAAGAAATTCTTTCCATCCGGTTTACCAAGCCAGAACTTGCTAAAATCAGGGCAAAAGCCAAGCAAGATGGCCTCGACCCGCGCGAATGGGGCAGAAAACACTTGCTTTCCGAATCCAAGTGATTTAGCCTCTACCGAAATATGGTTGGAGCCAGTGAGATTCGGACTCACATTTTCCGAGTGTAAACCACGGCTGACTTAACCAGTTAGTCGATGGCCCCGTAAGGGGTCTCTGGGGCCGCGTGAGACTGACCTGCAAAAGAAAGCTCACGCGGCCCGATTTCTTATGCGCGATATGGGCAACCCCCAAGACCTTAGTTCTAACCGCGCTTCAACTCTTCTGAACATAAACTCGTTCCTTTCCAAATAAAAAGCCGAAGTCCTCGCTGCGGGATCTTCGGCCATTCTTGCTGTTCGTCTAGACCTTAGACGAACTACGAACTAACTGAGTGAATGAATCGCATGTGGGCGGCCATTAGTCAATAAGGTTTTTTCATTCGCGAACCTAGAGGATGTAATGTCGTTTCGATCATGCCGGCGTGGAAAAAGCGTAAGTAGCCTGATACCAACAGCATTCAAATTAGGACAGCGCCCGTCGGCGCCAATGGATGTCGTCCTCGTGGTGGCGTCCGACACCGACGAATTGGAAGAGACCCTTGGCGCCCTGGCGTTCGCGCTGTTCGGTTGCGGCGCGGCATTATTGGCCGTCACCATCGTCATTGTGCCACGCCTCTTGCGCCGCGAGTTGGCTCCGTTGAATGAACTCGCCGAACGCGCTGCGCGCGTCAACGCCGAGTCGCTGGCCACGCGATTCCCCACAAATGGCCCGCCCGGCGAGTTGGTCCCCATTGCCCAGCGGCTGAATGATCTCTTGGCGCGCTTGCAGCAATCTTTCGAACGGGAGCGACAATTCAGCGCTGATCTCGCTCACGAATTGCGCACTCCCATCGCCGAGTTGCGCAGTCTGGCCGAAGTCGCGCTCAAGTGGCCCGACGCCCGTGAGGCAACCACCGACCGCGAAACCCTGGCCATCGCCCTGCAGATGGAGGGTATCGTCACCCGCCTTCTTGCCCTGCTTCGGTGCGAGCGCGGACAACTCCCCGTCGCTGCGGAGCGCGTCGCACTTGCGCCCCTGATCCAGAGCGTCTGGCAGTCGTTTGCCGAACGGGCCGTCGCCAAGGAACTGATTGTCACCGTGAACGCCACCGACGGCACCGAAGTGCAAACCGATCCCGTCCTGTTGCGCTCCATCCTCACCAATCTCATGGACAACGCGGTGGAATACACGCCTCGCGGTGGGACAATCACTGCCGAGGGTGCCGTGAAAGACGGCCGGTTTCTCCTGCGCGTGATGAACACAACCGACAGCCTCACCGCCGAAGATGTCACACACTTCTTTGAACGATTCTGGCGGAAAGAGAGCGCTCGATCCGATTCGAAACATGCCGGGCTGGGACTGTCCTTGGCAAAGGCATTCTGCGAATGCCTGGGGCTGCAACTTGGCGCGCAGTTCCTCGATCACTCCACGCTTTCCATCATGGTGACGGGGCCGACCACAATCGCTGAAAAGCGACCACGCTAACCTCACATCCCGTTCACCTCGAAGAAACGCTTCAGGCGCCGACGAAGTTGTTCTCGGCCAGGCCGACACGGGCGACTTCCACGCCCACGATGCAGACGTCGTCCGCAAACCCGCGGTTGCCGGCATGCTTTTGAACGTCCGCCAGCAGTTCGTCGAACAACTGCGCGGCAGGCAACTGGCTCCGCTTGCTCACCGCCGCCAGCAACCGTTCCTGGCCGTATTCGTCTCCTTCCGCGCCCTCCACCTCGTACAAGCCGTCCGTAAACAGCACGACCAAATCCTGTGGCGACACCGGACACCGGCAAATCGGATACACGGACTCTTCGAACACGCCGAGCGCCGGACCGGGCCGGCTCCCGGGAAATCGCAGCGCCTCGACCGTGCCCATATTTCGCCGCACCAGCAAGGCACTTGGATGCCCCGCGCTCGAGTACCGCAATTCTCCGCGCGCCAGATCCACTACCAGGTAAAATGCCGATGCAAACATCGGCGCCCGCGTCTGCGTCAAAATCCCGAGCAGTCCGCGATTGATCTCCACCAGAAACTTGTCCGGTTCCCCCGCTGCCGACACCAACTCCTCGGCCAATGCGCGCACCATCGCGGTCACCAGCGCAGCCCGCACGCCATGTCCCATCACGTCGCAGATGAACACACCGGCCTGCGTGTCGGAAATCGGCAACACATCAAAGAAATCGCCGCCCACGGCCCCCGTGGGAAGGTACCGGTGACAAAAACGCAACGCGCTCTCTTTGGCCGGGGCGTTTCTCGGAAAGGTCGGATACCGTTCCGGCAAGAACGCCCCCTGAACTTCGCGCGCCACGTTCAGGTCGGCTTCCACCTGGGCATTCTTTTCGCGCAACTCTTCCGCGAAACGGGCGACTTGCAGCTCCAGTTGCTTTCGTTCGAGTGCGCTGCTGATCGCCCGCGTGAGCGACGGGACATCCAGACTGTCTTTTGGCAGGTAATCTTTTGCCCCGCGTTTCATGGCTTCGACGGCCATGGACTCGTTGCCCATGCCCGTCAGCATGATGACCGCCGGCTGCCGCGGCATCGGCAGGCTGCGAATGTGCGCCAGCACGGTCATCCCGTCGGCCCCGGGTAGTTTGTCATCGAGGATCACCAATGAGTATTTCGTATTCGCAATCTCCTCGATGGCTTTTCCCGCCGTGTCGACACACTTCGGGACAAACCGCATCTCCGCGCCCAGCGATGGCAGCAATCGTTGCAGAATCTCCGCGTAGACCGGATTGTCTTCGACAACAAGCAAGGGGGCGGGTTCGGCGCTCATGGGGACGAAGGTGACTCGTCCTTGAGTGGAAGCTTCGAGATGTGCAGCCAGTATTGCGGAATGGCCTCGACCAGCGGAATGTCAAACGGTTGATGCAAGTTTTGTTTGCCCTTTGGCCATCGTCCTGGCCGTGTCCGGCGTTTCCTTCAACTCGCGTTTCGGCAGCGTGAAGCAAAACGTCGTTCCCTATGCCAAACTTACCCTCCACTCAGATGCGCCCTCCGTGCCACTCTACCACGCGCTTGACGATGGTCAACCCAATCCCCGTCCCCTCGTCGTCGGGCTGCAACCATTGAAAAACCTGGAAGATCTTCTCGAAGTACTCCGCGTTGACGCCCATGCTGTTGTCGCGCACTTAAATGACATACTCGGGCTGTCCCGTCTGGGGGCTCGTCTTCTCCGTGCAGCCGACCTCGACCACCGGGTGCGGTTTGTCGTTGTACCTGATCCCCAACGAGCGCCGCTACTCCACCTTGTCCTGCTCGTCCGCTTCACGCCATGAAGGCACAGTCGTCATCACCACGACCGTCGCCAGTGTCATCGCGGCCATCCATGCGGCATAAAGCGCGGCCCGATCAGGTTTTCCCTTCTTTGTTCGGGCTGGAAGGAGGTGGTGCCCACTTGAGAACAACGGTCTGGTCCTTCTCCGCGCAAGGGGCGCCGTCGGGTTGCGGATGCGGCGCTGGCTTCAGCGCTTGCCCGGGAACGGTCAGGTCCTTGGCACAGTTCGGACACGGAATGACAAGCCCGGCGCCAGCCCCATCGACCACTAGGTGTTGTCCGCACGATCCGCAGAAAAAGTAGATGTCGATCGATCGTCCTCCGGTGCATCCTCTGACATCGGCCCAAATCTGCCGGGATATTACCAGCTTCAGGTTCCGGTGGCGAGAAAAGAAATCCGGGGTCTACCCAGCAGACAGTCTCCCCATTCGAAGCCAGGTAACCGTTCTGACCGCCGAAGTTGACTCCAGTAGGACGCTGCGGGTAGAATTTAACTATCCAGTTAGTTAATTATGTCAACCCGCACCCGTCCACCAACACATCGGCAGGCCCGCAGTGATAAAACGCGGGCAGCGATCCTGACGGCCGCCGAACGTGTCTTCGCGGAATCCGGCCTGGCCGGGGCCCGCACGGACGCCATCGCCGCCACGGCTGGCGTCAACAAGGCCCTGCTCTATTATTACTTTCAAAGCAAAGAGCGGTTGTACGAAGCCGTCGTCGAAAATCACCTCTTGGAATTCAACCGCGCCGTGTTGGACGTGCTCACCGCCCCGGGCTCGCCGCGCACGATCCTGTTGCGCTACGTGAATTTGCACTTCGACTTCGTCAGCGCGCGCCATCGCCAGGCCCGGCTGTTCCATCAATTGATGACGAGCGGCGGCCAACCCATGCAACGACTGGTCCGCAAGCACTTCGCCCCGCGGAGCCGGGCCTTGCACCAATTGCTCGCGCGCGGGATGCGCGAAGGCGATTTCCGCCGGGTCGATCCGTTCCACATCTCGGTTTCCATCGTGGGCCTCATCGTCTTCTATTTCTCCGCGGCGCAGGTGTTGCAACTGCTCGGTCACACCGACGCCTACAGCGATGCCAACTTGAAACGACGCAAACAGGAAGTACTCGATTTCATCCGGTACGGCCTGTTCCTTCATCCGAGTCCCTGATATGAAACGCAAACTTCCCATCCTGATCGTGATTCTGGCCGCCATCGGCGCTGTCTTCTACTACACCATGGCTCATCATCCTCGCGACATCGTTCTGACCGGTATCGTGACGACGGATGAGGTCATCGTCAGCTCCGAAATCCAGGGGCGGTTGCAACATCTGTTTGTCCAGGAGGGCGACGCGGTGACCAATGGCGAATTGCTGGCGGTAATCCAGCCCCAGGAACGGCAGGCCGATCTCGCGTTTTATTCGAGCAGCGAGAAGCAGGCCGTCGCGATGTTGGCCCAGGCCAAAGCCGACTTGGAAAACGCCCAGCTCAACTACCAGCGCGAGCAAAAACTGTACGCCACAGGGGCCGATTCGGAGCAGGCGTATGACGCGGCGCGGACGACTTGCGACTCCGCCAGGGCGCGCGTGGAAGCACTTGACCGGCAAATCCAGGCGGCCCGCGCCCAGCAGGATAAAGCCGGCGTGCAGTTGGGTTATACCGAGATCCACGCGCCAACCAACGGTATCGTGGACACGCGCGCGGCGTTGCAGGGCGAAGTCGTCAATCCCGGCCAGGGTATCGTCACGCTGATCAACCCCGACAACCTCTGGGTGCGCGCTGACGTGGAAGAGACATACATTGACCGGATTCGTCTCGGCGACAAATTCATGGTCCGATTGCCTTCCGGCGCGACGCGGCAGGGAACGGTTTTTTACCGTAGCGTGGACGCCGATTACGCGACGCAACGGGACGTGAGCCGCACCAAGCGCGACATCAAAACCTTTGAAATCCGTCTTCGCTGCGACAACAGCGACCGCAGCCTGGCTGTGGGTATGACCGCTTACGTCCTTCTGCCGTTGGGGAAACCATAGCCATGTTCGATGTCGAGGTGGAAAAGTTAACGAAGTGCTTTGGCGATTTCTGCGCCGTCGACGCCCTCACGTTCAATGTCGAGCACGGCGAAATCTTCGGGTTGCTCGGCCCGAACGGCGCGGGCAAGTCCACCCTCATTCGCATGTTGACGACGCTCGTGCCGCCCACGTCGGGCACGGGGCGCATTTTTGGCTTCGACATCGTCCACGATGCCAACAAGGTGCGCCAGTCCATCGGTGTCATTCCCCAGGCGATGACGTCGGACCTCGACCTGACCGCCGAGGAGAACATGAGCATCTTCGCCAAGCTCTACAGCATTCCCCGCGACAAACGCCGTCGCACCATCCGCGAATTGCTGAAGGCCGTCGACCTCGAACAGTGGGCCGACAAACCGGTGAAAATGTTCTCCGGCGGAATGCGGCGGCGGCTGGAAATCGCCCGCGGCCTCGTGCACGAACCGAAGATCTTCTTTCTCGATGAGCCGACCACGGGGCTGGACCCCGTCTCGCGCGTCGCCGTGTGGGAAATGCTCTCCAGACTCAAACGAGAACGCGACCTGACCATTCTGGTCACGACCCATTACATGGACGAAGCCGACAAACTCTGCGACCGCATCGCCATCGTGGACCACGGGAAACTGGTGGCGCTCGATTCGCCGCTGAAGCTCAAGGCTTCGATTCCCGGGAAGAACATCCTCGAAGTCAGTTTCTCGGAGATTCCGCCCGGCTGGGAGAACGTCCTGAAAGCGTTGCCCGAGGTCGCGGAAGTGAAGGGAGAAGACCACGTGTTCCGAATCTCCTCCAACAACGGCCCGCGCACGACAACTGAATTGCTGGAATCTGCGCGGGCTGCCGGTGTCACCGTAACGTCCCTTTCCGTCCAGAGCACCACGCTGGATGACGTGTTTGTTCATTACACCGGGCATCAGTTGCGCGACGCGCTACAAGCACCGCCCGCCAGCAGCAGCCCGTTCATGCTCCCTCACAGGTAGCCATGAATCGAATCTGGGCCATCATCGAACGCGATCTCCGCCGCTTCCGGCGCAGCCCGACGTTAATCATCGTTTCCATGATCATGCCCCTGGTGCAACTGGTGGTGCTGGGCAACGCGTTCGGCGGCAAGATCAAGAACCTCAAGGTCGGCGTCGTCGATCAAGACCACGGCGTCCCCGCGGTGAAACTCAAGGAGATGTTTCAGGCCGTCGCGGCCAACGCGCGCACGTTCGACACGATTCCCTATACCGACCAGGCGACCGCCCTGCGGGATTTGCGTGAAGGTCGGATCAACGGTGTCCTGAACATTCCGCCGAATTTCTCGCGTGAAACACTTGCCGGCGCTTCCCCGCGCATCGCCCTCGTCGAGGACAACACCGACCAGTTCTCGGCGACGGCGCTGGAGGGAACGCTCAATCAGTTGCTCGTGCCCTACAACTCGAAATCGATTCAGCCGCGCCTGACCCCGAACGCGACGTTATCCATCGTCGAGATCTATCCTTACGTTCCGTACATCCAGTTCCTTCTGCCGGGCACGATCGTGCTGGCGATTTTCGTTTCCGCCATGATCGGCGGCGGCATCATCTATATCGACGACAAGGCGCGCGGACTTCATGAAGGGTATCTCGTCACGCCCATTCGGAAGCTCGAACTGATCATGGGATTCAATCTCTCGGGCGCGATCAAGGCCGTCATCGCCGGGCTGGTCCTGGTGACCTGCGGCTCGATCATCGCCGGGATTCCGGATCCGCTCAACATCCTGCGGCTGGCGCGGTTGTTGATCGTGGTGATGGCGACCGCTCTGGCGTTGATCAGCATGATGTTTCTCCTGATGGTGCGCGTGAACGACCCTCTGGTGCCGCGGGCCATCTTCGGCGTGCTGAATACCGTCCTGTTTTTCCCCAGCGGCGCGGTCTACCCGACCCAGTCGTTCCCCGCCTGGATGAAAGTGATTACGACGGTTGATCCGATGACCTACGCCGTGCACGGTTTCAAGGAACTCATCCTCAAAAAAACGGGGTTGCTGGCCATCAGCTACGACATTGCGTATCTGCTGGGGTTTGCCGTGCTCACCATGGCCGCCGCGACGCTCCTGTTCCGCCGAACCTTGTGAGGCAATCTTCTGACCCCGGTGCTCGCGGCGCAGCTGAGCAGACACTCGCCGCGCCACTCGAAGCCACGCGCACAACGATCCTCCTGCCGTGCCCGCCTCGACTTCTTCCGCAATGAGGACTATGCTTACCGCACCAAAACAACATGAAGACGGTAAAACTCCAAGTCGACGGCATGTCGTGCGCGAGTTGCGCCAGGGCGGTGGAGAAAGCGCTCGGCGCCGTGCCCGGAGTGGAGAAAGCATCCGTCAATTTCGTTTCGAAGACCGCCTTGATTGACCTGTCAGACGCCCAGACCGCCGGGCGATCGCTGATTGATGCCGTCAAGCGCGCGGGATACAGCGCGCGTCCTCCCGCAAAGAACCGGGACGCCGAAGAAGACCGCGCGGCGCGCCTCGCGCTCGTCAAAGTCACCGGCACGGGCGCATTGCTCTTCATCGGTTGGCTCCTGGGCGCGACCAACCTTGTGCCGACATCCGTTTCGACCGTGATGGTGATCGTCGCGCTGGTTCTCGGCGCGTATCCGATTTGTCTTCGCGCCATGAAGGCGCTGTTCGCAAAACGGCTCGACGCCGACGTGCTTGTGGCCGTGGCCGTCATCGCCGCGTCATCTGTGGGCGAGTTTGTGGCCGCGGGCGAGGTCGCGTTCATCATGTTGCTCGGGGCGCGACTCGAAGACTACACCGTGCGCCGCGCCCGGCGTTCGTTGGGGGGGGTGCTGTCGCTGGTGCCAGCCAACGCTCGCGTGCGCCGCGATGGGAAGGAAGAGGTTGTCCCTGCGTCCGAGTTGCAGGTTGGCGACGTCGTGGTTGTCCGCGCTGGTGAACGCGTTCCCGTGGACGGCATGGTGCGAAGCGGGATGGCGTCGGTGAATCAGGCGCCCGTGACGGGCGAGAGCATGCCCGTGGACAAGAGCGAGGGCGATGAGGTGTTCGTCGGCACGCTGGCGGAAACGGGGGCGCTGATCGTCGAAGCGCGGCGGGTGGGCGAAGACACGACCCTGGCGCGCATCGCGCAATTGGTCGAACAGGCCCAGCAACGCGAAGCGCCGATCCAACGCACGCTCGACCGCCTGGCGGGCTGGCTCGTGCCTGCGATGCTTGCGCTGTCCGCACTGGTTTTTGTTTTCACCCACGACACGGCGCGGGCGATCACGGTGTTGATTGTTGCCTGCCCGTGCGCCCTGATTCTGGCCACACCGACCGCCATAATGGCGGCCATTGCCCGCGCCGCGCGCGCGGGCGTGCTGATCAAAGGCGGACAATACCTCGAAGCGACCGCGCGCCTGCACACCATTGTCTTCGACAAGACCGGCACGCTCACCCATGGCGAACCCGAGGTCACACACGTCAGCCGCTTTGATGAACATAGCGAAACGGAGCTTGTCGCCATTGCCGCCGTCGCCGAGAAAATGAGCGCGCATCCCGTCGCCCGCGCCATCCTGCGCAAGGCTGCGGCGCTGGGGCTATCGACCGCCGACCCATCCCAATTTCAAGCGCACCATGGCCGCGGCGTCGTCGCCGAGCGCAATGGCCAGAAGCTGGTCGTCGGCCAGACGGGATTGATGAACGATCAATCGGTGCCCATGAGCGATGCGCTGCAAGCGCACGTCGCTGAGCATCACGATGAAGGGCACACCACCGTCATGGTCGCGCACGACGGCAAGGTCTGCGGCACGATTTGCGTGTCCGATACCATCCGCGCGCGCGCCGACGAAGCGATACGCGACCTGCGCGGCCTCGGCGTGGAAAAGGTTGTCATGCTCACGGGCGACAACCACCGCGTCGCCATGCAGATTGCCGGCAAACTGGGTCTCGACGAAGTCAAAGCGGACGTGCTTCCTGAACAGAAAGCCGAGCACATCGAATCGTTGAAGCGACCGGGCCGCGCCGGTGTCGCCATGGTCGGCGACGGTATCAACGACGCGCCCGCCCTCGCGGTCGCCGATGTCGGCATCGCGATGGGCGTGAGCGGCACCGACGTCGCTCACGAAGCCGCGGACATCGCGCTCATGGCCGACGACCTCTCGAAGATCGCGTTCGCGGTCGGCCTGAGCCGTCACACGTTGTGGATCATCAAACAGGGGCTGATCTTCGCGCTCGTGTACAACGTCACGATGATCACGCTAGCTTCCATCGGCCACCTCCACATGATCGGCGGCGCCATCGCCCACCAGTTCAGCAGCGTTATTGTGGTTCTGAATGCAATGCGGTTACTGAGGTACAAGTAACCGGCGCGGTCAAGAGACCCGCGCCAAGTGGGGGCCAGGTTCCTGCGTTTTGGATAGCCGCCAGCGCCAATAGACGACGAATACACCCGTTGCCCGCGCCGGGAGTACAAATAAAGGATATCTCACGAACCACTCCGCCGAATTTCCCCAACCTTCGGGCGTCCAGTGATTCAGTGCGAATATTAAGACTGCGAACCGTCTACGCCGACGGCGGCGCGCTCGGGCTTTGGCGGACGCGGATGATCATCTTTTTCATGCCGGCTTCGTCGCCTTCACCTTCACTAATGGCTTCGAGCTCGCGGTCCTTCTCCATGTGCTGGTGAATCACGCGGCGGTCGAACGCGTTGAATGGTCCGATCTTCACGGCATCACCCCAGCGCCGCACCTTATCGGCGGCTTCGAGGACCTTTTTGAGAGTGTCGTCGCGCTGGCGTTCGCGGTAACGTTCGCAATCGACGATTACGCGCGGGGCTTCGGGATTGCCCCGTTGCAGAATGCGGTTGAGCAAAAACTGTAACTGGCTGAGGGTCTGGCCGTGTTTGCCGATGAGGCGGCCGGGTTCGACGGTCGCGATGTGCAACAGCGTCGAGCCATCCATGTTGAACACCTCGACCTTGGTCTGGAGGTCGAGGCCATCCAGCATCTTTTGTAACACTTCGCGGGGATCGGGCGCTGGACCGGCGGGAACAGATGACAATGGTGCAGGTGAGGTTGCGGCTGGTGTCTCAGTTTCCATAACTGTGCTCCTGTGCTTTGGGCGTTCGGCCTTCCCTCACGTGGGGCAAACCCCGATTCACCCGGGGTAAAGCTACGACGCCTGTTGATGCCAAGTTGTGTAGTATTGTACCGAAATTATTTCCCTTTTCCAGCCGGGAATGCGGGCGCCGGGGTGGCGTCATCTCTCCGCTGGCGCATACTGTGCCATTGCTGAAGGACCGAGAGCAATTGCTGCAACGTGTAATACAGCGTCAGCCCCGCCGCCAGTTTGTAAAAGAAAAACAGCATCATCACCGGCATGAACATCATCATCTTCTGTTGTTGCGGGTCGCCGCCCGTCGGCGTCAATTTCTGCTGGAAAAACGTCCCGGCTGTCATCGCCAAGGGCAGCGGATTGATTGGCAGACCTGCGACGGAAAAGATCGTATCCGGCTGCGACAAATCGTGGATCCAGAGGAACGACGCGCCACGAAGCGCGATGGCGTTGAGCAGCACGCGGTAAAACGCGATGAGCACCGGCAGTTGCACCAGCATGGGCAGACAGCCGGAAAACGGGTTGATCTTGTGCTCCTTGTACAACTTCATCATCTCCGTATTCAGCTTCTGCGGGTCGTCCTTGTACTTCTCCCGCAGCTTGTTCATCAGCGGCTGGAATTTCTGCATCGCCTTCATCGACTGGATGCTCTTCGCCTGGATCGGCCAAAAGATGATCTTTAGTGCGATGGTCACGAGGACAATGGCAACTCCGTAATTGGGAATCAGTCGGTAGAAGAAATTCAGGCTGTGCACCAGCATGACCCCAAACAGACCCGAGTAGAAATCCATCGGGGTTCCAAAATCCATCAACTCTTCCTGGTGCTTGCCCAACGCCGCCAGACGGTTGTAGTCCTTCGGCCCGGCGTACCAGGTGAATGCGCACGAGGCGCTGCCATCCGCCCCCCGCGTCAGGGGCACGTCGGCCGCCGCGGTCACCCCGCGGACAACCGGTGGCCGGTCCGTCGGCGACAGGTCCACGGTCCCGTACGTCACCCCCGTCACATTGTTCGTTGGCGACAACACCATCGTGAAATACTGGCTCTTGACCGCGATCCATCCGGCGGAGATGTCCTCGTGCGGTTTGCCGGCTTTCACCCGATCCGCCACGCGCGGCAGCGTGCGATTGCGAAACTTCGACGCGCCTTCCCAATCCACTACCAGATAGCTGGGGATCTCGCGGGATTGCGCGGGCGCCGCCGTGCCGATCACCACGCTGACCGCGGAGGGCGCCAGAGTCGCTGGCATCCGGATGTTGGCGGCAATGAGATAGTCGTTGCCGAGAGTAAAGGTTTTGACAAGGCCACTGGCGCTGCGCGACTGGACAGTCTTCGCGTCCACCGCCTGGACAGCGAACACATCGTTGCTTCCCGCGCCTGCCACGCCGACCAAACATAATGCGGGCACCAATCCCGCACCGTTCAGGGTCTCGACCTCGTTGCTGTTGCCCTTGTGCTGAAGCAATTCGACCGAGCGCACGCCGCCACCCCAGCTTGTGAAGTCCACCCGCATGAATTCATTGTTGAGCGTGACGATCTGCTCGGGCGACCGCGGCTGTTCGGACTGCGCCGGTGCCGGCGGCGCCGATCCAATGGTTTGTCCGCCCGGCGTGGGAGCAGGAGCTTCCGCCGGGGGCGGAACCGCGTTCGTCGCATTCGTCGCGGGCGCCGCAGGCGCTGCCAATCGGTGAAGTGGCTTCGGCTTCGGCGGATACATCTTGTTGATCACCGCCTGCGACGCGATGAGCGCGATGATACAACCGACCACAATCAGAATTGTCTTCTTGTCCATCATCGGTCAGGCACCGGATCAAATCCGCCTTCGTGAAATGGGTGGCAACGGCCCAGTCGTCTCATCGTCAGCCACAGGCCGCGCACGCAACCGTGTTTCTCGACCGCCTCGCGGGCATAGCACGAACAGGTGGGATAAAATCGGCAGCAGCCGCCCGTCAGCGGCGGGGCGGGCAGCAGCGTCTTCAGCGGCGACAGATAGCGATAGAGTCGCAGCAGGAATAAGAGTAAGCGTTTGATCACGTCTCGTTGAGGATGCCCGCCGCGCGGAACAATCGCAGCAATTCCGCCTCCACCTCTTGCCGCCGCTTGCCGTTAATGGCGCTCCGGGCAACCATCACCATCTGTAAATTATCATTGAGCTTCTGTTTGTTCAGCCGATACGCCTCGCGCAACAGCCGCCGGGCGCGATTGCGAGTCACCGCATTGCCGACCTTGCGGCTCGTCACCACCCCCACAGCACGCGACGCCCGTCCCGTTGCCATGGGCCTCTCTGGCGGACCATCGACCACGTAGAGCACAAACAGTTTGCCGACAAACTTGCGTCCGTGTTCATACGCATGCCGAAACTGCGAACCACGCTTGAGTCGCTCGCTTTTCGGTAATGTGTTGCCGCCATGCAACCCGGCCTCCGTCAAGACGCCGCAACGGCCCGCATCCTACACGGAAAGGCGCTTGCGTCCCTTGCGCCGACGCCGACTCAAGGTTCCGCGGCCACTCTTCGTGCGCGTCCGTTTCAAAAATCCGAATCTTCGTTGCCGCCGAATTTTGGACGGCTGATATGTCCGTTTCATGTGTCTGCCCCGTTTTGGGGAAGGCGCATCATAGCAGGCGTCACTCGATTGTCAACCATCGGGGAAAACCGCTGGATGCGAAGGACTTCAAGGTCGCCCATTCACGGATGGAACGCGCCTCGGCGCCTTCGATCACCGTGTGGACCGCAGCTTTGAGCCACTAAAAAAACGCGTTTCCAACCGACGCTGACAGGCGCCTGCGTCACCCCGCAGGGTCGCGCTGGCACACAATGCGCTATTTACCCTGTCAGCTATGAAAAACAAGGGTTTGGCGCTAGGGCTGCCGCTGGCAATGCTGGTCTGCACGTCGTCTTTCTCAATGGAATTCACGGACCAAGCTGCAACACAGGCGGTTGCCCAAACCAAACCCGCTGATCCAATCTCAGAACTGCGAAATCAGGACTCGGCGTTTTCCCTTTTGATTGAAGCGTTTCGCCAGATCCAGGGGCGAATCATCCAAAACGACTACGAAGCCCGCATCAAAGCAGCCAACGCATTGAGCGATCTGAAGACGCGCCGCTACGTTGCCCAGTTGGCCAAGGAAGAGCGCTACCTGCGCGTGGAGAAACTCTACCACCAGATCGGGAACCTCAACCTGACCTACGATCGTACGCGCCGCGATGACGCACGCGTCCTCGCCGTCGCGGATGTCCCGATGCACATTGACACCAGCCACGCAGCCAAGACGCTGATGGATTTCGTTTTCGTCGCGCCGACCGCTCCCGACAAGGACGGCGAGATCAAGACCACGACGGTTCCGGCAAAGAACTACCTCCTCGACAAGATGCCGGATCCAGCCGACTAATCGCTATTTGCGGATAAACATCCGCGCGAATTGCTCGTACACCCGCGCCGATACCGGCCCCGGCTTGCCGTTCCCGATTTGTTTTCCATCCACAGTCGCGACCGGCGTCACTTCCGCGGTCGTGCTGCTCAGAAACACTTCCGGCGCGGACAGAAGCTCGGATTTCGTGATCCGCTCTTCGGCTGTCTCGATCCCCACCGCGCGCGTCGCTTCCAACAGCTTGTCGCGCGTGACGCCCGGCAAAATGCGCGTGCCTTTCGGAGGCGTGCGCAACCGCCCCTGCGCAACCACAAACACGTTGCCGGCGGTCGACTCGTTCACCGTGCCGTCGTCCCCGACAAAGATGGCGTCGTTTGCGCCCGCCTTCTTCGCCGCTTGATACGCGAGCACGCTCGGCAGCAACGCGATGCTCTTGATATCGCACCGCGCCCAGCGAAACTCCGGTACCGTGATGACCGCGATGCCGGTCTCGCGAACCTTCGCCGCGGGCGGACCCAACTTGCGCACGGTCATCACAATCGTGGGTTCCGCGTCTTTCGGCATTCCGCGATGGCGCGGGGCGCAACCGCGTGTGATTTGGAGGTAAACGATCGCCTCTGCGAAACTGGATCGCCGAATTCCCTCGTCGATGATCGATTTCCATTGTTCGACGCTGAGCGGATTCTTCAGCTCGATCGCTTCGAGGCTGCGGGAAAGTCGCGCCAGATGTTCGCCCGTCGCGAACGGTTTGCCGTTGTACGTGCGCACCACCTCGTACACGCCGTCCGCGAACTGAAATCCACGGTCCTCCACGCGAACGGTGGCGCGTTCGAGAGGCAGAAACTCTCCATTGACATAGGCAATCTCGGGCATTAGTCGGTCATCCCCCTTGTCGAGAAATCGACACGCCGACTATAGGATTGCGCTCGCCGCCTGTCAATGGCAGCGGCTTCGACGTCAATGCCTGTTTTGCCTATTTTTGCATTGAATTCCAAGCTCGGTTCTTCTACGGTTCGGCTTGGGGGACCTTGAATTATGGGAGGAAATCGTAGAAGTCCGAGGTTCGTCTCGGCGACCGCTGTTTTTTTCGTGGCCGCGTGTCTCTGCGCCACGGTCCCGACGGTGTTCGGGGCCACGGAAACCAATTCCGCACCTGCCGCCAAGGACCAGCCTCCCGATAGCGAAGCCGCGTGGGCACAGCATGTCGTCCAGTCGTATCAACAACTTCAAGAACAGCAGCAATCCATGATGCGGGAGATCGAGCGGCAGCGCCAGGACGCCGCCACCGACGCCCGCGCCGTGGAACAAGCCCGCGAAGACGCCGAAGCCGCGGCGAAACGCAACAGCGAGGAAGTCGAATCGCGCCTCAACCGCATCGAGCAATCCGTCACCGCGGAGCGCGAACGCGAGATCGAGGTGATGCAAAGCTCGCATCGTTTCACTCTCATCATGGTCGGTATCTTCGCTGGCGCCGGGTTCTTCGGCATGTTGTTTTTCGCGGTATTCCTGTTGCGCATCATGAACCGCCGCACCGAAACCATGATCGCGCAGTTCACCGCGCACGCTCTCGGCCCCGGTTTCAACTCCGCCGCGCTTGGCACGGGTGAGACACAAGTGGTTCCGCTCAACCGTGTCGAACAGTCCACCACGCGTTTCCTCAACACCATCGAGCGGCTGGAACAGCGCATCAGCGAACTCGAAGGCGCGGCGGAGCCGGCGCCCGACATTGAGGATCGCGCGCCGAAGAGGCCCGTCGAGTTACCGCCGGACACGGGAGAAGCCCGGGTTGAATCGCCGGAGCCAAAAGCCGCGACCGAGGCGGATTCGACCCTGACACACGCCAAGACCGAGAAAGCCGAGCGGGACGCCCGCATCGCGTTGTTGCTCGGCAAGGGCCAGGCCCATCTCAACCTCCAACAAGCCGACACGGCGCTGACGTGCTTCGACGAAGTGATCGCGCTCGACCCGACGAATGCCGAGGCGTTCGTCAAGAAGGGAATGGCGTTGGAACACCTGGGGACACTCGATGAAGCCATCGACTGCTACGACCGCGCCATCGCTCTGGATAATTCGATGACGATGGCCTACCTCAGCAAAGGCGGGGTGTTCAATCGGCTCGAGCGCTACGGCGAAGCGCTGCAGTGCTACGAACAGGCGTTACGCGCGCAGCAGAAACCCGGCGTCGCGTAGGTTCACGCGGCCGGGTTGCGCCGCGGCGTTCTCGGCTTCGAGCGCTTTCCGGGCCAGCTGGAACTTCTGCCGCATCAACTCGCGTTTCTCTTCCTCGGCGGCGAGCAACTGCTTCTCCAACTCGGCGATGCGGTTTTCGTACGCGGCGAACCGGTCCTGGACGGTCACCTGCGCCCGGGCGATCCGTTCTTCCAGGTCGGCCATGCGCTTGGTGGCCTCGGCCTGCGTGTCGATGAGCGTTTCGCGTTGCGCGAACAGCGCCTGCACGAGCCGGTTCATCATCATCCGCGCCAGATACGGAATTAACGCCATCCGCAAAGCCGTGGACCCGCCTTCGACGCGTTCCCCGGACCGATGGATCAGCTCCATGCCACCAGCGACGGGCGCGTTGGCGCACCGGGTCGGTTCCGCTGAGAAGAATTCCGTGATGGAATACGGGGGCACGACGATCCGATCCGCGCAGTTCGTGCAGGATACAACGCCGCCAATGCCAGCTTCCACGACGGCAAGCTTCTGGCCACAATTCAGGCAACGAAACTTGATCACGACTCGATCACGGTCCCTCCTTGGTGAAACCGTCCGGCTACCATGGCGCGGCCTTTCGCGTGAGTCAATCCAAATTCAGTGTTTTATGAGAGAAAAGGCTTGCCGCGCACCTGCCGTGACAGTCGCGCCCGCACTTGCAGTGGCGCGTGGCTGTGCTAATAATCGTGCCGCCATGGGACTAAGTATCGAAGATTTCCAGCATGAGATCGCCGCCGCGGTGAAGAGCTACGACAAGTTTGTCGTGTGCGTCGAGAAAACGCCGGACGAATTCCTCAAGAGCCTGCAATCGCTGATGGGAAAAGCGATTACTGCGTTCGAAAATCGCGCGCCGGGCCTGCGTCACGGCATTGCGCTGGATCGGCAGGTGACCATCATGCTTAGCCAGAACGATGATGCGCGCCCGTTGTGCGGTATTTATTTCAACCTGCATTCCCCGTTCCGCAAGAAATCCGGCTGAGGAGGGTGTGTTCTCATTTCTGCGTCCGGAAGGGTCGTCCTCTGGCCGGAATCTTTCTCTGGTAACCAGGGAACCTTGTGCGGCCGAAAAAATCTTCAAAAAAATCGCTGACTCGCATTGACGCGGCGCGATTTTCGCTTAGGTTCTTGTAGCATGGCGGGACGAAACGCAGTTCGGCCCGCGGCTGCGAGACTCATGGCGGTCAGCGGGGTGTGCTTGCTGGCGGGGTTGGCCAGCAGTGTCCGGGTCAATGCCCAATCCGTCCTGTTCGCTTTTACACGCGGGAAACCCAACGACGCCGTCGAGTTACGCGCCGTTGACATCTCGCCTGCTCCCAGCGATTCGGGTCTGGCCTTGCGCGTGGATGGCGAAGACGACCCGGCGTGGGCGGGCATTGTATTGAAAGCCCCGCACGGACGCTGGAACCTTTCCGAGCATGACGGGCTGCTCCTCGATGTCCGCAACGTCGGCGACGCCGACCTCACCATCGAATGCCGCGTCGAAAACGCCGACGCCGATCCTCCGCTGCACTGCAACAAAGGCCTGGTGACGCTGGCCCCGGGCGCGCGCGGCACGTTGGAAGTGTGGTTCAAGCGGTCGGCCTTCAGTTTGGCGTCGCTGCCCATGTTCGGGATGCGCGCGTTCCCGCCGCCGGACCCGGGCGAGAACACGATTGACCCGTCCGCGATTGCGCGGGTGGCCATTCTTGTACTGAAACCGAAAGGCAAATTCAGTTTTGAGATTGGCGACGTGCGGCTGAGCGAGTTGAGGGCCAGCGCCACGCGACCGAACGAGGAATTGCGCTCGCTGTTTCCGTTCATTGACACGTTTGGCCAATACATCCACGCGGATTGGCCGAACAAGATCCACTCGACCGGGGAGTTGACCTCGAAACGCTTTGCCGAGACGACCGAACTGGAATCCAGGCGGGGCACGAGGTCGTGGGACAAATACGGCGGCTGGAAACGCGGGCCGCTGCTCCTGGGAACGGGGTTCTTTCGCACCGCCAAGTATGATGGGAAATGGTGGCTGGTCGATCCGGACGGACGATTGTTCTTCTCGAACGGGATCGACTGCATCTGGCCTGGCGAATCGACGCCCGTCGACGGGCGCGCGGCGTGGTTCCAGGATTTTCCGGGCAGCCAGGAGGATTTCCGACAATTCCTGTCGCCGGGAAGCCAGCCGCAATGGGGCCATTACCTCGACGCAACGCCGTCCGCGTTCGATTTCGCGGGAGTCAACCTGAAACGCAAATACGGCGCGAACTGGCGGAACAGTTTCAACGACACCACGCAACAGCGGCTGCGGAGTTGGGGCCTCAACACCATCGGCAACTGGTCCGACCCGAAGTTGTGCGCACAGGATCGGACGCCTTACGTGGCGGCGGTGCATTTTGCCAGCAAACCGCTCGAAGGAACGAAGGGTTACTGGGGACGATTTCGCGATGTGTTCGACCCGAATTTCGGCAGGCAACTGCGCGCCAGCATGGCTGACCAGGCCGCTGCGAGCGCCGACGATCCGTGGTGCATTGGTTATTTTATCGACAACGAACTGATCTGGGGGACGGACATCTCGCTGGCGCTGGCGACGCTGGATTCGCCCGCGTATCAGGCGGCCAAACAGGTTTTCGTGTCCGATCTGATGGCGAAATATCGGTTGATCGACAAACTGAATGCGGCGTGGGGCATGCAGTACAAGTCGTGGAGCGACATCATCGAAAGCCGCGACATGCCCGACAAGACGCGCGCGCATGATGATCTGGTGGCGTTTTATCGGCACACGGTGCACGAGTACTTCAAGCTGTGCCGGCAAGCGGTGCGCGAGACGGCCCCGAACCATCTTTACCTCGGCTGCCGGTTTGCGGGTGTGAACCCCGAGGTCGTCGAAATCGCCGCGCACTACTGCGATGTGCTCAGCTACAACATCTATCGGCGTTCGGTGGCTGATTTCCGTTTACCCGCCGGTGTCGACACACCCGTGATCATCGGCGAATTTCACTTTGGAGCGACCGACCGCGGGCAATTTAGCCCAGGACTGGTGAGGGTTAAGGATCAAGCGGAGCGCGCCGCCGCCTACGCGGGTTTCGTGAGTGACGCGCTCCGCCATCCCAACATCGTCGGCTGCCACTGGTTCTCGTACCGCGACGAGCCGACCACGGGGCGGGCGCTCGATGGTGAGAATTACCAGAACGGCTTTGTGGATGTGGCCGACACGCCCTACACCGAAACTGTCAACGCCGCTCGCGACATCGGCTATAAGATGTACGACATCCGCGCCGGCGCCGAGCTGCCGCCGCGCGCCGCCACCCAGCTTACCGCCAAACGTTGACGCGCGCGCGTCCACCCGCCAGCGAACCCATGGGGTCCCAAGGCGGCAAGACGATGGGCGGCAACTCGAGTGCCTTTTGCAGGAGCTTGGGCAGAGCGCTCTTGCGGGTGGCGATCTCGAACATATATTCGTCAAACCACGAATCGTTCATCACGAAGAACCCTTTGCGGCCGCATTTTTCCTCGCCCCAACTGTTCTCGACACGCCAGCGACGCGGGCGGCGATTGACCACGTCCACGCCCGTGAACAACATGGCGTGAGTCATGGCGGTCTGGTGATAGACGAGGCGGTTGGCCTTGTCCAAGCGGAAGGCCGTATCGTACATCGCCTCGTAATCGAACAGATTCTTGTCCCACAACCCCAGGTCGCGGCGCATCATTTTGCCGACATCGCAGCCCATCCAGACCGGCTCGCCCCTGACGATGCTGCGCATGGTGAGTTCCTTCATCAGGCCGATGTCGACATTGAGATAGAGTACGATGCCGCCCCCAACGACATTACCGAGATGCTCGACGGTGAAGGTGCGGTTGAATGGGCTGGTCGGTCGCGGGTCGTGAACCAGGCAGACGTATTCGTCGATGGGGAGCGTGAGATATTGCCTCGCGAACCGTTGCGGCGTCATTTCTCCCGCGCGATGGAATTTCCTGTTCTTATCGTTCCATTGCCAGGGGAACCTCGTGGGCGGAGTACCGAGGTGGATGCAGAGGATGCGGTGGACGACGGTGAGGATCTCCCGTTTGGCCGCCCGGGTTTGTTCCAGCGAAGCCCCGCGGGCACGAAGTTCGCGCAGCGATTTGGCTCCTTCGCGCAGCTTGTGCACGAGGAGGCTGTTCATCCGCCAGGTGCTGGACGAGCTTTCGGTTTCGGGCATCAGGGCCTTCGGCACGAGCCCGTGTTTGCGGACGATGTTGACGAACATGTTCCACTGTCCGCCATCGTTGAGCGGCTCCGAGAGCAGGAAGGCCACGACGCGGTCGTCCACGGGCCGGGCGGCGGTCTCGATGATGTTCTCGAGGAAATAATTCGCGCGCTCGATCTTGTCCCAAAACAGCGTGTAATTCTGGCTGAACTCGAACTCCTTGAGCTTCATTTTCTTCATCGCGCCGACGCGCAGCAGGTTCAGTCCCGCGAACATCCAGCAGCGGCCCGATTGTTTTTGATGGGTCACCGCCCAGTCATCGAGCCAATGCGAGAAGGTGAAATCGGTGTTCGTGACGACGTCGCGGTTCAAAGCCACGTCGTCCACGGGCGTCTGCGTCACCGCATTCATCGCCAGTTTGTACGCCGGATTGGCCTGAAACGCGTGACGCAGATCGATCAGCAATTGCGGCGTCAACCGCCCGTCAGCCGAGGTGTCCCCGGCGCGGGGTGAACGGGCCGGCATTTTGTGGCCGCCGCCGTTGGACGAGCTTCGATTGCGCTTGGGGATCTTTGCCACAATTAACCTCCTGTTGCTCCGTTCGAACCGAGATTTGTCATCTGACTTTGGTTCCTGCGACCGATCACCGACCATTCAGTCGGAGGAGTCCTCATCGTATCACTTTTGACAATGCCGACAAGCCGGTTCTGAGCGTTGAGGTGCGGGCGTTGCTCGGCATCAAAGCGATGCGGGACAAGGGTCTCGGCGTTCGCTCACCGCAGGAATACCATGCAGAGCTTCTGTGACACACCGATGGTTGTCTCCCGAACGGCTTCGGCGGCTCATAGAGCCGCCGCTACAACACACTCCTACGCGCCTTCTTCGCTTTCGGGAGCCAGTTCCGCCTTCGGGCCAATGCGCAACGTCGCTTTCAAACCGCCGCCGTCCTCGACGATGAGGTGCTCTGTTTGAACTTCGCCTTCGAGCAGACCGCCCGGTTTCACAATAATGACGCCGGTGGCTTCGAGCCGGGCGCTAAGCGTGCCAAGGACCTCGACGTTGCGGTACTTCGCTTCCTGCTTGAACTTGAAATCCGCCCCCGGCGCGATGCGAAGATCGGGACCCGACACGGCTTTTTCCGAAAAGATCGCGCCCGCGCCAAGCTCGAGTGTCCGCAGCGCGCGCGCCCGTCCGCCTTCAATAATTCCTTCGAGGATGACGTCGGCGCCGATGAGATCGCCGTTTTTCAGGACGCCGGTCGGGGTGAGCCGGATCGTTCCCGCGGTCTTGATTGTATCGACCCACTCCGTATCGATGATGTGATCGCTGAGGTCGAGCAACGCGCGGCACTTGGGACAATGCGTGGTGGTCGCGCGTCCATGCACCTGAAACTTGTACCCGCATTCGTAGCAGTCGATCTGGTGTTTGACGGGAACCGTGGTGCGCGCCACCCGCGCGCCCGGCTTCTGGGGGTCGTGCGCCGCTTCGTCGGACGCGCCATGGCTGTCCGGGGCGGGCGGTTGCGTGGCGGGCGCCGGCTTGGTGCGCGCGACGGCGCGAATGGTCGCGTAGCTATCGAGTGTGTTGACCTTGCGGTTCTTGGTCACCGCTCGCTCCCGTTCTGGTGCGCGCCGCGAACGGCACGGCGCGCGTTAGCGCCGCGCAAACGATCGGACCGTCGCGGCTTCCGCGCGTTCGTCCTCGGTTGCCTCAGCCGCCTCGGTCACGACCGGCGCCACGTCGCTGATCGGCGAACCCGAAGGGTTGACCTCGGAACGGCCGACGAACATCACGCCGTCCTCGACGCTCAGGCGCTTCGCGCGGATGTCGCCCGTCACGCGCGCCGTCGATTTCATCTCGATGCGGTCTTTGGCGGTGATGTTGCCGTGGACCGCGCCTTCGATGCATGCGGAGCTGACCACAATGTTGCCCTTGATCTGCGCGGACTTGCCGATGACGGCGTCGCCGGCGCAATGTAACTCGCCCTCCAGCTTCCCGTCGATGCGGAGGGAGCCGGAACCTTTGATGGTGCCGGTGATTTCGACTTCGCTGGAAATGACTGACTGCGGAGTTGCGTCGTTGTCCATAAGATTATCCTCCAAGTTTCCTCCATTGGGCGGGACGCCATGCCCACCGCCCAAACTCGCGGGAATCAGAGTCGCAAAAACCGCCAGCGGTGACAAGGCGAAATACCGCGCGGCACGAAAAAGATGCGAGGGGCCGCGATGGCGACGGTCAACGGCCTTTTAGCAATTGCTGAAACGCGGGGGACAGGCGCAACTCGGAGAAATCGGGCTCGGCCTTCGCGAGCGCCTTCAATTTCGGATCAAGATGCAGGGCGTTTCGGAGCATTTCGATCGCTTCCTGCGGGCGTTGCTGCTTGGCGCGGTAGCAGGCCATGTTGTAATGCGCCAGGGCGTCCTTGGGATTGGCGTCGAAAGCCCGTTGCAGCGTGTCCACGGCCGCGTCGAGCGATTGCGTGCGTCGGCGAATGTAGGCCAGGTTGATCCAAATGCCGGCATCCCGTGGATTCAGCTCGGCGAGCTTGGCGACAACCGGTTCGGCTTCGCTCAATCGGTTGGCCTGCCAGAGCGCGGCGGATTTGAGCGCGATCGCCTGGGAAAGGTTTGGAGACAGCGCCAACGCCAAGTCGGCCTCCTGGACGGCATCGTCATACATCCTCAGGTCCAGGTAGCCGGACGCGTACTCGACGTGTTTCTGAACTTCGGGCTTCATGGCTCGAACTCTCGATTCACTATGGCATCGTTATAAAAATATAGCAAGCGCCCCGGCATTTTGTCATGGTAGCGATATGTTCTACAAGGCGTTGATGCGTCCTTGGCTCTTTCAGACCGACCCCGAAGCGGCCCACGAGCGCGCGTTGACTCTGGCCGCGTCGCTCGGACGCTGCCGTATTACGCGGGACGCGGTCGAGACGGCGTTCGCATTCGAGGACCGACGGTTGCGCCAGACCGTGTTCGGAATCGAGTTTCCCAATCCCGTTGGATTGGCGGCGGGTTACGACAAGAACGCAATTGGATTGGAATTGTGGCCGGCGCTCGGGTTCGGTTTTGCGGAGATCGGCAGCGTGACCTTGTGCTCGCAACCGGGGACCAAGCCGCCGCGGATCTTCCGGCAGGTCGGTCAGCGCTCGCTCATCAATTGCATGGGCTTCCATAACGACGGCGCTGAGGCGATTGCGGCTCGTATCCCGCCGCAACCGCACCTCATTCCGGTCGGCGTCAATGTTGGCAAGAACAATGACGTGGATCTGGCGCATGCCGGAGAGAATTACGCGGCCACCATCGACAAATTCCGCGACCGTGCGGATTTCTTCGTCATCAACGTCAGTTCGCCCAGCACGCCCGGGTTGCGGAAACTTCAGGACAAAGAGATGTTGGATGAGTTGTTGGGCCGGGTTGCCGGTCTGCGGACCACCGCGCCGGTCCTTTTGAAAATCGCTCCGGATTTGACGTTCGACCAAATCGATGATGCGGTCGGCCTGGTCGAGCGACATAAGCTTGCCGGAGTTGTCGCCACGAACACGACGCTCGATCATTCGACACCGACTTGGGGCGGTTTGAGCGGCGCGCCGTTGCGGGCGCGGGCGACCGAGTGCGTGCGTCACATCCGACGGCAAACCAGGGGACGTTTGCCCATCGTCGGCGTGGGCGGCATTTTCACCGCCGAAGATGCGTACGAAAAAATCCGCGCGGGCGCGTGCCTCGTCGAAGTGTGGACAGGCATGATCTATGAAGGGCCGTTCATTGTACATAACATCAATCATGGACTCCTGCGATTGCTTGCGCGCGACGGATTTGGCAGCATGGCCGACGCGGTAGGAACAGAATGAACGAGACGCCCAAACTTTGGCCGCAGGCATGGTCGCTGATCCGGGGACAGCAACGCCCCGCGCTGGCCGGCCTGGCGCTGACCGTTCTCAGCATCGCGGCGAGCCTGTTGCAGCCGTGGCCGTTGAAAATTATCGTGGATAGCGTCCTCGGCGCCGTGCCGATGCCGGCGTGGCTTGGCTCGTTCGCCGACGACAAGGCGGCGGCCTTGTTGGTCGTTTGCCTCGCGCTCTTGGTAATTCACGTGGTCCGCGGTGGCCTGAGCGCATGGGGCACGACGTATCTCGTGCGGGCGGGCCTGCGCATGACGCAGGAATTGCGTTATCGCGTGTATGAGCATTTGCAGAAATTGAGTCTCGTGTTTCACGACAGCCGCGCGGTGGGCGATTCGATCTACCGGGTGACGTGGGATACCTACTCGATTCAAACAATCTTCAACGGCGGCTTCATGCCGCTCGTGTCTTCGGCGGCGACGCTGCTGGGGATGGTCATCATCATGCTGCGCTTCGACGTCGTGCTGACACTGCTCGCGCTGGCGGTCGCGCCCGCGCTGGCATTGACCATCAAGCACTACAACCGGCTGATCGCAGATGTCTCGATGCAGTACCACACGCACGAGAGCAAGGTCAGCGCGATGATTCAGGAATCGCTCTCGTCGATCCGCACCATCCAGGCATTCGCGCGCGAAGAAGACGAAGTTCGCCGCTTCGGGGAAGGCGCGGCGCAAAGCGTGGACGCGAACGTCCACATGACGAAAGTGCAGGTGGTGTCCTCGTTTGTCGTCGGTCTGATTACGGCCGTCGGCACCGTGGCGATGATCTGGATCGGCGGCCGGCGCGTGCTGGAAGGCCGGCTCAGCATCGGCGAGCTGCTCGTGTTCATCACCTACGTCGGCATGCTGTACGGCCCGATGAGCACCATCAGCGGAATCGCCACCGCGATCCAGGGAGCGCTGACCCCGTTCCGCCGGGTCATCGAGATTCTCGAAACGAACCCGACGATCCACGATGCGCCCAACGCCCGCGCCCTGGAACGATCCACCGGCGTCGTGCGATTCGAGAACGTCTGGTTCGGCTATGACCCGAACCGGCCCGTCCTCAAGGGCATCGACTTCGAGGGGCAACCGGGCCAGATGGTGGCGCTGGTCGGGCCCAGCGGCGTCGGGAAATCCACGCTCCTGAGCTTGTTGCTCCGGTTCTACGATCCCCAGAAGGGACGCGTGCTCCTCGACGGCCATGACGTCCGCGAATTTCAATATCGCTCGGTCCGCCGCCAGATCGCCGTCGTCCCGCAGGAGCCCGTGCTGTTCTCGACCACCGTCCGCGACAACATCGCCTATGGCCGGCCCGACGCCTCGCTGAATGAGATCGTCGAAGCGGCCCGCGAGGCCGAGGCCGACGATTTCATCCGCGCGATGCCACAAGGCTACGACTCGCCCATCGGCGAACGCGGCGTGACGCTCTCGGGCGGTCAACGGCAACGTCTCGCGCTCGCGCGCGCCTTCCTGAAAAACTCGCCGATCCTCATCCTCGACGAACCGACCACCGCGCTCGACGCCGAAACGGAAGCCGCGGTGCTGCGCTCCCTCGACCGCTTGCGCAAAGGACGCACTGTGTTTGTTGTGGCTCATCGGATGTCGACCGTCCGTCAGGCGGACCTGCTGCTCGTCATGCACGACGGCCAAATCGTCGAGCGCGGACGCCACGACGAGCTGGTCGCGCGCGGCGGGCATTACGCCCGCGTGTGCGAACTCCAATTCACGGGCCCGGCGTGATGGCGACCCATGGATAAGATCATCGTCACCAGCGCGTAGGGCGCGGGCTATCCCGAGGGCGGCGGCGTGCAATGGCTCAATCTCCATTACCTCGCCGGCCTCCGCGCGCTCGGCTTCGAAGTCTTCTGGCTCGATGTCCTCCCCTCCCGGGAAACACGCGCCTCCGTGCTCTAAGTGGAGGGCCACGCGGAGCTTGCACTGAGCAATGTCGAAGTGTCGTGGCCGCTTCCGCGTCGTTTTAGGTCGTTTCCCCTCTCCCGGCATGCCTCACACCCCCCAAACGAAGCCATTTTTAGCAAAACGAAGCCAAGTGACAAAATGGCACAGTTGGCCTCCCAACCATCTATCAGCCAATGAGATATAAAACAACAAGCACCTCAAAAAATTGGCTTCGTTTGGCAGAATTACATATATGGCGGGGTCTCCCCCTTTCGCCATCGGCGCTTGCCAGCCTCAGGCGTGACTCCACGCTTCACACTGAACGCTCCACGCCTGCCGTCTCGCGCTGGCTCTCCACCGAGGCACTTGGGTACTCATGCACTTTGGCACCAATCTCCCCCATGCCCCCCTTCTCCCCTATATCAAAGAGCCATACAACCACCCCGACCATACACAATCGCATGTCGTTTGTCTAGACATTTTTCAATGGCGGATTGCCCATTGCGTCGGACGGCTCTGGCGGCGCCCACGACGGCGACACAATCGCTGTGCCGCCCGGGGGCAACCACGGAACCGTCACGAGTCAAGACGGACTCAGGAAGGCCAATAGCGCACCGACAAGACAGGTACTTCACTTCTGACGTACGTTCCTGTTGACATACGTCAAATTGTGCGTATTATTCCCCGCATGAAGGCAAATCCTGGTGGGCAACTGGCCCCGGACGAAGTTTTTGGGCGCGATGAACTGATTGATCGGTTGTGGCGTATCCTCGACCGTCAAAGCATCGTTCTTGGCGCTGAGCGACGAATGGGGAAAACGCAGGTCATCAAGAAAATGGAGGCGGAGGCTCCAGCGAGCAAACTCCCAATCTACCACGACTTGGAGGGGGTGCGATCGCCAGTCGAATTTGTTGAGCTGATTTTCCACGACGTCGAAAAATACCTCAGCCGTTGGAATCGCACCGCCGAACGCGCCCGATTGCTGCTCACGCACCTCGCGGGAGGAGAAGTGGCTGGCGTGAAGTTCCCAGACACAGTGGCGCCACACTGGAAAACCCTCCTCTCACAGACGATCGAGGATCTCGTTTCACAACAGAGTGAACTGCAAGTCGTGTTCTTGTGGGACGAATTACCACTGATGTTACACAACATTCGCGTCGCGCACGGGGAAGGCGTCGCCATGGAATTGCTCGACACGTTGCGAGCGCTTCGCCAGTCACACCCCAGCCTCCGAATGGTCTTCACCGGTTCCATCGGTCTGCATCACGTGCTGACGGCGCTGCGCAAGGCCGGGTACATCAATCCCTCGACCAACGACATGTTTGCGGTTGAAGTGCTCCCGTTAGAGCACTCCGACGCCGAAGATCTGGCGAAGAACTTGTTGAACGGTGAAGGAATTCAGTGCAACGAAATCGCCGCTGTGGCAAAAGCCATCTCAACCGAGTCGAATTGCGTCCCCTTTTTCATTCACCACCTTGTAGAGGAACTTGCCGCCGGTCACCTCCGGGGCACGCCCGAGCTTATTATCAAGATCACAGATGAGCGGTTGCGTGACCCACAGGACGTGTGGCATCTGCGCTACTTTGTGGATCGGGTTGAACGGTATTACCCCGCTGGCGACGCGAAATTAGCACGCGCAATTCTTGACGTGCTAGCCGGGGAACCCGCGGGGCTCCCGTTCGACAATCTATTCAGTCGGGTCAAAACCCATGTCACGACGGAAGACGCCGACGCCGTTCGTGACATGCTCACGCTTCTCCAGAGGGATCATTATCTTGTTCAAAAGGCAAACGGCCGGTTCGTGTTCCGGCTCCCCTTGGTGCGGAAGGCATGGAGAATCCACCGAGCCCTCATATGAAATCGCCATTGATCGCGCGCTTTACGCCGAGCCTTATGGCTCCGGCTGACCTCGAGGCAATCTTTGTCCAGCGGGAGAATCTCGCGCAGCGTCTCGTCGAACAAATCCGCGAGAGCGTGCTGACGCCGGCGAAACACCATAATCTCCTTATCGGGCCTCGCGGCATTGGCAAGTCACATTTGACCACCTTGGTGGTGAATCGCGTTGTTGCACAAGCGGACATTCGCGAACGCATGATCGTCGCCTGGCTGCGCGAGGAGGAGTGGGGTGTGATGTCCTTCCTTGATTTGCTGCTGCGCATCTTGCGCGCTGTCAGCGAAGAGTCTGGTGTGTCCATTCCGCAGGAGCGTCTTGACGCCATTCATGATGCTCCCCCCTCGCAGGCTGAGAAACTCGCCGTGCGATTGGCGCGGGACGTGATCGCCGACAAGACCTTGTTCATCATTATTGAAAATCTTGACGAGATCTTTAACGGCCTCGCGCTCCGTGAGCAACGGGCTTTTCGCGCCTTCTTACAGGAGAAAGCCAGTGTCACCACACTCGCCACGTCACCGGGCCTCTTCGTCGGCGCATCGGTTCAAACCTCGCCGTTTTACGGCTTTTTCAACGTGCATCACCTGTCGGAACTCAGCTTCGAGGACGCGGTTCTGCTGCTGGAAAAAATTGCCACCAGTCGGGGTCAGCTCGACCTTGCACAATTTCTCCGCACGCCCGCGGGCCGCGCCCGCGTACGCGCCATCGACCACCTTGCCCACGGCAACCCACGGGTGTATATCATTCTGTCAGAGTTTCTCACCGTGCAGTCGCTCGACGACCTTGTCGACCCCGTGTTGCGGATGCTCGACGACCTGACCCCGTACTACCAATCGCGCATTTTGTCGCTCTCGATGCAACAGCGCAAAATCATCGAATTCCTCGCCGACCATCGCAGCCCGGCTGTGGTAAAGGAAATTGCGCGACGCTGTTTCATGACGCAGCAAACCGCTTCTGGCCAACTCAAGAAGCTATCCGAATGGGGTTACGTCGTTTCAGAGAAGCTCGGACGCGAAAGCTACTATGAACTCCGTGAACCGCTGATGCGGTTCTGCATGGACTTGAAAAAGCAGCGAAAGGAGCCCTTGCGTCCACTGGTGGAAATCCTGCGCATCTGGTGGACCCCGGACCAGCTTGAAGAGCAGTTGACGAAGTTGCCGATCGACACCTCGATCACTAGGAAACATCTTGCGGAAGCACTGGCGCGATGTCGAAAGGAAACTACTGATCCGCGAATCGAGGCCTGCCAGAAGGCATTTAACCTGCACCTTGATCAAGGGGAGTGGGATGCGGCACTTAAGGCAGCCGAGGACATGGTGGCCATTACCGGAGATGAGGCAAATCTTACGGGTGTCGGCATCTGTCTGTTCTACCTCGACCGATACCAAGAGGCTGCGGTTGCGTTGGACCGCGCATTGCCAAAGACACCGGACATTCAGCGAATCAGGATTCTGCGGGCGGCCTGCGCATCGGAGCTAAAGGACTACGGACAGGTGGTGCAGCTAACTGAGGATTTTGCGAACGCAAGAGAGATGAAGTCGGCGGCATTGATACTGCGCGGCAAGGCGTTGCTAGAGCTTGGGCGCCCCGTCCAAGCCTTGGGCGCCCTCTCCAGATTTTTGAAGCTAAAGCCGGAGCATACGGCGGGTTGGCGACTAGTAACAAGAGCATTAATGGAGTTGGACAAGCTACCAGAAATGGAGGGAGCGGCACGGAAGCTCGTAGAGCTGAGACCAGACGATGCGGCAGCACTATTGTATTTGGGCGTTTCTCTATTTCGACAATCTAAGGACGAGGAAGCACTTCCGATCTTGCTCCGTGCACACGAGTTGGAAGATCCCACGGGTATATCGCTATCTCTTCGATCAGTCATTTTCGCAAGGCTTGGACGGTGGTCAGATGCTCTGGCTGAACTCGGGCGTGCACTGGAAGCTAAATCTTCCGTACATCTAGATCGCTTATGGACTCTTACTCAGATTCTCACGCCGGTACTCGTGGGACTAGATCATGCCGGTTTTCAGAGCTTCCTTGCAGATGTAAATCAGTTGCTTCAGAAGCATGGGGCTCCCCAGTTTACAATGGGGCAATTTCTCCTGCAGACCATCGCGTCCGCTAGCCAGGGTAAGACAGAGATTCCGGCCTCTAAAACCGATGCGTTCGACGCCGCTCTTAACAATCTTGCGAAAGAGAAAGGCGACGATGTGGTCATCCACTTGCTGTACGCCATACGGGAATTCACTTCGACTGGAGATAGGGCAGCCCTCTTGCAGTTGCCCTTGGAGGAGCGGCAACTCGTGGAACCTTGGCTGCGGTCAAGCGAGCAAAAGGACCGATCCGCAAAGAAGTGATCAGCTCGAATTGTCGTTAGCATTGTCGCATTGAACCGGGGCTTCCATCGTTGCGCCCAACTAGAGCTGAAGCAACCGCACCATCCGCCTGACTTCCCGCATCATGCCCGCCACGTGCCAGCCCAAATGCCGATCCCGCCGTAGGGTCATCTGCCCGCATCCCCCTCCGGCTTGCTCCCGAACTGGAACAAACTGTTATCAAACGTGAATTGGTAGGCAACGTAGCATTGGAAGATCGTCGGACCGTCAATCGACCGGCCGGCGGACACCAGCAAATGATGCTGGTCGCTGAAATCGATGACCGTGCCGATATTGAACGCGGTGCCGACGTTGGGAAAGTCCACTTGCAACTGCGTTTGGTGATACACCTCCGCGCCGATGAGTACATTGGTCAACACCTGTTTTTGCAGCACGCCGCCCACAAATTCCCAGTTCCTGTGGCCCGCAAAGGAATTGATGCCGTAGCCGCCGCCGCCATACGCCGTCCAGTCACCCCAACTCTTTTGCAGCCACACCGGCAGGAACCCCTGTAGATGCCCCGTGCCGAGATTCTCCCGGCTGCTGCCCGAGGGAACTTCCAGCAGCGGGAACACACCCACTTGCGGCACCCAATTCGTTTCCTCGATGAAGCGGAATTTCACGCCCAGTTCCGTGTCGCCATAACCGTAATGGGCGCTGCCGACGGACGGCGCGTCGTACGCCAGTGGCGCAATCAGATGAAGCTGCATGTTGGAAATGACGCCGTAATTCAGTTCGAAATGTGGCCCGGTGCCGGACCAGTCGCCCGGCACCTTGGCGTCCTGGGAGGCAACATAAAATTCCCAATGTTGATAATCCACCGGTTCGGGGTCGTCGGTGAAGAATGGCGGCCCGCCATAAGCGCTTCCGGCGAGGGTCATGCCGAGCGCTGTCAATTCAATAGCAGATGCTAGGCGTCGTATCGTTCCCATGATGAGTGTGTTCTGAATTCCGTGTAGGACGAAATCTCGTCAATCGTCGATCAAATAGAACCCAACAATGATGACGCCACCCGTCACCAGTCACGCCGTCGGCGTCGAGGCCGGACCGGTATGGCCGCGTTTCCATTTCCGCGCCACCGACCGCACGACGATGTAGCTGACCACGGCGACTGGCAGACCAATGAGCGCTCCCCCGATGAACGTGGCGGCAAACACGTCCCAGCCCATGTGAAATACCTCTCCGAGATGCGCACGATCGAATGCCGCCGCTTTCTCGACTGCATGAATGTGTCTGCCAAGACGGTACTCGGCGACCCACAGAAACGGCACCAAGGGGAAATAGAGGAAGCTAATGCTCTTACCGACGAACGCAGCCACGACGTTTTGGCGGAACAACCAGGCCGCCGCCATCGCCACCACTGTCCGCAGTGGAATGATCGGCAGAAAACTCACGAAGACGCCCAGCGCGAACCCCGCCGCGATTTCGTGGGGGCTGGCATGAATGCGCGCAAGCTTGTTCCAAACCTCACGGATTCGTCGTTTCAAGGCCGCAAGCACCGCGCTCAGCCTACCACAGTCGGTGCCGCAGTAAAGCCTCCGTGCTTCTCAACCAGACGGTCCGCATCGGCCATCTGGCGCTTTTCATTGCCAGCGGCTTCGCGCAACCGCTAACATGCGCCGTGCACGCGCTCACGAATGCCGCGCCCCAAGTCGTCTTCGAAGACGAGGACGTGCTCGTGGTGGACAAACCGGGCGGGATGGTCTGCCATTCGGCGCAACGACCCGAGTACGGCTCGCTCGCGGACTGGTTGCGCGAGCATGGTGTGCCCACGCCGCGCATGATCAACCGCCTCGACCGCGAAACCAGCGGCCTGATCGTCGTCGCGAAAAACGAGCCCGCCGCGAAGACGCTCGGGAAAGCCGTCTTGCGCCGCGAGATCGAAAAGGAGTATCGGGCGGTCTGCTGGGGCGAATTCGAGCAGGATCAGGGCGTGATCGACCAACCGATTGCGGTCAGCCAGACTTCGGTCGTGTACACCAAGCGCGTGGTGGATAGCGCCGCTGGCAAACCGAGCCGGACGGAATTCGCTGTCGAAAAGCGGTTGCGCGGGTTTACCGTCGTCCGGCTGACACCACGCACGGGCCGCGCCCATCAATTGCGCGTGCATCTGGCGTGGCTCGGTAATCCGATTGTCGGCGACAAGGTGTACGGTCCCGACGAAACGTTGTATTTGCAGTTCATCAAGGACGGAGTGACGAACGAGATGCTGGACAAACTATTGTTGCCGCGCCACGCCCTCCACGCCGAGCGGGTGTCGTTTCTTCACCCGCGCACGCGGGAGCGCGCCGCCTTCGTCGCGCCGTTGCCCGAAGACATGCGAACCTTCATCGAGGAGCGCGCGTAGGTGGCCTCCCTGCTCGACAACAAGGGATTCCGTCGACTGTGGATCTCGCAGATCGCGCTGGCGCTGGGCGACGCCGTGATGCAGATGGGATTGCTCGAGTACTTCCGCGCGCACGGATATAGCGAACGCACCGAGACGGCAAAAATGTTCTTCGCGGTCGCGCTGCCGGGCCTGCTGCTCGGGCCGCTGGCCATCGCTTATGTGGACCGCTGGCAACGGCGACACGTGCTGATTGTCAGTGACGCGTCGCGGGCGGTGATTGTCGGCGTGATCGCTGCGTGGCTCTTGCCGGTGCTGTTGGGACAGGTCGCGTTCCGCAACCTGTTTGCCGTGTATCTATTGATCCTCGTGATCGGGTCGATCACGACGTTTTACTATCCGGCCCGCTACGCGCTAATCCCCAACCTCGTCGGCAACGAACGGTTGATTCAGGCCAATACATTGTTCACCACCAGCCTCGCCATCGCCGGGGTCGGCGGCCGGGCCATCGGTGGGTTCGTGGCGGAACGAATCGGCGTGGAATGGGCCATCCTCTCCAACGCGGTCGCGTACGTCGTCGCCACCGCCCTGGTCTGGCGCATTCAGATGGAACCGCATGCCACGACCGGCGGCGCCGATGCAAAAGAATCCGGTGGTTGGGCCGACCTGAAAACCGGGCTGGTCTATATCTGGCAACACCCAAGCGCCCTGTCTCTGGCCCTGTTGTCGGCCGTGTTCGCCTTCCTGGCGGGCGTGTTCGCCGTGGAAATCGTTGGCTACACATTGGAGACGCTGGGCCTGCGGACCGGCGGGTTTGGCTATCTGTTGGTCGCCGCCGGCGCGGGCGCGGCTCTCGGCGTCGGCATGGTCGGGCGGGGCAAACCGTGGACGAAAGCGACCTGGTTGCCATTCGTCCAATTGTTGCTCGTCGGCGCGGTGCTCATCCTGATGGGCCTGACGGCGCGCGTCTGGATCACGGTCCTGCTCCTGTTCGCGCTCGGCGCCATTGCCGCCACCATCCTGATCCCGATCGACGCCAAGCTGCAGAAAGAGGTCGATGACAAGCGGCGCGGCGCGGTGTTTGCCGCCCGCGGGATGCTCACCTCGGCAACCATGATCGTGGCCTTTTGGCTGCAATTCGGGACCAAATTGTTCCAGCGCACGCCCGCGCCCCAGATCATGTTGTGGCTCGGGTTTGGCTCGATTGCTGCAGCGGTTCTGACCGTCGCGATGCTGCAACTGGGGCGCCGCAACCCGGGGTCGGGCAGTGTAGCTTGACCGGCTTCCCGCGCGTCGGTAGAGTTTCGCCGCGGACAACCGCGGAACACGGTATCTGAGGAACGAATGCTGCAATACGTACTCCGTTTCGTCGCCGGCAAGGATCAGGGAAGGGAGTTTCCCTTGCCGCAGGACCTCTACATCGTGATCGGTCGCGTCAGCGATGTCGATGTGCTGTTGCTCGACGAAAAGGTGTCCCGCAAGCACGCGAAGATCTCGACCCACGGCGGAAAGGTCATGATCGAGGATCTCGCGTCGCGCAACGGCACGTTTGTCAACGGCGCCCGCATTCGCAGCACCGAACTGAAAGAGGGCGACCAGATCATCATCGGTTCGTCGACCATCAAGCTGCTGTCCGTTAGTGAACTGAAACCGCGGGCCACTCCATCCGCCGCGCCCGCCGGGGCGCCGCCCCCGGACGGCCAGTCGACTGCGGGCTCCGCCCTGATCTCGGGTTCCATCCGCGAGATGCCGTTGCCCGATCTGCTCCAACTGTTCACCAACTCGCGTAAGAGCGGTGTCATGACGATCCGCTCCGACCGCGGCGTGGGCAAGGTCTACCTCCGCGAAGGTCACGTCTACCACGCCGAGATCGAGGGGAATGCCATCGTGAAATCGCGCAAGGCGTTCTATCGCATGTTCGCATGGACCGATGGCACGTTCGACCTGCGGCCGGCCGGCGATCATCGCGCGCCGGAGGAAATCACCGAGTCCACCACGTCATTGATCCTCGATGGCGTGCGCCAGTTGGATGAAATTCGCATCTTGGAACCGAAACTGCCGCGACGCGGGGCGCGACTGCATGTGGCGGAACCCCTGCCCGGCAATCTCCGCGACCTGGCAACCGAAGAGATCCAGTTGTTCCAACTCGTGCTCCATCACGACACGATCGAGACCGCCGTCGACAATTTCCCGGGAACGGATTTCGAGGCCTACACCTGCCTCATGGACCTCCTCCGCCGCGGCTTTATCACCTCCGGCTGAGCGGCCGGGATTCCACTCTTCCGAGGTCATTGGGCCGGATCGCCACCGTTTTGGTCACTGTCATCTCTCTTTCCTCGCCGATCCTTCGGCCCACGAAAGGCTTGGTAAAAGGCATACGCTCCGGCCGCGAGCGCTATGCACACCCCTCCATAACCTTGAATCGGATCCATTACGCCTCTCCAATAGTAGATCACTCCGTGTCTTTTTATATCGAGGTGAAAGGAAAAAAGATATAGAAGGCCACCAACTGTGTAAAGTGTGCCGATCAGAATCCATCTCGTACGATGTTTGGCGATTGGCGACATCGGCTTCCTTCTTTCTCCAACCGTTTTTCAAACCGTTAAACCGCCGCGACAACAGCCCTCCGGCTAAAACAACTCGTTTTCCTTCGTGCCGGCTTTCACACCGAGCTTTTTGTACGCCAACTCCGTCGGCACGCGACCTTGCGGGGTGCGTTTGAGGTAGCCTTCCTGGATCAAAAACGGTTCGTAGACTTCTTCGAGCGTGTCGGGTTCCTCGCCGACCGCCACCGCCAGCGAGCTGATGCCGACGGGCTTGCCGCCGAACTTGTGCACCAGCGTTTCGAGGATGCGCTTGTCCATCTCGTCGAGGCCATGTTCGTCGATATCGAGCATCGCGAGCGCCTTGTCGGCGATGTCTTCGGTGATCCGCTTCGACTTGGCCTTCACTTGCGCGTAGTCGCGGACGCGTTTGAGCAAATTGTTGGCGATCCGCGGCGTGCCGCGAGAACGTCCGGCAATCTCGCTCGCGCCGCCCTCGTCGACATCCACGTTCAGAATGCGCGAGGAACGTTGGATGATGGAGGTCAATTCACCGGCGCTGTAATAATCGAGCCGTTCCGTGATCGGAAACCGCGACCGCAACGGCGCCGTGAGCAACCCGCTGCGCGTCGTCGCGCCGATGAGCGTGAAGTGCGGCAGGTTCAAGCGGACGCTGTGCGCGTTCGGCCCCTGGTCGATCACGATATCCAACCGGTAATCCTCCATCGCGGGATACAGGTATTCCTCGACGACTTTCTGCAGGCGATGGATCTCGTCGATGAACAGCACGTCCCCCTTGTCGAGCTTGGTCAGCAACCCGGCGAGGTTTGCCGCCTTCTCCAGTGCGGGACCGCTGGTCACAACGATATTCACTCCCATCGCTTTGGCGAGGATATATGCGAGTGTCGTCTTGCCGAGCCCGGGCGGGCCGCTCAGCAGAATGTGGTCGAGCGCTTCCTTGCGCTGCCGCGCGGCCTCGACGGCCAGTTCGAGGCGTTCTTTCACCTTGCCCTGACCCTGGAAATCGGTGAACAGACCGGGACGCAGCGACACATCCAGTGTCTTGTCGTGAATGGTCTCCGTGACGAACCGCTCGGCCATGCGGGCAAGATGCGAAACGCCACTCCAAGACGCAAGACGAAAAGGCGGGGGCGAGCCGCTCGTTTCATTGTGACGGAGGCGCCAGATGGTGCTACGTTACCGCCGATGTGAGATTCTCGTCCAAAAACCTGGCGGCGTTTTACTATCAGTTGGGCACGCTGGTGCAAGCGGGCGTGCCGATCCGCAGCGCGCTGCAGTCGTCGCGGAAAACCGCGCCGCGCGCGATGCGGACCGCCGTGGGTGTGTTGTCCGATTGCGTCAACGAAGGCGTGCCGGTGCACGAAGCGATGGAACGCTGCGGCCAACGGTTCGCGCCGCTCGACAAACACACCCTCGACATGAGCGGCCGCAGCGGCGCGTTGGACGTCGGGTTGTTGTCGTTGAGCAAGTACTACGAGAGCCGCGCGGCGGCGCGCAACAAACTCATCGCGGGTTCCATCTATCCGGCGTTGCTGTTGATCGTGGCGGTGTTCGGGTCTCATTTCCCGGCGTTCTTTCTCGGCGCTGCCGGCGGGAAACCGTACACCATGGCCAACTATCTGCGGGACACGGTCGGCGTTCTTGGGCTGGTGGTGCTGGCGGGCCTCATCCTCATGTGGCTGCTGCGGTGGTCGCTACGGACGCCCGGGTTGAACGTGACGGTGGACCGCCTGCTGCGGACGGTGCCGGTGCTTGGACGACTGCGATTCGATTACGCGTTGATCCGGTGGGTGTCGTCGATTCGCTTGATGTTGCGCGCTGGGATTGGCGTCGTGCCCGCGCTCGAGTACGCCAGCCGCACGGCGGACAGTCCATTGATCGCGTATGCCTACAAAAAGGCCGCGCCGTTGATCGGCAGCGAACTCCAGGTCAGCCAGGCGCTCGCGCTGACGGACGTGTTTCCCGAGTACCTCATCCAGTTCTGGGCCACGGGCGAACAGAGTGGCCGCATGGACGAGATGCTCGAGCGGTTGGAGGCGTACTACGAGGACCGCTGGCGCCGCAGCCTCGACCAAACCGCCACCTGGCTACCGCGCATCGCCTACCTGTTCGTCGTGCTGTACGTGGCGTACACAATCCTCGGCATGTACAATTCGTACTTCAGCCAGTATGACGAGCTTCTGAAATGACATCCCGCAAGTTATTCCTGGCCGCCGTCCTGATGCTCGGCCTGTCGGCCTGCCGAACCACCACGCCGCCGAACCAACCGCTGGCCGCGCGGCCACCCGTAGCGCGCCAGGTCGCACACGTGACCAAACTCCACGGCGAGCGGTTGGTGGATCATTACTACTGGCTGCGCGAGAAGGACAATCCCGCCGTTCTCGACTACCTGCGCGCCGAAGACGCGTACACGGACTCGTTCATGAAGCCGACGAAATCGTTGCAGGAGAAGATTTATGGGGAAATGCTGGCACGGGTACAGGAGCCGGATGACACGGCGCCGTACCGCGACGGCGATTGGTTGTATTACCGCCGCACCGAGCCGGGGAAACAATATCCCACGTACCTGCGCAAACGCGCGTCCACGAATGCGACGGAGGAAATCGTGCTCGACATGAACGCCATGGCCGTCGGCAAGGAGTTTCTCGACGTCGGCGTGACCGAAGTGAGCGACGATGGCAATTTACTGGCGTTCAGCACGGACGAGACCGGGTTTCGCGAATACACGCTGTATGTGAAGGATCTGCGGACGGGCGCGTTGTTGAGCGAGAAGATTCCGCGGGTCGACAGCGCCGCGTGGGCGGCGGACAACCAGACGTTGTTCTACGTGACGGAAGACGATGCGAAGCGGGCCTGGCGCGTCTGGCGGCACAAACTTGGCGAGAATACGGACACGCTGGTGTACGAGGAGCCGGACGCGTTGTTCACGGTGGAGGTTGACCGTTCGCACAGCAAACGGTTCGTGTACGTCGCCATCGGCAGCAAGACGACGGACGAGGTCCGCTATCTGCGGGCGGATCATCCGGACGAGCCGTTGATGATTCTGACCCCGCGGGAACAGGACCACGAATACAGCGCGGATGACGGCGGCGACCTCTTTTACATTCGCACGAACGACAAGGGGCGGAACTTCCGGCTCGTGACCGCGCCCATCGCCGATCCGCGGCATGAGAATTGGAAAGAGATTGTGCCGGTCCGCGACGACGTGTCGCTCGACGATTTCGGGGTGTTTTCGCATCAGGTCGCACTCATCGAACGGGCGAACGGGTTGCCCCAAATCCGCGTGTACGACATCGGCACGGGCGCGTCGCATTCCATCGAGTGGCCCGAGTCAGCCTACGCGGTGGAGGCGGGTGACAATGCTGTGTTCGACACGAATGTGCTGCGGGTCACCTACGAATCCCTGACAACACCGCATTCCGTTTACGACTACGACATGACCACACACGAGCGGAAGTTGCTGAAGCAGCAGGTCGTGAAAGGCGGATACGATCCCGACCGTTACCAGACCGAGCGGATCTTCGCCACCGCCGCCGACGGAGCCCGGATTCCCATTTCGCTCGTCTATCGGAAGGACCTCAAGCGCGCGACGGGCAATCCGTTGTGGTTGTACGGGTATGGCTCGTACGGGTTGCCCACCGATGTCTGGTTCTCGTCGGGCCGGCTGAGCCTGCTCGATCGGGGCCTGATCGTGGCGATTGCGCACGTGCGTGGCGGCGGCGAATACGGCAAGCGCTGGCACGATCAGGGGCGGATGCTGACAAAGCGCAACACTTTTACTGATTTCATCGCCTGCGCCGAGATGCTCGTGGCGCGCCACTACACCGACCCGCAACACATGGCCATCGAGGGCGGCAGCGCGGGCGGTCTGCTGGTCGGCGCCGTGCTGAATATGAGGCCACATTTGTTCAAGGCGGCGCTGCTCGAAGTGCCGTTCGTCGATGTGATCAACACGATGCTCGACGAATCCCTGCCATTGACGGTCGGGGAATTCGAGGAATGGGGTAACCCGAAGGTCGCGGAGCAGTTCACGTACATGAAAACGTACAGTCCGTACGACAACATCCGGCCGCAAGCGTACCCGGCGATGCTGGTGGAGTCATCGCTCAATGACAGCCAGGTGATGTACTGGGAACCCGCAAAATACGTCGCCAAACTTCGCGCCACCAAGACCGATTCCCATCCGCTTCTGCTCAAGATGAATTTGCAGCCGTCCGGCCACAACGGCAAGAGCGGCCGCTACGACGCCCTGCGCGATACCGCGTTCGAATACGCATTCATCCTGACGCAGTTGGGCATCGAGCAATGACCCTTACGCGGTTCGTAGCGCGGTTCGGACGATTTCTTCGACGGTCGCCTTGGGCCCGGCTGTCCCGGCCGCGATGAGGACCGCCTTGTGGGCGTCGACCTGTTTGTAGCCGAGCGAGACGAGGGCCAGGACGGCATCGGTGAGCTTTTGTTCTTCGGGCGTAGCAGCGCGGCCCTTCGTCTCGAACGCCGCCGCCCCGCCGATCTTGTCCTTCAACTCGACCACCAGGCGCTCGGCGGTCTTCTTGCCAATGCCGCGCAGGGTGGAAAGTGTCTTGGTGTCGCTGCTGGCAATCGCGCCGCGCAGCGCCGAGATCGACGTGCTGCTGAGAATGTTGATGGCGAGTTTCGGGCCGATCCCGCTGATGCTGATCAGCAGCAAAAACATCTCACGCTCGTCGGGCGTAACGAACCCGAATAACTGCTGTGTACCATCCTGGGAAACAACGTGGTGATACGTGAGTAATTTCACTTCCGCGCCCCGGGGCGGCAGCTTGTCGTAGCTCGACAGCGGGATGAACACGAAATAGCCCACGCCGCCGCAGTCCACGACCACATGGGTCGGCGCGGAGTCCGCGAGCTTGCCGTGGAGGTACGCGATCATCGGCGGTCAGTGTAACCGCGAATACACACGAATCAACGCGAATTGAACGTCCTCTAAATCTGTCTCGGCGGTTTGATTTGCACACCGCGGCAATTGTGGGCGTGGCAGATGGCGAGGGCGAGGGCGTCGCCGGCGTCGGCTTGGGGAATCTCCGGGAGCCCGAGCATCGCCTTGACCATGTTGCCGACCTGTGTTTTGCCGGCGCCGCCGAGGCCGGTGACCGCCTGCTTCACTTTGCGCGGGGCGTACTCGTAGATCGGGAGATTGTGCCTTGCGGCCACGGCGATGACGACGCCACGCACCTGGCCGAGCGTGAATGCGATGCGCGTGTTCTGGACGTAGACCAACCCCTCGATCGCCACCGCGTCGGGTTGGTGGTCCTCGACGAGTACCTCGACCGCGTCGCCGATCCGCACCAGGCAACGGGACGGAAGAACGCTCGGCGGGTTCTGGATGCGCCCATGACAAAGCGCGGACATCTGGTTGCCGCGAACTTCGACGACGCCGAAGCCGGTGCTGCGGAGGCTGGCGTCAATGCCGAGAATAATCATCTTACAAACGGCGGTCATAGACCGCCGCTACAGTTATGGGGTGGCGGCGGTCACCCGCTCCATAATGTCGTCGGGGATGTCGTAGTTGGAATAGACGTTCTGGACGTCGTCGTTGTCTTCGAGCGCGTCGATCAGCGACAGCACCACGCGGGCGGTCTTTTCGTCCGTGACGGGCACCGGTGTGAGCGGCAACTGCGCGATCTCGGCCAACTGCGGCTTGATGTTTTTCGCCTCGAGCGCCTTGTGGACGGCCTCGAATTGATGCGGGTCGGTCAGGATTTCATACGTGTCGGGATGCGCGATCATGTCTTCGGCCCCCGCGTCGAGGGCGAGACTCATGAGGTCGTCCTCCGAAATCTGTTCTTTCGGAACCACGATCTGGCCCTTGCGATGAAACAGGTGCTTGACGGCTCCCACACCGGCCATGTTGCCGCCGTGCTTGGTGAAGATCATCCGAATCTCGGAAGCCGTGCGGTTCTTGCTGTCGGTGAGCAACTCCACCAGAAGGGCGACGCCGCCGTGCGCGTAGCCTTCATAGGTGATTTCTTCATACATGACGCCGGGGAGTTCGCCCGTGCCCTTCTTGATGGCGCGGTCGATATTGTCGGCGGGCATGTTGACGGCGCGGGCTTTCATCAGGATGGTCCGCAGCCGGGGATTGAAGCCGGGGTCGCCACCGCCGTGTTTGGCGGCCACGCTCATTTCCTTGCCGAGCTTGGCGAAGACCTTCCCGCGTTTGGAGTCAACCACGCCCTTGGTGTGCTTGATCTTCGACCACTTGGAATGACCTGACATGGTGGAGAAATCTTAGCTTGCTGACGGCCGGTTTTCCATATAATTTATGCTTGTTTTGACGGTCGTGCAGAAGCACGACCCTCCGTGTGCGCGGGTGGTGGAATTGGCAGACACGTACGTTTGAGGGGCGTATGGCGAAAGCCGTGCAGGTTCAAGTCCTGTCCCGCGCACCACTTCAAAAACACTAATAAAATCAGGTGTTTTTCACTACTCACCGCCCAAAAACCCGCCCGCATAAAGGTTTCGCATAAAACGTCCGTCCGCGTCCGCCTGTGTCGAGAAGTCGATTTAAGGTCATGATTCGACTACGGGACAGAAGGCAGAGAAAAAGGGGAAGGCTCGGCTGGTGATCGCGGCCTACGGGGTCAACGTGGCTATCAGGCGGGGCATTGTGGCGGCTCTGGTGTTCTCATGGCAGCGGTCGCGTGAACGTCGCCGATGCGCTGACACTACCGAAAAATGGCATACCACCCATAGAAAATCAACCCGAATACGAAACCAACTGCCGCGGAGCAAACCACAAATTGCCAGGTGAGGCGGAAAACATCGTCCCAAGTCAGTCGTATTGACGTTATGTGAACGTCTTGGGGGACGAGCAGGCTGTAGTTTTTGGGTGTAGGTGCTTTCGTGGCGGGAGTTTCGTGAGAGGGTACAGTGAGAGGCTGCCCGCACTTTGGGCACTCTGCGCGAAGTCCAGCGCACACCGCATCAATCGCGATACTCTGCCCACACTGGTCGCAGTAGAACGTAATGTCCGTGCCCGTCGCCGCTTTGGGCACCGTGGAAGTTCCTCCACAGTTCGGACAATGCATAGTGACCTTGCCCGCCGAGTTTTGGTCAACTCCGAAGCTGTGGCCGCAACTGTTGCAACGGAAGCGGATGTCCATATGGGTCTCCTCTCCTCCGAAGCATCCTACCGCCGAGCGCGGGCCGTTGGCAAGGCTGTCGAATCGGCCACGGTTGCGTTTATACGCCCCGCCGGTGTGCCGATGATTCCCCTGCCGTGCACACTGACACTGCCGAAAATGGCACTCGCAACCCGTATCAGGTGAAAGCAGCTTCGCAGGATTCGATTTGCGCCACGATCTCAGTGCGGCCGTTGGATGTTCAGCTTGTCCATCAGCTCGTACAACGTGGGGCGGGCCAAACCAAGTTCGGTCGCCGCCGCTGCGACTTTCCAAGAGTGTTTCCGCAAGCTAAAAAGAATCATTTCCCGCTCCAAGTTCTCACGAGCTTCCTTCAGTGACACCGGCAGGTCATTGTGGCTACGACCGCAATGCGGGCAAAGTATCGCCTGTGCCTCGGCGGTCGGCAGGTCACGGTGGCAGTGTGGGCATACAACTGCTTGTCGCCTGATGGTTTCCGCGCAAAACGGGCACTGCTTGCTATCGGCAGAGCCTGTCGCGAGCGTTGGCGGACTGGTCGTCTCCACCCGGATAGGTTTGTCGGGTACCAGAAGCGATGTTCCGCACTTCGGGCAGTCAACGAGTTGTCCGGCCCCGGCTTCGTCAATTGTGAGAGATTGGCCGCACTTGTCGCAGTTGAATGTAATGTCCATGCGCTTGCCTGCCCGTCAGACTAGTGCGCCTGTCCGCCACGAGCAAGCGCGGAATCTTGCCGAAGGTTAACAAGTAGTTGCCCATCACCTGTGCAGACTGTGCGATGTAAATCCCTCGCGTTACAACCTTCTGCGCGTTCAAAGCGCGGGCGTACTCCGCGACGAAAGAAATTTGCCGCCGCTCACGGACGGACGCACTTGGGGCGTGGTCGGCAGGGGGTTCGGTGCAGGTTGGCGACGGGCTGCCTGGCCGTATCGCTGCCGGCTGTGGTCGGTGTCGGCGCGGTCGTGGCTTCACCCCATTGGCTTTCCGGGTGGTGCAACGGTGCAATCATGGTGCAGTTGCACCGCGACACCTTTTGGCTTGTCGCTGCTGTTGATTTGCTCTATCCCTTCGGCAAGCAGAACCGGGCTTGAGATGGAAAAGTCGTTCATAGAGAAAGCCAAGGAGTCTCTAACAGACAAAGCGTTATCGCTATGGACAGGAGCAATAGGCACTCTGCTAGTACTCGTCGGGGGAGTGATTCTTGACGCAGCGCTTCCCACGCTCTCTTCCCCAACATTCCAGAAATTACTCCTCCCACTGTTAGCCTTATCAATTCTAGCCAATGCAGGATTGATCGTGACGGTTTGGGCTGTAACCAGCCGCCAAAAATTGCGCAAGCGTTTTGGTTTCCTTTGGGATGCTGATTTGCAGCCTCATTGTCCGGCATGTGGCTCTCCGATTCAGTGGGGCGAATGGGCCGGCACGAACGGTTGGGGGTTCTGGTGCGCCAAGTGTAAAGACGCGATGTACCTTCGCGATGATTCCGGACAGCATATCTCGATAGAGGAAGCGCGTAGGCGGTTGTCAGAAAAGAAGTGAGCGATCAGGAGGGTCGCTGCTTGACTCGTGACGGTTCACGGAGTTGCTCCAGTTGCTTGCCGGGTGATTGTGTCACTCGTTAGGAGTTCCGTCCAAGACAAAAAGCTCCCCGTTCTCTTTCAAGATGGGTTCGCAGACAGTTCGCCCAGCCGCACCAATCTTTGTCTAGTTCCCACGCGAACACGATGGTTGTTTTTCCGTAAGAAATCACTACACGAGCCGGACCGGCTGTGTTACGGTAGGGTAAGAAAGGCAGGAGACCCAATGCGAGTGCGGTTTCTGTTTCGTTCGGTCATCGTCACGGCAACGCTGGCGTTTTTCGGCGGTTGCGCTTTCCCGTCCACAGACAAACCCGCACCCGCCGAGGCGCAACCCGCGATGCGCGCGATGGGGCAACCGGTTGCCTCGCCCGCGTCGCCGCCGGCATCGAACCCCCGGGCGGCAGACGAACCCACCGACGAAACCATTGGCTTTCAAATCCGACGGTTGGTGAATACCGACCCCATCACGGGCGCCGGCATTATCATCGAGGTGGATGACGGCAATGTCACCTTGCGTGGCACGGCGCTCAATCGGGCCGCCGCGTGGCGCGCGGAAGGCGCGGCGCACTCCGTCAAGGGAGTCAAGTCCGTGGTGAACCAGATTATTGTGAACGCCCCCAGCGTCATGCACTAAGCGTGAGCACTGATTCCGTTTCTCACGGCGCGGTGTGGACGGGACCATTCACCGGGGGGGGGCGACGGTCGGGCGGTTGGAAAGACGGCCACGCCGTATTTCCACACGAACCAAACCACCCCGGCGCAGAGGATAAGCGTGCCCACCACGTACAACGTTGCGAACCGCTTCTGTCCGGAGGCGGCGAACGGCGTGACAGCCTGAGGCCCCTTCAGGGAATCCCGGGCCTCCATGAGATCCAGGATGACTTCGTCGTATGACCCATATCGCTCGGCGGGGTCTTGCGCGAGCATGTGGGTAATGATCCGGATGGTGCGCTGTTGGGCTGCGGGGGCGACCATCGCGAGGGAGGAGGCCGGGTCCACAGCGTGTTTGGCGGCCGCGTCTGTGGTGGACGCTGAGTCGACCGGTGGTCGGCCCGCCAGTGCATGGAACAGCGTCGCGCCAAGCGAATAAATATCGCTGCGCTCGTCGTCGGGTTTGCCGCGGAGTTTCTCCGGCGCTACGTAGTAGGGGGTGCCCCAGATTTGTTCGCCCTCCGGCGTCCGGCTGCCTTCGGGATCGCCCCCCTCGGCGAGAGCCGGGCTGAAATCGATGAATTTGGGAACGCCATCCTCGTTGAACAGGATATTGCCGGGTTTCACGTCGCGATGGAGCACGCCATGCTGCCGCGCAGCACGCAGGGCGGAGGCAATCTGGAGGCCAAGGGACAGCACTTCGGGCTCGGGGAGACATCCAAGCCGGGTAATGCGGTCGTCGAGGCTTCCCTGGTCGCAAAGCTCCATGGCCGTGTAGTACCAGTGGTCAATCTCGCCAAAGGAATAGACCTGGGCGATATTGGGGTGATTGACAGTGGCGGTAGCGCGAGCCTCACCGGAGAACCTGGCGACAAACGCAGGATCGGAGGCGAGGTTCGAGCGCAGGACCTTGAGGGCAAGGTAGCGGTTGAGTGAAACGTCGATGGCTTTGTAGACCGTGCCCGCGCCGCCGGTGCCGATCACGTTGAGCAGCAGGAAATCGCCAAACTTCAGAGGGACGACGGAGGGAGCACCGCAGTGTTTGCATTCGACATGGGTGAAGCCGGTCTGCCCGGTGAGGTCGAGAATCGCCCCGCAAGAATGGCAATTGATCGAGTCCGGCACATTGCCTAGTGCGTCCATCACGGGACAACGTTAGCACGCGCTGGAAAGCGGCATCAACAGCAAATCGCCGATGCGATTCGTTTTGACCACCCTGAGAAAATTGCCGCAGTCCATCGGGTGTTTTCCGCGCCTGCCATTAAATTCTCGCAATGCGCAACAAATTCGTTTACAGTTACTTGCGGATGAAATTCGAGCGGAAGAAGACGGCGGTGGCATATTGCCTGCTAAGCATAAGCCCACACGGGTGTACGTGTCCCCGATGTGATTATCGCGAGGACGTGGCGAGGCGCTTTTTCTGTTTACATGCCGGAGCCGCTTCTCTAGTATTCGCAGCCGCACTTGGGGAGGAAAATTGATGAAGAAGATCGAGGCCATTATCAAGCCGTTCAAGCTTGAAGACGTTAAGGAAGCCCTGGCCGGTGTGGGCGTCGAAGGTATGACGGTCACAGAAGTCAAGGGTTTTGGACGACAGAAGGGCCACACCGAAATCTACCGCGGGAGTGAGTACACCGTGGATTTCTTGCCCAAGCTGAAGTTGGAGATTGTGCTGCCCGATGGCGCCGTCGAGGCCGCGGTCGGCGCGATTCTGAAGACAGCGAAGACGGGCAAGATCGGCGATGGCAAGATTTTCGTCCTGCCCATTGACGAGGCCGTGCGCATTCGTACCGAGGAACGCGGCGACCAGGCCGTGTAACGCCGCCCAAAACTGGATCAACGAGTAACCGAAATTCAGCCAGTTCGGTGAACCATCGACCGACTGGCCAAGAGGACAATATGACACCACAAGAAGTTCTGGCGTTGTGCAAAAGCAAGAATGTACAACTGGTAGACGTCAAATTCTGCGATTTTCTGGGAACCTGGCAGCATTTCTGTGCGCCGATTTCCGAGTTGGAAGAGAAGGTTTTCGAGGCGGGTCTGGGCTTCGACGGTTCGTCCATTCGCGGATGGAAATCCATCGAAGCGAGCGACATGTTGCTGATTTTGGACCCGGCCACTGCCATCATCGACCCATTCCCACAGGTCACCACGCTCAGTATCGTGGCGGACGCGATCGACACGATCACCCGTGAGCCCTATTCGCGCGACCCGCGTAATATCGCCCGCAAAGCCGAGGCGTATTTGAAGCAGACGGGCATCGCGGACACAGCCTACTTTGGCCCCGAAGCCGAGTTCTTCATCTTTGATGATATCCGCTTCGGTCAGACCTCCAACAGCGGCTACTACTACATCGACAGCAATGAAGGCGTCTGGAATACCGGTCGCGAGGAATTTCCGAACCTCGGCAACAAGATCCGCCACAAGGAAGGTTATTTCCCCGTTCCCCCACAGGACACACAGGTCGATGTCCGCAACGAGATGATCCTGGTGATGCGGGACAGCGGATTGAAGGTCGAGAAAGAACATCACGAAGTGGCCACCGCAGGCCAGGCTGAGATCGACCTGCGCTTTAACTCGTTGGTCTCCATGGCCGACGACATGATGCTCTACAAGTACATCGTCAAGAACGTCGCCAAACGCCACAACAAGACCGTTACCTTCATGCCCAAACCCCTGTTTGGCGACAACGGCAGCGGGATGCACATACACCAGAGCCTGTGGAAGAAGGGCAAGCCGCTGTTCGCGGGCAAAGAATATGCCGGCCTCAGCGACCTGGCCTTGCATTATATCGGCGGCATCCTCAAACATGCACGCGCCGCTGCCGCAATCACGAATCCGACCGTCAACAGCTACAAGCGCCTGACGCCGGGCTTCGAAGCGCCCGTCAACCTCGCGTATTCGAGCCGCAATCGCTCGGCCGCAGTCCGCATCCCGACGTATTCACCGAGCCCCAAGGCCAAACGCATTGAGTATCGTCCGCCCGATCCGACAGCCAACCCGTACATTGCGTTCGCCGCGCTGCTGATGGCGGGTCTGGATGGCATTGAGAACCGGATCGACCCCGGCGAGCCGCTCGATAAGAACATCTACGAGTTGCCGCCGTCCGAACTCAAGAAAGTCCCGTCAATGCCGGGCAGCCTCACCGAGGCCTGCGACGAATTGGAAAATGACCACGAGTTCCTGCTGAAGGGCGATGTGTTCACGCAGGACGTCATCGACACCTGGATCGAAATGAAGCGGAAAGAACAGGATCAGGTGCGCTTGCGTCCGCATCCGTGGGAATTCCACATGTACTACGACGCGTAACGCGCCGCATCTCTTGCGGGGCTCGATGTTTTTTTGCGAACATCGAGCCCTGTTTTTTTCTGTGTTGCGCGATGCGCGAAAATTTTTTTCGGCGCGCATCACTTTTTTCTTGAACAGCGCAACCACGGTTACTATGCTGCTCCGCGCAAAGGCGAAGGCGAGGATGAAGAGAGCGTTGTGAATAAGTTGTGAACAGCTTGGGCGTTCAGCCACGTTTTGCTGTTCGGCTGCATGCATCGCCCAAGGAATGTGGATTTTTGGTTCACTTCTCTCCCGAGCCCGACACGAATGATGTGAGGGGAAAACGCAGCCGCACAGCGGTATAAGAGCCGTTTGAGACGTATTTTTTCGCGGTTGCACGGGTGTGGTAATCAAGGTAGGGGGTTTTCACGGTTTTTGTCTCCTTGGATTCGTGCGCGGGTCACTCCTTCCGTTCGCCCCGGCTGCAAGATACCTGCGGCAGCGGTGTCAACAGCCTGTGAATAAGTCAGGGCGCGTAACGACGGAGGAAACATGACAGCGGGGCACGATCAACTGTGGCGCGACGCGAGTAAAATCCTGCAAGGGATGCTTAATCCGGAGCTGTTCAACCGGTGGTTTGCGCCCATCAGACCGGTCGAACTCAACCAGGACGGACTCGTCTTGGGCGTCGCCAACGAGTTTTACCAAATCTGGCTTCAAGACAACTTTCTACCGTTGATCCGCGAGGCGGTCAACCAGGCCTCCCGCCAACCTCTCCAGGTCCGACTGGCCGTCAGCCAGGGATTGAAAGTGCCGCCCGAACTGCCTCAGCCGACGACCACTAGCCATGAGAAGCGGTCGCCGGGCAGGACCGATCTCGATGTGAAATTGAATCCGCGTTATACGTTTGATTCGTTCGTGGTCGGGCCCAACAACAACTTCGCCCATGCGGCCGCGCTGGCGGTCGCCCAATCACCCGCCAAGGCGTATAACCCGCTGTTCATCTATGGCGGCGTCGGGTTGGGCAAGACGCATCTGATGCAGGCCATTGGTCACGCATCCTCCTCCAGCGCCAAAAACCGCAAGGTCAGCTACATCACCTGCGAGCAGTTCACCAACGACTTCATTCAGGCCATTCAAAACAGCACAATGACGAAATTCCGCAAGAAGTACCGTCAGGTCGATGTGCTCCTCATTGACGATATCCAGTTCCTCGCCGGAAAAGAACGGATGCAAGACGAGTTTTTCCACACGTTCAACACCCTGTTCGACGCACACAAGCAGATCGTGCTCTCCAGTGACCGACCGGCGGCCGAGATCGCCAATTTGGAGAACCGGCTGGTTTCTCGTTTTGAATGGGGTCTGGTCACGGAACTCCAGCCGCCCGCGCTGGAGACGCGGATCGCGATTCTCAGGAAGAAGGCGGCAATGATCGATGTGAAGCTTTCCGACTCCGTGGTCGAATTTATCGCCGAGAAGATCCGCACCAACATTCGCCGTCTGGAAGGCGCCCTCGTCCGTGTCGCCTCGTACACATCTCTCACCGGCAAAGAGGTTTCCCGTGACGCTTTGGAGAACCTGCTCCGCGACGCGCTTCACGAGGAGGCCCGACGGACCATCACCATCGAATCCATCCAGAAGAAGGTCGCCGAACACTTCGACATCCGAATCGCGGATATGACCAGCCGACGTCGCCCGCAAAACGTGGCGTTTCCTCGCCAGGTCGCCATGTACCTGAGCCGCACTTTGACCAGCCGATCGCTCGCCGACATCGGAGAATCGTTCGGCGGTCGTGATCACGGCACAGTCCTCCACGCCTGCCGGCTGATTGAAACGCGGTCGTCGAAGGACCAACAACTGCGACAGACCGTTTCCTATCTCGAACAGTCGCTGCAACGACAATAACCTTCCAACAAGTTGTCAATCGGCTGGGAAAATTTGCTGATGACTCGGGTCTGAAAAGGAAGTTCAATCATGCTGGTTCAAGATTCTCTCGTTTTCACGCTATCGACCCCATGCGTAACTGCTTGCTGTATCCTTGACAAGGAAAGTTGTTTGATATATTCACAGCCCGAACGGTAACGACTCTTTATTTGATATATTTATGATTTGTAGTAATACAACTGTGGCATATGCCAGTTAAAACAAAAGTCACCAAGGAAGCGATTCTCGATGGATTGCAGCGTGTGCAGAATGTCGTAAGCACGCGAACCACCCTGCCGATTCTGTCGAACGTCTTGATTCAAGCGTCCAACGGAGGTCTCAGCCTGACGACCACTGACCTGGATGTCGGAGTTCGTTGTCGCGTGGAGGCCGAGGTATCAAAAGAGGGTTCGACCACGCTGCCAGCGCGCAAACTCTTCTCAATCCTGAAGGAAGTGGCTGCTGCTGAAATCGAAATCGAAGTGGACGATCGCAATGCGGCGTCGATTCGTTGTGGATCCTCTTTTTACAAGATCATGGGCCTTCCGGAAGAGGAGTTTCCGCGCTTCCCCGAGTCCGGTGCTGGCAAAGCCCTGAAAATCGAGCAACCCGTCCTCCGCGACATGCTGAAGAAGACCGCGTACGCTGTCTCGAACGACGAGACGCGCTACGTGCTGAATGGCGTTTTTATGGGGTTTAAGGGCGATAAAATCACGGTGGTTGCGACGGACGGCCGGCGATTGGCTCTCATGGAACACGACATCGAGATTCCCAAAGGAGCAGAAGCGGAACTGATTCTGCCAACCAAGGCCGTGAACGAGTTGGAGCGACTCTTGGCCGACAAGGGAGATGTGAAGCTTTGGATCGGCGAGAACCAGATCGTGTTTGAATTGGACGGTACCACGTTGGCCTCCAAACTGATAGAGGGAACCTACCCGAACTTCCGCCAGGTAATTCCAACAGAGACGAAGGAACGGATTGCTCTGGAACGCGAATTATTGCTCGCCGCGTTGCATCGGGCGTCGATCCTGGCCAGCGAGAAATCGCAATCGGTGAAGCTGAATTTTGCCAAGAACACGCTCACGATCACCGCGACCACTCCCGAAGTCGGCGAGGCCAAAGAGACTCTATCGATCAACTACAAAGGCAAGGAGCTGACCATCGCGTTCAATCCGCAATACATGATGGATCCATTGCGGAATCTGGATGCCGACGAAGTGTTTATAGAGCTGACCGACGAATTGAGTCCCGGCGTCATCAAGGTCAACGCCCCGTTCCTGTACGTTTTGATGCCAATGCGCCTGAGCTAGGGGACGCACAGGCAGGCCTGAATTCTTTGGGGTTGGGGATGCTTGACACCCTTTTTGCCCCGCTCTACTCTTCGATGATTACCGACTGCCTCGTGGTGTAATGGTAGCACAACTGACTCTGGATCAGTTTGTCTAGGTTCGAGTCCTAGCGAGGCAGCCAGCTTCGGAGTCCCCGAGGGAAACACTTGAAGTGGACTCGCCGCCTTGTTACCCTGTCCGCAATCGGCGAGAGGTAGTTAAACGTTGCATACACCCCGGGAGGATCCATGCCCACGATCAGTGACGTAGTTCATCAGTTGGAAACACAACGTAACCGCACCCAGCGCGAACTTGAGAAGCTCAATCTCGCGATCAAGGCGCTTACGTCACTCAGTGGAAAATCAGCAAGCGCAGGAATCCGACGCAAACCCCACTTTTCCGCAGCCGCTATCGCCAGGATCAGGGCGGCACAAAAAGCGCGGTGGGCAAAGATTCGGGCGGCGCAAAAGAAGTAGTGCCCCCAGAGTGCCAGAGTTGACTTGGCGTGCGGGAGGACTAGAATTCACTTACCATGACCATCATTGATGGCTTGGTGGCCGAGCACCGCGTGTTCCTGATGCTTTTCGATCAGGTTGAATGCGTTTTGCCCGGCGTCAAGACCGTGGACGAAGTCGCGTTGTTGTGCCGCCTCCTGGAAGCGCCACTTCACGACCACGGCGGGGCGGAAACGGATTTGGCCTATATCGCTCTGGATCATATCCTGCATCAGCAAAATCGCCTGACCCGTCTGCATCACGATCATCAGGAAATTGATGGGCTCCTGAAGCGAGTGGAAGGGATCAAGGATCTTCAAAAAGCCCGCACCCAACTGAAGGCGGCCCTGGACGCCTGTCGCGCTCACTTCAACGAGGAGGAGCTGACCGTGTTTCCCCTGATCGAGAAGGCGCTCCAACACGAAACCCTGCAGATACTGGGGAAGGCGTGGAAATCGCAATCGCATTTGTCGCAGCAGTCGTCGATGGACAGAACCTGATCGTCGAAAAACACGAAGCCAACCAGGAGGGAGGTCGTCATGGGACTCAAAGTGAGCAAGGTGGAGGTATGGGCCGCACCCATCGAGGATCGCGTGGGCGGCTTGGTGCATAAACTGGCGCCGTTGTCCGCGGCCGGGGCTAACTTGGAGTTCGTCATCGCCCGCCGGGCGCCCGAGCATCCGGGCAAGGGAGTGGTGTTCGTGGCACCGTTGGCGGGCGAGGAGCAGGTCAGGGGCGCCACGGATGCCGGCTTCCTGCCGGCTGACAGCCTGCACTCGGTTCGCATCGAGGGACCCGACCGTCCGGGGCTGGGCATGATGATGGCAAAGGCGCTGGCCGATGCGGGAGTCAACCTGAGGGGACTTTCGGCCGCCGCCATCGGTCGGAAGTTTGTCTGCTATCTGGCGCTGGACACGGCTGACGATGCCGAGAAAGCAGTTCGCACCGTGAAGAATCTGTCCTGATTGCAGGGCACGGCTGCGTTTTCAGTCGGTCGTGACGCTACGCGCTTGCGGCGCGGGTGGACACCGTACAGTACTTGCGCAAGGAGGCGGCCGGGTGACGTTCGGATCAGAGAGCGACAACAACTCCAGGAGATCTGTGATATGCCAGCCCGTGACTACGCACGTCTGTCCTGTGGGAAGAAGTTCAGCGTCCACATGACTGTCTGTGACCACGACAAGCACAGGGCGAAATGCCCCAGGTGCGGCGGCAAGAAACTGCAGCAACGGGTCGAGGGATTCTTCGCGATCACGGCGGAGAAGAATTGAGCGCGGAGACCGAGGTGCGCGAACGATTGCTGAAGTTCCTTCGCGAACACCAGGTGTTGACGCTGGCGGTCACGGAAGCGGACACCAGCCCTTACGCGGCCGCGCTGTTCTATGCCGTCGACGATGAGTTGCGTTTCCATGTGGTGACGGATCCGGCGACACGCCACGGGAAGGCGATGCTGGCAAACCCGACTGTCGCGTGCACGATCCAACCCGACAGTCAACATTGGCACGAGATCCAGGGCGTCCAGTTTCGCGGCATCTGCCGCCAACTCGGAAGCGCGGAGCGTGCGCGGGCGTGGGAGATCTACAGCGCCCGGTTCCCCTTCCTGCAACAGCCCAACGCAATCCTGACGCGAGAGTTGGCGAATACCGCGATATGGCGAATCGACACCACATGGATCCGGTTGATCGACAATCGCATCGGCTTCGGTCACAAGCAGGAGTGGACGCCGCCCGCGGCGCACGGCGAGTAGAGGGCGGCACTGTACTTTCTGCGTTGCCTGCGGCGGGGAATGTGATAGGTTGAGACAACCATGAAACGCCGGGGGGCAATTTTGGCCGCCTGCATCGTTCTTCTCGCGGCGATCCCAACCCTTCGCGGGACCGGTCAGGGGACCGGGCACGCAGAGACTGTGTGCTTGATTACAGTCAATGGCATGATCGGGCCAGCAACAGCCAGCTATATCTCCCGCGCCGTCGATGAAGCGGCGTCGCAAGGCGCGCAATGTTTGATCATTCAACTCGACACGCCCGGCGGGCTGCTCGATCCGACCAAGGAGATCGTGCAGAAGTTCCTGGCATCGACCGTGCCGACGGTCGTCTATGTCGCGCCACAAGGGGCGCAAGCCGGCAGCGCCGGCTGTTTCATCACGCTGGCGGCTGACGTGGCGGCGATGGCGCCGGCAACCGCCATCGGGGCGGCGCACCCCGTCGAACTGGGCGGCAGCGGCGAGATTGACAAGACGATGAAGGAGAAGCTGGAGAATTTTTACAGCAGTTACATCGAGGGCATCGCCGTCAAACGAAAACGGAACGCGGAATGGGCGAAGTCGTCGGTGCGCGACAGCGCGGCGACCACCGCGGAAAAGGCGCTGCAGATGAAAGTCATTGATTTCATCGCGAAGGATCGCGGGGACCTGTTGAAGCAACTCGACGGGCGCGAGGTGAATGGCAAGAAACTGAAGACGGCTTCGGCGACAGTGGTGGAGATTCTGCTGTCCCTGCGCGAAAAGGTTTTTCAGGCCATCGCGCATCCGCAGATGATGCTGGTGCTGACGTTGATCGTCATGTACGGGATCATCGGGGAATTGACCAGCCCCGGCGCGATTCTGCCCGGTGTGGCGGGCGTGATCGCGCTGGTGTTGTTGTTGTATCTGGCGACGGCGCTGCCGATGAACGTGGCCGGACTGGTGTTGTTCGGTGTGGCGATCGCGCTGTTTCTCATCGATGCGTTTGCCCCCACCCACGGGGTGTTGACGGCCGGCGGCATCGCGGCGTTTTTCCTCGGCGCGCTCATGCTGTTTGACCGTTCCGATCCGTACTTGAGGTTGTCGCTGACGTGGGTGGTGCCGGCCACGGTGGTGACGGCGCTATTTTTCATTTTCGTGGTCGGCAGCGGCTTGCGGGCGCAACGGATGCCCGTCAAGGCCGGCGCCGAAACGATGCGCGGCAAGGTGGTGACGGCGTTGACACAGATTGATGGGCAGGGCGGCAAAGTGTTTGTCGAAGGAGAATACTGGCAGGCTGTCAGCGATGTGCCCGTGGAGCAAGGCCAGCGCGTTGAGATCGTCGAGATGCAGGGACTGACGTTGAAAGTGAAACCCAAACTCACCTGAAGGAGTGCATATCATGGACGCCGTGGAAAAATCGTTTGGTCTGATCCCATGGATTGTGGTGTTGTTCGTGTTGGGCGCGGTCGTGCTGCCACAGATGATTCGTATCCTGCGCGAGTATGAGCGCGGGGTGATTTTTCGATTGGGCAAACTGCTTGGCGCCAAAGGGCCCGGGCTGATCCTGCTCATCCCGATTGTGGATCGCATGGTGAAGATGGACCTTCGCGTCATCACGATCGAGGTGCCGAAACAGGAAGTGATGACCCGAGACAACGTGCCCGCCACGGTGGACGCGGTTATTTACTTCCGCGTCGTCGACCCGCAAGCGGCGGTGGTCAAAGTGGAGAATTTCCTCAAAGCCAGTTCGCTGATCGCCCAGACGACACTCCGCAGTGTGCTCGGCCAGTCGCAGCTCGACGAGATGCTGGCCCAGCGCGACAAGATCAACCAGCAGCTTCAGGAAATCATTGACAAGCACACTGAGCCTTGGGGCGTTAAAGTCACCTCCGTCGAAGTTCGCGACGTGGTCCTGCCCGACACAATGAAGCGCGCCATGGCCAAACAGGCGGAGGCGGAACGCGAACGTCGCGCCAAGGTCGTCAACGCCGAGGGCGAGTTTCAGGCGGCCGAAAAACTCGTGCAGGCGGCGGGCATGATTGCCGCACAGCCCATCGCGCTGCAGTTGCGCTACCTGCAAACGATGGCGGAGATCGCCAGCGAGCACAACACGGCGACGTTCATCCCGATCCCGATGGACTTATTCACGCCGTTCCTCCGCAAGACCGGCGACGAGATCGCAAAGAAATAGGCGCAGGCTCGGCGCGGGATGGTGCCTGCCCGGTTCGGCACCGGCTGACGTGAAGAATCGATATTGAAGCTTCGGGGCGCGGAAGCTAGAGTCCGGATCTTGTGAGACTCACTTCGTGGTGTGACGGCATCACGCGCTACCAATGGCTGGTGCTGTTCGTGGCGTGGCTCGGGTGGGTGTTCGACTCGATGGACGCGACGATCTACGCGCTGGTCATGCATCCGGCGCTTCACGACCTGTTGCGCACGCCCGGAGCCGGACCCGTCAGTACGGACGTCATCGGCTGGTACGGCGGGATCATCTTCTCGATTTTCCTGATCGGCTGGGCGTTTGGGGGCGTTCTCTTCGGCGTCGTGGCGGACAACTTCGGACGGACCAAGACGCTGGTCTTCACCATCCTGATTTACGCGGTGTTCACGGGCATGGCGGCGCTGTCGCGGACCTGGTGGGAACTGGCGCTGTTTCGGTTCCTGACGGCGCTGGGCATCGGTGGCGAGTGGGCCGCCGGCGCGTCACTCGTGGCGGAAGTATTTCCCGAAGAAAAGAGGGCCCAAGCTGCGGGTCTCCTGCAGTCGGCCTGGGCCGCGGGATTCCTGGTGGCGGCAATTATCGCCTTGCTCCTGCGCGACCATGGGTGGCGGCCGGTGTTTGTGGTCGGCATTGCGCCGGCGGTCGTGGCGCTTCTCGTGCGCCTGTGGGTCAAGGAGCCGGAGCGATGGATCAATGCCCGCGCCGAGGAACGACAGTCTCACACTCGGGGCCGACGAAGATTGGCGGAATTGTTTGCGCCGGGGCTGGTGCGTTCCACCGTGGTCGGGTCCGGATTGGCGTTTGTTGCCGTGTTTGGCCTGTGGGGGGCTACGAATTGGACGCCGACGCTCATCCGCGCGTTGCCCGATCTCCGAGATTTGAGTCCCTCGGAACTCACGGCCCGGGTCAGCTACGCCACGATGGTGCTCAACATTGGAGCGGTATTCGGTTATCTGAGCTTCGCTCCGTTGGCCGACCGCCTGGGTAGACGCCCGGTATTCGCGTTGATGTGTGTGGGTAGTCTGCTGATGCTGCCCGTCACGTTTCTGACGCCGCGATCCTACGTCCACGTGCTGCTGTTGTTGCCGTTGCTGGGTTTTTTCAACAACGGCATCTTCAGCGGTTTTCCGATTTATCTGCCGGAATTGTATCCGACGCGGATCCGCGCGACCGGCGCGGGCTTTTGTTTCAACGTCGGTCGGGTGCTGGCGTCGACCGGCCCCTTTTTGACCGGCTGTCTCGTCACAGCGCTGGGGAGCTTTGGACGCGCCGCCAGTGCGGTGGCAGTGGTCTACGTCGTCGGGCTGCTGATCCTGCCGTTCGCGCCCGAGACCAGGGGCAAACCGCTGCCACCTTGAATGAGGCGGATTTCCGACTTGACCAGTGTCGGGCACGGGGCGAAGATTTTCGTAAGTCCGGCGGGTGGATGCGGTCGGCGCAAACGCCTTCGGATCGCGTGGGGGGGTGATCGGAAATGAAAATGCCGCGCGGTCGTGAGCAGCACACTTTGACTGGGTCTTTCTGCACTACTGTCCGCTTTGTGGCCTCGGTCCTGACGATCATCGTGGTCGCGTCCGCGGTGGAAGCGGTCGGTCTGAGCGCCGGCCCGGTCGCTACCAACATTCAACGTTCTGCGCAGTCCGGTAGCAGCGCGACCGGATCGTCGGAGCGTCTCACGCCAGCGCTGGTCGTAAGAGAACCGGCCGTAGCCGGGTTGTTCTATCCGCGGGATGCCGCACGACTCTCGCAGACGCTCGACGCGCTTCTGGCGGGCGCGAGACCGCGGGTGATGGAAGGCGAGTTGCGCGCCATCTTGTGTCCGCATGCCGGTTACGAGTTTTCCGGCCCGGTCGCGTCCGAGGCTTACCGGCTGCTGGCGGGGCGTACCTACGAAACCGTCGTCATCTTGGCGCCGAGTCACTATGCGTTGTTTCGGGGCGCGTCAGTGATCGCTGCAGACGAGTATCGCACACCGCTCGGGCTTGTGCCCGTGTCGGCAAAGGCCAAACAATGGGCGAACACCGAACCGTTCGTGCTCGAACCGAAGTGTCTGGTGCAACGCCCTCAGTGGTCGAAGCAAGCCTCGCATCCGGAGCCGGGGTTCGGTGAGGACACTCCGGAGACGTGGGAGCATTCGGCGGAAGTGGAGGTGCCATTCCTGCAGAAGACGCTGACGAATTTCTCGCTCGTCTCGATCATTACCGGCGAGGTCGACCCCGCGAAACTTGCGCAAGCGTTGGCGGACCGTCTTGACGACAAGACGCTGCTGGTCGTCAGCACGGACCTGAGCCACTACTATCCATATGATATCGCGCGCGAGAAGGATGCGCGTTGCGTGTCGGCCATCTGCGATCTGGATGTGGACCGGATGAAGGCAGAGGAGGCCTGCGGCAAGACCGGCGTGCTGACGTTGCTGCACCTGGCCCGGCTTAAAGGCTGGAAGGCCACATTGCTCGATGCTCGCAACAGCGGCGACACCTCGGGACGGAAGGACAGCGTTGTCGGGTACGCCGCCATCGCGTTCTCCTCGCCCACGCTGCAGGCGTTCAGCGGCGAAGAGCGGGAACAACTACTGCGACTGGCTCGACGGAGCCTCGTGGAGATCGTCACCAACGACAGGCTGCCGGCAGTGACGACCAACGCTTTTCCGCCGAAGTTCGCGGAAGTGAAAGGGTGCTTCGTCACGCTTACCGAACAAGGTCGGCTGCGCGGATGCATCGGCCACATTTTGCCCCAGGAACCGCTCTACAAGGCAGTGATGGACAACTCCCTGAACGCCGCGACGCGCGACCCGCGATTTCAACCGGTGCGGCCGGACGAACTCGACAAGGTCAACATCGAAATCAGCGTGCTGACGGTGCCGGAGCCGCTCGCGTTCCGCTCGCCCGAAGACTTGCTGGCCAAATTGCAACCGCATCGCGACGGTGTTGTCCTGCGGATGGGCGGCCTCAGCGCGACGTACCTGCCGCAGGTTTGGGAGCAGATACCAGACAAGACGCAGTTTCTGGACACGCTCGCGGAGAAGGCGGGCGCAGCCGCAGGCGATTGGCGCGCGCCGGGCACGCAGGTGTTCACCTACCGCGTGGAATCCTTCAAGGAAGCGGAGAAGTGAACCATCGCTTGGGGGGCGCAGCCTGCGCGCTGGGCGTCATGGCGGTGATGACGCAACTGGCGCTCATGCGGGAGATGCTGTGCGTGTTCAGCGGGAATGAACTGGCCCTTGGCGTGATCCTCGGCAACTGGTTGTTGTTGACGGGGCTTGGCTCCTGGCTTGGGCGGACGGCCAGTCGCATGCGCCACACGGAACGCACACTTGCGCTCCTGCTCCTGTTCGTCGCTCTCCTGCCGTTGGCACAAGTGTTCACGCTGCGCGAGCTGCGCAACGTGGTCTTTGTCCGAGGCGCAACCATTGGACTCTCCGAAACCGTGACGGCGAGCTTTTTGTGGCTGGCGCCGTTCTGCGTTGTGTCCGGCTATATGCTGACGCTGGCCTGCGGCGCGCTCGCAACGCCCCAGGACATGAGCGCCATCGGTACCGTGTACGTTACGGACAGCGTCGGCAGCGTTCTTGGCGGGGCGTTGTTCACCTATGTCCTGGTGCGGCGACTCGACCACTTCGCGCTCCTGAGCCTACCGGCACTTGTCTGTCTGCTGGTTGCCGGGTGGCTCGCCTGGCATGAACGCCAATACTGGGTGGTGGGAGCAGCGGGTATCATGGCCGCGGGATTGGTGGTGGCGTTGGTCGCGATGGACGTGGACGGTGCCACCACCGCGCGGCTGTTTTCCGGCCAGCGCGTGGTGTTCCGCGGCAACTCGCCCTACGGCAGGCTGGTCGTGACCGAATCCGCCGGCCAGTTGAACTTCATCGAGAACGGCGTGCCGGTGATTGCGACGCACAACATCGAGGAGGTCGAGGAAACCGTGCATTACGCGATGTCCCAGCGACCCCGCGCCGAGCGTGTCTTGCTGATTGCCGGCGGCGTGTCCGGGACGGCGCGTGAGATTCTCAAGTACGGCGTCGCGGAGGTGACGTACGTGGAACTTGATCCATTGATCATCACGGTGGGTCGTCGCTTCCTGCCGGAAAGCCTCGCTGACCCGCGGATCCGGGTGTTGAATACCGACGGCCGGTTGTTCGTGAAACATACGCAAGAGACATTTGACGTGGTGATTGTAGATATGCCGCCGCCCTCCACGTCGCAGATCAACCGGTTTTTCACGTCCGAGTTCTTCGACGAGGCGAAGCGGGTGCTCGCGCCCGGCGGCGTGTTCGCCTTCTCGCTGGGCCACTATGAAAACTTCGTCAGTCCCGAACTGGCGCGCGTACTGGCCTCGGCATCCACGACGTTGCGGCGGACGTTTCGCCACCAACTCGTCATTCCCGGCGGCCGGATATTCTTCCTGGCCTCCGACGGCGAACTGTACGACGACATCGCCACGCGCATCGAGCAGGCGGGTGTGTCGACTCGGCTGGTGAACGGGCATTATCTCAGCGCGGTGTTGACGCCCGACCGGCTGGCGGACATGCAACGAGCCACTGCGGCGCGGGCGGCGGTGAACACCGATTTCAACCCGGTGTTATACTACTATCACCTCATGCATTGGATGAGCCAATTCCGTGAGCGCTACGGCCTGTGGGCGATCGTGCTGGTCTCCGGCTTCGCGGCGTACCTGGCGCGGACGCGGGCGGTGCCGTTTGCGATTTTCGCTTCCGGTTTTGCGGCCTCGGCGTTGGAGGTTGTGCTGCTCCTCGGCTTCCAAATCCTGTGCGGCTCCGTGTATCGTCAAGTTGGCGTTATCATCACGGTGTTCATGGCCGGCCTGGCGGTGGGGGCATTCGCGGCAACGCGGTATCGACGCATCGGCAACCGTGTTCCATTGGCGGGACTGGCCTTGGGGATCGCGCTTCTGGCGGCGATACTCCCGGCTGGATTGAAATCGCTCGAGCACGCTCCCGTGCCGATCGTCCAGGCGGCGATCGCTCTGCTCACGCTGGTGTTGGCGTCCATGGTCGGCATGGAGTTTCCCCTGGCGACGCGGACGAGCGTCCGCGATGTGGCCGGAACGGCATCGAGGTTGTATACCGCGGACTTCACCGGCGCGTGCCTCGGCGCCCTGCTGGCGAGCACACTATTGATCCCGCTTCTGGGGGTGACGGCAACGTGTCTGTTGGCGGCCGGGCTGAATGCGGTGAGCGCGGTGTGGCTATTGGCGGGAGATTTTCGATGAACAAGCCGCGCCGGCGAATTCGGATGGGCTACATTGTCATCCGCACGCTGCGGTTTACGAGTTGGTTTTTGCTGGTGTTGGTGCTAACCTATATCACAACGGGGTATGTGATGAGCGGCCAGCTCACGTTCAGCGGTTGGGCCGATCCGAGGACGGCGCTCGCCATTCACCGCCTGTTGCACGTGCCGCTGATCGTAATGTTCGGGCTGCACGCGCTGGGCGGGATTTACCTCGCGATGCGAAGGAAGCGATGGATCCGGTGGTGAAACCGACGGGACCGGAGGGAGAGGACGGATTTGACGCGGCGTTGGGCACGTCGTGGCGGTCCATGACGCGGCGGGAAGCGATCCGTTACGGTGCAACCGGGCTGGCGTGTGCCGCTGGTGTTAGCGGGCTGGCGTGGTATCTGTTCCGGCAGGCACGCGCGGAGATCGCGCTCACGGGGGTGTTCCGGAGCGGCGGGCCGAGTGACAAAGTGTGGGCGCTCTGGGAGCAGCGCGGGTGGGTGAAGGAAGCGGCGCACTATCTCAAGCTCGGCAACAATGTGCAGTGCAAGTTGTGCCCCAACAACTGCCTCCTCGCGCCCGGCGACCGTAGCCATTGCCGAAACAAAGTCAATCGGGGCGGGACGCTTTACACGATGGCCTACGCCAACCCGTGCACCTTTCACGTCGATCCCGTTGAGAAGAAGCCGCTGTTCCATTTTCATCCCGGCATGATGACATTCTCGCTGGCCACGTCCGGCTGCGGTTTTCGGTGCCTGAATTGTCAGAACTGGGAGATCTCGCAGAAGCAACCGGAAGAGACCAAGGACGCGACCGGTCCTCCGCTGCGACTGCGTCCGCCGTTGCCGGAATCGCTCACGCTGGATGACATGCGACGGATGACCATGTTGCCGGAAGACGTCGTGGCCGTGGCGGAAGCATTGCGGTGCCCGTCGATTGCCTACACCTACTCCGAGCCGACGGACTACTACGAGTACGTGACGGACACGGCTCGGCTCGCTCACGCGCACAGTCTCAAGAACATCTTCGTCACCTGCGGCTTCATCAACGAGGCTCCGCTCCGCGATCTGGCCGCGCACCTCGACGCCGCGCATGTCGACCTGAAAGGTTTCGATGACGATGCCTACAGGCGGCTCAACTCCGGCCACCTTCAGCCGATTCTCGACACGCTGGTCACGTTAAAAGAAATGGATGTGTGGTTCGAGGTCATCAACCTTGTGGTGCCGACGTACACGGACAACCTGGATACGATCAAACGCATGTGCGATTGGCTTGTCAGTAACATCGGGCCGGATCACCCACTGCATTTCTCGCGTTTTCACCCGGCGCACAAACTCGAGCACTTACCGCCGACGCCGGTGGACACGCTGGTGGACGCCCGCGACATCGCGCGCAGGGCGGGTCTGCGTTATGCCTATGTGGGGAACGTCCGCGGGTTGCCGGATGCCGAGACGACTTTCTGCCCAAATTGCCATCGGGCCATTGTCGAGCGCGACATCTTCGCCGTCACGCGACTGGACATCGCCGACGGGAAGTGCAAGTTCTGCCAGACCAGGATTGCCGGCGTGTGGGCTTGAGGGCGTTGGGGATACAGCTCTGGAATGGGTGACGAGTTGTTTGACCATACGGTGTGCAGCTGGCATCGTCTTCTTGAGCGCCTCGGCGCCCCGCCCCTGGTGTTGGTCACACGACGCCCTGATCCAACATGGCTTCGGCCACCTTGTGGAAACCCGCAAGGTTTGCGCCGTCCACGTAGTTGATGAACGCCTCGTTCTTGCCGAAGCGCACACATTGGTTGTGGATGGCCTTCATGATTTCCAACAATCGTTTATCCACTTCCTCGCGGGTCCACTGCAGGCGGAGGCTGTTCTGGGACATCTCCAACCCGCTGACGGACACGCCGCCGGCATTGGCGGCCTTGCCGGGGCCAAACAGGATCTTGTGGCCGAGGAACACATCCACCGCCTCGGCCGTGCTCGGCATGTTTGCGCCTTCGGCAACGCACAGGCAACCGTTGCGCACCAGTTTCTCGGCGTCGCGGCCGCTGATTTCATTTTGGGTCGCGCAGGGCAGCGCCACGTCACACTTCATGCCCCAGGGCCGCTGCTTGTCGAAGTACTGCCAGTGAAGTTGCTTGGCGAAGTCCTTGATACGGCCGCGGCGGACGTTCTTGAACTCTTTCAGCAGCGCCAGCTTCTCGTGGTCGAGACCGTGCGAGTCATAGGCGAAACCGTCCGAATCGGACATGGCGACGACTCGGGCGCCCATCACCATCGCCTTCTCCGCGGCGTATTGCGCCACGTTGCCCGAGCCGGAGATCACGACGGTTTTCCCGGTGATCGAGTTGCCGCGTGTGCGCAGCATCTCTTCGGCAAAGTAGAGCAGGCCGTAGCCCGTCGCTTCTTCGCGGATCCGGCTGCCGCTCCAGTTGATGCCTTTCCCCGTGAGAACGCCGGTGAACTCGTTGCGCAGCTTCTTATACTGGCCGAAGAGGTAACCGATTTCGCGCCCCCCCACGCCGATGTCGCCGGCGGGCACATCCGTGTCCGGCCCAATGTGCCGGTAGAGCTCGTTCATAAACGCCTGGCAAAACCACATCACTTCCTCGTCGGTCTTTCCTTTGGGATCGAAGTCCGACCCGCCCTTGCCGCCGCCCATGGGCAGCGTGGTCAACGCATTCTTGAAGACTTGCTCGAAGGCCAGGAACTTCAATGTGCCCAACGTGACGGACGGATGAAACCGCAACCCGCCCTTGTACGGCCCGATGGCGCTGTTCATCTGCACGCGGTAACCGCGGTTGACCTGCACCTCGCCGTGGCGGTCCACCCACGGCACGCGGAACATGATGACCCGTTCGGGCTCGACCATCCGCTCGAGGATTTTCGCCTTCCTGTATTTGGGGTTTTGGTCAATGAACGGCCAAACCGACTTGGCCACTTCGCTCACCGCTTGATGGAATTCGGTCTCGGCCGGACAGCGGGCCACCAGCGTCGCCAGGAAATCCGTCATCTCGTTTGCCATACCTAACCCCCAATGGTTCAGAGAGCCCGTTCACCGCGCTCTTCAGCAAGGCCCTCGTTGACGTCTTCGAGCTTGAACAGCTTGATGATCGCCTCGATTTTCTTCACGGGATCAGTCCCCATCGCAGGCGGCAAATCCTGGCAAGCTGCCAACGAAGTGGTCGTGACTGGACCACTTCGTTCGAGCCAGGATTTGCGTTGGTCCAAGCACCCATTTTGAACCAAGGGTTGGGGTTTGTCCATCCCCGACAGAGGCAGGGCGTAGCCCGACCGCAGCCGGCGATCGAGTTGATCAACCTCCACCCTCCGGCCCTGGCCAGCTTTCATGACCCGGATCGCTGTCCAGGCGCAATACAAAGTGGCTTTTGAACTGAACGCGGACATGGTTCACGATCTGGCGATCCAGACCCCAAAAGGCCACACCCCGCGATCACCGGAAGTTTTCAACCCGCAGTGCTTCGGGTAGTCGTTGACTTACTGGGGATCTGGTATCACGGAGGAAGCAAGAACGTTGGCATTCGTATCCGTGACGTAAACGAAGGTGCCCGCTTGGTTTCCGTTGAATTTTCCAGTCAGCTTGATTGCGGTCGTTTTACCTACCGCGAGTGCTTTTACTCTCTTCTTCACAGACCACGGATTGATGGTGGGATCGAAGCCGCTGTTCTGGCCCGGCCAAAACAGGACCTGGAACGCCGAGGAATTCGTCGCCCCGGTATTGCTGGCAACCAGGGAAAACTTGACCCTACACGTCGTAACAGAATTGGTCGTCATCGTCGCGTGGTCGATCTTCGTCTTGGTCGTGCAGGTCTGCACGACATTCGAAAATGCCAGCGCGACAGAAGCTGGAGCAGGCTCCCCCTGCGCCGGCGGAGTTGATATGCTGTTCGTATTGTACTCGTAGGCCCCGAGGTCCCACGGGCCCGATACGGGACGAGGCGCGCCGTCTTTATCGGTATTCAGCCCGGGCAGGTTCAGGCTGGTGAGGTTGACCCCCGCACCGATCGCCGGCGAACCGGACTGCAAATGGTAGTCGTTAAAAGCAGCGTTCAGACCCGCGCCGAAGGCGAGGCTGGCAAACAGCGGGTCGTTGGTTTGGCCGTGGGTCTCAAAACCGAGGGTTCGCATCGCGCCCAGATCGCCATGGATGTTGAACGACGGAGTCGGATTGTTCCACCAGAACCAGTCATTGGCGGTGTCGAGTGAGAACCAATCATTGTAGTCGATCGTCCAGACCGTCGCCCCGGGTCTGTTGACGACGACACCGATTGTCAGCAGTGTGGGGTCGCCACCTCCTGACCCAGTGAAGCTGTATACGACATTGTTTTCCACAGCCAGTTTACCGTTGGACGGCCACGTCGATGAAGGCGACAGGCAACTGCATGCGCCCCACAGAAACGCCGAGTTCTGGGCATTGGCGGGCGTGTTGACAATGGTCGTGTTGTTCAGGATCCGAACCTTTGAGGCAACATTCAGTTCATAGGAAATCTCCACGGCGGGTTCCGGACCGCCGCCGTCTCCCGGGATGCCGGCATTGGGGATGTTAAACAGATTGTTGTAGATATTGGCGCTGGCGGCGTACTCGAGATA
>Ga0182027_10000130_pt1 | contig 118311 bp, 83 predicted proteins | sample 712E1DmetaG_FD_121300 | JGI IMG/M metagenome (GOLD analysis project Ga0182027, IMG submission 121300) | Permafrost microbial communities from Stordalen Mire, Sweden - 712E1D metaG (Illumina Assembly) | ecosystem: Environmental > Terrestrial > Soil > Wetlands > Permafrost | place: Sweden...
CTCTTGACTGAGCTTCGGAATCACGGATTCAGGAATCCCTTCCTTGCCAAAATGAGCGAGCATAAGAAGGACACGGGCTAACCTTTTTTCGCTCGAATTAAACAGTTGGTCAACCAGATCCTCTTCGTATCGGATGTTCCGCGTCAATAAATACGCGACGAACAAATCGGAAAGGGTGTGTTCGCGGTGAAGCGCGTCCACCATGGCCTTTTTCTCGATTCTCAGAACATCGCAATCCGTCATTGCGGTTGCAGAGCCCATGCGAAGAGGTTGGCCCGCAAGCGAACCTTCGCCGAAGAAACTCCCGTCACTTAATATGCCGAGTGTGGCTTCCTTGCCGTCCTTGGAGACGACGGTGAGTCTTACCTTGCCTGTTTGCAGATAAAACACTGCGTCCGCGGGATCCCCTTGCGCCAAGATGGTTTGCTTCTTCGGGAAGAACATAGCCTCCCTCCCCTCTCCGATGGTGGCGAGGAATGTCTGGGCGTCGAACTCGCGGCCGTTCTTGGGGGCTAGGGGTGGACGCGTAGAATTCCGCGTTCTTTGGGATATCCGATCAGTCGGGGTTTGGCGGGCGATTTTCGTTGAACCTTTGGGCTCGCGAGGCGAAGCCATGGGCGCACCTCCACTAACTCCACGTTCCTACAGATTATACCTCCTCTTGCGCTAGCGCCCATCGCAGTATTCCGGGCGTCGTAGACGTTGCCCCTCGAAAGAGACCTTGCATGAAACCTCCGAACGGCTTTAGTTGGCGCTTGAGAAATGGGGCCGATCCCCCCACGATCCGACCCCGAAACCGCTTGCAAGTTCTGGTAGCAAATTGCGCCGAGTATTGCGCTTCTACGGTTATTAACCCCTTTAGAATCAATTTTGACACGGTAGTGTGTAGTGTATTGAGGGCAAGATCTGGAGCGCGTCTCTGCGGAAGCTCAGTCATGGCTACAATCGGATTAGCGGAGATGGCGAAGACGTCTTTTTTTATGGCCAATCCAGGGTTAGGGCTGTGGGCCTGGCACGACAAACTGTGAAGTTAGGATGGAGCGTGGGAAATAGCGGCTTAAGGCTTAGTAAGTATTCCGTTGGGATCGGGGACAGGTTTGCGCACCAGGCCAAAGCGCAGTTGCAGGCTTGCGCGCTGGCTCTACGGAACGGTGTCGAAGTGATTCCGGTATGGAACAAGTCGAACCGCGAGCACACGATCATTGGCTCCGAGCCCTCGTCGGTGCGGCAAGCGGCCGATGCCGCGGTCAAGGCGCTGCATTGGACGAAGCCATACTTTTGCGATGCCGACCACATCACGCTGCAGACGGTTGAGCGCTTCCTCGCGTCGTGCGATTTCTACACCATCGACGTGGCCGACTCAATCGGCCATCCGGCGGCCGCAGGCGACCTTGAAACTTTCGTGAAGCGGCACTCGGAGCTGCTGGGGCGCGTTTCGTTGGAAGGCGCGGACGAGGCTTTCGAAATCACGCGGGAGCACCTGATGCAGACTGCTCGGAAGTTTCTCTCCGCCGTAAAGAAGGCGGGTGAGGTCTACCGCAAGATCGAGAATGCCAAGGGTGCCGACAACTTCATCGTGGAGATCTCCATGGACGAGACCGACCACGCGCAAAGTCCCGCAGAGTTGCTCATCATTCTGGCTGCGATTGCGGACGAAGGCATTCCCTTGCAGACGATCGCTCCCAAGTTCAGCGGCCGCTTCAACAAAGGTGTGGACTACGTTGGCGACGTGGTGCAGTTCGAGCGAGAGATGGCGCTCGACGTTGCGGCCGTGGCGTACGCAGTCCGGCATTATGGACTGCCTGACAATCTCAAGCTGAGCGTGCACTCGGGCAGCGACAAGTTCTCAATCTACCCGGGCATTCACGCCACGATGAAACGCTTCGACGCCGGCGTGCACCTGAAGACCGCAGGAACCACCTGGCTCGAAGAGCTGATCGGCCTCGCGGAAGCCGGTGGTGACGGGCTGGCTCTGGCGAAGGAAATCTATGCTCAAGCCTTCGCGCACCGCGATGAGCTTTGTGCGCCATACGCCACTGTAATTGATATCGACGCGGCGAAACTTCCGTCTCCGGACGAAGTTCGTGGCTGGCGCTCCGAGCAATACACCTCGGCTCTGCGCCACGTTCCGGGAGCGGCGGCGTACAACCGCAGCTTTCGCCAGTTGCTGCATGTCGGCTTCAAGATCGGAGCCAGGATGGGACCGCGCTATCTGGACCTGCTCGACGTCAATGAAGCCGTGATTGCTAAGAACGTGACGGAGAACCTCTACGGCCGTCACATCGCTCCCGTTTTTCTGGGGCGCAACAACGTTCATCGATCTCGAAGTCAAGAAGAAAAGACCGATTAAGATGGTCCCGAACTTCGTCTGGAACTTTGCGCTCCGAAGCGGCGTACCATGCAAGGACGAGTATGGGACTGAAAATCGAAGGTCTCTCCAAGACATACGCCAACGGCGTAAGAGCTCTTAGCGACGTTTCGCTCACCATTCCGCACGGGATGTACGGGTTGCTGGGTCCGAACGGGGCAGGGAAGAGCACGCTGATGCGTACCATCGCAACCCTGCAGGAGGCCGACTCGGGGAGCATGACGCTGGGGGAGATCGACGTTCTCAAGCAGAAGGATGAGTTGCGCAAGCGGCTGGGCTACCTGCCGCAGGAGTTCGGCGTGTATCCGCGGATTTCGGCGCAGGACATGCTCAATCACCTCGCCATCCTGAAGGGAATCGGGGGCTCCGGGCAGCGGAAAGAACTGGTCGAAGCCATGTTGAAGCGATGCAATCTTTACGATCTCCGCAAGAAAGCTCTTACCAGTTTTTCCGGAGGCATGCGGCAACGCTTTGGCATTGCACAGGCGCTGATCGGCAACCCACAGTTGCTCATTGTCGACGAGCCTACGGCAGGTCTCGATCCCGGAGAGCGCAACCGCTTCTACAACCTGTTGGCCGAGGTGGGAGAGCAGGTCATCGTCATTCTTTCCACCCACATCGTGGAAGACGTAACCGACCTCTGCACCAAGATGGCTATCATTCACGAGGGGCAGGTGCTGTACGAGGGCAAGCCCGACGACGCTGTCGCACAGCTGAAGGACCGGGTCTGGCAGCGCTCGATCGCAAAAGCCGACCTGGCCAGCTACGAGCAGCGTTATCGCGTTATCTCAAACCGTCTTGTGGGTGGACGTCCTCATCTTCATGTCTTGAGCGCCCAGTCGCCGGAGGACGGGTTTGCGCCCAGTGTCCCCGACCTTGAGGATGTCTTCTTCACTTGCATCCGAGGGTGGAACTGAGGGCCGCATGTTCCCGAAAATGTTGCTGCACATCGTGTGGTTCGAGATCCGCTACTGGCTGCGTTCGTGGATGCTCTGGATCTTCACCGTGATCACCTCCGCGCTGTTTTTCGGCGCGGTCAGCTCGGACCATATCACGATTGGAGAGTCGCTCAGCAACGCCTACCGCAATGCACCTTACGTGATCGAGAACTACTATGCGATGGTCGGGCTGTTTGCGCTGCTGATGGTAACGGCCTTTGTAAATTCGGCGGCAGCGCGCGACTTCAGCCACAACACGTATCAGATCGTATTCACGACTCCGCTCCGCCGCCGCGACTTTCTTCTCGGGCGGTTCTTCGGTGCCACCCTGGTTTCTGTGATTCCGATGCTCGGGGTGTCCATCGGAATGCTGATTGCGAAATACATGCCGTGGGTGGAACCAGAGCGCTGGGAGCGCGTCATATGGAGCGCGCACCTTAAAGGGATATTTGTCTTCGCGGTGCCGAACGCCTTCTTCATGGCTGCGATTCTTTTCACCATTGCGGTGCTGGCGCGCAATGAGATCGTCTCGTTCGTGGGAGCGCTGCTGCTGCTCACCGGCTACGGCGTTTCGGACGCCCTTCTGAGCGACATTGAGCGCGAGCGCATCGCCGCCCTGCTTGACCCGTTCGCCATTCGCACCTTTGCTCTTGCCACCAAGTACTGGACCGTTGCGGAGAAGAACTCAAACTCGCTGGGCTTGAGCGGGCTGATGCTGTGGAATCGTCTGCTGTGGATTGGCGTTGGAGTGCTCTTCCTGATCTTTGCCTATTACCGGTTCAGTTTCGCCGAAAGGCGTCAAAAGGCACGCAAGACCAAAGAAGCTTCGCAGCCAGCCCTGGCGCCGGTTGTTCTTCCCACGGTCACCTCCAGAGCCAGTTCCTGGGAAATATATCTCTCTTCGGTCAAGATCCACCTCGCGGGCATCTTCAAGGGCACCGTCTTTATCGTGGTCCTCGCGGCAGGCCTCCTGAACTGCGTGCCGAGTATGGCGATGAGCGCACGGGAGGGATACGGGAATAGTACGCTCCCCGTCACGTACTGGATGCTTGAGCAGATCAACGGTTCTCTTTACATGTTCCTGATCGGGCTGATCACCTATTACGCAGGCGTGCTGATCTGGAAGGACCGTGACGCTCACGTGGACGAGATCACCGACTCCCTCCCGATGCCGGAGTGGATCTCGTATGCGGCCCGCTTCACCGCACTCGCTGCCATGGTGATGCTGGTGCAGTTCCTGGCCCTGGTCAGCGCCATCATTGTGCAGACCAGTTACGGATACCATCGCTATCAGCTGGGACTCTATTTCAACCAGCTCTTTGTGCGCGATTTATCGTTCTTTTTCATTCTGGGAGTGCTGGCGTTTTTTGTTCACGCGCTCTCGCCCAACAAGTATGCTGGCTATTTCGCTTATGTCGCTTTTCTGATCGTCAATCTCTTTATCTGGAAACCGCTCAACGTCGCTTCGAACCTGGTCCAATTCGGATCTACTCCAGACGTCACCTACTCGGACATGTTCGGCGATGCGCCGTATATCGCTGCGTGGCGCTGGTTCACGTTGTACTGGACTCTGTTCTGCGGGCTGCTGGCCATTGCCACTGTAATGTTCTGGCCGCGGGGCAAGCAAGGCCGCTGGGCCGAGCGCTGGCGAACCGCGCGCCTACGTTTTTCGAGTCCGTGGCCAGCGCTGGCGCTGGTTTGCCTGATGTCGTTCGCTGCGACTGGATCCCGGATTTTCTACAACACCAAGGTACTGAATGAGGTGATTGGGCCCAAAGACCAGTTGGCGCTCCAGGCGGATTACGAGAAAAACTACAAGCAGTTCGACAGGCTGCCGCAGCCGCGCGTTCGCAGCGACAAATACTGGGTTGATATCTTTCCGGAGACGCGCAACATGACGATGCGAGTCGAGGAAGAGCTTTACAACCCGTATCCGCAACCCCTGACCGAGATTCATTACTCCGTTGACCGGTCGTATGACACCGGCATACAGATCCCCGGCGCGACGCTGGCCAAAGACGATACACGGTTGTTCTATCGCATCTACCGCTTCACGCCAGCGCTCCAGCCTGGCGAATCGCGCACTGCCGTGTTTACCGTCAAGAGCAAGAATCGGGGATTCGAAAACTCCGTCAGCAATGTGGCAATCGCGCAGAACGGCACCTTCTTTAACAATACCGCTGCCCCGATGATCGGCTACGACACGTCGCGCGAACTGACCGATCCGAACGATCGCCGCAAGTACGGTTTGGGCGAACAGCAATTGATGCGGCCTCTAGAACGCAATTGCACCGACGATTGCCGGGACAGCTATATACGGGACCATTCGGACTGGGCGGACCTGGAGACCGTGATCGGCACCTCGCCCGACCAGATTGCGATCGCACCCGGATCGCTGGTGCGAGAGTGGCAGGAGAACGGACGGCGCTATTTCGATTACAAGCTTGACCATCCGTCACTTCGTTTCTACTCGTTCATGTCGGCCCGCTACGAGGTGCAGCGCGAAGAGTGGAATGGCATCAAGCTCGAGGTGTACTACGACAAGGATCATCCGTGGAACGTGCCGCGAATGATGAAATCGCTGAAGAAGTCGCTGGAGTACTACACGCAGAATTTCGGTCCCTATTGTCATAAAGAAGCGCGGATCATCGAATTCCCCCGGGTTGGCACGTTTGCGCAAGCCTACGCCGGCACCATGCCATATTCGGAGTCGATCGGATTCATTGCCAACCTGAATCACCCCGACGACATCGACATGGTCTATTACATCGTGGCGCACGAGATGGGCCACCAGTGGTGGGCGCATCAGGTCGTAAGCGCCGACATGCAGGGAGCCACGTTCTTGTCGGAATCGCTGGCGCAATACTCGGCGCTGATGGTGATGGAAAAGGAGTACGGCCGCGATGCCATGCGGAAGTTTCTGAAGTATGAAATGGACAAGTATCTCCGCTCGCGAGGCCGGGAAAAACACAAAGAAGAACCCCTGCTGACGGTCGAAGTCGAACAGGGGTATATTCACTACCGCAAGGCGAGCGTCGTGCTCTACTACCTGAAAGAGATGATCGGAGAAGACGCGGTGAACCGGGCGCTGCGCAAGGTGATCCAGCGCTATGCTTACAACGCGCCGCCTTATCCCACGTCTTATGCGCTTGTGGATGCGCTGCGCGAGGAGACGCCTCCGAATTTGCAATACTTGATCAAGGATTTGTTCGAAGACATCACCTTGTTTTCAAATCGCACCCTGGATGCCACGGCGGTGAAGCGCCCGGACGGCAAGTACGACGTCACCATCAACGTGGAAACCCACAAATATAAGGCGGACGCCAAGGGCAATGAGACCGAAGTGGCGATGGATGACTGGATCGATATCGGCGCCTTCGCCAAGCCGGAAAAAGGCCGGAAATACGGCAAGACGCTGTACCGGGATCGAGTGCACGTCGCGAATAACAAGTCCACGTACACCTTCACGACTGCGGAGCTGCCGGACGAAGCGGGAATCGATCCCTTCCTGCTGTTGATCGACCGGCTTCCCGACGACAACACCAAGAAGGTCACGCTGACGAGTGCGTCTGCTGCGTCAACGAATCCAGTTCGCGGCCAGTGAGGATGGTCCGCCCCCTCGCGAGCCCTTAGTTGATCGCGAAATTTTGGACGTAAAGAGAAATCGCGCGGTGTAGGATAAAGGCCAAAAGCGACTTATAGCGAATCCAGAGTTGCTGTGGCCTCCGGCAGCTGCCGATCTGCGTTCGGCTTGGACGGGGCAAAGCCCCGTCATCACACGAGCGGGATACAGCAACGGTGAATTTGCTCTAGGAGGGTGCGATGGAGAAAGAAAGAGACGCTCAAGAGGAACAGACCTCTGCGATTGGCTCGACTCGCTTCACTCGTCGCAGTCTGATTAAATCAGCCGCCGCGATTGCCTCTGCCGCGATTTTGCCATCTGGACTCGCAGGTTTCACCTTCTCTGGGCCGAGCGCGTCTGCAACGGAATCCAATCCCGGGAAGTCGGCAGCGCCGGCGAAGAATCCACGCTGGTACGGTTTTAATCTGCTCGAGTATTTCTCCACCGATGCGGATTGGATGAAGTATTTCCCTTACAAGAACGATGGGATGTTCCGCGAAGACGACTTCCGCTGGATTCGCGACTGGGGTTTCAACTGGGTGCGCCTGCCCATGGATTACCGGTTTTGGACTGCTCCCGATCTTTTTACCATCAATGAAAAGCAGATCGAACCGATCGACCGAGCCATCCGGCTGGGAGAAAAATACGGGATTCACGTGAACGTTTGTCTTCACCGCGCGCCCGGCTTGTGCATTCTCGACACGATGGATGAAAAGCTGACGGGCATTGCGGTCACGAAGGAAAAGACCGACGTATTTACCGATCCGCACACGCTTGACGCCTTCGTGCATCAGTGGACATTTTTCGCCAACCACTACAAGGGCATTCCCAGCCAACGGCTGAGCTTCAATCTGGTAAACGAGCCTATTGTTCTGCCCAATGCGGCGGAACTGGCAGAACTCCAGCATCGCGGTCCCATCAAGACGACGGACTTCTTCGACCCTGAGCGGCTGCAGCACCACGCGAAGGACTATACGCGCGTGGCCAGAGCGGCTGCGGATGCGATTCGAGAGCGCGATCCGGAGCGCATGGTGATCACCGATGGTTATCCGGGAGGAGGCTTGCCGATTCCGGATCTCGCCGGCACGGGCATGTTGCAAAGCTGCCATACCTACAATCCGATTCAGCTTACTCACCATCAATGCGAGTGGGTGCGTGGTGTGCTCACCGGGGCAGAGCCTCTGCCTACCTGGCCTCTGAAGGACGATAAAGGCAAAGTCATTTGTGACCACCAAACGCTCGAAACGCTTTTTCATCCCTGGTCCGAACTCTCAGCCCAGGGGGTCCCCATTCACTTCGGCGAGATGGGCTGTTACAAGCACACACCGCCGGATGTTGTGTTGGCCTGGTTTGACGACACCCTCGACATTCTGGGTGAATTGAATTCGGGCTGGGCCTTGTGGAATTTCCGCGGGCCCTTTGGCGTGCTCGACACGGAACGGCCCGGAACAAAATTCGAGGACTGGCAGGGGCACAAGCTTGATCGGCCGCTGCTCACGCTTTTACAGAAGCACGCCAAGGCATAACCAACTGCCCGCAACGCCACGCTGTCAACGCGTGGGTGAGCAGCAGAGAGCTGCAAAGGAGTTTACCGATGAATCTGCTGTCACGCTATTGCCTCTGCCCACTGCTGTTCTGCGCTGCCGCATTCACCCAGAACGCCACGAATACGGGATTCCGCTCCCTGCATGTGGATGCCAGCAAAGTGACCGGCACGATCCGCTCGTTCCAGGGACTGAACGGCCCACCCAGCCCGCTCATGGCGGGACTGCCGAGCCTTGTGCAGCAATACAAAGACCTGCGCGTCAACCAGGTTCGCACTCATGATGTGATGGGTCCGACCGAAATCGACTCAAGATTCGAGCAGAACAACGGAGAGCTCGCCTGGCTCATTCCCGATTCCGCCCAGCGTGCCGGCGTGGTCAAGGCGGGCAACGCCAGCATCATTTTTCCCAACTGGAGCGCCGACCCCGAGAAACCGGAGAGTTACAATTTCGCCCCGACCGACAAAGTGCTCGCCGCCATTCGCGCCAGCGGCGCGGAGATCTATTACCGCGTCGGCCGCAGTTGGGGCGCCAACATCGATCCGCCGGCCGATTCCGACAAGTTTGCCAGCGTGGTGAAACACATTGCCATGCACTACAACCAGGGATGGGCCAACGGCTTCCATTACGACATACGCTATTGGGAATTCTGGAACGAGCCGGACGGTCTGTTCTGGTCCGGCACCCCGGAGCAGTTTTACTCGTTGTACGAGAAAACTGTGCGGGCCTTGAAGTCAGTTGACCCCACACTCAAGGTGGGTGGCGATGGCAAAGCTTTCGCTTACGACGATGGACCTTTCCGCGAAGGACTTATCGATTACTGCGCGGCCCACAAGGTGCCCCTCGATTTTTATTCCTGGCACACATATGCGGACGGTTCCGCCGATCCTTATGATGCCGTTCGCCTCGCCAAGCAAATTCGCGGCCTCCTGGACAGCCATGGCTTTCCTCAGGCGGAGAGCATTCTATCTGAGTGGAATCTGACCCCTGACTTCACCGATGCTGAGAAGGCCAGGCTGCAAGGGGTGGATAATGCCGCATTCATCGGCGCCGTACTCAGCTATTTCCAGGACGCGCCCATCGATCACGCGCAGTTCTATCGTGGCGACGCGGCGTGGATGGGCCTCTTCGATCTGCAGGGGCAGTATTTCAAGACCGCGTATACGTTCCAGGCCATGGGGAGAATGTTGGATACGCCGCAGCGGCTCTCCGTGGAAGGCACGGACACTTTTGGCTTCGCGGCGATTGCAGGCCGCTCGGCAGATGGCAACACGGTTCAGATCATCATCAGCAATTACGCAATTCCCGCGGGTTTCAAGCCCAACATTATGGAAATGCCGCCGGAACTGGTGAAAGCGTCGCCCCCGCAACCGGACTTTTCCAAAGTCAAGATGCTGCCGCCACGGACTGACATCGTTTACCGGGACAATGCTGGCTACAATCTCACGATCGACAATTTGCCGTGGAGTAAGAAGGCGTTCAGCGTGAAGCGTTACCGGATTAGCAAAACGCAGAATCTCGACCTGGTCGAAGAAAAGTCCGGCGAGGGAAGCTTCGAACTATCGAGTCCTCTTGCCCCCGACGCCGTGGAACTCATCGTGCTTCAGCGCCGGTGAGCGGGAGCCTTATGCCAGATCAAGTCCTGAGGCAAGACCGGTTTTCACGCAGAATCTAGGCGGCCGCCGAGCCCAGTCCTAATCTCTTGAGTCCGGTGGCTTCTAACTCTAGTTGCGCTCCTCGTTCTTCCGTCACAATGATCCTGTCGGGCCCGAGCTGAATGTCGCGGATCGAGCGCCATTCCGCACTTACTTTGGAGAGAAAAAGAACGTACGGAGCCCGCAGTTGGGACTTGGCGGGAATTCGCCGGAAGGTGGGAGCGTCGAATAACGATCCGCGGGCAAAGGTCTCTTCTTTTCCAACCGGCATCGCGGTCGAACCAAACTCCAGGCCGCGGGCGCGCGTCTTTCCACTCCAAGGAGAACCCTTGCGGGAAAGATTCTCCTCCCATATGGCGACCCAGGGAAAATCCGAGCGGCGAAAACAATAGCCGAATAGCAGTCCGAGTTTCCAATTCAGCGCCGCAACAAATCCGAGTTCGCGCTGCGGGTCGAGCAATACCGATGCGATATAGCCCCTGCCGTCTCGTGCGAAGGGACGCGCGAGACTTATTTTGTCGCCATCGATGGCAGAGGTTTCGGGCCAGTTGAACTCCTGATTGTCTCGGAAAAGACTTGCTCCTTCGTAGCCGTGCGGCCAAGTGACGGCGCGAGTTCCGGGCAGAGCAACGAGGCTTTCCTCTGGATGCAGCAAAGGCAGACCGAGGGTGACATGCTGGGTCCAGTGAAAAAAATGATCCTGCGCACGTTCGTTGGTTACCGTTTCCTCGACATACACAACCGATTCGTTGCGGCGCAAACGGAGTTCGCGGCGGAATAGCAGACCGGCCGCGGGCAAGGGCACAGCGAGCGAGACCCGGGCTTCCGCGCTGGTCTGATTACGCTTCAGCAATTTCCAGCGGGAAGTGGAAGCCTCTCCATGAAGCGTTAGTCCTTGTGCAGCCTCGGCCTCGGAGGGTTCACCAAAATAATCGACGCAGACGGTGTGTCCCGTGAAGGCCGCGAGATACTTGCCGACGGGCGCCGGGCCGTACTTGCGAACATGATTGCTGCGGAACTTATCCGGGTCCATCGTGGGCCAGGGAGCTTCCCACAGCGCATTCACGCTGCCGCTGGTTGGATCGAGAAGGCGAAAATCGGCGATGTGTCCGCCGCCGGTGAGCGTGATCAGTTGAACGACGCCATTGTTGAGGCAAAACGCGGGCCGGTCGCGCCATTTCGTTGTGGTGGAGGCAGGAAGGGATATTTTCATTGGCTAGATCAGTGTAGCGCGTGTAGTTCTCAGGCGAAATGGCTGGCGGCCCCTTGATGACCGGATGGCTTTTCCGCGACATCGTGGAACCAAAAAAAAGGACACCGCGTGAGCGGTGTCCCTACCTACCAGCAACTCGACTTACTTATTCTCGTTGAGTGATCCGGCTCCGAACTCCCTGCGCTGTATTACCGGACGCGCCGCTCTGGCTGCCGCCACTGCCGGCATGGCCGCTGCCGCTCCGTAGCGCTCGAGCAGCACGGGGACCATCGCGCCTTCGGCTTCTTTCACAAAGGTGAGCTTGCTCTCGCCCAGCAGATCGACGCGGACGAAATCTCCCAGCTTCACCTGTCCCGTTGCCACCAGGTTCGCCAGCGGAAACACCAGATGCCGTTCAATCGCCCGCTTCAAGTGCCGCGCGCCGTACTTCGGATCGGTGCCTTCGGCGAGCAGGAAGCTCTTGACCTGCGGCGTGCAGTTGAACACGAATTGATTCGCGCCCGACGCCATCAGTACCCGCTGCTGCACCATCCCGAGCTCGATTTCGAGGATCTGCTGCAGGTGCTCGGCGCGTAGCGTTTTGAACACGACGACTTTGTCGATGCGGTTCATGAACTCGGGCGCAAACTTGCGCCGCGCCGCATCCACTGCCGAGCGATTAATCTTTTCGTCGAGCGAGTTATCCACCTGCACCGCTTTCGGGGCGAAGCCCAAGCCGCCATCCACCAACCCATTCATTTCGGCGGAGCCCAGGTTCGAGGTCATGATGATGATGCAACTCGAAAGATCCACACGCCGGTTATCGCCCAGCGTTAGCGTCGCCTTGTCCAGAATGCCGAGCAGCAGTTGCCACAGCGAATCGGAAGCTTTCTCGATTTCGTCGAACAGCAGGATCGAGAGCTTCAGCTTTTCCGTGTGCCACTGGTTGAGCGCTTCCTGCGTCAGCAGGGGATGGGTCTCGCGGTGTCCCAGGTATCCCGGAGGCGAGCCGATCAACTTGGCAATCTCGTGCGAATGCTGGAACTCGGCGCAATCGATCTTGATGCAGGCCCGCGCGTCGCCGAACAGCGACTCGGCTACCGCTTCCACTACCCGCGTCTTGCCGGAGCCGGTCGGTCCCAGGAAAAGAAGATTGCCCACCGGACGTCCCGGTGCATTCAGCCCGGCCAGAAACATCTGATAAATCTCCGCGACCTTCTCGATGGCCTGATCCTGGCCGACAATCTTCCGGCGCAGGGCAGCCTCAAAGTCACGGGAGTCGTTGCTGCGGCGGCTCGGATCCAGCACGGTTGCAAGGTTCGTTCTCATCGTTTCGGACCCTTGTTTCCTTTCCGGGAACTTCATGTCTTCGGCGAAACTGCTCATTCTTGTCACTCGCTCACCACTGGGAGGAAGGTCTGTATTTCCCCGCCCGCTATCTCCTTGTGCAAGCCGTTAGCCATCCTCGGGAGGCGCCCTAATCCCCCGCTTCTCATCGTTTTAGATGCGGCTAGCCCGCCTCACACGAGGCCGGTCTCGTTACCCACAGCTTCCCCAAGAGCAATAGTTTGCAGTCTGCGGGAACTTTCAATCAGTGCCCTGACCATCCCTAACGCCCATGACCGCCAAGTCTTAACAGGCTTGGCCGGAAGTAACTGGCAGCCCAGGTTACCGCCAGTGCACAATAGATATAGATTTCCTCTCTGGAGAATGTCCTTGTCCCGATTCCTGGCCAGACTTACGGCAGTCAAACTCTCGATTGCGAGCGTTGCTGCTTTCTTGCTATGGCTGGCCTTGGCCAGCTTTGGTCCCTTTTCTACCACCGCCGCCGGAGTGCAAAATCCGCACGGCGCACAGTTGGTGCCGGTGAAAGCCGATGCCACCAAGAAGCCCGCGCCGTCGGCGCCCGTTTCCATTATTGTGCCTCCGGGCTCCGATCTTTACGTCGCCCAGCGCGGAGACAACCTGCCGCTGGTCGCCCGCAAGTATTTGAAAAGGACAAAATACCTCACGTCATCGGAACTGACCGAAGCCATCCGCGCCGCCAACCACAACCGCCAGGGAGTCTTCCTCAAATCCGGAGAGCAGATCATTATCCCCGGAATTCTCGAATCCGTAATTGTAGAGAAACCTGTGCCAGTTGCAAGAGATTTCGAAGTCCGCGCGATTTACCTGACCGGGATCATGGCGGGCAGCGATCATGGAGTGCGCATTATCCGGCATTGGCGCGAAGTCGGCGGCAACGCGGTGGTCTTCGACATCAAGGATAGCGACGGCATCGTCAACATCGCTTTCGACAACCCGCTCGCCAGCGGACAACGCCACTATATTTCCGATCTGCCCAAGTTCATTCGCTTCCTTCATTCGGAGAACATGCACGCCATCGCTCGCATCGCCATCTTCCGCGATGAGCATCTGGTTACGAGCCATCCGGAACTCGCCGTAAAGTCCCGCAGCAGCGGCCAGCCCTGGCGCGAGAACGGCAAACTCGTCTGGACTGATCCCTCGAACTCCAAGGTGCAGGACTATGACATTGCGCTAGCGAAGTTCGTCGCTCAGTCCGGAGTCGATGAAGTGCAGTTCGACTATGTGCGCTTTCCCGCCGAAGGCGATCAGAAAGATGCCGCCTTCGCTTTCCAAGCGGATCATCCCGCCGAGCAACCTGCTGAGCATTCCGCCGACCAACCGATAGATCATCCGAAAGCAGATCATCCGAAAACAGGTCATTCGAAAATCGATCATCCGAAAGACGAGCAGCGCTCGAAGGTGATCGCTGATTTCCTGCAGCGCGCCTACGCCCAGATTCATCCGACCGGGGCGTTGTTCTCGCTCGACGTCTTTGGAGTCATGGCATGGCAGCGTCCCGTCGATCTTGCGCACACCGGGCAGGACATCGTAGCCATGGCCAAGCATTGTGACGTGATCTCGCCCATGATCTATCCCTCGCACTTCTTTGGCATGGACGGCATCGCCCACCCCGGCGACGCGCCCGAGCATTTCATCGGCGAGTCCATGGACCGCTTCGAGCTCATCACCAAAGGCAGCGGAGTGGTGATTCGTCCTTGGCTGCAAGCCTTTGCCTGGCGCACAAAAACTTACTCGCCGCAGTATGTTGAAGTTCAGATCGAGGTAGCGAAACAAAAAGGCGGCATCGGATTTCTTTTCTGGAACGCCAATAACGATTACTCGAAGCCCTACACCGCCATGCCGGAGATGCGCGCCGCCAAAGGCCGCTACTTCCGTGGCGACGAGGTAGGCAAACCCGAACCCGCCACAGTCACTCCGGATGCCTCAGCTTTAGCACCCGTAACCGGGGGCGCCAATGCCAGCGTTCCGTCCGTTCCGCCGGAAAGCTCCACCAGCGACGGGGCCCACGCCGCACAGAGAGTCTGGCGGCACTAAATTAAAGCATCAAGCACGGTATTAATGCAGCAGAATCATACAGCCGGAATGCTCAGGCAGGGATTGCCACTGAGGCGGGCATAGTTGATCCGAGTCCCTGCGCCAAACCACCGCTTTCGCGCCCGAATCAGCCATCGAGCGGAGGACTGCCTGCTGGACGGCGGGCGTCCCCGACCAGAACGGAGCGGAATTAATCGACCAAAGTTCAGCAACTACCGAAACCCTTGCCAGGTAGGCCCAGTAGGCTTCTTGTCCGTTGCCTATACTCGCGACTGCCTGGCCCGGCGAGATGCCGTACTGGGGAATAGCCTCGGCAATCGTCATGTCGCGAGCGGTCGATTCCGTGCGCTGCGAAACGACGTAGTGGAGCAGACCGGGCATCGTATACGCGGCAAAGACAAGAATGCCCGCCAGCAGGGCCCGCCGTGCCAAGAGTTGCAGTCCGGGAGGCACGGAAACCGACGCCCAAGCAGCGCCCCAGAGTAGCAGCGAAAAACCAAGCACGAATCGTGGAACCAAGTGGACGAGCAAATACATCCCGATCACGGCGAATGCGGGCAAGGTGCAAAACCAGGTTGAGGCAAAGTTGCGCAGTGACGCTCTTGGTCCATACCACACGAGAATCAGCAAAGGCACCGACAGTGCTGCCCCTGCGCCGAAGAGCTGTTCCCTAACATAGCGAAGATTGATGGCAAGCTGCCGGAGTTGACCGCGCAAGTCAACGGCCGGGTGGCTGCGCTTGTCAAACCGTGCCGCATCGTACCAGGGCGCATAGGTGATGCCGTCGATCGAGGGAAGGCGGAAGACACGCGGTGAATCCAAGGCGATTGCGCCGGGATAAAACGGAACTGGCGCGCCAGAGGAATCCGACATCCAGGTTTTCGTTTCCGGTCCGTTCACAAACCAGGCATAGTTCAATCTGCCGCTATCGCCGGCAGTGAAGTGGCCGAGCGCCCGGGATACGATGACCACGAAAGGTGATACCAGCACTACAAAAACTAGAATCGCGGCGAGCGGTCTGAGAAGGCTGCGCGAGCGAAAACCCTGGATCACAATCGCGGCCAGGACAAAGAGCGCAAAATACAGCAGAATGGCCTTCGCGTAATAACCAATGGCGAGCAACAGGCCGAGCCATGCATAAGGTCCAAGGCCGTGTTCTCGACGGTCGTGGAGCTTGAACAGGAGAGTTGCAATCGCAAAGACAATCGCGGCGACCAGGATGTCGGGGTTTACGACATCCACCGACCAGGCAAAATTGACAATGAAGAACAGATACCCGAGCAGTATCCAGGCTAATGGGCTGGCGACTGGAATTGAAGTCTCGTGGTCGTCGATGGGCTTGCTCCACTCCGCGACAGCACGCCAGAACTTGCTGAAAGCGTACAAGGCAGTCGCGAAGAGGACAAAGTTGAGTGCCCTTGCCAAGGCAAATTCGGCGCGGATTCCGGGATGCAAAAAACGCATCGCGATCGCCAGAAGCCATGCGTACAATGGCCCCCAATATCCATTTACAGCGGTATGCCAGTCGTGGCGAACGTAGGCTCGGGCCACGTCGAGGTAAGCGAGGCCGTCCGCTCCAACGGGCAAATCACGGCCAGCGAAGGCACAGCGCGCTCCCATCAGCAGCACGATACCCTGACATATTCTTTCAAAACCCAATACGTTGGGCGCAATTCGGGGCGGTGTTCTTTACTGACAACCTGGAATGAGCAGCCATCGTCAAGATGCAAGCGTAGCCGTACCAAACGAGTCGGTGGAGGCTCGGCAGCGTCGATTGTACCCTTCTGCCGGCTTATCTGCGGTCGCGATGTCGACTTTCACTCAGTTGTGGCAGGCGCCATTCGTGGGCGCGGCAGCTTGTTCCTGGTAGGCCTTCCAAAGAGCCAGAGGGTGCAAAGTCCAGCCTTTCACGCGGGAGCAACCCCCGGCCCTTCCCTTGCAACTAAATGATTAGTTACCTTTCGCTGCGTGCAGCGTCTAACGTCCGAGGAGGGGATTCAGTGCCACCGAGACAATCGCGAACTTTAACCGAAGCCGAGCTGCGGATCATGAACGTGCTCTGGAGGAAGGGATCGGGCACGGTTCAGCAAGTACTTGATTCTATTACTGAAAAGCCTGTTCTGGCCTATAACTCTGTTTTGACCACGATTCGCATCCTGGAGAGAAAGGGCTACTTGAAACATCTAAAGGATGGACGGGCGCATGTGTTTACGCCGCTGGTCGGGCAGAAGGAGGCGACGCGCTCGGAAATACGGCGCCTGGTGAGCCGCTTTTTCAAGAATTCACGGGAGCAACTCGTGCTGAACCTGCTTGAGGACCAGGGTGTCGGGCCGGAGGAAATCGCGCGCCTGCGGGGGATGCTGGTTCATCAGGACACGACTCATCAGGATACGGTGCAGAAGGGCACGATTCGGAGCGACTCGAAATGAACTGGCTGGCCTGGCAGACAATGGCGCAGATCCCGGTCGAGCGCATCCTCAACGCGCTTCCCGCTGGATTGCTGATTGCGGTCTTTGCCTGGTTGTTGCTGCGGGTCTCGCCCCGGCAGAATTCGGGGACCCGGTTTGCAGTCTGGTTCACGGCATTGCTGACGGTCGCCGCACTTCCACTGCTGGGCAGCTTCGGCGAAGGGCGGGCGACGATGGCAGGGATTTCGTCTATGTCGCCGGCGACGTCATGGGAGAACTTGCGGCCAGCCATCATCATCCCCGGTCGCTGGGCGTTTTTTGTCTTCCTTGCTTGGGCGCTCGGGGCATGTGCGGCCGTGATGCGTTTGGCGACTGGAATTTGGAGCCTGCGACGGCTGCGACTTAGTTGCACTCCGATCGGCGTAGCGGATCTCGATCCGGCGGTGCGAAGGACGGTAGAGGCAATCGGCGCATCGGGCTCAATCGCCTCTAAGTCAAGCGTCTCTAAATCGACCGTCTCTAAATCAATCGTTCCTAGGTCGATAACGATTGCGACGTCAGAGTGCGTGCGCGTGCCTGCCGCCATTGGTTTTTTCAAGCGGACCATTGTCCTGCCCGCCTGGGCGTTGCGAGAACTGTCACCTCACGATCTCAACGTCATCCTGCTACACGAATTCGCGCACCTGCGGCGTTGGGACGACTGGACAAATCTGGTGCAAAAGATCGTGCGCGCTCTCCTCTTTTTTCATCCAGCGGTTTGGTGGATTGAAAACCGGCTCTCGGTGGAACGTGAGATGGCTTGCGACGACGCGGTATTGGCCGAAACTGCTAACCCGCATGGGTATGCCAGTTGCCTGGTCTCGCTGCTGGAAAAGAGTCTGGCGCATCGTCTGTCGCACGGGCTAGCGGGCAAACGATGGTCGATGGCCCAGGCCGCGGTGCACCGGGCGCGCGAGGCGTCTCTGCGACTGGCGCGGATTCTCGATGCGAAGCGACCCGTGGCCACGCGAGTCTGGAAACCGGCGCTGGGTATGATCGGCGGCTTTGCCATGGTCTGTTTCGTGGCGTTGCCGCACGCGCCGCAGTTCGTCGCGTTTGATCGCGAGACCGCCAGCGCAGAGACGGGCGCCCTCGCCCGTCCAAGCCTGGCGCAACTCGGCAGAAGCCTGCCGTCACAGCAACTCCGGGTTAACGAGAGCGATCGATTGCCGGTGGGCACGACTGCCAGAGCGACGACTGCCAAACCTGTTCATGCGCGCGTCTACGCGTACGATGTTGCTGGACATCAACTTGCTCCCGTTCCGGCCGTTGCGGCCCGATTCGATTCGGCGCCTCCGCGCGAGGGAGTAGTTGTGACTAGCGCAAGTGCGGACCAGGCAATCGTGCCTCAATTCCGAACGCTGGTTTTTGTTGAAGCCACGCGGTACGTGACCCCCGATTCGTCAGTGTGGAGCATACAAGTGTGGCAGGTGACGTTGGTGACTCAGGTCCGCGAGCGGTTGGCGAGAGTGCCAGTAGCGCATTCAATTTAGCGGCAAAAAATTTTTGTAACAAACAACTAGATAATTAGTTGTGCCGAAAAAAAGGAAATGAAGGAGAAGAAGGAAATGAAGACGTGGATGGACCGTTGTAAAGCAGTGGTGACTAGGCGTCTGTTGGTGGCTCTGATTGCCGTGGTGGCAGTTGGGTCGGTGGCGACCTTCAACTTTACGAAATCTGCAAGGGCGGCGACAGCTCCGGCTGCGGCGCCGCTTGACGACAACAGTGTGGGAGCGTTGCTCACCCTCGACCGCGCCATGGAAACGCTGGCGGCACGAGTCACACCGGCGGTCGTGAATGTCACGGTAGCGTCGAAGCCTGACGCGAAGCATGGCGGTCCGGAAGGCATGCCCGACATGCAACAGTTTTTTGGCCCGGGCAATCCTTTCGGACGTCAATTCAACATGCCGTCGCCGCCTCAGAATAGGATGGAGCACGGCTTAGGCAGCGGGGTGATCATCTCGCCCGACGGCTATATCGTCACTAACAACCATGTTATCGACGGAGCTGTCGATATTCGCGTCACCATGAGTAACCGGGAAGTCCTGCCCGCTAAGTTGATAGGTGCAGACCCGCTAACTGACCTGGCGGTCATCAAGGTAAATGCAACTAACTTACCGAGCGTACCCTGGGGTAACTCGACCGGCCTGCGCCCGGGACAGACGGTGCTGGCTTTCGGGAATCCATATGGGTACCGATTTACGGTAACGCGCGGCATCATCAGCGCGCTGAACCGTCCAAATCCGGACGCAGGCGATCGACGCAAGCCGGGCGAGTTCATCCAGACCGACGCGGCCATCAATCCCGGAAATTCCGGCGGAGCATTGGTCGACGCGCGCGGTGAACTTATCGGCATCAACACCTTCCTGATTTCGTCTTCGGGATCATTCTCGGGAATGGGCTTCGCGATTCCTACCCAGATTGTCCAGCCTACCGTCGAGGCATTGATTCGGGACGGCAAAGTAACGCACGGGTTCATCGGAATTCAGATCGCCGATGTTACTCCCGACAACGCAAAGTTTTTCCAGATGAATAAAGCCGAGGGAGCGTTGGTCTCAGAGGTTGAGCCGGACACGCCGGGAGCGAAGGCTGGCCTGCGCACCGGGGATGTGATCACCGAACTCGACGGAAAGCCGGTAACCGACGCCGGAGAATTGCAAATGATAGTCGGACAGAAGCGGCCCGGTGACACGATCCATCTGCTGGTGGCGCGTGACAGCAAGACGACCAGCATTCCGGTGACGCTCGAAGCACTGGGTGGCGACAAGGGCATCGAGGCTGCCGGGGACGAACATGGAAAAGGCCGTTGGGGGCTGAGTCTCGCTGACCTCACTCCCGACGCCCGGAATGAAGTGCAAGCGCAAGCGTCGGTTCACGGCGCCATCGTGGAAGACGTCAAGCCCGGCAGTCCGGCCGATAATGCGGGATTACAGCGTGGGGACGTCATCATGGAGGTGAACCGGCGAGCGGTGAAATCTGCGTCGGAAGTGGCGCAGGCGTTATCCAGCGTGCCGAACGGGCAGGATGCGCTGGTGCTGGTGTGGTCGCAAGGAGGGAGCACGTTCCGCGTGTTGCATCCTTCGCAGGGCTAGCCACCAGTCAGACGGTGGAGAGACGGGCGTCTCACGAGCTCACCGTGAGCGCAGTTGAGGGGTCCAGCCGGGCGGGGACGCCCGGCTCTCCACCGGCAAACTCGGAGGCTCCCCGGCCCTACCAACGACTCTGTACCAGCGGACGAATCTTCTCGTCGTAGATACGCCGTACTCCTCTCATTACCTCGTTGCTGAGAGGCGGCAGGTCCGATGCCTGGCAGTTGTCCGCAACCTGCTCCGGGCGCTTGCCGCCGGGTATGGCGCAGGTTATTGCGTCGAACATCAGGATCCAGCGCAGGGCGAACTGACTCATGGAGACGCCTGCTGGTAAGAGCGCTCGCATCTCTTCTACCGCCTCCAGGCCGACGTTGTAATCTACGCCGGAAAATGTTTCTCCGATATCGAAGGCTTCCCCGTGGCGATTGAAATTCCGGTGGTCGTCGGCAGCGAAGGTGGAATCGCTGCGCAATTTACCCGTCAGCAGGCCGCTGGCGAGCGGCACACGCGCGAGGATGCCTACCTGCTTCTGCTTAGCTCGGGCGAAGAACTGCTCTGCCGGACGCTGGCGGAAGCAGTTGAAGATGATTTGCACCGTCTGGAGGTTGGGGAACTCGACGGCCTTGAGCGCTTCTTCGATCTTCTCGACGCTGACGCCGTAATAGCGGATCTTGCCTGCCCGCACCAGGTCGTCGAGTATTCCGAAAACCTCGGGCCCGTCATACAGCGCGCCTGGCGGGCAATGCAGTTGCAGCAGATCGAGGCTGTCGGTCGCAAGATTCCGCAAACTGTCTTCGACCCACATGGTCAGGTTCTGGCGATTGTAGCCTTCGACGGTCTGGCGCGACAGACGGCGACCGGCTTTGGTGGCCACAATAATCTTGCTCTTTTCGCTCTGCTTCAGTTCGGCAATCAGCTGAGCAATCAGGCGTTCGCTGCGGCCATCGCCGTATACGTCGGCGGTATCGATGAAATTTACTCCGCAGTCGACGGCCTGGCGCAACGCGGCAAGAGATTCCTTGTCCGAAACGCTGCCCCACGCGCCGCCGATGGCCCAGGCACCAAAGCTGATATCCGAAACCTTCCAACCGGTGCGCCCAAGTTGACGGTATTGCATGGTTTCCTCTTCTCCTCCGCAGAATAGATCGGGTTCCGTTCCCGACTTGGCGGTCCAGCACGGAAGAATGACTCCTAAAGTGTAGCTGAGAATAGAAGGCGCTGATCAGAACCAGTCGCGGTCATCCCTGGCTGATGCTCTCCATTAGGAATTCGAATTGGACTCGGGGCACACCGGGTCTTAGAGTCGATTAATCGGTTAAGTCTTGGGAATAGCGCAATTGCAGAATAGAATCTGATTATCCGGTGCGGCACGGTGGTAATCAACAATTCCACGGCCGATGCGGACTAGGTCTGTTCAGGCCGATAGAATGTTTGAAGGAATGGCGCTCTAATCGTTTTGGCGCCGTCGGGCTGGTTACGGGGTGACCAGTTGCGAGACTTGGCAGGCGGGAAAGTCGAACATCGAAGACCCCTGCAGGGCATTTGATCTCAAAGAATATACGGTATCGGTGAAAGCGATACCCTGATACTAAGCTCAAGTTTTCCCGCACCGGATAGAGGAATTCGAGGAGACAAGATTTGGATCGATCGAACGAACCAGTTCAGGATCAAGAGCACGCTGCCTGCTCTCTCGACGCCAGCCATGTGCTGACGTGGGAGGAGATCGCGAATTTGGCGGCGGAGCCCGGCAAGCCAGCCGAGACCCTGACGAACGTGGTCGCCTTGATTGCCCGACGCTTTGGCACCGATGTTTGCTCCGCCTACCTGCTGGAGCCCGACCGCGCCAACCTGGTTCTGGCCGCGACGATCGGGCTGCGCCGGGAATGCGTCGGCAAGCTACGCATGGCAGTCAGTGAAGGGCTCGCGGGGCTGGTGGCGGAACAGGTCCGACCGGTGGTTGTTGAACAGGTCAGGAATCATCCGCGCTTCAAGTACTTCAGCGAAGCGGGCGAGGATGCCTACCAATCGTTCCTGGGAGTTCCACTCATTGATCGCGGTGTGCTGCAGGGCGTTTTAGTGGTTCAAACCGTGGGGCCGCACGTCTTTACTGAAGAGGAAACGCGTTTGCTCACGGAGGCGGCAAACCGGGTGGCGCACATCGTGAGCGAAGCCCGCACGCTCGACCGTTTCATCGCGCCTGCCCAGGAGCGGCTCTGGACGCTGGCCCGCAACATGTGGTGGAGCTGGGATCACGATACCTCCGGCTTGTTCCGCGATATCGATCCATTGCGCTGGAGCCAGCTCAATCACAGTCCGGTCTCGCTGCTGAACGAGTATCCTCTGGAAAAACTCGAAGCGCGCGCCGCCGAACTCGTCCTGCATAGCCGGATCAACTATGCCTATCGCCGCTTGTGCGAGTATCAGGACGCGGAGCGAACCTGGGGTGCGCGCCACGCCGGCGTGCTGCGGCCTCGGCCCGTGGCTTATTTCTCCGCGGAATTCGGCGTGCATGAATCTCTCCCGGTCTATTCCGGTGGACTTGGAGTTCTGGCTGGCGATCACATCAAGAGCGCCTCCGATCTCGGCATCCCTCTCATCGGCGTGGGCCTGTTTTATGGCCAAGGATATTTCCGCCAGCGTCTTGACCGCGACGGCTGGCAACATGAGGAATACCTCGAGACCGATGTCAACCAACTTGCCATGGAAACGGCGATCGGGACCAACGGCAGACCGGTCGTAGTGCAAGTCGAAACCCGCCATGGGGCGATCCATGCGAAAGTCTGGCGCGTGAAAGTGGGCCGTTGCGAATTATTTCTCCTCGACTCCGATGTGGAAGGAAATGCTCCGGAAGACCGCGAGCTGACCTCGCGTTTGTACGGGGGCGACGGCCGCGTTCGCGTGCATCAGGAACTGCTTCTGGGCGTGGGCGGCTTGCGCGCTCTGAAGGCACTCGGCATCACCCCCGGGGTTCTTCACCTGAACGAAGGACATAGCGCATTTGCCGTCCTCGAAGCGATTCGCCAACGCATGGAAGAGGAGGGCATCGGCTTCGAGAAGGCGGTGCCGCGCGTGGCCCGTGAAGTAGTTTTCACGACCCACACCCCGGTACCTGCCGGCCACGATCGCTTTGACTCCGATCTGATTGAAGAGCACCTCGGACCTCTGCGTGAGGCCCTCGGTCTTTCCAGGCAGAGTTTCATGGCGCTGGGGCGCGAGGATCCCGACAGCGACGAGCGTTTCTGCATGACCGTGCTCGGCCTGCGGCTTTCGCGGCATGCCAATGCAGTTTCCTCCTTGCACGGTGAAGTCTCCCGCGCCATGTGGACCGGGCTCTTCCCGGGCAAACTGGAAGACGCGGTTCCCATCGGACACATTACCAACGGCGTTCATGTTCCCAGTTGGCTGGCTCCGCAGATGTTTCGCCTCTATGATCGCCATCTCGGCACGGGGTGGCAACAGCGCAGCAGCGAGGCCCAAATCTGGGAGGGCATTGAAAACGTTGACGACGGTGAACTCTGGGAGACTCACTTCAATCTGAAGTCGCGGATGATCGAATTTGTGCGCCGCCGCGCCATCAAACAGGCCGCGCGCCGCGAAGAGCCGCGCGGCGTGCTGCTGCAACTGGAACGCGTACTCAGTCCGGATGCGTTAACCATCGGGTTTGCGCGCCGCTTTGCAACCTATAAGCGTGCCAATCTGATTCTGGCGGACATCGAAAAAATAGCCAGCATGGTCAACGACCCGAAACGCCCGGTACAGTTCGTATTTGCCGGCAAGGCGCATCCTCTGGACGACCCCGGCAAGCGCGTCCTGCAGCAGATCGCCCAGTTGATGCGCGACCCGAAGTTTGCCGACAAATTCGTCTTCGTCGAGGACTACGACATCAACGTTGGCCGCCATTTCGTGCAGGGAGTCGATGTCTGGCTCAACAATCCGCGGCGTCCGCTCGAGGCCTCCGGAACCAGCGGTCAGAAAGTCGTTTTGAACGGCGGTTTGAACCTCTCAGTTCTGGACGGGTGGTGGGCCGAAGCTTACGACGGCTTGAACGGCTTTGCCATCGGAACCGGCAGAACTCACTCCGACATGAATGTTCACGACTCCCGCGACGGCGACGATCTAATGCGAGTTCTGCGTGATGAAGTGATCCCGCTCTATTATCAGCGCGATCTCGACGGCCTTCCGCGCGGCTGGATCCAACGCATGAAGCGCACCATCCGCACCCTGGGCTGGCGCTTCAACGCCGATCGTATGGTGATGGATTACACCACCAAGTGCTACGTTCCAGCAGCCGGCGGCACCTCAAGCGACGTCCGGTTGAGAGTGTAGCCAACCGCTACTAAGAGCTGCACTTCAGTAGGACGCAGGGGCGGTTGCGTCTTCGGGGTAGGCCGGCATGCCGAACTCGGGAACGTCGAGCCCTTCTTCTTCGACCTCGGGCGCCACGCGCATGCTCTTCACTTTGTTGACCGACCAAAAGACAACGTAAGTCGCGCCGAACGCCCAGGCCGCGTACAGGGTCGCTCCCATGAGTTGGCACCAGAACTGCCGCGCGTCCCCGTGGAGCAGGCCCGTCACGCCCTGGCCCGCGCGGCCAAGGTAAGACGCTGCGCCGACGCCATTCCATCCGCTGCCATAAGTGCCGTCGGCAAAAATGCCGACGCAGACGGCACCCAGCCAACCACAATAGCCGTGTACCGAAATCGCGCCGCAAGGGTCGTCGATCTTGAGAAAGCGGTCATTGAAGAGAACGCCGCCGCAAACCAGGCATCCCGCCAGTACGCCGATGACCACCGCTGAAGTCGGAGACACGAACGCACACGGCGCGGTGATCGCGACCAGCCCCGCCAACATCCCATTGCACGCCATGGTGATATCCGGCTTACCGAACAGGAAATACCACAAGAGCATGGCCGCCGCTGAGCCCGCGACGGCGGCCAGATTGGTGTTCACAGCGACTACGGAAATGCGCAGGTCGGTTGCGCCCAGCGTGGAACCGGGATTAAAGCCCATCCAGCCGAAGAGCAGGATGAAAGTACCGGTCACGACATACACGAGGTTGTGCGCGGGGAAAACGCGGATCCTCCCGCCCGGCCCATACTTGCCCAGGCGAGGGCCCAGAATGATGGCCAGAGCCATGGCGCAGAAACCCCCCACTGCGTGGACCACAGTCGAGCCGGCAAAGTCGACATACCCGTGACCAAGATTCAACGTCGATCCGACTTGCGAAAGCCAGCCGCCGCCCCACGTCCAGCAGCCGGAGATCGGGTAAAGAATTGAGCCAATGAAAAGTTCGCAGAGGAGAAATGCCCAAAAGGTAATGCGCTCACAGATGGCGCCGACGATGATGTACCCAGCCGTCTCCATAAACACGACTTCGAACAGGGTCAGGCAGTTGCTCGCGCTGTCATAGGCGGGCCCGACCAGGAAAAAGCCCTTGCCCCCCACGAATCCCCACTGTCCGCTTCCGATCAGAAACTTGTTGAGCATGGGGATGCCGCCCAGGTTGGTGGGCGCGGCATTGATGGCAACCGCTCCAAACTGGAATGCATATCCGACGGCGTAATACGCGAGGAAGGCAAACACGTAGGCTGCAAAATTCAGCATCATCAAGTGGGCGACATTTTTCTTTCGCACCAGCCCGCAGGTGAGCAGGGCAAAACCGGCCTGCATGAACAGGACGAGGTAGCCGGTATTCAGCGTCCAGGCGAAATTGGTGGCCACTCGCACGTGCCCCACGTCGTCCGCCAGCTTCACGGCGAGCGGTTCTTTCGCCGCCTGGGCCTGGTAGTCGTCGAACGCCTTCTTGTTCGTGGCATAGTCCGGAGCCGCTTTGTCGGTGGGCTCGGGGACTACAAACGGATTGCCGGCAGCGTCGACCGCGGTGGTTTTGTCGCCGGTGGCAGTGCCCGAAGGATCCGGCTTGGGCCCATCGTCGGCAGAGCAGGGCGTGGCCAGCGCAGCCAGTATTCCCGCCGCGAGAAAGATGGCCAGAATCGATGCAGATACGGCTGATGATGACCGGCGCGGTAGGCGCCTCTCCAGATGCTTCGTCATGCGATAGCTCCTGTTTCTGTGGGGTAGACAATTATTACCAAAAGTCGCGGCGTGGGGCGGGGCGGCATGAAATACGGCATGAAATGTCTTCGCAGGTCTCCAATTCGCGTGCTGCAATTGCCCCCCACACTAAACGCCACCGATCCGCTGAGTCCAATAGAAATTTCTTCTTGCAGTCATCAAAATCATTGAATCATTGAATCATTGAATCATTGAGTCATTGATTCAATGACTCGATCGGGTTTTCGACTTGACAGTCCTGCCAGACCATTTAATATAGATGAATATTTATGCATATTCGTGGATAATTATGCCTCAATGGGAATCTAGAAACGACGAGGTGTGGGAGACTTAAAGAACATCTGATGGCGGCCAAACTCAAAACCGCGGTTCTCGGCGCAACCGGCTATTCTGGCGTCGAACTCGCCCGTCTGCTCGGCCGCCATCCGCGGACCGGCGCGCCCTTGCTTTTGCGGCGCAGCGCGGAGACCGACGAATCGCCCGACAGGCCCGCTGCTGGCTTGCCCAATGTTTCCGGCAATGGCAACGGCCATTCGCCAGTGCAGCCGTTTTCGTGGTCGGCATTGGAGCAGCGTGGCGTGCAGTTGCTGTTTCTGGCCACACCCCATGTCGTTTCTCGCGAACTTGTTCCCGAGGCGATTGCGCGCGGGCTGCGGGTGGTCGATCTTAGCGGCGCGTGGCGGCTGAAACAGGAACAAAATCGCGCCGTCTATGGCTTCGAGGATGCCAACGCACAAACTGCGGCCGAACTCACCGAGCGCGCCGTGTACGGTCTGCCAGAACTGAAGCCGAACGCCGACCAGATTCCTTCGGCCGCTCTGGTGGCGAATCCAGGCTGCTACGCGACTTCTATCATTCTTGCGCTGGCGCCCTTATTGTCGGCTGGCCTGGTGGATTGCGATCGCGGCATCATCTCCGATTCGAAGTCCGGCGTTTCCGGCGCCGGCAAGGAACCCACGGCGCGCACCCACTTTGTGTCCGTGGCCGACAATTTTTCCGCCTACTCGGTGTTCGGACATCGTCACACGGGCGAGATTCTCGAGCAACTGGCGCTCAATTCGAGCCAGTTGATTTTCACTCCCCATCTTTTGCCGATCCCGCGCGGGATTCTATCGACGATTTATGTGTACCTGAAACGCGAAATGACGGCGGACGAGATTCAGAACTGCTTTCAGGATTACTACAAAGGCAAGCGGTGGGTGCGCATTTTCCCGGCATCGAGTTTGCCGGAAATCCAATTCTCAGTGCACACGAACTACTGTGATCTCGGCTTCTGCCTTGCGCGCGATGGCCACCGGTTGGTCGTCGTTTCCTGTCTCGACAACCTGCTCAAAGGCGCAGCCGGTCAAGCCGTGCAGAACATGAACCTCATGTATGGCTGGGATGAAGCGGAGGGCTTGCAGTGAAGATTGTCGTCAAGATCGGCGGCGCGGCGCTGGAGGATAAACCGACTCTCCAGAAATGCGCAAAGGCGGTGGTGCAACTCGCCCATGACGGACATCAGGTCGCGGTCGTGCACGGCGGTGGCGGCGCGTTGACTCGCACCCTGGAACTCCTCGGGAAGAAAAGCGACTTCGTCCACGGACTGCGCGTTACCGACGCCGAGACGCGCGACGTTGCCCTGATGGTCCTAGCCGGCATCGTGAACAAGAGCTTAGTGGCGGCGATCGCTGCTGCCGGGCAACCTGCCATCGGTCTTTGTGGCGGAGATGGCGGTGTTTTTCGTGCTCGCAAGAAACAAGACGCGGAACACGATTTGGGATATGTCGGCGAAATCTGTTTCTCGGAACCGCGCTGGCTCAGAGCCATCTGGGCCGAAGGTGGCATTCCGGTGCTCTCCTCGCTTGCGCTCGGAGGTGACGGCCAATATTACAACGTGAATGCGGACCAGATGGCGGCCGCTTGCGCCATCGCGTGCGAGGCCGACGCGCTGATTTTTCTCACCGACGTGGCCGGTGTAAAACAAGCCGATGGTGCGGTGATGCCGAGGTTGGACACCAAACAAGTCGCGGGACTCATTCAGGAATCTGTAGTCAGCGGCGGGATGATGCCCAAACTCGAAGCCTGCACTCAGGCTCTCAAGTCCGGCGTGGGGCGCGTGCGCATCCTGCCCGCCGCGCAGGTCGAAATGCTACCCCTGTTTTATTTCACCAAGCTGGAATGCGGCACCGAGGTGTTGAGAGCATGAGCCTCGCCTCGGTCAGCCGCATGGAAGCGAAGCTCCTGCTTTCTACTTACGAGCGTCAGCCCATCCTTTTTGAGCGCGGGCGCGGCGTGTATCTCTGGGATTCTGAGGGCAAGCGGTACTTGGATTTCCTGAGTGGAATCGGAGTCAACGCGCTCGGCCACAAGCATCCGGCCATCCAGGCGGCGATCAAGCGCCAGGCTGGACGGCTGATTCATGTTTCGAATCTCTTCTTTCACGAGCATCAAGCGGAACTCGCGCGACTGCTGACCGAGATCTCCGGAGTGGATCGCGCTTTCTTTTGCAATAGCGGCACCGAGGCCTGGGAAGGAGCGCTGAAACTCGCCCGCGCCTTTGCGCGAGCCAATGATAAGAACGGCCGCAATAAGAACGGTGGCAACAAAAACAGCGGCGAGCCAAAGTCAAATCCAATTCCAAAGACGCGCATTCTGGCCATGGAAAATTCTTTTCATGGACGCACCTTCGGCGCGCTCGCCACCACCGGTCAGCCGGAGTATCGCGCCCCGTTCGTTCCGCTCGTGCCGGGTGTGACTTTCGTGAAGTTCAACGACCTGGACGACCTGCAACGAAAATTTGATTCCAGCGTCTGTGCCGTATGCATCGAGACCATTCAGGGAGAGGGCGGTATTTGTCCCGTCAATCGAGAGTTTCTCGAACTCGCCTCGCGTTTGACGAAACGCAGTGGCGCCCTGCTCTTGCTCGATGAGATTCAGTGCGGTCTCGGCCGTACGGGACGCCACTTTGCTTATCAGCATTATGAAGTGCTGCCAGACGTGGTCACCGTCGCCAAGCCGCTGGCATGTGGCTTGCCGCTCGGCGCCATCCTTACCACGGAACGGGTTGCGAGTTGCATGCATCCCGGTATGCACGGGACAACTTTTGGCGGAGGCCCGCTGACCTGCGCCGTGGCCATCGAGTTCTTGCGGGAGGAGAAGAAGTTGCTGAAGCACGTGCGCACGCTGGGCGAATATTTTCACGCCGCGCTCGAAGTGCTGGACAAGAAGCACAAATCGATTCAGGACGTCCGTGGAGCGGGCCTGATGCTGGCCGTGGAATTGGACTCGCCTGAACTGGCGAAGGCTGTGACCAAGCAACTGCTGCAAGAAGGAATTATTATTAATCGAACGCACGAAACCGTACTGCGCTTTCTGCCGCCATACGTGATTCAGAAGAAGCACGTGGATCAGGTGGTCAAGGCCCTGGATGCGGCGTTGCGCAAGAATGCGGAAACCACGTACAAAAAAGAAAAAGCCGCTCCATCGCGGCGCCGGGAAGTTAATGCGCACGCGTGAAGCGGTCCTGCCCGACGCCGAGCAGATTCACGCTCTCGTCTCGGCCTACTCCGGCGATGGCACTCTCCTGCCGCGCACGCTGGCGGAGATCTGCGAGAATGTCCGCGACTTTGTCGTGCTGGAGAATGACGGACGCATTATCGGATGCGGCGCGCTCCACCTCTATGGCTTGCACCTGGCCGAGATTCGTTCGATTACCGTGGATCCCGCGAGCCAAAGCGGCGGAGGCGGCCGGCGCCTGGTCAAGGCGCTGCTGGCGCAAGCGGAAAAACACAAAGTCACCTGCGTGTGTCTGTTCACGCGCATTCCAGAATTCTTCTCACACATGGGATTCACTGTCGCGAATCACCAGGACCTTCCGGACAAAATCCACAAAGACTGTTACAAGTGCCCCAGACTGTATCGCTGCGACGAGGTGGCGATGATCCGTGGAAATCTGCCCACGTTCGCAATCTTGCCACCGCCCAAGAACTGGTTGAAGATTCAGGCATGACCTCATTGCGCCGTTCTCCCGAGAAGATTCGTTTGCCTCGTGGCTTTTCTTTCTCCGCGGTCGCCGCCGGAATTAAAGTTAGTGGCCGGCCGGACCTCGCGCTGGTGGAAGCCGCGAATGGCGCGAGCGCTGCGGCGTTGTTCACCACGAACCGGGTCGTCGCCGCTCCGGTCGAATTTGGGCGGGCGTCGTTGCTTTCGACGGGCGGCCGCGTTCGCGCCGTCGTCGTCAATTCCGGAAACGCCAACTGCGCCACCGGACGCGCCGGCATTCAAGCTTGCGAACAAGTTTGCCGCGAAGCTGGAGACCTGTTCGGCGTGCCTGCCGCCGAAATCTTTCCTTCGTCGACTGGCATCATCGGAGTTCGACTGCCGGCCGAAAAGATCCGCGCCAAGCTGCCTGAGCTCATCGCAGCGAGATCGACCAGCCAGCGCGGTGTCCTCGCCTTCGCCCAGGCCATCATGACGACCGACACTCGGCCGAAGCTGGCTTCCGCGCGCTTCCGCGCTCCGTCGATAGAGGGCTCGAAAGAAGTCACCGTCATGGGAATCGCGAAGGGCGCGGGCATGATCCATCCGCAGCTTGCGACGCTGCTGGTATACTTGTGTACCGATGTCGGCGCCAGTCCGCGAGAGTTGCAGCCTCTTCTGCGCCAGGCGTGCGACGATTCTTTAAATTGCATATCTATCGACGGCGACACCTCGACCAACGACACCGTGCTGCTGCTGGCGAGCGGTGCGAGCGGCGCTCGGGTGAGAGATGTTCGCACGCGAAAGAAATTGTCGGCGGCTCTGACCGCAGTGTGCCAATCCCTCGCCGAACAGATTGTCAGTGACGGAGAAGGCGTGCAGCACGTGATCCGTTTGTTCCTCGAGCAGGCGCGGAGCAGGGAAGAGGCGTTACTAGTGGCGCGAACCATTGCTCACTCCATGCTGGTCAAGACTGCGTGGGCGGGCGCCGATCCGAATTGGGGGCGCATTCTCGCGGCAGTGGGAAGGTGCGGCGCTCCCATCGATCCCTCTCGCGTCCAGATCCTTATTGGTAGTCAGAAGGTGTGCCGCAACGGAATCGCGTGCGGATTCAACGAGCGGGTAGCTCATCGCACTCTTGCGCAGCCGGTCTGCGATATTCGTGTGCAGCTTGGGCGCGGCCGGCACTCCGTGCGATTTCTCACCACAGATCTGACTGCGGAGTATGTGCGGATCAACGCAGACTATTCGACGTAGTGCAGGTCTCAGGTGCTAGAAGCTGAACATTGCCTGCAGTTCAATTTTCCGATTTGCGGCCATGCTCGAAAACGGGCCACCGGCCAGAGCGATCGATTTTCCGAATTCTTGTGAGCTCCACACCCCGACCGGCGCGGCCGCATTTACCTTGTTGAGAAGGTTCCGCGCATTGACGCTGAAGGTCAGGCTGTAGCGGCGAGTGGTGGCGGGTCCACCAAAGCCACCGGGCCCTCGTCCTCCAAAACCGCCGCCCGGGCCGCCGCCACGCGGACCGCCACCAACGCCGGGAGGGGGACCGCTGGGAGTGCCTCCGCCCGCCTGCGCTGCTGCTTTTGCGCCAAGGTCGGGTCCAAAGCCGAACGTCTTCGCCAGGCGCAGGTTCAGCGTGAAGTTGGACGGGCCGGTCAGATAGTTGATGGGAATCGGAGTGTAGGAAGTAGTCGGAACCACATAATGGCAGGCCACCGTCGGCGATACGCACGAACCCGAAGGATTGGTCGCGAATGCGGGCCGAACGTTGAACTGCAAATCGCCGGCCAAGTCCTGGCCCGCGGTGACGTTGTAGGGCGAGCCGGAATTGAAAATCATGAACGGACTCAGGCGAAACCCCCGCGGGAATCCGATTGTGCCACCCAGAAACAGCCGATCCCGTATCGCGAAGGACGCTCGCCCGTAGTCCACGCTCAAATCGTATTGATTCGATGGAAAACTCGATGCGCCGGAAGCATCGCTGTTGGCGTAGTTCAACGAATAGAAACCGAACAGGGAGAGCTTCGCTCCCGCCCGGATGTTGAAATTGGCGATCAACTGGTTCTGCCGGAAAAGTCCATCGGAGGAATATTGATAGATGTCGCCCTCGTTTGGATTTGGGCGTGGCCCACCAGCGGAGTTCGGTGTGCCCGGTGTCGGCGCATTGGTATCGATCGACAGAAACTGGTGCACGCCGCGCGTATTCAAATACGAAACCGTAACGTTGGCGATCTTTGTGAGCTGTCGCTCCAGGCTGAACGCGGTTTGCATGATGTAGGGCGAGTGCAAAGTCGGAGCGATCTTATAAATCGGCGAGGTCGTTTGCGCCGGCAGAGTGTTCACCGCAGGCACGTTCGGGAAAAAATCTATTCCACTCGACACGGCATACTGCTGCTGGGTGACCCCGTTCAAACGGTCCGCATCCAGCACGTAGTCCTGACTGAAGCGATCGTAGAACAGCCCGAAGCCACCGCGCAGCACGGTTTTCGGTGCGCTCTTGCCTCCCCCGCCGATGCCCCACGCAAAACTGACGCGCGGGGCCCAATCCGCATGATCGTGAATCGCGTTCTGGGTTTCAAAGCGCAGACCGGCGCTGAGCGTGAAAGTGGGACGCACCTTCCAATCATCCTGCACGTACAAACCGGCATCCACCACGGTAGCCGTCACGGTGGGAACGGGATCGCCGGAGGTCAGCGTCGCATCGAGCTTAAACTGAGTCGCGCCTGTAGGCGTCGTGCCGTCGGCGAGAGCCTGCAGAGCGGATTGGTAAGCCAGAAGGTCAGGGAAGGTGAAGCTGCCGTTGAAATAAGCGCTCGACGTGTTGACTTCGCGAACTGCCCGCAGCCGTCCTCCGAATTTCATAAAGTGCTTGCCCTGCAAAATCGAAGTGAAATTCTGAAGTTCGTAATGATACTCGTGGTCCGTTTCATTTCCTGAACTGTTGCGTCCGGCGGTGAAATAGCCGATCACGTTGATGGCGGGAATGCTCGTCAGGTCTGACGGCAACGGATTCTGCAACGGAGTCTGCACCGGATTCTGCCCGCTGCTGTCGCGCAGGTACTGGAATCGCGTCTCATTCACTGCCTTCGCTCCCAGGGTCTGCGTATCGGTGATCTGCACGGTGTGTTCGGAGTCGGTGGTGTCGTAGCCGGCCTCCGGCAGCACCGTTCCTCCCACACCTGCGTTCTGCTGTGTGTCACGGTAAAACTGGTAGCGGGCGCTCAGCGTGTTGCTGGCTGTGACCTGGTAGTCGATCCGCGGACTAAGGTTGGTACGGGTACGCGGGTTGGGAATGCTCTCGCTCAGTTGAATCTGACTCAGGTCCGCGGCCAGCGCCGGAGCGTTTACGACCGCGATCTCGTCGATGTTGCGGCGCTGTGCGTCGAAAAAGAAGGACGCCTTCTTGTTGATGGGGCCACCGATGTTTCCCTGGTAGATTACGGAGTCGTACGGCGTCTGCGGAGCGTCGCCGAGAAATGGATTGCGCGCGTTCAGTCCCGAGCTGTTGCCCACGACTGATAACTGGCCATGGTACTTGTCGGTGCCCGGCTTGGTGAAGACTTCGATTCGTCCGTAGCCCAGCTTGTCATATTCGGCTGAAAATGGATTTGAATTGATGCGAATCTCGCGAATCGACGACTTCGGGGGAAGCTGTCCGGCAGTGAATCCATCGATGTAAAGCTGGCCGCCGTTGGGACCGGCCGAAGGTCCAGCCAGCGCTTCAAGGTCAGACTGCAATTCATCGGGATCGTCGGGAAGCGCTTCCAGATCTTTGCCGCTGAGCACGACCGCGCTGGCATTGTTGGCGGGGTTGACGTCGACTTGAGGGGTTTCTTCCTGGACGTTGACCTTTTCCTGCTTCACGTTGATGTCGAGCGCGATATTGAATTGCGCGGCCTGCCCGGCTGTGACATCCACGTCGTTCTGCACAAAAACGGCGAATCCCTGGGCGTTCGCCGTGACGGTGTACTTACCCGGCGCTAGGTTTCCGATTTCGTAGCTGCCGGTGCGATTGGTGGTGGCCGAATGCGTTTGTCCCCCGGAAACCAGGACGGCCACGGTGGCGTTCGCAACCACCGCCCCCGAGGGATCGGTCACTTGTCCGCGCAAGGTTCCCGTCGTCGTTGATGGCTGCGTTGATGACTGCGCCGATGCCGGCGCAGCCAAGCCGATCAGCGTCGCCGTAATCAGAATTGCCAAAATCAGATTTGTCAGAATGACGTTCGATAAATACTTCAACACGCACCTTATTCTTTCCAGCAGATCACATGAATTGAGAACACGAATTGAGGTTGATTCACTGCTGCGCGGCTTCACCTTCTCCACCGGACGCGCTCAACGACCACGGCGAAAGCAGCGAGGTTGCACTTCGATTTGGCGCCGCCGTCAGGATGGCCTCCACTCCCGCCAGCAACTTGCTTGCCGTAACCGCGTCCGATTTTCCACCCGCTGCCGCCAGGATCACCACGGCGTCGCCCTTCTGCAGGTCCGCCAGTTTGATGCTGGGCGAGCGACTCAGCATGCGCTGTAAATACGAAGAGCCGTTTCCACCTGGTCCGCCGCCCGGCCCGTGCCCCGTTTGCGATTCTGTCCCTGGTCGCGTCCCACCAGTCCCCGGCGCTGAACCCTGCCCGTTGCGCATACCTTGGCTTTGGCCGATAGCGCCCGGTTGATTTCCGTCCCCGCCGCTTCCCGCGCCTTTCAAGAGAATCGCGATGCGTTGCGCCGTTTCCGCCGGCAGCTTCCACATTTGCGAGTCGGGAGACACCTTCACCACCACCGCGCTCTTGGCGATCACATCCTGCACCGTCATCGTATTGTTGGCGGAGTCGATCGCCTTGATGGTCCCCTCAATATACCGAAATGTGCCGGAGACAACTTCCTCCGCATTCACCTCACTGCCATCCGGGCTGCGATTTCCGCGCGCGTTCAACTGATCTCCCGCCTTGATCTGATCGATGGGCGCCGGCTTCGCGTCTTCGAACTTCACCGAGTCGGGTGCGTAGCGGCGCAGGATTGTATCCTTGGCGACACGGATGGCGATACTCCGGTTCGCGCCTCCGCCGGGCGTGATGGTGATGACGTCCGTCGCAGCGTCCACATTGGTGACGATCCCATCCACCCCTCGTTTTTGCCAGTCTTCGCGGTCGTGCTGCTGTTTAGCCACCAAGTCCGCCGGCTTCACCACAATCACTTCCAGCGCATCGATCGTGTTTCCATCCGCCGATGCCCGTCCGCGAACCCGCACGCCATCACCTGGTTGCAAGTCTTGCGGCTGCAGAGTGGTCGCGTTCTTCAGATCCTTTTCTCCCGGCAGCACGTGCAGGATCTTGGTCGAGTTCGTCAGCTTAGCCGTGACCTCGCCTCCCGATTTATCCACCACCGTGATCGAATCCGCCTGAATGCTTTTTATCGTCCCCACCGCCTTAGCGACCTGTGCGCCTCCTGAACCACTCGCTGGTTTGTCCTGCGCGCGGACGTAGCCCGGCCCCGTCAGTATCAGAGCGATCAACGCCGCGAGCAGGCCCGTCGCCAGACGCGGCGCTCTCCCTGGGAGGTGTCGCATGGGTTTACTTATCGGCATACCTGAACTTTACTTTAGCATCGCCAATCGCACCATACCTACCCTTTACGAAGTTTTACCCGGCGTTGACCTACCTTTTACAGGACGCTGGCAACTTCAACTCCATTGCCGCGCATCCACTGATAAGTATCCAACTCGTGTCGATCTCGGGCTCAAAGGCCGGATCGATCCGTTGCTGCACAGGACAGTAACTGGGGCCAGGTCACCAAGAAAACGATGTTTGCATGGATGCCTATGTCCGTTGACAAAATCAGCGCCGAGTTCCATCCCGTCGCGGCCGGCTTCCTGTACCGGTTGACGGTTGCCTTCCCGAGTTGGGCGGGCGCGATCCTGGCCGTGTACTCCATTTTCTTGTGCAGATTCAGTGCTCTTAGGATTCGCCTGAAATAAACGATAGACGGAGCATGACAAGCGGAGGATGTACGGTGAATGAGTTCCGGCCAGATAATCTCCGGTTCAGTCGAGAGATGTGGAAGCCGGTTGCCTGTGCACTGGTTGCCGCGCTGGGCGCTTTTCCCGGAGTCGGGCCGTCGGCGTGGGCTCAAGATGCGGCCACAACGATCGCGGTCGACGTCAAAGTGGTCACGCTTCCCGTCACCGTTCGCGACAAACATGGCGCGATCGTGCGCGACCTCACCAAAGACGATTTCACGCTGCAGGAAGACGGCCGGCCGCAGACTATAAAGTACTTTTCGCAGGACACGAACCTGCCGCTCACGATGGGTCTGCTCGTCGACACCAGCCGCAGTCAGACCAGCGCCCTTGACGCGGAGCGCAACGCGAGCCGCAGTTTTTTCGATCAGATGCTGGTGAAAGAAAAGGACAAAGCTTTTCTCATTCACTTCGACCGTGAAGTAGAACTGCTGCAGGACTTGACTTCGTCCCGTGAAAAGCTGCAAGCGGCACTCGATTTGCTCAAGACGCCATCGGACCGGGAGCGATCGAACGACCCTAACGACTCCGACGATTCGCGCTCAGGCTCGGGATCGCATCGTGGCGGCGGTACGGAGCTTTACGATGCCGTGTTCCTGGCGTCGAACGAATTGATGAAAAAGCAGCAGGGCCGGAAGGCTCTCATTATTCTCACGGACGGCGTCGACCGCGGCAGCAAAACCTACCTGGAGGGCGCGATCGAGTCGGCCCAACGCGCCGACACGGTGGTCTACTCCATCTATTTTGCGGATTCTCACCGCGACGAACGTGACCAAGGCCAAAGGCGTGGCGGCGGCATGGGCCGGGGCGGCGGCTGGCCCGGAGGAGGAGGCGGTGGTGGTGGCTGGCCCGGTGGCGGAGGCGGCTATCCGGGCGGAGGCGGCCGCGGCGGAGGCCAACGGCATCCCGAGGAGCCGCGCACCGATGGCAAGAAAATTCTCCAGCGGATTTCCAAGGAAACGGGGGGGCGCTTCTTTGAAGTTACGAAGAAAGAAACCGTCGGCGATATCTACACCAGTATTGTCGAGGAACTGCGAACCCAGTACAGCATGGGCTACACACCCGATAAGGACAGCACTGCCTCCGGTTATCACCACGTCACCTTGACGGTCAAGAAGAAAGACATGACCGTGCAAACGAGAGATGGATACTACGCGGATCGGTAGCTCGCCGACCGCGCGATGAGTCAGACCTTGAAGGGACGGGCGTCCTGCCCATCCAGCCGGGCGGGGGCGCCCGGCTCTCCACCAGCTTTGCGTAAAGGAAAAATTATTTCGCGGCGAGTTCTTCGCGCAGCGCTTGCCCCAGTGCGGCCTGCCGGTCCGCACTCAACTTGGCTGCGCCTGAGGTCAGGTACAGGACATCGATCGCCATCTGCCCCTCGGTTTCGATCAGCGCAATTTCGATGTTGCACTCGTGCTTCGAGACCAGCGAGCACATACGGTAAAGCAATCCGGGACGATCCTGAGTCAAAACTTGCACAAGCGTGCTGTGCGCCGAGGAGCTATCGTCGAATTCAATCTGGGTCGAGATCTTAACCTTCGTGCTGTCCGCCTTCTCGGATTTCAAACGGTCGCGCAACATGCGCGCCAGGTCGGCTTCTCCTTTGACTACGGCCGCGATGCTCTTCTTAAGACGATCCCATTCCTGCAGATTCATCTCCAGGGTTCGAAACCGATCCGTGAAATAGAAAGTGTCCACCACAATGCCCGCGGCATTGGAGAACGCATTCGCTTTCACGATGTTCATGCCCCACGCGGCAAGCGCCCCGGAAACCGAAGCGAACAGGAAGGGCCGGTCAGTGGTAACCAGCGTCAGCTCATACCATTGACGAACTTGCTTCAAATTCAATAGGACGCCGTCCTGCCCCAGCCGGGAGGCCATTTCGGCATGCGCCAGAACGTCGGTTGCGCCGTGAATGCGCAAATACCGTTGCGGCAGTCCTTCGAGAAGAGTATTGATCTTCTTCCCCGCCACCGGCGCCAGCGACCGAAGATGCGCAAGGTTGCTGCCGTCGTCGCCCGTGTGCACACGTTCATCAGCGCTGCGGCTCAAATAATTCGCGCACGCAATATACAGTTGCCACAAGTTGTCCGCTTTCCAGGGCGTCATGGCCTCCGGATTCACGGCTTTGATGTCGGCGTAGGTCATCAGGCACAGCATCTTCAGCCGTTCGGGCACGCCCACTCTTTCGGCGAACGACTTCACATTCGCAGGATCGAACACGTCGCGCCGCATCGCCGCCGACATTTCCAGATGGCTCGCCACCAGATATCGCACCGTCTCCCGATCCACCGGATCAAGATCCAGCCGCTCCGCACAACTGTCGGTGAGTTGCAGACTGAGCTCGACGTGATTCTCGCTGGGCACGGCTTTGCCGGAATCATGCAGCAGCAGCGCCAGGAAAAGCAGTTCCGGCTGTTCGAGTTCGCCCTGCAATGCCGCAAAGCGCCGGTCCCATTCCGATTTCGATTCTTTCAGACGATGCAGATGTTCGATGGCCAGGAACGAGTGCTCATCGACCGTGTAGCGATGGTAAAAGTCGCGCACCACCAGCGCCTCAATCCCCCGCAGTTCGGGCAACAGAAGCGACAGCAGGCGGAGCGCGTTCATGACGCGCAGAGCGTCCGCCGCATACGGCTGCACCAGCGTTTCCTGCAGATAAAGCCACAACTCGGCGCCACGCGGGGGTGTTGCCGCCAGCGCGGGCAGCGCCTGCTCGACTTTGAATTCGGTGGTCGTGCTCAGTTTTAGGCCGTGTTCCGCCATGAAATGAAAAAGCCGCAACAGCATTTCCGGATCGCGCAGGCCGCCCGGTTCTTGCGGTTGCTTCGGCTGCTTCAAAAAGATCAGTCCATCCACTACGGAGAAATCATCGCCTGCGACCTTCAACCGCCAGCCCTGGAATTGCCGGTACAACGACGACCAGGCGGCGGGAATCTCCTCGATCAGTTGGTTGCAGACTCGATGCACGGCGCGCACGTGGCCAAAGTAGACACGCATCCAGTCGGCTGCGTTCGCGATCTCCAAATCGCTGGTGCCGATCTTTTTGGCCGCCGCTTCGTCCTGTGCCTCCCAAGTGAGCGTGTTGTCGTGACGGCCGTAGCGGAAGTGGAGAAAGCAACGCACCGACATCTGGAAATCCAGCGCCGCGTCGAGCGCCCGCCGCGAAGAAACCGGCAACAGCGTGTTTGAGTCCGGCCACACCTTCAACTTTTCCATGGCGGAAATCAGCGCCAGCCAGTTGGCGACGTTGTAGTCGCGCAAACCGCCGGGCCCATCCTTCACGTTCGGTTCCAGGTGAAAGACAGTGTTGCCAAATTTATGATGACGAGCGCGCGTAATCTCGGCCAGGTTCTGGATCAGGCTCTGGCAATCGCGCCCTACTAAACGGGGAACAGCTTTTTCGCGCAACCGCGTGAAAAGTTCTCGATCGCCGGCCAGGAACCGGCAGTCGAGCAGCGCGATAGCAAACTCAACATTGTTCGGATCGAGCCGTTCGCACTCCGCCCAATTTCGCGTGGCGGGACTGAGCTTCAGCCGCAGGTCCCACAACTCCTGCGAAAAGCGCCGGATGGGATCTTTGAATTCATTTTCGGAGTCACTCCGGGCGTGCAGAAACAACAGATCGATATCGGAGTGGGGGAAAAGCCAGCCGCGCCCGTATCCGCCGGTTGCCACCAGAGCGAAATTCTTCGGGCGGTCTGGAGCGGCGGAGTTGGAGCCAGAGTCAGTTGAATCAGGGTGCGAACTGACGACGATTTCCTTCCAGAGCCGTTGAACAATCGAATCGACCAGCGCCGTGCGCCTGGCCAGCGCGCTCCGTCCTTCACCTGTGACGGAAAACTCCTGCTCGATGGCAGCAGATTCCCGCGCGTACAGATCCCGTAACTCACTGCGGACGGTGGCCACGGTGGTCATATCGTTGACACCTCCCCGAAGTGTTTAGCCCCTGCTCCAGCCTTGATTCCGCCCTGCTCACAAACGAGCAGAGGTGGGGGATATCGGTCGTTCGCTGTCGATCTACCGATTCGAAATTCGCGCGGTTACAGCACGCTGTCGCCGCGCTCGTCGTTGCGAATCCGAATCGCTTCGTCAACGTGCGAAAGGAAAATCTTCCCGTCGCCGATCTTGCCCGTGCGCGCTGCGGTGATGATCGCCTGCACGACTTTCTCTACCATTTCGTCGGCCAGCACGATCTCAAGTTTCGCCTTCGGGATCAAGTCCACGGTGTACTCGCGTCCCCGATAAAACTCGGTGTGTCCTTTTTGCCGGCCATGTCCTCTGGCTTCAAAAACGGTCATGCCCTCGACGCCAACCTCGTGCAAGGCGTCTTTCACGGCTTCCAGCTTGGAAACTTGAATAATCGCTTCGAGCTTTGTCATGGTTCTCCGTCCTGTTGAATCTATTGCTCCCGTTTCGGTTTCTCGTTATGCGGGCGAATCCCAAGAATATCCCTCTTCGCCGTGCTGCGAAAGATCAAGACCTTGCATTTCGTGGTCCTCTGAAACGCGCAGGCCGATGGTGATGTCTACCAGCTTCAGGAGAACCACGGTTCCCACGATCGCCAACGCCCAGGCAATCGCTATTCCGGCCAATTGATTGAGTAACTGGCGGGGATTGCCCTCGATCAATCCGGAAGCCAGCGTGCGTCCCCGAGCGTTCTTAAAGATCGGATTCACGGCGCTCGAGGCGAAGACGCCCGTCAGCAGAGCTCCCAGGGTTCCGCCCGCGCCATGAACGCCGAAGGCGTCGAGCGAGTCGTCGTACCGAAACATAGACTTGACCTTGGTCACCATGAGGAAACAGAAAACACCCGCTGCCAATCCGATGGCGATGGCCGACATGGGTGAGACAAAACCAGCCGCGGGAGTAATCGCGACCAGTCCGGCCACGGCTCCCGAGATCGCGCCCAGGGCGCTCGGTTTCCCCCTCTTCCACCACTCCGCGGTGCTCCAGCCCAGGGTTGCGGCGGCTGCGCCAAAATGCGTAGCCACGAATGCGCTCGTCGCCAGAGACCCCGCCGACAGGGCGCTGCCCGCGTTGAACCCAAACCATCCTACCCATAGCAAGCAGGCTCCGATGAAGCTCAAAACCACACTGTGCGGAGGCATGGACTGCTTCGGATAGCCGATGCGAGGTCCGAGATACAACGCACACACCAGCGCCGATACGCCCGAGGTGATGTGCACCACTGTGCCGCCGGCAAAATCGAGACAGGGGAATCGTCCGCCGAGAGAGGCATTCAGCAGGCCACCTTTTCCCCAGACCATGTGTGCCATGGGCGCATAGACCACGAGCGACCATAGCACCATGAAAGCGGTCATGGCGCTGAATTTCATGCGCTCCGCGAATGCGCCCGTGATGAGCGCCGGAGTGATGATGGCGAACATCAGCTGGTAGATCATGAATGTCTGGAGAGGGATGGTCGGGGCGTAATCGGGGTCGGGTTGCGCTCCCACGCCGCGGAGAAAGACGCTGTGCAAGCCGCCAATGAAGCTGTTTCCCGGAGCAAATGCCAGACTGTAGGAGACCAGGCCCCACAGCAGAGTGACGATGGCCATCAGCGCGAAGCTTTGCATCATCGTCGAGAGGACGTTCTTCTTCCGCACCAACCCGCCATAGAACAACGTCAGGCCGGGCCCGGTCATCATCAGGACCAAGGCGGAACTAGTCAGCATCCAGGCGTTGTCGCTGGAAGACTTTGCCTCGGCCACCGCCTGTTCCAATTTCGCGATCCGCGCCGATTGAACCTCGTTTACGATGCCCGTGCCGTTTGCGGCCGCATTCTCACCCGAAGTCTGCGCCAGCGCGCCGATCGCGAATAGACACACCATCACCCGCGCAAGACAAACTGCGGCGGAATGTTTCATTGATCCTCGATCCTTGATCCTTGCTCCTTAGACCCTTTTGACTCCTCTTGAACGCGCAGCATCATAACAATAGCCGCTGAGTTGCCTTTTGCGGAAATCGAAACTATTTATGTTCGTGATTGGAAATCCTTATGTGCGCGTGCAGCAGCGTGACCGCTCGCATCTGGTGGAGAGACGGGTTCCTTGCCCGTCCGCCGGGCGGGGACGCCCGGCGACCCATCGGAGGAAACTGAGGTCCAATTGACGCGGGGGGGCCTTCTGCGGTTGGATGGAAGCTGCGTGGCAACGGCGCCTTCCATTCTCGACCCAGAGTCCCGGCGGTTTACCCGCCTCGACGCAGCTTGGCTCACCATCTGGCTCCTCTTCCTCGCCATACTGGCCGTTCTCCCTCCGCTACTCGAATGGCACAAGCAGTTAATTCTCCTCGCCATCGGAATTGTGCAAGTGCTGGAGACAAAGCTGATCTCCCACTTCCCGAAACGCGGGGTTTCCTACGTCATACTGCTCAAGATTTTGCTGGCCACTCTGCTGATCGACCACACCGGCGAAATCGGCATCAACAGCAGTTACTGGCCTATCTACTTTGTTCCGGTCGTGACGGCGGCGCTGTATTGCGGCCCGTGGGCTACGCTGCTGTGGACTCTGTTTGCTTCGGCCGCCTATTGTTCCTATCTCTACCCGGCAATGCAGGAATACGAGTTGACGCCTGAGGCGCTTGGATTACTCGGCGTGCGCATCCTGTTCTTCTTTCTCGCGGCCATGGTCGTCAACCGGTTCTCGCAGCAGAGCCAGCATCAAACCCAGTTGTACCGTGAACTCGCCGAACGCCTTGCCGAAACCAATCGCCGCCTGGAGCACGCTCAGGCCGAAGCACGGCGCTCGGAACGGCTGGCCGCTCTCGGCCAGTTGTCGGCTGGATTGGCGCACGAAATCCGAAATCCTCTGGGAGTCATCAAGGGCTCAGCCGAAATGTTGACGCAGAAATTGCAGGCCTCCGACGAGCTTGCCCGCGAGTTGGCCGGATACATTTCGACCGAGGTCAACCGGCTCAGCGCCCTAGTCACAGAGTTTCTGGACTTCGCTCGTCCGCTTCATGCCGAACCGCTTCCCGCGAACTTGATCGCGCTTCTGGACCGCGTGCTGCAAATTGTCGCAGATCGCTTTGCCGGCAAACAGAAAGGCAAACCCGTGCGTGTCGAGCGCCACTACGCCAGCGGACTGCCGCTGGTTCCGCTTGACGAAAGCCTGTGCGAGCAAGCGTTCCTCAATCTGGTGCAGAACGCCTACGAGGCTATGGAAGACCATGGCGGCACTTTGCGGGTCGAGGTTCAACCTGCTACAAGGGACGGTCGCGAGGGAGTCGAACTTCGCCTGACCGACACCGGCCCCGGCGTTCCCGAAGAACTGCGCGAAGAAATTTTCAACCCGTTTGTGACCACGAAGAAAATCGGCGTGGGACTGGGACTCTCCATCGTGTCGAAGATTGTGGATGGTCATCATGGGTCGATCCATGTCGAGAACGCGCCCGAGGGCGGCGCCGTATTTACACTTTTTTTTCCTCTCGAAGAAACCATCGAGGCCATGGCAACTGCCGAGTTTCGCTCGGCTTGGACGGGCGAGGTCGCCCGTCCCCACACTGGCACGAGCTAAGCAAATGCAGACTATTCTCATCATCGAAGACGAAGCCAAGATGCGGCGACTGCTTGAACTGAACCTGGGCGACGACGGCTTCAAAACACTCTCCGCAGGCGACGCCGAAACCGGGCTGAAGCTACTCGCCTCCGAACCCGTTCACCTCGTTCTTACCGATCTCAAACTCCCCGGCATCAGCGGGCTCGAATTTCTGCAAACGGCCAAGCAGCAAAATCCCGCTTTGCCCGTCGTGGTCATGACCGCGTTCGGGTCGGTTGAAACGGCGGTCGAGGCAATGAAGGCTGGCGCCAGCGACTACGTGCTCAAGCCATTCTCGCTCGCCGAAATGCGGATGGTGGTGCACAAGGAGCTTGATAACTCCCGCCTGCGTGAGGAGAATCGCTCGCTGCGCGAAGCTCTTGGACAGAAGTACAGCCATCCCAACATCGTGGCCATCAGTCCCAAAATGCAGGAAGTGCTGGCTACCGTAGAACGGGTTGCGCCCACCAACTCCACTGTTCTGCTGGGCGGCGAAAGCGGAGTTGGCAAAGACCTCATCGCCCGCGCCATCCACGAAAAATCGCGCCGCACTTCCGGGCCATTTATCAAGATCAACAGCACCGCGATTCCCGAAAATCTTCTGGAGAGCGAACTCTTTGGCTACGAAAAGGGAGCCTTCACTGGAGCCATCGCCAGCAAGCCGGGCAAATTCGAGCTTGCCGACAAAGGCACGCTTTTCCTCGATGAAATCGGAGACGTACCGGCCGCCACCCAGGTCAAGCTTCTCCGCGTGCTGCAGGAGCGCGAGTTCGAGCGACTGGGCGGCACACGCACCATCAAAGTCGACGTGCGGCTTCTGGCTGCGACGAACCGCGATCTGCGCGCCGCGCTTGAAGACGGAACTTTTCGCGAAGACCTCTACTACCGGCTCAACGTGGTTCCGATCGATATCCCGCCTTTGCGTGAACACAAAGAAGATATCCCTGGATTAGCGGAGCTGTTCCTCGCGCGCTTCGCCAAGGATTCTGGGAGATCGGAGACCATCAATGGAATTTCGTCCGCCGCGATGCAGCTTCTCGCCGGTCATTATTGGCCGGGCAATGTGCGGGAACTGCAGAACGTCATCGAACGCGCCTGCGCTCTGGCTTCGGGCAGCCAGTTGGAAGCCAGCGACATACAACTCGACTCGCCGCGCAATCGCAACAACGCTACGTCCGATCGCTTTCTTCCCGACGGCATGACGCTTGACCAGTGGGAAGATGAAATGATCCGCGAAGCTCTGAAGCGTGCGGGCGGAAATAAATCACAAGCGGCGCGTCTGCTGGGGCTCTCGCGGAATGCGCTGCGGTATCGGCTGTCGAAGATTGGCATTGACGACAACGACGGCGAGTGAGGCGGATCATCGGGTGGTCGGGTGATGTATCAATGCGCTTGATCGGGCGTGTGGGGTAACTGGGGTGCCGTCCCTTGGGGGACTTGATTTGTCCCACTTTCGCCTTCCCGGCACTTACGTGCCGGGCTTTCCTGTTCTGCCGCTTTGCGGCTAGAGATGTCATAGGTCTGTTCTGGCGCTTCGCGGCTAGAGGTGTCGTAGTACCGATGGTTCGGGCCTCTGGCCGATAACCACCACCCTGGTGGAACCGGGCCACCGGGGACTGGCGAATCGCCGCTTGTTCAGGCTGTTATGTGTCTCTTAACTTTCTAAAAATAATGTAGTTAAGGAAATTTCCGTGTGTCGCTCGACATTGGCATCCGGCCTGCATTGTTTCAGGCAAAGATCTGTCCCGAACGAGGTGGAGGTATCTATGAAGTTCAAGCTAATAGCGGCACTTCTAGGATTGATGATCGCGATTCCGGGCGCTGTCGTCGCTCAGAACTCGGACGACCAAGTGCCGGATCAGGATTCGAAACCGTCGCCGAACATTCAAGCGGCACCTATGCCCGGCCCCAACGATCAGGGTGCCACGGACCAAGGTTCCGCTGACCAAGATTCGATGGGTCAGGGTTCGATGAATCAGGGCCCGGCGCAGCCCGGCGCCAACGACACGGGCGCTGGCGAACCTAGCTACAACACGCCAGCTCCGGAGGAAAAAAATGGAGTGGCGCGCATCAGCCTGATTCATGGCGACGTCTCCACGCAGCGTGGCGACTCCAAGGATTGGTCGGCGGCTGCGCTCAATGCGCCGGTGCTGGCGGGCGACCGCGTTTCTACCGGCGACAAGGCGCGCACTGAACTCGAGCTTGACTACGCAAACATGCTGCGGCTGGCTGAGCATACGCAGGCCAACATCACGCAGCTCACGCATTCGCAGATCCAGATTCAACTTGGGCACGGCATGGCGAACTACACCGTCTACAAGAACAGCGATGCGGATGCGGAGATCGATACGCCCAACGTGGCGATTCGCACCGAGCGGCGCGAATCGAGTTTTCGAATTCTGGTAACTGCCGACGATCACACGGAAGTGCTGGTCCGCCGAGGGGAAATCGAAGTTACGACTCCGCAAGGCGGCACGCGGGTGGGACAGAATCAGTTCATTACCATTCAGGGCACCGGCGCGGACGAGCAATACAAGATTGGCGAGGCTCCGGCCCGCGACGACTTTGATCAGTGGAACACCGATCGCGACAACATGATCCGCAATTCGGAAGCGCGACGGCACACGAACGACTACTACGTCGGAACCGAAAATCTCGACGGGCGCGGCACCTGGTCGGAAGTTCCGGATTACGGTCAAGTGTGGCGGCCAAATGAGCCCGCTGGCTGGGCTCCTTATCGGGATGGCCGCTGGGTGTATGAACCCTATTGGGGATGGACCTGGGTTTCTTATGATGACTGGGGCTGGGCTCCTTATCACTACGGCCGCTGGATGTATGTTGACGGCGGTTGGGGATGGTGGCCGGGTCCGGCTTACGGATACCCGTTTTACCGTCCGATCTGGGCGCCGGCTTATGTTTCGTTCTACGGATGGGGCGGAGGCGTCGGATTTGGCTTCGGTTGGGGCGGTGGCTGGGGCTCGATCGGCTGGTTGCCGCTTGGACCTGGTGACTTCTTTCATCCCTGGTGGGGCCGCTGGGGCGGAGGGCGCTTCGGCGGCGTCGGATTCCGCGATTACAACCGCGGCGGCTTTGCTCCGCTGCGCGCCGGTTCGCGGTTTTCGAACGTGAACCTGGCGATGCATGACGCGCATTTCCGCGGCGGAACGACGGTCTCGGCCAACGAGTTCGGCAGAGGTCACATGGCTGCCCAGCCGATGAGTCATGCGCAGTTTCAGAATGCGCATTTCTCGACCGGCAGACTGCCCGTGACTCCGAGCCGCGAGAGTTTCTCGGCTAGCGGGCGACAGGCGGCAGCTTCAACGACTCGGAACGTGTCGCAGAATCAGCACTTCTTCTCGGCCCGAGGCGCCACGGCAACCGCGACGCGTTCGTCGTCTTCGGAGCGAGGGCAGTCGCAGATTTCGAACGCCAACCGGCAGGATGGCAGGTCGACTGGAAACAGCCGCGAAGTCGCGCGCCCCGGGAATGGCAGATTGAGCCCCAGTTCGAACAATGGGATCCAGCGCTCTAATCAGGGCGCGGAAACGCATAGTAATTCGAATTCGGGATCGGCATACAGACCCGGCAACCCGGGCGGCTCGACCGCGACTCGCGAAAGTAGCGGCAACAACGGCGGCTGGCAGAAATTTTCACCGATGGCTCCGCGGTCATCTGCTGAGTCAGGCAGGGCCAGTCAGTCGTCCAGCAGGACGGGCGAGTCGTACGGCGCTTCCCGCAATCCGGGTTCACAGGGCAGAAGCTACGGTTCAGGGGGCTACGGTGCAAGGGGCTACGGTGGATATTCTCGTCCGCCACTCAATATGAGGCAGCCTATTGTTACCCAGCGCTCTTACGGTGGAGGTGCTTATGGCGGACGCTCAGCCCCGGGTTATAGCGGCGGACGCTCAGCCCCGGGTTATGGTGGCGGACGCTCAGCCCCGGGTTATGGTGGCGGACGCTCGGCCCCGAGCTTCGGCGGCGGTCGTTCAGCCCCCAGCGGCGGCCATTCGGCACCGAGCGGCGGATCGTCGCACGGTGGTGGATCATCGCGCGGCGGTGGGTCGCACGGCGGCGGTGGGGGACATGGACATGGGCGGTAACACGGCGCTGGATTCTTTCCCAGCGTAGTTGACGCAGCATAGCAACACTCTATCCCAGCAGTGAGACGCGCAAACTGTGCGTCCCACTGCTTTTTTTTGGTACTAACTTTCATGCGGCATGGAAGATGGTGGGGAGGGTCTGCGGTTCAGGTTGGCACCTGCTAAAGTGACCATTGCATCCTATCCACGGAAACAGGAATGGAAGGTCACCATGAAGACTACCGGCAACACAATCCTGATCACGGGTGGCGGCTCCGGCATTGGCCGCGGCCTTGCGGAAGCCTTCCACGCCCTCGGAAATCACGTCATCATCGCTGGCCGCCGCAAGCAAGTACTGGACGCGATCACCGCCGCGAACCCCGGCATGACTTCGCTTGCGCTGGACATCGAAAACCGTGTCAACATACGCTCTTTTGCGGGCCAGATGGCGACGCGCTATCCGGCGCTGAACGTCCTCATCAATAACGCGGGTATCATGAGGGTCGAGAAGCTGCAGGCCCAACCGGACGATCTCGCCGACGCGGAATCCATCGTTGCCACTAATCTTCTCGGCCCCATCCGTCTGACTGCGGCGCTTCTGCCGCTCCTACAAAAGCAGCCTCGCTCGGCCATCATGAACGTGTCTTCGGGGCTCGCGTTTGTACCGATCGCTCCAACGCCAACTTATTGCGCAACCAAGGCCGCCATCCACTCCTATACGCAGTCGCTTCGCTATCAGCTCCGCGCATCTACGACAGAGGTTCTCGAACTCATCCCTCCTTATGTCGCCACGAATCTTCTCAACGGAGCCTCCGACCCTCGCGCGATGCCGCTGGACAAGTACATCGCCGAGGTGATGGATATTCTGAAGACCCAGCCTGCGGCGGTTGAGATCTGCGTCGAAAACGTGAAGGGTCTACGCTTCGCTGCGGAGAGCGGCCACTATGATTCCGTCTTCCGCGGACTCAACGAGGCTATGGCGAACGTATCCCATTAGAGCGAATCCAGAATGGCTGTGACCACAGGCGGCTGCCGAACTGCGCTCGGCTTGGACCCTTCGACTTCGCTCAGGGCAAGCTCGCGAGGGCGCCCGTCCCTACACGAACAACCGACTCCACATGTTTTTAGTATGCTAGCCTCGCGGTTCGGAAAGAGGTTTGGTGTGTATCTTCGATCTTTGCTCAGATGTTTGCTTCTGATTGGCCTCGCTACTGCCATGTTTAGCTTTGCTCCGGCTGCGAACGCGACGGTGACGCAGTTCGGCGCGCAGGTTTGGATCGAACCGGGGCAGACTCCTGCGGAGATCGATGGCTGGTTCGCCACCCTGGAGAAAAGCCAGATGCCGGTGGCGCGGCTTTTCATGATGTGGAGCTACCTTGAACCGCAACGCGATACATGGGACTGGTCGCTCTACGACGCCGCTTTTCGCGCGGCGGAACTGCATCATGTTGCGATCGTGGCCACGCTCACGCCCAGCGGACGGCCCTCGTGGATGGGCGGGGACGACTCGCAGGGTGTCGGCGTGAATGAAACTGAAGCGCAGCGCACCGCGGCCGCTGACTACATGGGCAAGGTAGTGGAGCGCTATAAGGGCAGCTCCGCGCTGGATACCTGGCTGCTGCTCAACGAACCGGGACAGGCGCCGGTTGCGTCGGAACTGGCGAGCGCGGCCTTCGCTCCGTGGCTGAAGAAGAAGTACGCGGGTATTGCGGACCTCAACCGCGCGTGGGGCACGAATTATGCGAGCTTCGCGGAGGTGGAGGGCCCAGCAAAGCAGAACCACTGGAATCCTTCGGGCGAGATCGACTGGACGGCGTATTGGCGAAGTTTCCAGACCTCGCAACTGGCATGGATGGCGGCGGAAGTGAGGCGGCACGACGCTCAGCATCCGCTGCATCTCAATCCCCATGCGCTGGTGAGTAACCTGGCTGCGCTCTCCGATAACTTGCCGGAGTGGCGCGGCTTTCTGGACACGCTGGGATGCTCGATTCATCCTGCCTGGCATTTCGGCCTGCTACCACGCGACGACTTCGCCCTGGGAGTGAGTTACGTCAACGACCTGGTCGATGGAGCGATCACGCCCAAGCCGCACTGGGTCACGGAATTGCAGGGTGGCAACAACATTCACAGCAGTCCGCGTCCCATGGAACCGACCGCGGACGATATTGCGCAGTGGCTCTGGACCAGCGTAGGAGCGGGCGCGGAACGCACGATTTTCTGGTTGCTCAATGCCCGACGCGCGGGACGCGAGGCTGGAGAGTGGAGTCTGCTGGACTTCGAGCAACAGCCGAGCCGCCGCATGGAAGTCGCAACCGACATCGTCAGAACGATGGAGGCACACGCAGATTTTTTTGCGAATGCGAAGCCGGCTTTGCCGGATGTGACGCTGCTTCTGAGTCTTGAGACGATGACATATCAACTGTCTTTTTCCAACCCAGACGACGTTGCGCGCGACCGCAATCAGCAGTTGCTTGAGCTTCTCGGCATATACAAAGCGATGACGCAGAATGGGCCGCCGCCGCGGGTGAAGCATTTCGACGACTACGACTGGACCCTGCCCGGCAAGAACCGCGTGGTGATTGTGCCAGATGCTCGCGTACTTACCGTTGGCCAGATGACGAACCTGCTGCGTTTTGCACAAAGCGGCGGCACGCTTGTGATTACAGGGCTAAGCGGGCTCTATGACGAGCACGGGAAGATGTGGGCGCTCTCCGGATCGCTTTCCGGATCATCGCTGCTACCGCAGGTGACTGGGGCGCGGCTCAAAGAAGTGCATCTGCTGGGCACGGAAATTGCCGTACCGATGCCGGGCGGGCCACTGCCCTCACGCCTGTGGATGAGTTCTGTAATCCCGCAGGATGCGACGGCAATTGCGACGCAAGACGGCGAAACAGTCGCTACGGAACGGCACCTGGCAGGCGGTGGGCGCGTAATCTGGATTCCCTCGCCGGTCGGCCTGGGTGCGTGGACGGGCGACTCCGCGCCCCTGGCGAAGTACCTGCGAACTGCGCTCGCGGCTACGTATGCATCGATTCCGTTCACGCTCGACGATGAAGATCCGGCATGTCTGCTGCGTGTGATGAAGAACGGCAGGAACTATGTGACCGTGCTGACGAACGGATCGGCCAAGCCGGTGGGTTGCGTCCTGCACCACGACGGTGCACTGCATGGAGCGCGGATTTGGGGATCGGACAAAGCGACGCCGGAGACAGATGTGAATCTGGGGCCGCGGCAAACCGTCGTGGATTTGTGGCGGTGAGCCTCGCAGATATCCCGAAGGAGTTGGAAATCTGGCTGAGTACCGGGAAGCAAATCAGCGATGTCCCGACGCCCTCCAGGGAACTTGAGCGGACCCAGAGTTGCTGTGCTCAGCGGCAACTGCCGAGTTGCACTCGGCTTGGACGGCCGAGGGCGGCCGTCCCTACGCCGATCACCAAGCTCACGCTTCTTTCGACCACACCCATGTGGTCACGGAATCCTTGTCTAAAGCAATGTCCGCTTTCATCGCTCCCACTTGCACTGAGGCTGTCTTGGCGGGTCCGGGGTTGGTCACCACCAGCACACGGGTTCCATCCGGATTTGCGAAGGCCGCATGACTGATCTCTGGCAGCGCGCTCTCGGAATCGAAGCGGCGCGCGCCTCGGCGAATGGCCCGCGAAAAATGCGCCAACCCCCAATATTGTCCGCTGCGGGTGATTTCTCCGGTCTGGGAGTGAATGGTCACCATGCCTCCGCAAGGAAACGGGCCGATGTTCGGCTTACCGTGCTCGTCCAACGCCAGATTCCAGCCGGTGAGCGAATCGCACCAGTTGCGCAGAACCTCGGTAAAAGTCTGACCCCACTTGGCCCAGTCCGTCAGATAGTCGGGGCTGGTGTAGTCCGGGCCGCCTTCGGTCCAATGCATTTCCGCGTCGGGATGAGCCTCATGCGCCTTGGTCATCATCTCCGGAGTTCCGACGTAGCCATGCCAGGCAATCGCATCGCCGTATTTCCGCAAGACTGGATCATCGAGTTCCGCAACCGCGCGGCCCCACAAGTTGTAGTTGTGATCGAGAATCCAGATCTTGGTTGCGAGGCCCTGCTTTTCGAGCAACGGCCCGAGCTCGTCGCGCACGAACTTAAGCTCGTACTCCTGCGGCCAAATACATGCTGGCATTCGCGCATCCTGGTCGGTGTCCACTTCGTTTTGTATGGTGACGGCCTGAATCGGAACACCTTCCTCGGCATAGGCCTGAAGAAACTTCAGGAAGTAATGCGCGTAGGCCGGCAGGTAGCGCTGGCGCATCGAACCGCCCAGCATCGATCCTCCGGACTTCATCCAGCCCGGAGGACTCCACGGCGACGAGAAAAGAAAAAGCTCCGGATTCGCCTTTCGCGCTTCGCGCAATATCGGCAAAATGTACTGGCGGTCTTGCTCAATCGAAAAGCGCTTTAATTCGGGATCGGCTTCTCCTTCGTCGTAACTGTAGACTTTGGTCGAGTAGTCGCTGGATCCGATGCAGGTGCGGCAGACGTTGAGTCCCATCTCCGCGGGATGAAACAATTCGTGAAACAGGTTTTCGCGCGTGGCGGGCGAGAGTCGATTGAAGGTGTAGCAGGCAGCGTCGGTAAATGCGGCGCCGAAACCCAAAATCGTCTGGAATTGCTTCTCCGGGTTGAGAACAATCGCGGGCTCGGAAGGCTTGGCGACCGTGGCGCGCCATCGCAGTCCGCTCTGCGGGACAAAGCGATTCTTGCCGCTCGTAGCCCACGCGGCGATCTCTCCCTTTTGTCCGGTGGTGTCGGCGCTGAATGCAGGCAAGGCCCGCGCCGTTGCGGCGGCTGCCAATCCCACCGCCGAGGATTTCAGAAACTCCCGCCTCGTTTTCTCCATCGACATCGTATTCTCCTTCCTTCCGTCATCGTGCCATCGCAGAAGATTACTGTCACGGTGACTCTACCACTGAACCTGCGACGTACGAGCGCCTTCAGAGGGTACGAGCGGGGCCGGTGGACTCGCGGATGATGAGTTCCGGGGTAAGGGCGATTTCAGGATTAAAGGGAGCGCGATCCTCAATCCGATCGAGCAGGGTTTGTGCGGCGGCGGCGCCCATTTCGAGAAGGGGTTGGTGGACGGTGGTCAGAGGAGGCATGGCGAAAGAGGAGAAGGCGATGTCGTCGAAGCCGACGACGGAAACGCAGCCGGGAACCTTGAGACCAGCTTTGTGGAAGACGATCATAGCGCCCAAGGCGGAAGTGTCGTTATAGGCGAACAGAGCGGTGAACGGGCGCTTGGCGGCCAGCAGCGCTTTCGCGGGAAGGTAGCCGATTTCGGGCGTGTTCTCGACATTTTCGAGTTGGAAGACGAGTTCCGGGTGGATGGAGATGTTCATTTCAGCAGCGACTTCCTGAATGGCATTCCAGCGCGGGACGGAGTCCGAACTGAGGGAAGGTCCGCGGAAAAAAGCGATATGCCGGTGGCCGAGGTCGCTCAGATGTTGAAGAACTAGCCGCGCGGCGCGATGGTGATCGAGGATGACGTTGGTGACGTTGGGGGCGTGGTGATGGCCGCCGATGGCAACGGTAGGCACCGTGGGCCGCTGGTCGACGGAGGTGTCAATGGTAATGATGCCTTCGACGCCGCGAGTGAGAAGCAATTGGGAATAAGAGCGCATGAGTTCGTAGTCATGGTGGTGGGCGACGGTGAGGAAGAAGAAATTGTTTTTACGGAGGAAGGTTTCAATCCCATCGATGACGGTAGCGCCATAGAAATCGCCGATTTCCTCGGCGATGACGCCGACGGTGTAGCTGCGCTGGACGCGGAGAGAACGGGCGAGGAAATTCGGGCTATAGTTGAGCTCGCGGGCAGCTTTGACGATGCGGGTGCGAGTGCGCTCGGGAATGGAGCGCGAGGCGGGCGAATTGTTGAGAACACTGGAAACAGTTCCCGCCGCGAGGTTGAGATGCAAAGCGAGCGATTTGAGAGTAACGGCAGGCGCCTTCGGGGAGCGGCGCGCCTTAGCAACTTTTTTCATGGCGTCAAACCTCGCTCAAGACCGGCGGAGCGAAGTACCCGTTATTCTAGCGCGATCCGGCGGCAAGGGCACGCTTTTCCTTTACAGTTAACGTTTATCTAGCCTGACTTTGGGGTTTTGCGCGGCGTATACTCCAAATTCAGCGCGGAGAAGCGATGTCTTCCCGTCAGGACGACGCAGGCACGATCCGATGGGTAACGAGGTGCGGCAGAAAGGACGAGCGGCTGTGGAAAAGTTGCGGGAGCGGGTCGAGCTTGAATTGCGCGGCGACATTCTGCCGTTCTGGCTGAAGTACGCGGTGGACGATGAGTACGGCGGGTTTCGCGGGCAGATTGCGAATGACCTGACGATTGATCCGCTGGCGCACAAGGGGCTGATCCTGAACGCGCGCATCCTATGGACATTTGCGAAGGCGTACAAGGTCTACGGGGAAGAGGTGTACCTGCTGACAGCGCGGCGGGCGTACGAGTATCTGCGCCAGTTTTTCTGGGACGCGGAATTTGGCGGTGTGTACTGGATGGTGGACCACCTGGGGAATCCAGTGGAGACAAAAAAGCGGATCTACGGGCAGGCGTTTACCGTGTACGCGCTGGCGGAGTACGCGGCTGCGAGCTCCGAAAAAGAACCGTTGAAAAAGGCCGTTGCGCTGCATCGGATGATTGAAGACCTAAGCCATGATGGAGACAGCGGCGGATACTTCGAGACCTATGAGCGCGACTGGAAACTGGCAGGCGAGCAGCGGTTGAGCGAAGTGGACATGGACGAAAAGAAATCCATGAACACACATCTGCACTTGCTGGAAGCGTACGCGAATCTCCTGCGGATATGGAATGACGACACGCTGCGGGAGCGCCTGCGGGAACTGCTTCGGATTTTTCTGGACCAGATCATTGATCCAGAGACGCACCATTTCCGAATGTTTTTCGACGAAGAATGGCACGACCGCTCAGACCGGTTTTCGTGTGGCCACGATATTGAGGGGAGTTGGCTGATCTGCGAGGCTGCGGAAATACTCGGCGACCGGGCGATTCTGGAGGAAACGCGGACAGCGGCCGTGAGCATGGCGAAGGCGGTGTACGAACAGGCGTTGGACAAGGATGGCGGCCTGTTCTACGAAGGCAGAGGGAAGGAAATCATCGACACGGACAAGCAGTGGTGGCCGCAGGCGGAAGCAGTGGTGGGATTCCGAAACGCCTACGAAATTTCAGGGAAGGATTATTTTCTGAGGGCATCGGAGAAGAGCTGGGAGTTCATCGAGAAATACATCGTGGATCGCCAGCACGGAGAGTGGTATTGGCTGGTGTCGCGCGACGGAACGCCGAGCAACGACATGTACAAAGTGGATCCATGGAAGTGTCCGTATCACAACAGCCGGATGTGTTTTGAAGTGATGGAACGGCTGGATAAGTTGGCTGGGAAACACGAGGTCTAAGGCAGGCAGATCGGGCTGCTACAGTGTGACCGGATACGTGGGAGAAGATCAATGAGCGAGTCCGACTATAGGAAGAGAGTGCAAGAGCTGTTCCGGCAACACGAGAAGCTGATCGCGCGGAAGAACGTGAAAGCGACGGGTGGGAACGGCGTGTACGACCGGTACGTGAATCCTGTGCTGACGGCGGAGCACACTCCACTGTTCTGGCGCTATGATTTCGACCCGAAGAATAACCCTCACCTGATGGAGCGGATGGGCGTCAACGCTACGTTCAACGCCGGCGCGATGGAACACGACGGGAAGTTTCTGGTGTTTGCGCGAGTCGAAGGAGCGGACCGTAAATCGTTTCTTGCGGTGGCCGAAAGCCCGAACGGAGTGGACAAGTTTCGCTTCTGGGATTACCCGATCCTGATGCCGGAGACGAGCGATCCGGACACGAACGTGTACGACATTCGCGTGGTGCGGCACGAGGATGGGTGGATCTACGGCCTCTTCTGCACCGAGCGGAAGGATCCGAAAGTGCCGCTGTGGGATACGTCGGCGGCGGTGGCACAATGCGGGATTGCGCGAACCAAGGACTTGAAGAATTGGGAGCGGCTGCCGGATTTGCGGACGAAATCACCGCAGCAGAGGAATGTAGTGTTGCATCCGGAATTTGTGGGTGGAAAATACGCGCTGTATACGCGGCCCCAGGATGAATTCATTCAAGCGGGGAAGGGCGGAGGCATCGGCTGGGGACTGTGTAGCACGATGGCAGGCGCGAATATCGAAAATGAAATCATCATCGATAATCGCGAGTACCACACTATAAAGGAAGTGAAGAACGGACTGGGTCCGGCGCCGATTAAGACCGCCAAAGGCTGGCTGCACGTGGCGCACGGCGTGCGGAATACGGCTGCGGGGCTGCGCTACGTGTTGTACACATTCTTGAGCGAACCGGCGAGACCGTATGTAATCACGCACCAGCCGGCGGGATATTTTCTGGCGCCGCAGGGCGAGGAGCGGATTGGGGACGTGTCCAACGTGGCGTTCAGCAATGGCTGGATCGCGACCAAGCGCGGGGACGTGTACATTTACTACGGGGCGTCAGACACGCGGCTGAACGTGGCCACGAGCACGGTGGAGAAGTTGCTGGATTACACGATGAACACGCCGAAAGATCCGCTGCGAAGCTTTGCCTGCGTGGAACAGCGGAATGCACTGATCCGGAAGAATCTGGCCGTGCTGAAGACGTATGGCAAACTTCCGGGACGGCCGCAAGCGTCGACTAGAGCAAATCCACAGTTGCTGTGACCACAGGCAGCTGCCGAGCTGTGCTCGTCTTGGACGGGCGAGGGCGCCCGTCCCCACACGGAGCATAGTGCACGCCCCGGAACTTAGCGCAACGTCGCTTTGACGGCCATGGTTTTAGTGCCTGACGGGGGCAGCGGCACGAGGTTGCCCGGCACAGGCGCGCCATTCACTTCGAGAGAAACATGGTTGCCGTCTCCCGCGCGCTCGACTTCGATGTCATAGGTGACGCCGCGGAATTTGCGGGTGGCCTTGAAGCCGCGCCAGCTCTTTGGGATGACCGGCGCGATCAGCAGGCCGTCGTAAGACGTGCGTATGCCAAGAATCCATTGCGTGATGGCATAGTAGTTCCAGGCGGCCGTGCCGGTGAGCCATGAGTTCTTGGCTTCCCCATGCGTGGGAGCGTCGCGGCCGGCGATCATCTGGGCGTAAACGTAAGGCTCGCAGCGGTGGACGTCGCTGATTTCTTCGCGTGCGGAAGGATTGATCCGCGTGTAGTAATCGTGGGCGCCGTCTCCGTTACCGACTCTGGTTTCTCCGATGATGACCCACGGGTTGTTGTGGCAGAAGATGCCGGCGTTTTCTTTGTAGCCCGGGGGGTAGGAAGAGATCTCGCCGAGTTCGATGTAATACTTCGAGTAGGCAGGCTGCTGCAGGACGATGCCATGTTTGGTGGCGAGCAACTGGCGCGTGGATTCTAGAGCGCGACCGGCTAGGCCGTCGTCCAGGCCGATGCCGGCCAGGGTGCAGAAGCCCTGCGTTTCGATGAAGATCTTGCCCTCCCTATTTTCTTTTGACCCGACCTTGCGCCCGAAATCGTCGTAGGCGCGCACGAACCACTCGCCATCCCATCCATGCTTGCGAATGGTGGCTTCCATCTGGGCGACTTCGGCCAGGTATGAGGCAGCCTCGGTGGCGAGGCCGCGATGCCTTGCAATATCGGCGAGCTCGCGGCCGGCGAGCACAAACAGGCCGGCGATGAAAACGGATTCGGCAACCTTGCCGTCCTTGTTGGTCGTGGTCTGGAAGGATTGGCCCGGCGAATCGGAGAAGCAGTTCAGGTTGAGGCAATCGTTCCAATCGGCGCGGCCGATGAGGGGCAGGCCATGCGGACCTAGACGCTCGAGCGTATAGCGGAAACTGCGCTGCAGATGCTCGTAGAGCGGCGTTTCGGAGCCGGGCGCGTTGTCATAGGGCACAGGCTCAGCCAGGATGCTCCAGTCGCCGGTTTCCTTGAGATAAGCGCCGACCCCGATAATCAGCCAGTGGGGATCGTCGTTGAAGCCGCTGCCCACGTCATCGTTGCCGCGCTTGGTGAGCGGCTGGTACTGGTGATAAGCGCCTCCGGTGGGGAGTTGGGTGGCGGAGAGATCGAGTATGCGTTCGCGGGCGCGGGCCGGAACCATGTGGACAAAACCGAGGAGATCCTGGTTCGAATCGCGGAAGCCGAGGCCGCGGCCGATGCCCGATTCGTAGAAGGACGCCGAGCGCGACATGTTGAACGTCGCCATGCACTGATACGCGTTCCAGATGTTCACCATGCGATTGGTGTGGATGTCGGGCGTTTTCACCTGGCAGAGGCCGAGCAATTCATTCCAGTAAACACGAAGCTTTTCGAAGGCGGCGTCGGCATTGGCGGGCACGCGATACTTGGCGATCACCGCTTTCGCCGCCTTCTTGTTGATGATTTGCGAATCGGGCGGATCGAACTTCTGGTCCCGCGGGTTCTCCTGATAGCCGAGAACAAAAACAACCTGGCGGGATTCGCCGGGCTTGAGAGTGAGCTTGACGTGGTGTGAGCCGATGGGAGCCCAACCGTGAGCAACGGAGTTGAACGACTGTCCGCGTTCGACGACGGCGGGACTGTCCCAGCCGCGATAGGGGCCGAGGAAGACGTCGCGCTGCGTGTCGTAGCCGGCAATTTTTTCCGAGCACGCGAAGAACGCGAAGTGATCGCGGCGCTCGCGGTATTCGGTCTTGTGGTAGATCACGCCGTCTTCGATTTCGACTTGGCCGGTGTTGAAGTTGCGTTGGAAGTTGGTGGAATCGTCTTGCGCATCCCACAAGCAGAACTCGATGCTGGAGAAAACCGAAAGCTCGGCGGCCTGTGGGCGGCGATTCGTCACCGTCAATTGCCAGATTTCGAGATTCTCATCGAGAGGCACGAAGTAGCGGGTGCTCGCTTCAATGCCGGCGTATTGCGACCCGATGGTGGTGTAGCCCATGCCGTGACGGCACGAATACTGCTCCAGTTTGTGCTGCGTGGGTTGCCAGGAGGGGGACCAGAATTCGCCAGAGGTATCGCCGCCAGTATCATCGCGAAGATAAATGTAGCGTCCGCCCAGATCGAAGGGAGCGTTGTTGTAGCGGTAGCGCGTGATGCGGCGCAGGCGCGCGTCGCGGTAAAAAGAATAGCCACCGGCAGTATTGGAGATGATGCCGAAGTAGGCCTGGCAGCCGAGGTAGTTGATCCACGGCAGAGGCGTATCGGGCTGAGTGATTACGTACTCGCGGTTCTGATCGTCGAAGTACCCGTATTTCATGAGGGCGGCTTTCCTAAAAGAAGGTTTTTCGGACTGGCAAGAACATCTAGTATAACGATTTTTTACTGGCGTGGAGCAACTTTGAGGTGTAGACATAAAACGACGCTGGCACGAAAGAGCGGGGTACGCATGCCCGCCAGCGTGCTCTCCGTCACGCCCTCAAGTGAGGGCAGTCACTGCCGGAATTGGTGTGCCCGCGAGAGTTTGAGGTGATGGCAATCGCATTGCTCGTAAGCTAGCCCAGTTCATCGGCCGGGTTGTCGTCCGGCGGGCTGATTGCCCTTAACTTGTAGAAACTGACCGCGCAAGGGAAATGGATTGTGCGGCGGATCGCCCCAACTGAGGTTTAGCATGCATCTCCACGTAATTGACATAGCCATCATCATTGCCTACCTAGTGCTATCGGTCCTGATCGGATACTGGGTTTCCCATCGCGCGTCGCGCGATATGAGGGCGTACTTCCTGGGCGGCAACGTCATGCCGTGGTACATCCTCGGGATCTCCAATGCTTCGGGTATGTTCGACATCAGCGGCACCATGCTGCTGGTCTATTGGATGTTTGTGTACGGCGCCAAGAGCGTGTGGATCCCGTGGCTTTGGCCGACCTTCAACCAGGTATTCCTGATGGTGTATATGTCCACGTGGCTGCGGCGATCGAACGTGATGACGGGCGCGGAGTGGATTCAGACGCGATTCGGGAAGGGCCGCGGGGCGCAACTTGCCCACATCATCGTCGTCATTTACGCGTTCATCAGCATCATCGGATTCTTTACCTATGGGTTCAAGGGCATCGGCAAATTCGCCGCGACCTTCCTGCCCTGGCACTTCAGCGTGAATCAGTACGCCCTCATGCTCATTGCCATCACCGCGATTTATGTGATTAAGGGCGGCATGTTCAGCGTGGTGATCACGGAAGTGCTGCAATTCTGCATCCTTTCGGTCGCGTCCTTCGCGGTGGGAATCATCGCCATGATGAAGGTCGCGCCGGGGACACTGCAGCGTTTCACCCCCGCGGACTGGGGCAACATCTTCTTTGGATGGCACTTGAATCTGGATTGGTCCACGCTGGTGCCGTCGGCCAATGCGCGAATTGCGCAGGACGGCTACGGGCTGTTCGGATTTTTCGTGATGATGCTGCTCTTTAAAGGCATATTGATCAGCGCGGCCGGCCCCGCGCCGAATTACGATATGCAGCGCGTTCTGTCGTGCAAGAATCCGCGTGAAGCCTCCATGATGAGCGGGTGGGTGAACGTGGTGCTGACCTTTCCGCGGTACTTCCTGATCACGGGGCTCACCGTTCTTTCGTTGGTGTTCTTCAGCGGCCAGATCCGCGCCATGGGCACGAACATGGATTTCGAGCGGATTCTTCCGTCGGCGCTGGCGCTGTTTGTGCCGGCTGGCCTGCTTGGCGTACTGATCGCGGGCTTGCTGGCGGCGTATATGTCCAACTTCGCTGCGACCGTGAATGCCGCGCCACCTTACTTCGTGAACGACATTTACAAGCGCTTCATTAATCCGAATGCCAGCCCGAAGACTTATGTGCGGCTGAGCTATCTGAGTTCGTTTGTGGTAGTTCTGCTGGGCGTGCTCTTGGGCTGGTATGTGACCAGCGTGAACGGAGTGGTGATCTGGATCGTGACCGCGCTGTGGGGCGGCTACACAGCTTCCAATGTTTTGAAGTGGTATTGGTGGCGCTTCAATGGCTATGGTTATTTCTGGGGCATGGTAGCGGGAATTTCTTCCGCCCTGACCATTCCAGCGCTTCTCACAAAGATCGGGCCGTTGCAGAATTTTGCCCACACCCATTCGCTGAACCTGGAAGTCTCGGTAGGCTTTGGCATCGTGTTCCTGCTATCGCTCATCGGCTGCTTCGCGGGTACGTGGCTGACCGCGCCGGAAGATGAAGCGGTGTTGAAGGAGTTCTACCGGCGGGTTCGGCCATGGGGCTTCTGGGGACCGATCCTGAAGAAAGTGCAGCAGGAGGATCCGTCTTTTCAAAGGAACAGAGATTTCTTCCGCGACATGTTCAACATCGCGGTAGGGATGATCTGGCAGATCGCCCTGGTAGCCCTGCCCATCTATATCGTGACGTGGAGGCTGCGGACCGCGACAATCGCGTTTGGCGTCGTGGCCATTACGTCGATCGTCCTGAAGTTTACGTGGTATGACCATCTCAAGGAACTCGAACACATCAACCAGTACAGTGGTCCGGCCAAGGCTGGACTAGAAAAAACGTCAGTGGCAAACTTTTCTTGAGAAAGTGAGCAATTTTGAACAGACACTGGATAGTGGAGTTGTTAGCCTAGGCGGTGACAAGGTAACCTCCCCCGAGTACGGCTGTTCCTTGGTGGTGCAGTCCCGCTTCCCCGATGTGGTGACTGCACCGTTATTTTTTTCCGGCTTAGTGTGAGATCCCCGTGCCTTCATTTTGGCGGAAGCGTGTGTGAGTCGAACACACCGGCAACATCGGAGATGCCGCCCGCCGGTTTTGAAGACCGGGACGATCACCGGACCGCATGCGCTTCCGTAGTTCGTAGGGACGTTCGTCTGGAACGTAACACGAACTACTTCGGCTGCGCCACCACTCGCAGATAGGGCTTCAGAGTCCTCCAGCCGCCGGGGTATTTTTGCTTGGCCTGCTCTTCTGAAACCGATGTGGGAATGATTACGTCCTGCCCCGGCTTCCAGTTCACCGGCGTGGCGACGTTGTATTTGGCGGAGAGCTGTATCGAGTCCAGGACGCGCAGCACTTCGTCGAAATTGCGTCCGCTGCTCATGGGGTAGATCAGCATCAGCTTGATTTTCTTATCAGGACCAATCACAAATACCGTGCGCACCGTGGCATTGTCGGCCGCCGTGCGACCTTGGCTCGTGGTTCCAGACTCGGCGGGCAGCATGTCGTAGAGCTTCGCCACTTTGAGTTCCGGGTCGCCAATCATCGGATAGGTCACCTTGTGGCCCTGCGTTTCTTCAATGTCAGCTGCCCACTTGCCGTGGCTGGTCACGGGATCCACGCTCAGCCCGATGATCTTCGTGTTGCGCTTGGCAAACTCCGGTTCGAGACCCGCCATGTATCCCAGTTCGGTCGTACACACGGGGGTGAAATCCTTGGGGTGCGAAAACAGGATCGCCCAGCCGTCGCCGATCCATTCGTGAAAGTTGATCGTGCCTTGGGTGGTTTCGGCAGTGAAGTTGGGAGCTTCAGAGTTGATACGTAGAGACATGTTTATTCCTCGCGAGTCTTTTGAAATTAAAGGATGCCCGGCGCGTTTAAACCCCACTGCATTAGTAGAGATAGAATATCCAGCCGCTTCCGGCGCGTCAACTCAGGCGGGACGGTTTCGGCAGGAATTATGGCATCGGATCGGGCCGCGAGTTCGCCTTGGCCGACAAAAATAAGACCCGGTAGAATCTCAGCTATGGCTGCTTCAACACGAAAGCTCTCTACGGTCCAGTTGTTAATGGTGCAGGTCGATGTGTTTACCGACCGCGCCCTCACCGGCAACTCGCTGGCAGTTTTTCTGGACGGCCGTGGACTCAGCGCGGAAACCATGCAGGCATTGGCGCGTGAGATGAATCTCTCCGAAACTACTTTTATTCTTCCCGGAGACGCCGCGGCGGAAAAGAGTCGCGGAGTCCGGGTGCGCATCTTCACTGTCCAGGAAGAATTGGCCTTCGCCGGACATCCGACGCTTGGCACTGCTTTTGTTCTGCGTGGCCAGACGGGTGCGACCGAAGTCCGGCTCGATCTGAACGCCGGCACCGTGCCGGTGCGCTTCATCGAGGAACCACCGCAGGCGACCTTCGGAGAAATGACGCAGAAGGACCCCGAATTCGGCGCGATTCACAATGTCGCCGACATTGCGGCTCTCACGAACCTGAGCGCAACCGATTTTGACGACTCCGCGCCGATCCAGACTGTCTCCACAGGCATGCCTTTTACCATCGTTGCCCTGCGTTCGCTGGAAACGGCGCAGAAACTCCGGCTCGATCTCGACCGTGCCGCCGAATATCTCGCGCGCAGCGGTGGAAAGTTCCTGTACTTTGTTTGCCGCGAAACTGTCGATCGGAAAGCCCGTCTCCACGCCCGCATGATCTTTTACAACGGAGACGATCCGGCCACCGGTTCCGCCGCGGGATGCTGCGCGGCCTGGATGGTTGCGCACGGAGTTGCCGCCAGCGACGAGCAGGTCCTGATCGAGCAGGGTCTTGAGATGCACCGTCCCAGCAACATTTTTGTTCGCGCCACAAAGCCGGACAAGCGGCAAGATAACCATATCGTCAATGTGCGTGTCGGTGGAAATTGTGTAGAAGTTCTCCGCGCTGAAGTCACGATCGCGATCTAGCGCATCGAAACACTGCGACAGTCGCGGCTCTCCGCCCATTGGCACGATCTTGCCAAACACCAGAGTGCCATTGGCGAGCACGCCACTTTACCTGCGCTCCGATTCTATTTAGCATTCACCTCGCTCCGATTCTCAAAAAAAGAAATCAGGTATCGAATTCATAAAACATTGGTGACAACTGTCTCCCGGTCAGGTTCACGTCAATGAAGCCCAAAAAGACAATTCTCTGTGTGGACGATAACGAGCAGGCGCTCTCCATCCGTAAAGTCATGCTGGAAACGCGGGGCTACCGCGTGCTCGCGTGCAACAGTGGCGAAATGGCTATTGAAGCCTTCCGCCGCGGCGGCGTCGATCTGGTGATTACCGACCTGATCATGCCGGGTGTGGATGGTTCGCGGCTGATCGAAGAAATCAAGAATCTTTCTCCGCAGACGCCGGCGGTGCTGATCTCCGGCCGCGCCAAAATCTATGAGCGCGAAACGCTGGCCGATGTTTTTCTCTGCAAGGGAATGTACGAACCCGTGGATCTGCTGGAACGCATTCGCCTGTTGCTAATCCGCAAGCGCGGCCCCAAGCGACAGGTCGAGCTCCGCGCTCGTGCGGTGGACGTGGAGCATGCGAGCGTGGCGTAAGCGGAATCATTGAGGCATTTAGTCATTGAGTCATTGAATCATTGAAACCCTGAAGCGATGGGTCGATGGCTCAATGAATGGATTGCGCTTGTGATATGGTTTTTACTGAATGCCGGTCTTCATCGAAGCCAGGGAGCTGCGAAAAACCTATCGGGTTGGCAAAGTGGATGTGCCCGCCTTGCGCGGTGTCTCCTTCAACGTGCAAAAGGGAGAGTTCGTCACGGTCGTGGGCCCTTCGGGCAGCGGCAAGTCCACGCTGTTTTATCTTCTCGGCGGGCTGACCCGCGCCGACTCGGGAAGCGTCACCATCGACGGCGTGGATTTCGCCACGCTTTCCGATGGCGAGCGCACACGGTTGCGCAAAAGCAAGATTGGATTTGTCTTCCAGAAATTCAATCTTCTACCGACGCTCAGCGCACGCTCGAATATCGAGATCGCGGCTGACATCGCCGGCCTGGGCGCGCCCGATCCCGCCTTCCTGAAAAAGATCACCGAGATGCTCGGCATCGCGCAACGTCTGGAGCATCGGCCCAACGAGCTTTCCGGCGGCGAGCAGCAGCGAGTCGCGCTTGCCCGGGCTCTGATTAATCGCCCCGCCATCGTGCTTGCCGACGAGCCCACCGGCAACCTGGATTCGAAAAGCTCGGGCATCGTCCTCGACATGCTGCGCCAGTCGAACAAGGATTTAGGGCAGACCGTGCTCATGATTACGCACAATCCGGAGGCCGCCGAGTACGGCGATCGCATGATCCACATGCGCGACGGCCAGATCGTAGCGCCGGATGAAGATCCGCAGTGGTCGCCGCATCATCCGCCTGAACACTTGCAATCCTGATCGTGATAGGTTCTCGTTGAAGGCGGCAAATCTGAAAGGCGCAAATCTACACTTCAGGGTCCGGGCAGGCCAAGTTGGGAGAGATGCCAACTCCAACTTGAGAGTTAGGCTTTTCCGCTCCGACGCGTGAGGCCCAATTGGCCAGGCGATTGGCCTCAACGTTGTTCTCACGACTTACGTGGGAGATCGAGAAATCTAGCGATCGGGCCAATTTCCGGCAGATCCAATTCAGGGAATAGAGACGCGGGCTGCGGCAGCTATACTCGCCCCTCATCTGCCTGACTACTACTTCGGAGTCTGAAAACACGTGGAGGGCCCTAGCCTTGAGCCTCAGGGCGCATTGCAGCGCTTCCAGCAGGGCAAGGTACTCGGCAACATTGTTGTCCTGGCGCCCGATGCACTTGGCGATTCTGATGGTGCCGTCCGCGGAGCCGTCCATCACCACTCCAATACCAGACGGGCCGGGATTCCCGAGCGAGCCGCCATCGACGTGGGCCACGAGGTCTGACATTGCTGTTGGTAGCTGATAACAACCATGCGTGACCTGTATCGCGAAGTCAAGATGCTTCTCTGGTTCATGCAAATATTCGTTAGTTGCTTTCCGCGCCTTCTAGCACCTGTGCGTTCTTCTGTGGATAAATAGACAAGAATTTAATCTCCCGTTCATTAAGCGGCAACAATTCAATGGGTTGCGTTTTAGCAGTTTGATCCCGCGCAGAATGCCGATTGCACCAAAAAAGGGCGTTGACAATCTTCGGGCAAATCTCTAAGGTTGCTCCCGTCGACGGCTGAAAGGGTTGGCTTAAATAAAACTTTGCCGGTCCGAAGTAAGCTGAGTGATCAGTACGGCGGGGCGACCCGACGGACAGCCAGACCTGAAAAAACCGACGGCTCTGCGAGGAGTAGTTGGGGTTTGGGACCGCGAAAGCGGTGATCGCATCAAGGGCTGTGACGGTGCGTGCATCCACGCTGTTGGCTCCCTCGCAGGAGTTGGCGGCTAGAGCATAACCAATGTCACAGCCTTTACCTTTTTCCGCGTACTTACTTCCGCAAGGCTAGTCTCCCTGAAAGATGTTCTTTCCGGTTCCTGATTTGCCTCAATCTTGACGGGTTACGATCTTGCTCGTCGTTTTGCGGGGACGACCTTGTCTAACGCATGACGCAGATCGGCAATCAGATCTTCGCTGTCTTCTATGCCCACCGAGTAACGGATGAGGGCCTCCGGAATGCCGCTTGCCGCGCGTTCCTCCTTGCTGGACTCGACGTGGCTGGTGGTGGAAGGTGGACCAGCGACCGTCTCGACGGCACCCAGGTTCGCAGCCAAATGTGCATAGCGCAAACGCGGCAGAAAAGATTTCACCGAATCGAAGCTGCCTCGTATGGCAAAGCTGAGCACGCCTCCAAAACCGCGCATCTGGCGGCGAGCAATTTCGTGATGTTCGTGGGACTCCAGCCCGGGATAAAAGACCTTAATTACACTCGGGTGCGATTCGAGAAATCGAGCAATCTTCAGCGCACTCTCATTTTGCCGTGCGATCCGAAGATGAAGAGTCTTCATTCCTCGAAGCAGCAAGTAAGCGGCCATGGGATCGAGGCAGGCGCCCGTGATCTCGCGAAAGTGATAGATGCGGCCTACGAGATCGGCGGCGCCGCAGACCACACCGCCGAGCGCATCCGCGTGCCCGCCGAGAAACTTGGTGGCGCTGTGAATGACGAGATCGGCGCCGAGTTTCACGGGCTGTTGGTTGATGGGCGTGGCCAGTGTGTTGTCCACAATCACGATCGCACGGTGGCGATGGGCCACGGCGGCAAGGCGGCCGAGATCGACAACTTTGACCGTCGGATTCGTGGGACTCTCCAGGTATAGCGCCTTACAGCCCTGGCCGATTGCTGTTTCGATTGCTTTGTGATCGTTCGTGTCACAGAGCGATACCTTGATGCCGAATCGCGGCAGGAACTCGATGAACAGCTTGTTCGTCCCGCCGTAGGTGTCGTTGATGGAAACGACACGATCGCCAGGAGACAGGAGTGCGAAAAGCGTGTTGCTGATCGCGCCCATGCCGCTTGAAAAGCTAGTCGCGGCTTCGGCCGTCTCCAGATTTCTTATCTTTTCTTCGAAGGCGGCTACGGTTGGATTTGTGTTGCGGCTATAGATATGGCCATGGGTCTTTCCTTGCGCCACCTGGAGCCACTCGTTCACATCGTCGTAGCCGAAGGAGACGCTTAGGGCAACTGGGATTTGCGTGGCGCGCTCCCAATGCTCGCCCTGCTCCCCCGCCCACACTCCGCGGGTTCCAAGTCCCGCGCGATCTTTCTTGTTCTCGCTCTTGTTATCGGTGCGTTGCTGCACAGAAGAGTGCCTCCTTGTTGTTTGCCAGTCCACATTTTCTCAAGGCAGATAAGGAGCGTAGGGTTCAGCTCTTCTTGATTTTCGAAAACCGAGAGAGCTCGGGCACCCGTCCTAGACAGCGCATCGCGTCTGTGAGTTGCTACTTGGCCACGCTGAAGGTCGTCCAGGCATGCGCGTCCATGTCCCGCAGGAGAACTTTCTGCCAGGAGAACTCGGGATGCGCGCGCACATGCTCGGCCGCCTTGAAGTCCATACCGCAAGCATGGCCCGCAGCCGCGTTAAAACTCATTTCTGCCGCCAGGCCCGCGTCGGCAGCCTTATTCTGGACCGCCCCCGCTATACCGAAAGGCGGCTCCCAAGACTGGGAACCTCGCGGCGAAAGATCGATGTGCCCGTCCAGCGTGCGTTCGTCCGCATCTTCTTTCTTCTCGAACGTGTCATAGTGGTCAGACAGAAAGCGCTCGGCCGCCGCCAGGTCGATCTTGCCTTTATTCTCCGCCATGAGTTGATCCCAGCGGACGTGGCGGGCGTTGGCGCTGGAGCTCATGTCACGGGGGTCGAAGTCGGTCTCTTCGCGGATAAGATTCTGGCTAATCGGGAAATTCGAGCCCACAAAATACCCGTCGTTTTTGCGTTCCAGGGTGACGTTCTTTAGCCCCAGTTCGAGGCGGCCGATTTCATTCTTCCCGATATCGGCGATGAGCCAGGTATTGGCATAGCCGCCGTTATTGCCCTCCTTCATGATGCGCGCAAAATCGTCAATGGAAGCCGAGTACTGCGCCGCCTTGCGCGCCCGCACAAATTCCGGAATCCCGTCCGGGTCATATCCGGAGAAGTGGCCAATCGTAGTTTCCGTAATGATGATCCCCGCCGAGTTGGTCACGAAATCGTCGGCACTGTGGATGACCCCCGGCAGACCGTCCATGATCATGCGTTTGCCCTTGGCCGGAACGATATCGAAAATGATTGTCCAGCGTTCGCCGTCCAGGTAATTCGTCCAATTATTGTGGGCGATCACAACCTTGCCGTCTTTGGTATAGCTGCCCGTGGCAACAAACGCGCTGCAATGCTCGGGAACCGCCAGCGAAGCCGTGGACTTGATCCCGTGTATTCGGTCGTATTCCTTGACGTAATAACTCCATTCCTCCGCGGCATTCAAAGCCACCACATCCCACAAATCGATCTTCATTCCGACGCCGTGGGCATTGGCGCCATCGGCGATGCCTTGCAACTCCTCCCGGTACTCCTGCTCGATGTGTGGCCACATCATGTTTTGCGCGGCGTCGCGGAAGAACTGCCATTCTTTCTTACTGTCGTGTGTTTCTTCGAGGATGGTGACTTTTAGCGTGTCTTCAATCTCCGGCGCCAGTAGGTAACCATTCTGAAAGCCGATTTCATGCGGCGTTCCTTGCAGGTGCACGAACGTCCACCCGTTATTCTCGGGCCGCCGGAAAGCACCCTTCAACTCGGTCTCCGGTGTGCCCGCCTGGGGTGAAGACGCACCAGAGAATGACGAAGCCATTCCCGTCAAGACAAGCCCAGCCAAAACTACCCACCATCGGCGCATGTGCGACTCCAAGGACTTTGAATTCCGCGTATTCTAGCAGAGTTCGACGGCTAGCCTTTAGTTGGAATTAACTTCACTTCGCGAGCGGCAGACTCACTGCCTTGCCGGTCTGAGCGGACTGTCGCGCAGCATCCAAAATCTCGGACACGGCCATGTTGGTCTTCAGTGAGGATGGGCTGTTTCCTTCCTGAATCTCTCCGTTCAGGATTGCAGCCATGTAGTGCAGGGGATCGTCGTACGGTGCGGTGAGGTTTTCTCCCTTGAGCATCTGAGCTTCGGACTCGTCCGCCTTGCGGACCTCGATGCGCTCGGAGTCGATCGCCTTGGCATATCCGGCACGCCCATACACATCCATCTGCTTGAGGCTGAAAGGCCAATTCCAGGAGGCCTGAACGATGGCGATGGCGTTTTTATAGTTGAGGATGATGTCCGCCTCGTCGTCGACCTCCGGGTACAGATTCGGTTGCAACTGCTTGGTGACCGCTGACACCGATAGCGGAGTCTCGCCGTCCATCAGCCAGGTCATGAGATTCGGTCCATAACAGCCAAAGTCGAACAGAGCTCCGGCACCGTTCTGCTTGGGATCGATCAGGAAGGAGAGGAACTCCGGTCCGACCCCGATCAGCTTGGGCCCCGCATGGCCGTCACGAATGACAGCCTTTACGATCGGACCCAAAGTGCCCTGTTTCAGCAGATGGAACGCTTCCGTATTGCTTGCGTACCAGGATGTTTCCAGATTGACGAGCACATGGATCTTGCCGCGCTGCGCGGCGTCCTGAATGGCCAGCGCATCCGGGTAGCTGATCGCCAGCGGCTTCTCCACCATTACGTGGACGCCCAGCGCGGCGCACTCCTCAATCACTCGCCGGTGCTCACTCGGGGCAGTGAAGACGAGCACCGCCCGGGGATGCGCTTGCGGAACCATTTCTTGAATGCTGCGGAAGTGCAAGCTCGCGGGCAGATGATAGCGCTGTGCGTACGAATCGAAAAGCTTCTGGTTCGGTTCAACAATCCCCACGACCTGAACATCCGCGCGATTCAGGATTCCGCCCGCCGGCGTGAGCGAGCCGCCCTTCAGAAAACCGTCAACGTGACCGTGGACCAGGCCGACAATGCCCAACTTCATTGGAGAACCCGGGGCATCGTCAGCAGCGGCCTGTACGTGAACAGCAAGGAAGGTAAGCATCAGCACGAGAATATGTTTCATGGTGTCCCTCTTCAAGCAAGCAGTAAAACACATCCGCCGAGCAATTTGGCAGGTGAGTGTGCGGGACTGCGCGTGATCCTGCGGAACTGCGGGACGGGAGTGCATTTTGGGATTTGGCTCGCGCGAATGCCTCGGAAGCCAGACCGTTAGGCTGAGCCAAGCCAGGAGCAGTTGGGCGGGGCGTCTGGAACCCAACGCCAATTCAGTGAATTGTCAGCAAAACAGCAAGTGCTGTAGAATGAGGGAACGGGCGGGAGTAACTCAGTGGTAGAGTGCGACCTTGCCAATTCTCTCCTATTCAATACTTTCAACAACTTAACAGGCTCACGGGGACTGCCAAGTACCTGAAAATAGGTGCGAGACAGGTGTCTCAACGGGTGCCAGTGCGGGTGCTGCGAAAAAGTGCAAAGTCGCACTCTAAAACGCGACCCGCCACAAGTCGCACTCTTGAGGCGGGTGCCAGCGGGTGCTTGTGCGACGTTCAGCCGTTTACAACTGCCGACCCCCGCTCAAAATCCAGATCGATCTTCTGCCGCCCAGCCTTAATCGCCGCCTCTATTGCGGACTCCTGACTGGGGAATGTGTCGGGTAAGTAGACTTCAGTTTCCATGAACCCATCCGCCTCGTGCTCCTCGACGGAGAATTCCGCAGAGAATCCCCCATCCTGTAGTTCGCAAGATCGTGCCACGATAACGTAGCCCTTAGCCCTTATAACCCTGCCTGCTCTTCATGACCAAACCTCTTGCGTCGTAATTATCGCACTCTGGAGTTGGGACGCATCCATTGGAGGAATCAGGATTACGAGTCAGTTCACGGTCGCCTCGCCGCAGCAACCGCTTGTATTTCTTTCCGAAGCCGCCCTTGGCGCAATGACTTCTTCGTCAGTTATTCCAACGCCGGGTAGTCCCCACAGAATCCCTCGGGCTCTCCTTTTCTATCGTGTCTTCTTTGGCTTTTTCTTCAAGCGACTGATTGGACTCGCGCCCTTGAGCTTCGCATGATCGCTGTAGCTGTCGGAATCCACCGTCAGTTCAGTGCCTTTCTTAATGTCTCGTAGCGTCCAAAAATCGTAATTCTCGTCGCATCTCACGTTTGGCTTCTCGGTTGGCTTTGGGTCGTTGATATACCAAGACATTGTGAGTCGGTGAAAGTTTCGAGGGCAGCCATACCATTTAGGTCGTCCGTTCTTACCGTTCTTCACGACGGCGAAACGCTTATAGAACTCCCTAAGAGCCGATTCCTTAGGCAACTCATCTGCTCTCACCCAACGCATTTCGTCCGAATCCCCGGAGAAGAGAAGAGTATCTTTCTTGATGTCCCTGATTGCAAAGACCCCCACTCCCTCTATTGATGACGGCATGAGGCGCGTATATAGCCCGTCGTGAAGCGTATCTACGTCTTTCATCAGCCAGCGAGCGACGCATTTGCCCAGACCTTCCAAGTCTGGATAGATCGTTGCCTCATCAATGGATATATCCTCTAGTTCACCACGCACACTTTCTATCGCGCGAGCGGGAATCACGATTTTTGCAAAGAGCTTTTGCGATTTCGGGAATAACTTCTCCAAGCTGTCTGGCTGTATCCCATGCACCGTGAAACAGGACCGTTGCGCTGCGATACGGCGATCAAATTGGTTTGGATAGATGGCAACGGGTGACTTCTTTTTCAATCGCTGCTTTGCATCAAAGCGGTCTGGGAGCCACGGTCTGTACTTAAGAATATCGGCGTCGGGAAGCCCATCCGATCCGGGCGGAAGCACCTCATCTGCGTCGAGCACCAGCTTATTAAGACGCCACGGATCGAGCACCCAGACAGCCGCATCGTGATAGCCCTCGCTGTCCTTCAAGGCAAAATACAAACCTATTTGCGGGTCCTCAGTCCAGTCCAGCAGTCGAGTCGGCGCAGTGTAGTGCTGCATCAAGAAATACCATTCCCAAACATTGCGTGGGCTGTGTGAGGTCAAACTTGGCGCACGTCTGACAAACTCTTCACGTATCTCATCTTCTCTTTCGAGCAGTTCTTTGACTGGGGCCCTAGGGCGATACAGTTTTGGAACCAATCTCCAACTGGAGTTCTGCGATCCACGAAACCAAAGACCGGGTTCACCGTCCTTCTTGGACTCCCAGTCCTCTTTGATTTGCTCAATGCGTTTTATGAACTGTCGCAGGTTTTTGGCTGTGTACGTTCGCATCGTCCCAACTCCACGCACTTCACTCATCCTGTGCGTTTCCCGGTAATCGCGTTATCCAGAAATTTCAGGAACCATACACCTGACTTCACCCTGTCATTCCAGAGAGTCTTTTCGCTGCCACTCACTTCGTCCATTTGCAGAAATTCCGCCTGTTCATGCACTACCAGCACTTTATTGATTTCACCATGCTGCGCGTCATAAACCAAGGTGTCGAAGAAGTCTACTCCCTCATAATGCCCCGTCAGATTCACGAAGTAGCACAGACCTCCAAACAGCCTCACGATTGCATCGACGCTGCCTTTATCTTTCCTGCCCACCAGAACGACCGAGTGTTGATGTGGTCCTTGAGCACAGGCGGCAAGAAAGTCTTCATTCAAGAACAGCTTTGCGCTGGGTGTCCCTTTGCCAGTTCGCACGAATTCCCGAACGTCGTTGAACGTGTCACGCATCGCAAAATCAACGCCCATGCGTAGTGCCAGCGCAGTGTACGCAGTTTTCGCCACCGTGCGAAGTATTTCGGGGGAGTCAATAAACTCAAGGTGACCTGAAAAGGAACCGTCCGCATCTCTGCCGGGCGTTGTTTCTTCGATGAGTTCCCACCCTCCCTTTTTCGCCTTCTCTCGCCATTCCTCTTTCTGTCTCTCCGTCAGATGCTCACCCACAATCTCCTTCACTCCGTCTTTCGCAATTGTGGTGACCACGGGCTTCAGTTGAGTGCTACCGTCGGGCATACGGTTCCCCTGACTGGCAAGACCTATATCAACGAGACGGACGCACAACTTCTCTAGTTGCTCCGTTCTCGGGCTTTTTGGTTGTGGATTTGGGTTATGATTTCGAGTCTGAGAGACGCCGATGCCCAGATGCCCAAGCGCCAAATGACATTGAACGCGGAGTTAGCAGCAGAAGCCAAGAGCACTGTCGCATTGGCATTCCGCAATGGCCCCATCGAAGATGTTCACGCAGGAAAAGAGTGCCCCACTTACGCTGGCAAAGTCGAATACTCCCACATAACGCAAGACGAGATGAAGAACATCATGAAGCGTGCTGTGGACACGGTCTACAAGTTGCTCTGTCTGAAACAGAACGATCCTGAGACGTACGAGGCGACGCTTGAGTACGGGAACCGCCACACGCGGTTTGGGATGAGCCGAAAGCGGACGTTGGCTAGTTTGGGGTCTGGACGGCCCCCGCCATACTCTTGGGATCAGGCCTCCAAGGATGATCTGCGGGATCGCAGGGGCTCCCGTATACGGTCGCTGGGCTGGTCACAAAGGCTGCCTGTACCTCTGAAACGCCCGAGCCGACCTAAGCCCCCCTCCGGGCAGCTAAACCACTTCCCAATCGAGGCATCCTGCCGGATGGTTGGCTACGTCGCTGATCCGACACTGGGAGCGGTGATGATTAACGCGAACAGGATCGTCGCCGCCCTCATCCGCCCGCTACAGTAGTTCGGATCAAAATCAGAACTTGCAGTTGCTCCCGCCTTAGAATCAACTTATTGAATGCCACGTTGCATATTCTGCTTAACCGAAAACGACAAGCTGACCGATGAGCATGTCTTCATGGCGGCGATTGGCGGAGAGCTAACCATACGTAACAGCCGACGACATAGCCGAGCACTTGAAGATCACACGTCGCCAAGTGCTCGAAATGACCCGCAGGGGACTCATCCCAGCACATCCGCTCGGCGTGGGCGAGTGTCGGAGAGTGTGGCGCTACAAGATCAGTGAAGTAGAAGCCGCCATAGCCTCGGGCACTCGCAAGCCTTCCGCGTCACACGACAACAAAATTTTGGCTGAGACACCCGCACGACGTACAATGCTTGACGGCAGTCCCCGTAGCCAGAAGGGGAAACTCTAATGGCAAAAGGGTGGTTTCGTAGGAAGAAAGGCAAGCTAGTGTACTGCTGGTACAACTCGAACGGCGACGAACGCGCGAAGGTTGTGGGGCCGAGCACCATGACTGACGAAGAAGGCTGGCTGGAAGTGGGCACGCACGGATTGGACAAGCTCGTCAACCAGCCAGACCCAGCGAAGGTGACGTTCGGCGAGGTGCTGCAACATTACCTCGCTTATGGAAAGAAGAAGACGGGCGAGGACAAGGCTCACTCCAGCAAGAACACGGATGGGCGCAACGCTCGGCTTCACCTAAGCCGCTGGTCGCAACACGTGGCTAAGGACATCGAACCGCTCGAAATTCAAGAGTGGATCGATGGACTTTCCAAAGGGCTTCGTTCCAAAGTCAGGAACATGATGTCTGCCGTTTATAGCCACGGTCAGAAATTCCGCATGATCCCACGGACTGAGGAGTCCAATCCCATGAAGTGGGTCAGCGCCACGACGGTCTCGGATTACGAGGCGGTCAGCCTGAGCCCAGAAGAGTCGTTCGCGATATTGGAACGGATCGGCGATCCTTTGGTACGTGTGCTGGTCATTGTGGTAGCAGTCACCGCCACTCGTATCGGGGAAGCTCTCGGACTCATGTGGTCGGATATTGATTGGAAGAAACTGAAGATCAACATCCGACGCGATTGGGTAGATGGCGAACTGGGGCGTCCAAAGTCGAGGGCGTCTAAGGCTCCAGTCGAGATGCACGAGACGCTTGCTGCGTTATTGCAGGCGTGGCGTCAACAGACACCGTACAGCAAGGACTCGGACTTTTTGTTCCCATCGTTCAAGCTGCACGGCAAGCAGCCTCGAATCGGCAGCATGGTCGTGCAGGACTATTTGAGACCTGCGGCTGTCGCCGCTGGAGTGATCCCTGAGGATTGCCCGAGGTTCGGGTTTCACAACCTGAGGCACGGGCTTTCTACCTTCCTGATCGAAAACGGACACGACCCTGTGGTGGTGCAGCGTATGCTTCGTCAGTCGCACGTGGACATGACGATGCATTATGTGCACAACAGCCACAAGGCAAGGGACGCCCAAGGTCAGTTCATCGAGCGTTTCCTGCCGAACGGTGGTACTGTAGCCGATGCGGAAGAGCCGAATGACGAAAAGCGGGTGCCAGTGCGGGTGCAGTGAATTGTCAGCAAAATAGCAAGTGCTGTAGAATGAGAGAACGAGCGGGAGTAACTCAGTGGTAGAGTGCGACCTTGCCAAGGTCGAAGTCGCGGGTTCAAATCCCGTCTCCCGCTCCAAACGTTATGAAGCCCTTTCCTCCGGGAAGGGTTTTTCTTTGCCCCTGACAAAATCCGCCGTTATGGCGTCACGGTGAAAGCGGTCGTGCTGGAGGCTTTGCCGCCGGGTGTGGTTGCCACGACCTTTCCAGTCTTGGCTCCCGCGGGAACGACAAACGTTACCTTGCTGTCGGAATTCACAGTGAAGGCCGTCACTGCGACTCCGCCAACGGAGATCGCCGACGCCTGGATTAATCCCGTTCCGCTGATTACGACCTGGTCTCCAACTTTGCCGCTGGTGGGAGCGATACTCGTGATTTTCGGAGTCACCTTGAATACTCGATTGCTTATCAGCGTACTGCTCGGTGTAGTGATTCTGACAAATCCCGTTTCTCCCGATGGAACCTTCACGGTCAGGTAGGTGTCGGAAATCACCTTGAACGTCGCGGCGGGAGTTCCGTTAAATTTAACGCTGGTGGTGCCGGAGAATCCCTGCCCGAGAATTCCGATCGTCTTGCCCACCGTGCCTACAGTAGTGACCAGCGACGCAAAGGGCGAAACTCCATAATCAAAACTGTAGATACCACCCTTGCCGGGCGTGCCACCTCGCTCCGTCATTCCGAAGAGTTTGCCGCTCGTATGCTGCATCGGAGTCGCGTAAGCTCCGTCTCCATGAGGTGCGTCGAAGCTGTACAGAACCGAGTACGCACCACCGGTGGTGAGTTGGAAGATCACTCCATAACCGTTTTTGCCTCCCCAGATCGTGGCGCCATAAAGGTTTCCGTCGCTGCCCGCAACCAGGCCAGCGAAGGCTTGATACCCGTCTAGCGTGTGAACGGAATCGAAGCTCAATACAACCGTCAGGGTTCCCGCCGTGGTGATCTTGTAAATGACTCCCGCATTCGAAGCTCCGCCAGCTGTGGTTGTGCCATACAGCAATCCGTCGGATGCCTGCACCAGTCCGCCGATGGGAAAGGATCCGTGCGTACCGTCGAAGTTGTATAGCGTCGTCACCTTGGTGCCCGCGATCTTGTAGACGGTGCCGGCAGAGAACGTGCCTCCGAATTCCGTGACTCCGTAATAATTGCCGTCGGTTGCCTCCAGGAGTGGTCCAAAGGTGGTGGCTGGGATCGGCTTTATCACTGTTACGACACCCTTGGTCGTCATTTTGAAGGCGACTCCCGGATACGATGTTCCGTGGAATACTCCATCGGTGCCGAGAACGAGTGCGGACACCGGATGTCCGCCATCGGCAGCTCCCTTGAAATCGTAGAGTACGGTCAGATTTCCTGAAGGCGTGATCTTGAAGATGTTTCCGAAGCCATTCGCACCGCCCTCCTCGGTTGTTCCGTAAAGGTCGCCGTCGACGCCGAGGGTCAGTCCGCCAACGGGAGTGCTCCCGTGGACCGTATCGAAGTTATAGATGATGTTGAAAGTCCCCGACGGCGTAATCTTGAAAACGATGCCCACGCTGCTCGAGCCACCGGACGAGGTGATGCCGTAAAGGCTGCCATCTTGCCCTTGCGTCATGAGGGAAGGATATTGTGGGCAGCAACCTCCGCCAGCTGCACCGAACTCGTAGAGATCCGAGTAGCCTTGCGCGCTCGCGATTGATGTGCTGAGTCCGAGGAAAAGCAGCAGTCCTATCGTGAGCCGCTGGAGTTGATGGACGCACTGCGTCGTAAGGCGAAATCTTCGGTCACACGAAACGCTACACGGAGCAGAGGCTGCCGTTCCGGTCATATGAGTTTTCTCCTTATCCCCAAAAAAGCCAGCAGACAGCGGTGTCTGGCGGCACCGTCTTGGCGGAAAGAATAGCGCAAAATGGGCAAAAATACACGGGTTGGCCGGAAAAATTAGCGCCGGCCAGTAGCCCAAGTTGCACTGTGTTGCACATCCCGGAACCGGGTACTTGGACTTTCCTATGGTTATGGCTGAGGCAGCTGCTTTCAGAGTATTCGGCGTGCACGGCTATACGACGCTTGCGGGCGAATCTATCCCCATGCGAGGGTTCTTAAGTAGTTGAATGGGTTAGGACATTCGACTTTGCCAAGGTCGAGGTTTAAAATTGTTTTTTCCGGCTGTCAAATCCTCCATCGTCTCTGTCGCCTCACGGGCGTACTCCACCATTGGTCGAAGGCGCGTCGCGTCTCAACTTTCGGAACCCTAGTCGTGCAGAACGACGTGGAGCAGCGAGCTGTGGACCTGCAGACCGCCGTTGTAATGAATGAAACCCAGTTTCCTGAACCGGTTCATGAAAAAACTGACCCGGGAGCGGGTGGTGCCGATCATTTCCGCCAGCATCTCCTGGCTGATCTTCGGGACTACCTTCTCGGGTAGGCCTTCCTTGCCGAAATGAGCGAGCAGCAGAAGGATCCGGGCCAGCCTCTTTTCGCTCGAATTGAAAAGCTGATCGACCAGATCTTCTTCGTAACGGATGTTCCGCGTCAACAAATAGGCCACGAACAGGTCGGAAAACTGGTGTTCGCGATGAAGCGTATCCATCATGGCTTTCTTGTCGATTCGCAGAACGGCGCAATCCGTCATGGCGGTCGCCGAGTCCATGCGGAGCGCTTGGCCGGCAAGCGAACCTTCGCCGAAGAACTCTCCATCACCCAATATGCCAATCGTTGCTTCCTTGCCGGTCTTGGAGACCACGGTGAGTTTCACTTTGCCCGTCTGGATATAAAACACGGCGTCAGCGGCATCCCCTTGCGCAAAGATTCCCTGTTTCCTTCTGAAGAGCAAAGAGGTTCTCCCCTCGCCGATGGTTGCGAGGAACGCATGGGGATCGAAATCGCGTTTCTTCTTGGCCGCTGCCCTTGGACTTATGACAATATGCCCGGGTTGGAGTGCCGGGTCGATTGGTGCGTCGCGGCCGATTTTCCTGCCGCTTGGAGAACCGTTGAGTTGGCGAGCAGGAGCCATAAGCACCTTCTTCCGCCTACACAAGGGAGATTTAATTTTAGCATCTTCGTGGGTGCCGTCAATATCGGAAACTCTAAGGAAACCAAGGGCCATCATGCTGGGTGGACCAAATCGGGAAAACCCGAGTTGAGGGGAGTTGTGTGTGATGGCTCAAGAAAGTGATCCATTCTGCACAGTATTGTCAGAGCTAGCGAGCGAATCTATTCGTGTCTCAAAAGGGCAGTTTGCCCACCCACACCAGACGGCCTGACCAAGCCGACCCAGATATGGTTTGCCTGGTCGTCCGGGTGGTGACAGACATGAGGTTATCCATGAAGAGAGCGATGTTCGTACTTGCGATGTTGAGCCTCGGCACGCTGTGCTGGGCAGGGTCGGCGCTGGAAGATGCCACCGACCGGCTGAACAATGCGACCAGTGTGATGCACGAAATCATGGGGATGCCCGACAAGGGAATCCCGGAAGAAGTGTTGCACCACGCAAAGTGCGTAGGGGTTATACCGCACATGGTCAAAGGCGGCTTTATCTTCGGAGCTAAGGAAGGCAAAGGCGTAGCCACTTGCCGTACGGCGGATGGCTGGAGCGCGCCGGCGTTCATCACGATTTCGGGCGGAAGCTGGGGACTGCAGATCGGTGTGGAAGCTGTGGACGTGGTATTGATCTTTCAGAACGACAAAGCGGTGCAAAGGCTGCTATCGAGTAACTTCCAAATTGGAGGGGACGCTTCCGCGGCAGCCGGTCCAGTGGGACGCCATGCCGAGGCCGGTACGGATTGGAAGTTGGATACAGAGATCCTGACCTACTCCCGTGCCAAGGGTGCGTTCGCCGGGCTTACGTTGGAAGGCGCATCGCTACGTCAAGACAGCGATTCCCGGCACGCGATGTACGGAGACGTCACTACCAAGGCCCTGCTCTTGGGCGAAGTGCCGGTTCCGCCTGCGGCCCGGCCGTTCGTTGCGGAAGTTCGCGGAGCAAAAGCCGAGGCCAGAGAGGACGAACGTAAGTAGAACTGGCAGATTCGGGATTGCCGCTGTTTGTCATTGAGCCGGTCTGGCATGTTCAAGCGGCGGCAGAATCCCATCCTCTGTTCTCTTATCCGCGTGTGCAGAGCTGTTCTCTCGCGCACGGTGGATGAGGTTGACGTGCGTGTGCTCGCAACGCGGGTGACCTTCGAGACACTCCCTAAAGGCAGAGTGCCCCGTCATGCCACGCTCGGGCTATAATTTTGGCTCGGTGGTCATGCCCAGTTACGCGTTGGTATCATACGTCCGCAATCCGGTTGGCGAGTTCGTGGAAAAACTGCGCCGGGAACTCCACCCGACCATGGCTCACATGGCGGCCCATCTCACCATTCTTCCTCCGCGAGAGCTGACGGGAACCGAAGAAGCAGCGCTGGAATTTCTGGAAGAGGCGTGTGGCCGCGTCGTTCCGTTCCGAGTCGACTTCGGAGACGCGGAAACCTTCCTGCCTACGACGCCGACGGTATTCATCGAGGTTAAGCAGGGTGCATCGCGGATGAGCGAATTGCACGATCAACTCTGCGGGAAGGGACTGCGCTGCGAGGAGAGTTGGCCCTATATTCCGCATCTCACGATTTTGAAGACGGAAAGGGATGAGCAGGCGCGTGCGGCATACGTGGTGGCGCGGGAGCGATGGGCGCAGTTTTCCGGCAAACGGCAGGTTCAGGTGGAAGAGCTAGTGTTCGTCCGCGAGACAGACGGCTGCTGGCAGGACGTAGCGAGGGTGCCGCTGGGACACGGCCAATTGTCGTCAAAATCATAGTCTGAAAAATCTACGGAAAGAGCCCGCAACGCTATCCCTAAGCAAGCCCCCCGTAACCCTTGAAAACCCTTAATTAGCGGCCAGTTTCGCTGATCTTCGGTACATGTACTTTCCGCCCGTTGCCAACTCCATCGGCTGGATTACCATAGATTCAACGGGCTGCAACCCGAGCGCCGGATCCCAGGCTGCGGGCTTGATCGAAACTTTGATCGGAAGAGTGCATATGCAAATTGGGGTTTATGGATCCGGCTACCTTGCAACTGTCATCTCCGCCTGCCTCGCCGACTTCGGCACGCCGGTCTGCTGCTGCCACGCCGACGGCTCGCGCATCATGGACGTTGCCAAGGGCAACATACCTTTCTTCGAAAAAAACCTTCAGGAAGTAATTCGGCGCAACGTGCGTTCGGGACGCCTGGTGTATTCGGCCGATCCGGAAGACCTGGCGCGCAAGGCGCAGGTGATTTTTCTCGCCGAAGATTTCGCGGAGGGACTGGAAGAACTCGTAATGCGACTAGCGGCCGCGGCTGGGCGCTTCCAGGTGCTGTCGATCGTCACGCCGGTTCGGGTGGGTTCGACCACGAAGATTGAAAAAATGCTGAAGGAGAAAGGGCTGAAGAGCCTGCTGGTGTGCCAACCGATGTTCTTCACCAATGGATGCGCGGTCGAAGACTTCAATTGGCCCGACCGGATCATCCTGGGAACGCCTTCAAGCGAAGCCGTCTCTTCGCTGAAACAGATTTTTCATCCGCTGGTCATGCGCGGCGTTCCGGTGCTGGTCACGAATTACGAAACGGCGGAGTTGGCGCGCGAAGCGACGACAGCGTTTGTGGCGACCAAGATTTCATTCATCAACGAAATTGCGAGCCTGTGCGAACACGTGAACGCCGATGCGGTTAGCCTGTCGCTGGCGCTGGGGCTGGACAAGAAAATCGCCCCGCGCTGCCTGCAACCCGGCGCTGGCATGGGTGGGATTTTCGCCGAGACTGACATGGAATCGCTGACCGGGCTGGCGCGAGAGAACCGTGTCGACCTGAAAGTGCTGAATGCCGCCCGCTCGGTGAATGTGGACCTAGCGAACCGGCTGATGCAGAAAGTGGCCGCCGCGATCGACAGTGTACAGAACAAAGATGTCGGCATTCTGGGCTTGGCTTTCAAGCCAAACACCAACTCGGTTGCGGGATCGGCGTCGCTTCAACTGGCGCAGAACTTGCTGGCCGGGGGAGCGCGTGTGCGGACTTACGATCCGGTGGCGATGCCCGATGCGCGACTGCAACTGAACGGCATGGTGAAATATTGCGAGTCAGCCTACGGAGTCGCCGAAGGAGTCGATGCCCTGATTGTCGCGACCGGCTGGCCGGAGTTCCGAACGCTCGATTTCGCCAGGATCCGCCATCTGGTAAAACGGCCGATCATCATCGACACCAAGAATCTGCTCGACTCGTCACGTCTGCGCGCCATGGGATTCCAGTACATGGGCGTGGGCAGACCGTAACTGCCGGAACTACAATTCTCGATCTTGATGTCACGCGTGCGCGCTCGACTGCGCGCGTCCCTGATCATCCCGCGGACCGTTGATTTGATTCGGGATGGTGTTTACTGGTTGGTATTCCCCCCGCACCCCTACCCCCCCTCCCCCCTAGCTAATGGAATCATGGGGTTAGCGGGAGTTTTTTGGTTCGGTCTTTGAATCTAAAGGACTTATACTTAAAATATTCTGGAATAAGGAGTTAGGGGAGAGATCGGGTCATCTGGCCATCGGGTGATCGGATGATCGGGTCATCTGAGTTCAAATGCTCGTTTTTCGGCCGGGGCAGGGGCGCTGGAGAATTTGCATGTCAAATAAAAAAGGATGCGGGGAAGGATTCCAAACCTTTTTTGATCTCTATATCTATTTTATCAAGTTGGAGGGGGGTACACCGCCAGATTTGGCGGGTTTATTTTCCTTGGCGATTCAATGACATAGAGAAAAAAGCAGGGAAATTGGGGATTGACAAGATTTTGGGAAATCTAGATTTCGAAACTGGTCGGGGAAAGACCTTTTATCACAGGGACGCACACGGAGGAGTTCAGAGGAAAGCTCGGGAAGCTGGCGATGGTTAGGAAGGCGGAGTGGTGGCGGTGGAACTGGCAGCGTACTGGACAGTCGGGGGCGGTCGGCATTCCTTGTGGGTACTCGTGATGCGGTCACGGCACTGGCCTGAATGGTTCGGCGGATGGACACCTCGTCTGACCGGCGGTCTGCGCTTGTGCCGGTGGCCCAGCGGAACCAAGCCCCCCCATTATCAGTCGTGGGATGCTGAGCGCTTTCCTGGGCCCAGCAGGGCGCGGCCGGGGAACACATCCGGCACGATCTTGCCTTCGTCGACGACTACGGTTCCTCCTACCAGCAAGTAGCGCACGCCTACACTCGGCTCCATTGGCTTCTCGAATGTGGAGCGGTCGCTGATGGTATTGGCATCGAACACCACGATGTCAGCGTCGGCGCCCTCTTGCAGTCTGCCTTTTCGCTGGGCATCGGGAGTCGAACGCTCCAGCATCTCCGCCGGCATGAGAGTCATTTTGCGGAGCGCATCCATGAGCGTGAGGGTTCCCTTTTCGCGGACGTATTGCGCCAGCACGCGCGAGTAGGTTCCAGCGTTGCGGGGATGGCCTTCGGCGCCATCGCTGGCGATCATCACCAGCGGATGGGGAATCACTTTGTCCACCACTTCCTGGGTACTGGCGTAAACCAGCACCCATTGCGTCGTCGTGGAATTATGCAACTCGTCGAAACGCTGCTTGGTGAGATGCTCGCCGGTGCCGGGAAACACGAGGTCTCCGTAGCCGATACCCAGCTTCTCCTGCCAACCTGGATTGAATAACGCCGAGTTCACGGCGGTCATGCCCGCGATGTAGGGATACGCCTCGGTGGTGACGTCCAAGCCGCGGGCGCGCGCTCCTTCCACCATGGAGAGACACTCCAGTGAGTCGCGCAGGCAAGTGCTGTTGATATGCACGATGTGCAGCGAAGCGCCCGTGATGGCGGCCGCTCCAATCACTTCGCCGACGGCCTCGATGGCGGAGCCGGGCTCGACGCGGCCGGCGCTGCGCATGTGGGTGTAGACCGGCACTCTCCGCGCGGCGGCGAGACGGAATATGTCAATTACTTCGAGCCTGGTCGCTCCGGGCGTGTACTGGATGCCCATGCCGATGGCCAAGCCGCCGGCGTCGAGCTCCGCACGCAGGCGCTCTCGTATGCTCTCGATTTGTTCGGGAGTGGCGGGCTGATCGGTCGCGGGTCCGCTCTTGGGCAGGATGTCACCCTCCGGCAGCGGCGCGCCGAACACGAGAGCCCGCGCCGCTACATGGCTGGCCGAGGTGCCATAGTGAATGAGCGAGTGGCCTTCCTTGGCTTTCAAAAACTGGGCGACATCGGGGGCGCCGATTTCCAACTCGAGTGCAGTGGTTACACCGTCTTGCGCCTTGACGCGCTGGCTCTCCAGGTTCTGGGCGTGCTGGTGGAGATCGATGAATCCGGGAGCGACGACGAGACCGCTGGCGTGAACGACGCGCCGTCCGCTCAGCGCCTCGGAGGAGACGCGGGCGATCTTGCCGTCGCGGACGCCGACGTTGCGCACGGCATCCAGGCCAGTTTCGGGATCCATGACGCGGCCGCCCTCGAGCACAAGATCGTATTGCTGCGCGGCTGCTATGGTTGAGAACAGTAGAAGACAGAGAGAGAAAATCAGCTTGCGCATGGTTGCTCCGATGAGACAAGCGATGATAGCAGGCCACTCCGACTCCGCCGCGACTCGGCAATTGCTATAATTGTCAATTGCGGTGGGAGTAGCTCAATTTGGTAGAGCATCGGACTGTGGCTCCGACGGTTGTGGGTTCAATTCCCATCTCCCACCCCAAAGATTCAGTGAGTTGTAGAGCCTTCCGTGCCGTTTCCGTGCTGTAAAGCCCGTTGTACTACTTTTTCATGTGCTAGCCGAAGATCCGATGGAACCGTGTCCCCGTAGTTTACCGTTGTGGTGATGCTGGAATGTCGCATCATGCGCTGTTGTACTCCGATGGGCGAGCCGAGCGCATCTAGCCAACTGCGGGAAGTGTGCCGAAAACAGTGACTGCTCACGTGGGCAATCCCCAGGCGCTTGCACGTTGCGGTTAGCGTGTTCCAAACCAGCGTGTAGCCAAGCGGCATACGGCCCAACTTGACCGGGCGGGCAAAGATCCAATCTTCGGCGTCTGCAAACTGTGTAGTTTGCTTCCACGCTTTCAGAATTTCCAGCAACTCATCCGCGCAAGCCATCTTGCGGGCTGAGTGCCGAGACTTCACGTTATCCACAATCGCTTTCCCTACGCCCCTGTTTATGCTCACCGTCTTGCCCAGCCAATCCACATCCTTCCACTTGAGACCTAGCACCTCCGAGATGCGAAGTCCGAAAGAAATAGCTAACAGAAAGAACGTGCGCCAGCGAATGTGGCCAACAGTTTTTGAAATTCTTCTGTTGTCAGACTTCGCGGGACTCGCATCCGTTGGCTGGCACCGGGGACAGTCACAAGCTCCATGGGGTTGCGCTGTACGGGGACGTGTCCCGCCCACACGCTGTACCCCCAGAGAATGCGCATCAACCCTCGGACGTGCGCCCGGCTCTTGGGGGCAATGTCCAGCGCGAGAGCAACTCGTGCTCCTTTGTCAGTCATACATGACGGCCCGCGACAGCGAAACGCGTTAGAGAACTCGCCGCGGTTGTTAGCAACAGCCCATTTGAACATTAACTGCCCAATTGTTGGTGATCCGGAAGTTGGCCAGAAACGGGCTTGGGGGACATCAAGGGCGATCTCCTCGAAGCCGACCTCTGGCCAACATTCGTTGGGAGTCCCCACCCCGCCGGGGCAACTTCCGGTTAGTCGTTACTCGGCGAAATCCCAATCTACTTAACGGAGTCCTTCCGGAAATGAAAGCCACTTTGGCCTTTGCTTTTGACGACTGAGCACTGGCAGACGAAAAACAAACAATAACTTGACCGGCTCATGACAACCACACGGGGACAACTCGCTATTTTGTCCTTAGTCCCAGCCGTGGACGCTCCCGTTATGAAGATACTGACGTCGATCTGCGCGTTGCTTTTCTCGGCAGCATCAATGTTCGGCCAAGCTGCCGTTCGCAAAGACGCTGCGGTTACGGCGGTCACCGGGGAAAGCTGGCTCAATCACCTCCACCGGCCGTTTGACGAAACCAGCATGGGTAAAACCTGGCGCTTGGGGCCGGTGGATCCAGCGACAGATCAGCCTCCTTCAGGTTCACGTCCGTCCGCCCTGTCCGGGTCCGCCTCATCCGGCGTACGAATGGAGACTCTGCACGGCTCCGATTTGTACCGCCTGAATTGTCAGGGATGTCATGGCGAGTCTGGTCGCGGAGCTCCGCCTGAAATCGGGTCGCTCATTGACCCGGTGCGGGCAACCTCCACAGCGCTGGTGGAGGAGCGGATGAAAAAAATCGGAATAGTGTTCAGCCGCCGGCAGACGATGGAGTTGGTGACCCAGTCCAGAGGTGCTCTGCTCAAGCGCCTGCACGAGGGCGGAAAGGATATGCCTTCTTTTCATCACTTGAGTGAAGCGGAAATTCGTGCGCTGGTCGCTTACCTCAGGCAACTCGCCGGTGTTCCGGGCGCTGAAAAAGAACAGGTTGCACTGCAAGAGTCGCACGTTCGCATCGGTGAACTGATCGTGAAATCCACTTGCCACGTATGCCATGGCGCGACGGGGATTAACCCCGCGCCCCCGGAGCTTTCCGAAGGCGCAATTCCTCCGCTAAGCGCGCTCCGCGTGCGTGTAAACCGGGCCGGGTTGGTGCGGAAGGTCATAAGTGGAATGCCTGTAATCATGGGCGCGACATCATTGACGACTTACCGGGGGCGGATGCCGGTCTTCAATTATCTGAGCGAGAACGAGGCGGCGGATGTCTATGAGTACCTTACTCACTATCCGCCCACGGAATTGGCAAGCGTTAGTCGGACTTTTCAGCCGTCTTTGCCCGCTCCAACCGAGCCGCCGGTCGATCGCGAACCGATCGATCGCCAAGACCTTGTTAGGGATCCGCACATCGCGCCGTCTCAACTTTCAGTTTCGCGCGAACCGGCCGAATCTTTTGTTTTGCCGGTCAGCATGGGAATGTTCGTGGCCGCACTCCTGACGCTAGGGGGCTGGATCACATGGCGCGAATTCCAAAGGCTCTCAGTTGAGAGTCAGGCCCGAGCAGCCTCGCGTCGGCCGGGAATTGACCCGGCGCTATGGATGAGACTTCCTCCGAGGGACGAACTGCTAAGGGGATCTCCGACCCTGCTTAACGAGGCCATGGAAGGCAAGCCCTCTGATTGGATGAATGAAGAAAGAATCTCTTAACAGATAAGGAGGTCATTTTGCTTAAGTCAAAGATCGCGGCGTGTTGTTCACTCGTTATCTACTTGTGTACTGTCCCATCTGCTTATGCGATTCCTGCGTTTGCGCGGCAATACGGAACTTCGTGTGCGACGTGCCACGTGGACTTTCCCAAACTGAACGATTTCGGGAAGGCGTTCAAGGACGCGAGCTTCAAGTTTCCCAAAGATGACGAAACCTTCATCAAGATTCCTCCCGTCATATTAGGATCGCCGGCGCAAAAAGAGTTGTGGCCGCATACTATCTGGCCGGGAACCATCCCGGGCATCCCGCCCATCGGCTTGCGCTACAACCAATTCTTCCAGGCGACGAACGGAAATGCCAACAAGTTCAACGCCTTGCTCCCGCCGGGAACGGTGGGCGCCTACATCCCAACCACGGACTTTGAGACCGGCTTCTTCAGCATTTTCACCGCAGGCAATCTTGGCGACAATATCGGTTTTTGGGTGGATGACGACATCAGCGTTTCCGGCGCCAATGCCAACGGAGGGTTGGGAGACGCCTATCTCAGGTTCGGAGACGTGAGCCGCTTCTTAAGACTTCCCACCGATTCCTTGACCGCGAAAATCGGGCAATTTGAGCTCGACCTTCCGTTTACCCAGGCTCGCGCTTACGATATAAGCCCTTACGACATTTACACCCAGACCAACATCGGGGCCGCAAATCCAAACTTTCCGCAGCAGTTCGTGAATAACCAAGTCAGCATGCAGGATGTGGGAAAGGGCATAGAGATCAGTGGCGGCCATCACTACGGCGGGTATCACTATTCGCTTGCCATCATCGATCAGAACACCAGCGGGACGCCGCCAGCCTTTCCGGGCAATGTTCCTTCCGGCGCTGGCGGCAGTAACGGCGGAGTCGGGTTCAATTCCGATTCCAACTTCAAAGATCTGTACGGACGGTTAGTGTACCGGGCCAATCTGGACCGCGATCCCGCCACGCGCCACGACGTCCAGGCCGCAGGCAAGACGGGACCCCACACCCACAACTACATCACGCTCGGATCCTACTATCTGTACGGACGCTCGGTGCAAAGTATCTCGGGATTTACGCCCAATGGCACGGCTCCCACTGTGCTCACAGCCCGCGAACCTTTCTATCGCGCAGGCGGCGACTTCGATTTCAATCTGCATGACAAGTTCGATGTCTATGGTCTCTACATGTACGGGCACGACAATAACCTTTTGCCGACGGTCACCGGCGAAGCCACCGGGCCAACGGGGTTTGTGCGCGGCAATCCGGCAACTTTTTCCGGCGGCTTCGTGCAGGCCGATTACATGGTCTATCCCTGGATCGTGGCTATCATGCGCTGGGACCGTGTCAACTCCTCTTCGGATTTGCTGAACGGTTATCTGGCGAGTACGGCCGGCGCTCCCGTTACTCCATTTTTTTCGCCGTTCAGTTCGGTAAGGAACCGGTTTACTCCCGGCGCGCAGTTTCTCATCCATCCCAATATCAAGGCTTCGTTTGAATACGAGATTCGGCCGCAGCAAGTCGTGTACAACGCGGCCAACCTCCAATCGAATGGGGTTCCCATGCGACTTACGAACCCGTTCCGCACCAACACGGCGGTCGTGGCTCTGGAATTTGTGTACTGACGGCGGAGTACGCATCTCGCCGAGTGGCAAGTCGTAATCAGTCTTAACAGTTTTGAAGGAGAGACAAACAACATGCAGCGCAATCTTTTGCAAGTGGCGTTTCTGGGCGCGGTCCTGAGCCTCATGGCTCACGCCAGCACGATCAGCGGCAAAGTCGCGGGAGTTCCGGGTGTGTCGGTGATCTATGTGGAAGCGATTGCCGGAAAGACTTTTCCTGTCCCTGCGGAACAGCCCGTCGTGGCGCAAAGGCACTTGATGTTCCAGCCCCACATCCTTCCGGTACAGCAGGGCAGCACAGTGGAGTTTCTCAATAGCGACAGCGTCGCGCACAATGTTTTCTGGCCCTCCGTCGGCGGCAACAAGAAGCTCGCGCATAATCTGGGCACGTGGCCGCAAAACGAAAAACGCGCATTCAAGTTCGACGCCGTCGGCGCGGTCCCGCTGTTGTGCAATGTGCATCCCGAGATGAACGGCTACATCGTCGTTGTGCCCACGCCCTATTTTGCCCTGACCAGCGAATCCGGCGAATACAAAATCGAGAACGTTCCCGACGGCAGCTACAGCCTGGCGGCCTGGCACGAAGGCATCAAAAACCAGTCCAAACACGTGGACGTTGCGGGCGACGCCAAAGCAGACTTTACTCTGAGCCGGTAGACCCCATGACGAACCATAAAATGCTGAACCACAAAAACTGGATTCTCTGCCTCGGTCTGACTCTTCTGACTGCAGGTTTTTCGCGAGCGCAAGTGGTCTCTCCCAGCCAGATCAAGGATGCCCACCTGCGCTCGCTTCAACTCCAGTACAACTCCGAGTTGAGCGCGGTCGGCAGAGAGATTCTCGCCGCGAAGTTCGACTATCCTTTTTACCTGAGCCTCGCGCTCGACCTCGACCAGGCCCGACAGCAACGTGTTGTTCAGCGCTCGCTTCGCTTCGAAGAGTTCAACGAACGCACCGTGCTGGCTATCTCCGGCAACTACTTCGCCGCCTACTCGGAGGACAAACTGAACGGCGAATCCCGCGCGCGCGATTCCTTTCTCAGCGTTGTGCTGCCGATTTTGAAAGCGGCGGTTCCTCGTTTCCAGTCCAGCCCCGACGTGCAAGGGTACGCCGTCGAGATTTCCCACCATGTGCTCGGATCGGCCATGAAAGTCGCCGTCGAGCAACCGGAAAACCTAATGGTCTTCCTGCCTCAAGCCGACGCCGTCCGTCTGGTCGCGTCCTCCGATGTGAACATCCAGCAGTCAGCTCTGCTGAACGGACAGGCCTTCCTCAACGGGGAGCCGATCTCTATCTGGCTGAACACCGAGATTCCTCATTCCATGCGTCCTCCGGATGGGCCTGCAAACCCTTCGGTGGTTAGAGACGTCGTTCGTCTTCCTTCCAGCGACCCTCCGACCCAGCGTGCTCACGACACCTCTGTTCAGGCAGTGGAGACATTGCAGATCTCCAGGCAGCAGACCGTCACCCGAGTAGTGAAAGACCTTGACTCGCAGGCGCACTTCGTCGCCTACGCGCCGCCCGGCTTCGTCGTCTTCCGACAAGGCATCTACCTTGAGCTTTCGCTCCACACCAACCTTCCCTCGTCGGCTGCGGGATCGCGTTACAAGATTGCCGCCATCGCATTTGATGAGCACATCGCCCATCTCGTTCGTCCGGTGGTTGCCTACTTCGAAGATGCAGCGGATTTTGACGGCATCAGTTTCAGTACCACGGTGAGCGTAGGCGGTAACACAGGAATGGAGGGGAGCTCGGAAGCCGTCGAATTTTTCTTCCCCTTCTCCCTCCTCCGCTGCTATCAAAAATATGATTGCACTGGCCAGCAACTGATTGACGGCGGCACTGTGCTGGTCAATGGAGAGCGAGTGTCACTCGACCTGCAAACAGCTGAAGGCTTCTGAGCGTCCAGGTCCAGTTTGAAGGATAAGGTCAGGCGTTAATCGAATTTTGACCGCGATGCTGCGGTCAAGTCTGAGTGTCCTTCGATCGATACAGTTCCCGAGCCATCTTTCTGACATTCCTAGCGGTTGCCTCGCTGGCCGTAGGCTGCGGCATTCTTCAGCTTGTGGTTCCGTCCGTCCGTCATCGAATGCTGATTCCCACAGTTTCTAGCCAAGGAAAGCGGTGAAGATGAAGCGAGCAGTTCTGTATACCCGAGTTTCCACCTTCGATCAGAATCCCGGGACCCATGCGCTTGATCTGCGCCGGCTGGCGGAGCAACGCGGTTTTGAAATCGTTCATGAGTACACGGGCCGGATCAGCGGCGCCAAAGCGAAGCGTCCGGCGCTCGACCAGGTGCTCGCCGCCGCCCACCGCCGGGGGTTCGACGCGGTGTTGCTGTGGGCGGCTGCCCGCTTGGCTCGGAGCATTCGGCACTTTCTTGAAGTACTGGATATGCTGAACCATCTGGGCATCGAGTTCGTCTCGTTCCGAGAGAACCTCGACACCGGCGGACCATTGGCAGGGCGGTCATTGTCATTGTTTCGGCGATTGCGGGATTGGAGCGGAATTTAATAATTGAAAGGGTCAGGGCCGGTCTAAGGCGGGCACGCCTCGAAGGTCGTACGCTTGGCCGCAAGCCAATCGATATCGACCGGGTGGGGTTGCTCCGCGACCGTGCCCGCGGCTTGAGCCTCGCTCAGCTGGCCAAGAGGTACAAGATTTCCCGCACCAGCGTGGCGAGGGCGTTGAAACATTCCGCCGACGCCGTGGTGAAAACCTCGCTTCCCCGCTTGAAAGCCCACAATGCGCGATTTTGACGACCGGGGATACGTAGATGTCGTCGAGAAAACCGCGAATTGTGTAGTTGGCGACGAACTTCGGCGGCTCCGGCCCGACTGGACTTTCTAGACCGAAGGGGCTGGCAGCTTCGAGATTGCCATAACCGTCCTCACCGGAGCGAATCGTTACACGCCTCCTTCCGTCACGATGAATTTCTTCAGGTATATCATTTATGGACGCGAGGCTCAGAGGCGCCAATGGGTGCTCAGTTACCCTAGAGAGTTCTTCTGCCTCAACACTTCTCCGATGTCGAGGTGTTCGCATGGCTCAGGTTACGAAGCTAAATGTGAATGGCAGCGCCCGCACCATTGACGCCGATGCGGACCTCAGTCTGCTCAGCGTATTGCGCGATCAACTTGATCTGACGGGAAGCAAGTACGGATGCGGAGAAGGCCAGTGCGGCGCCTGTACGGTCCTGATCGATGGAAGTCCCCGCCGATCGTGCATCACGCCGGTGGGCGCCGTCGGTCAAAAACAAATCACGACGATTGAAGGCCTCGCCCAGGGTGACCGTTTGCATCCGTTGCAGGAGGCCTTCCTTGAAGAGGCCGCGATGCAATGCGCCTATTGTACGTCCGGGATGATCATGACGGCCGTTTCGCTCCTGCACGCGAACCCCAACCCATCCGCGGCCGACATCTCGCATTCCATGGAAGGCAACATATGCCGCTGTGGAACACATCCACGTATTGTGGCAGCGATCCAAAAGGCGGCCAAGGCCCTGAATCAATCCATGAAGGAGTCCACCCAATGAGCGGCAAGCCCGATTTCCAAATTCCCCTGGAACCCGAACGCTATGAGCTTGCCGCGCCGCCAGCGTACCGCTTCGAAGTCGACCGGCGCGAATTCTTCAAATTTCTCGGCGCCGGCATTTTGATTGTCGGCGTGCTGAAAAACGCGCATGCATTTCAGGAATCGGGCGCTGGCAAGCGGCCTGACGAATCGCTCCCCAAGGAAATCGGGGCTTGGCTGCACATTGGAGAAAACGGTGCAGTGACCGTCTACACGGGCAAGGTGGAAGTCGGGCAGAACATCCGGACGTCTCTCAGCCAGTGCGTTGCCGAAGAACTGCACGTCCCGGTGAGCAAAATCCAAATGGTCATGGGCGACACCCACCTTACTCCGTTCGACATGGGGACCTTCGGCAGTCGCACCACCCCCACTATGAGTCCACAACTGAGGAAAGTTGGCGCGGCCGCTCGCAATCTGCTGATTGGTTTGGCGGCAGCCCAATGGCAGACCGATGGCAAGCGCCTGGTCGCCGCTGACGGCAAGGTCACGGATCCAGAGACCAAACGGTCTGTTGAATACGCAGTCCTTGTGAAGGGGCAACAGCTCACCCAGACCATATCTGCGGAAGAGCCTCTCATTCCGGCGGCTCAGTGGACAGTTCAAGGTCAATCATCGCCTAAGGTCGATGGACGGGATTTTGTCACGGGGAAGCATCGATATCCATCCGACCAGAAACTGCCGGAAATGCTCCACGGCAAGATTCTACGGCCTGTTTCTTTCGGAGCGACTCTTGTTTCCGTTGACGCGCACGAAGCCGAACAAATTTCGGCCGTCACCGTTGTCCACGACGGCAACTTTGTCGGAGTGGTGGCGCCAAGCGTAGAAATTGCCTCCTGTGCTGTCAAGGCCATTCGTGCGGAGTGGAAGACCGAACCGCAGCCTTCGGGAAAGGACCTGTTTGAATATCTGAAGAAGAATGTGGTCGAGGATGAGGACCCGACAGGGAATGCGTCCCGCGACACAGCCGGTTCGGTGGAGAAAGCGCTGGCTTCTGCTGATCATCGCCTGCAACAGACTTATACCGTCTCCTATATCGCCCATGCGCCGCTCGAACCTCGCGCCGCGTTGGCGCAATGGTCGGGTGACAACTTGACGGTTTGGACGGGAACGCAGCGCCCTTTTGGCGTGCGGAGTGAACTGGCCGAGGCTTTTCGGATTCCAGAAGAACGGGTCCGGGTGCTGATGCCGGACACCGGGTCAGGTTACGGCGGCAAGCACACCGGCGAAGCAGCGATCGAAGCGGCGCGACTGGCGCGGGCTGCGAAGCGGCCCGTCAAGCTGGTGTGGACCCGCGAAGAGGAATTCACCTGGGCGTATTTCCGGCCCGCGGGCGTCATTGAAGTCACCAGCGGTCTTCGCAGCGACGGCACCATCGTAGCCTGGGAGTTTCATAACTACAATTCCGGCGAAGCAGGAATCAAAACTTACTACGACATCCCAAACCAGAAAATTGAATTTCATCCCACGCGTTCTCCATTGCGGCAGGGGTCGTACCGTGCACTGGCGGCCACAGCGAATCACTTCGCCCGCGAGTCTTTCATGGACGAATTGGCTCATTCGGTGAATATGGACCCGCTGGATTTCCGCCTGAAGAATCTGAAGAACGAGCGGCTTCGCGCCGTTTTTGAAGCAGCCGCAAAGAAATTCGGATGGGGACGGGCGAAGGCAGCCGGCCATGGCTTCGGAATGGGCGGTGGATTCGAGAAGGCTGGAAACATCGCGATCTTCGCCGAGGTCGCGGTCGATCGAAAAGCGGGCGAAGTCAAGGTGGTGCGCTTGGTCACCGCGTTCGAATGTGGCGCCATCGTCAACCCCGACAACCTGCGCAATCAGATTGAGGGTTCAAACATCATGGGGCTGGGCGGCGCGCTTTTCGAGGCCATCGAGTTCGAAAATGGACGTGTCCTGAACGGGCGATTCTCGAGCTACCGTGTTCCGCGGTTCAGCGATGTGCCCACGATCGAGACCGTCCTCCTCGATCGCAAGGACATCCCATCGGCTGGCGCAGGCGAATGCCCAATGGTAGGGTTGGCTCCAGCCGTTGGCAACGCCATTTTCGACGCGACGGGTGTGCGGATCCGCTCGCTGCCCATGGTTCCGAATGGGCTGAAAGCGGGCTAGCTGCCGGCTACACAAATAAACCCTTATCGTTTTGTGACGACCGCTGTCGGCGAGATCAACGCAGCTCTTGCTGATGCCTGGAAAGGGGGATCCTGAACTCAAACGTCAACTGAAGAACTGGTGAAGGCTGCGGTGCTGCTCTCCGCTGAGTGGCTCCATCCCGATTGGGGTCGAGTCACGAGCGAAGCGAACGTTATGCCTCGGGGTGTCCGCCTGTACCAAAATCCTCGATTTCACTCTCTCCAGCGCACGATGAAAACAAGCCGCTTCGTGCCGCGCAAATCGTGCACTGAGGCTGTGCCGGAATTAATGGAATTACGAACAGTTGAAAAAATTCGGTTCGCACGCGGGAGAGCCCGGAAATCGCGATGGTGTGATGTCGAACACCGAGTAATTGATTGGGTATGCCGCTCCCCATCACTGGGGAGTTCGAAGTAGTAATCATGATCGAAGGTGTGACCGAAGAGACGCATGGGTCGGACTGAGTTCCATCTGAAACCGATTACGAGCGAGTCTTGGTTGGCATGGCAGAACCTTCAACTAGAGCGAAATGGGCGCCTTTCGAAGGCACGGAGTAGTACGCTTCAAAATGCTTGACACTGCCGACATTGTTAGAGACCTACTATGTTCTCGCGGACATAGATCGACCTATAGAGAACCAAAGTGGACAACGCCTCGCGTCTTTGTTGAGATAGGTTCTAGCGCGATGGCTTTCCCGCCACCCCGAGCCGATGGTCCGGCTCGACTACCAGCCAGACAACGCCTCCAATACAACTCAAGATAGCGGCTGCCAGAAAAGAAGAGGTCCAACCGTGTCGTTGAGCGATTACCGGTGTTAGCCACGCGGTCAGAGCCCCTCCCAACTGGCCACCCATGTTCATAAAACCAGACGCAAGCCCTGCGCTCTTGCCCCCGATATCCGCGGTGACGGACCAATAAGAACTTTGTGCAAGATATAGAGCACCAACTCCCCCTGAAAGGAGGATACTGGCGAGGGGAGCGCTGGCGACGTGAGATCCCACCACGAGAATCACCGCGGCCAAGACCAGCGCAAAACAAGCCATCCCGCATCGGCCGATGCGCTTGCCGTAAGACTTCGCCATGGCATCGCTGAGGGCGCCGCCACAGAGGCTGCAAACTACGATGGCCAAGGGCGGCAGGGTGCTATAGAAGGCGCTCGATTTCAGGTCCAGTCCCCGTGCTTTCGCCAGATATATATAGAACCAACTAAAGAAAATCCAAGCCACATAGCCAAAGCAGAAATAGCTGATGGTGACTGCGAGCAGACTCTTACTGGAGACAATCTGTCTCCAACTGTTGCGGAAAGACTCCTGGCCCGCGGTAGTTTTCGGCAGAGAATCGGGAGTTGAATTTGCGGGGGACCATGGTATGCGGTAATGCTGAATGTAAGAAAGTTCCGCCGGCGAAACCAATGGATGCTGTTCCGGAACGTCGCGAGCAGTGATATACCAGACGAGGCCCACGATCAACCCCAGAACTGTGCTGGCCCAGAAAGGCGATCGCCATCCGTAGTGGACCATCAAATAGGTGACAAAAATGGGAGCACTGGCTGTCCCTGCTCCAACCCCTGCGAAGATCAAGCCGTTCGCAAGACCACGTTCTTGCGACGGAACCCACTGCGATACGAACTTGTTGCAGGCTGGGTAGATGGTGGCTTCGCCCGCACCGAGTAGCATGCGAATAACAATAAGGTAGGGGAGGGCCCTACCGATCGTCGAAGGCAGCGAAGCGGTCAGCGCGGTAAAGACTCCCCACCATACAACGCCGATCGTGAGCACGTGGCGCGGGCCAAGTCGGTCTGCCAGCCATCCGCCGGGTGTCTGAAAGAGCGCGTACCCAATCAGGAATGCGCTGAAAATTGAGCCTAGCTGGACCTGAGTGAGATGGTATTCCCCCATCATGGCACTCCCAGCAATGGAGATGTTTACCCGATCCAGGTAGGAAACCGCGCCCAGAACAAACAGCCAGAACACCAGGAACCAGCGCACCCTGCCTGCGGGCAGATCAGCCATGAGTATTTTCCATGGCAAGAAAACGCCCGCACACGATATCCGCCCGACTTCGAGTTGAATCCGAGGTTACGGTCATGACTTTTGCTCCTGAGCTTATTTGCGAACAACAGCCGCCGTGCAGTTGATCTCGACAAGAGACTGACCAGGAAGCGCAGCCACCGCAACCGTTGTCCTGGCTGGACCGCCATGAGGAAAATAGGTTTTGAACACCTTGTTCATCGCCTCAAAGTCCTCAATCTTTGTCAGAAAGACGGTGAGCTGCAGGATGCTGTCCATGGTTCCGCCGCCTGCTTCAACTAAAGTCTTCACGTTATCCATGACTCTTGTTGTGTGGGTGGTAACATCTGTGGGGAACTGCTCATTCGGGTTGCGAGAGTGCGCTCCCTGTCCGGCGATATAGATGACTTCGTTGTAAACGATCAGCGGCGTGATAAATCCGGTGCCGTCGGTCGGTTTTCCGTCGTAGCCCAGCTTGCGGACACCACCGTCCTCCAAGGTTGCAGCCTGGGCTGAGCCCCCAAGGAGGCTGGCTGCGCCAACGCCGGTGAATAGGCAAGCAATACGGGATGCAAAGCTTCTGCGCGTTGTGGACATAAGTGGATTCTCCTTATCACTGCGAATCACTGGCAACATTCTGAACCAGCCGAAAAAGTCACAGTCGGCCGACTTGTTTTACAGCTTCGACGATCGATTTTGCTTTTTCAATGATGGCGTACATGGAGTGCTCTTTGTAGTCTAGCTGCTGTGCCAGCGCGAGGGTCTTCTCGGCCGCTGCGCGGGGCACGACCGCGACGCCATCGGCATCGGCGACGACGATATCTCCGGGATTGACCGCTACTCCGTCGCATACCACCGGCACGTTAGAACCGGCGAAACGATAGTGATGCACCGAGGTGGACGGTACGATGCCCAGGGCAAAGACGGGGAACCCAATCTTCTGCAAGTAAGCCACGTCGCGCACTCCGCCATCGATGATCGCCCCGGCATAATTCCGGGCTGACATGGCTGTGCCCATCAGGCCACCCATACCGGCGATGTCGGTGCCATCATCCACCTCCATAACGTACACAGAGTTCCTCTGCCCCGAATCAATGGCGGCAAGCATGCCGTTTAGAGCGGCAGGATCGTCGTTCTCTTCTTTCTTCAAGTGGACGGTTAAGGCGACACCCGCAAATTTGCTTGGGAAGATAGGCCTCATGCGGTGCGTCATATACATCTTCTTGCCGACGATCTGTTCCAGTGCATCGGAAACGGAAGCGACTTCGACGTGTCGATAAGCCTCGAGCAGAGAGGCATCGTCTTTATTGCCGGACGCCATTTGGACTCTCACTGTATGAAATCCCCATATCAGCGAGACACTGCCGACAAGCAGAAGCGTCAGGAGAGGTAGTACCCGCAGCTTGAATGGTTTTGTCATCGCTTCGCATTCCTAGTGCTCAAAACGTAGGCAACGAGTTGGTCCAGTTCCGATTGGCTGAGCCGCGAGTCATAATCGCTCGGCATCGCGGGTGCAGAATCGAACGTAAGTTCAGTGAGGCTGGATTTCTCCAGCGAGTGGAACGTCCCATCCAACGCCTGTATTTGCACAGAAAAATTGTCCTCATTCCTCACCAATCCGGAAATAAGGCGACCATCTTTCGTGGTCGCCTTCGCCAATCCTTTGCTAACCCCAGGTCTCCTGTCTGCGCTCATAATGGCACTGCGGATGTCATCGGCGGAGTGGCTTTCTCCGTAGTCCGAGAGGTCTGGACCGAGAAATCCGCCAGTACCTTGGACCATATGGCACTCCGAACAACCGGCTTTGCTGGTGAAAATGTGTTTGCCTTCTTGCGAGTTTGCCGGCACCGGAAGAGTCTCGCGCTTACCTTGCAGGATCAGCAAATAGTTCACTATATCGGAAAGTTTCGCGGGCCCCAGTGCGCCAAACGACGGCATTCCAGCTTGGGGTTTCCCGTTTCGCAGGATCTTAAGAATTTCGCTTTCCGGTAACCTCACGATTTCGGGCTTCGCGGCGATATCAGGGCCGCGTTCGCCTCCTTTGCCATTCAACCCATGGCAAGGCGCGCAACTTGACTCAAACGTACGCCGCCCGGAGACCAACGCATGATCGGGCTGCTTGATAATCTCGGATTTATGGACAGTCGTTTGAGCATGGCTCGGACCAATGGAGAAAGTCAGCGTGGCAATAATCCACGCTCCGCGCCCGATTAGGCGTGCAGTTTCGAAAAGTTCGTACGTTTCTCGTCCACGTATTTTCATCTGCTTTTTCCAGCCGGCAATATACCTCAATGCGCGGTTTTGCCGCGGACTGCGATCAGAGAAACTTGCTCCAAGTCGGGATAGTGATCATCCTGATCCGCTTTACGTTCTGCAGGAGCAATCTGTTGAACCATGGTGCTGGCTGGCATGACCGGGCCAAAGTATTGGCCGTAAACTTCGGTAAAAAGTGGCGCATCGGCGAGATTGTCCAAATATGAATTCGTAGCCACCACTTGACTGAAATCCATTCCGGCTTCTTCCAGGTTGTCGAGCAGATTGCGCATGGTCTGCCGAACCTGATGCTGGGTTGTGGTCGCATAGACGCCGCCATGTGGCCCTGGGATGAAGCCGCTCTTGGCTGAGCAATACAAAGTGTCACCGGCAAAGACGCAGGGGCTGGCCGTGGGACTCGGAGGCATATTCTTCGGCCGTACCGATTTGCGCTGCTGCAGGTCGCGAACGGCCACGCCGGTGTATTCGATGCGAGCGCCTCCGGGAAGACTTGACACCTCGATGGTGGCACGCGCCGGCGTGTTGCCGAACTCGAAACGACGCGCGTAGCGCTCGTTCATCACGCGTGTCGGAATTTCCGACGTCAGATAGGGATTGACGAATACTACATGACTCATTTCCAGGCCGGCGGCCTTCACCACAGCCGTCATCCTGTCGAGCGCGAGATCAACTTGGGCGGCGGGGTCATCCGGAACCTTGCCGGTCGCGGGATCAATTCCCGCCATGCTGGAAATGAAAAGCCGGTCATGTGTGAGCATGCCCGGAGGAGCAAACTCGTCCTTGGAATAATTCGCTGGATAAACCGCCTTGCGTCCTTCCAGATGGCGGATCGCAACCGCATTGATTTGAACCGGCGGGTCAGGAAGAGCGGAAACTCCGAGCACCGCTCGAGCGGGTGGAGTTTTCGGGAAGTACTCGCCGAAGACTCGATTCATCTGCATAGCAGCCGATGTCGGTCAGATATACGTGGACATAGACAACGTTATCGAGAGTCAATCCAGCAGATTCCAGAACAGCTCTGACATTGTCGAGGGCCTGCCGGAATTGCGGGCCAAATGCAGACGGCACCGTACCGTCTGCACGGCGTGGTCCTTGGCCTGAAATGTAGAGATAGTCGCCCGCGTCTACGCCGGCAGAGAGGAATCGGCTCGATGGAGATTGGGCAGGACCCACGGCTCGCATTCCCTCCTGCGCGCTCAGAATGGAAGCCAGCAGCAGGGAAAGCGCTAAGTGTCGGGCGATGGCTGACATGTCCAGGGTTTCCTTTCGTGCTGCCTAGGCAGCCTTCTTCTGCGCAGCGCCCAGCACGGCGCGCAGCCTCTGCCCGACGATAATTTCCTCTCCGGGTTTAATCGTCATGGAAACCAGTTCAATGTGATCGGGTCCCTTGCGTTCCTTGCTATTGGGATTGCCTTCGCGCACTGCGGTTACCAAGCTTGGATTATCTGCGCCCAGTACTTCAATGACGGGATCGCCAGCACGAAGCTCGCGCACACAATCAAAAATAGAATAGCCCCAGGCTTGCTGGTCCCACTTCACGTTTAACGTGGGGTAGCGGTTTCCGTCATCCGGAACATAAGTACTTGTGGTAACGCCAGGCACTGTTTCCACCAGCTTGCGGATTCGGTCGATGCGCGCATTCCATTCTTCGTAGAGTTTCTTTTCGTCGACCTTCAACCAGACCTCGAGCGCGGTTAGGCAACCGATCACTTCCTCCTTTCCGACTTTCATCGGGCGGCACACAGCGCCTTCGCGCGGGCTGCTATTCAGGAGAGCGGCTTCGATCAGGTCCTTGCGGCCCAGGAGCAGACCACTGCACTGCGGCCCTCGAAGTCCCTTGCCTCCGGAGAAGCAGTACATGTCGATTCCCATGCGCGCATAGAGCTTCGCATTGTCAACCGGCGGGATGCCGGCAGCGTCATCCAGCAGCATCGGGACCTTGTGCTCTTTGGCGATCGCTAGTTCCTTTTGCAGCCTCTCGCCCAGGTTCGTGGTGTAGATCATGGCCGTGTTTGCAGTGATGGCGTTCGCAACTTCTTCCGGGGATTGCGCGAGAACAAGTTTGGCTCCCGTAAGGCGAATGGCGCTGTCAAAAGCGCTACGGCCTCCCGTCATGACAACTTCATGTTTCATCCCCGTGGTATCGGGAAGTTGCCAAATCAGCTTGTCATTCGCACCTGCCATACAGGCGGCTGTCGCCGCAGCCATGGCGCCGGCGGATCCCGAGGTCACAATGCCTGACCCGGCACCTGTCAGTTCCGACAGGCGGCGTCCGACAGCCCGCTGCAGTTCGAGCATATTCACGAAATATTCACTGGCTTCCAGTTGGGCTTGGCGAACTTCTGGAAACTCTAGGGAGCCGCTAAGATAGGTCCAAGTGCCGCGGCAATTGATCACGGTTTTCACGCCCAGCCGTGAGTAGACGTTCTGGGATGCGCCACCCCCCATCGCGGTAGTTGCCTGGGCGTAAAGATCGCGGGCTGCAATTTGAGTCAGCAGCGGAGCCGCGGCCAACAATTTAACGAAAGAACGGCGACTCGAACCACTTCCAGCCATAGATTCTCCTTGATGGTCTTGCCCCACCACCCCGACACGCCACTCTGCTCGAACCTGCTCACAAACCAGGTTCGGCTACCTCGCATGAGGAGTGCAGACAGAAGGCGAACGGCAGGCTCATGGTGTAACACAGAAATTTCTTGACGCCAATCATTTTATTACGGTTCAGATCGAATTCTTTCTTTTTGAGAGCACGGGAGTATATATTTTCGAGAGGCTGCGGCGGGTTCAGCGATTCGCTTGGAGGGACATGACGGGGAGATCAAAAAAGCGGCAGAGCTCATTTCGACACACCGCTAAAGCAATTTTCGTACTGGTGATCTCCCTTGGCGCAACCAAAGCTTCGCGAGCCGCTGCGCCGGTGACGCAGACCACGACGGCACAGTGTCAGGTTGAAGGTATTGACTATAGAGGCTGGCAGGCGCAGGAGATTTCCAACCGATGGGTACGTCTCGTCATCGTTCCGCAAAATGGCGGGCGCCTGATGCAGGTGAGCTTCAACGGGCATGATTACTTTTTTGTCAATCCAAAGCTCGCTGGAAAATACCTGCCCCCTTCGCAAGACCAGTGGTTCAACTATGGCGGGGACAAGCTTTGGTTGTTGCCCGAAGGAGATGACGACGAACAACACTGGCGTGGGAATTCCGACTCGTTGGATGACGGGCCCTTCAGCTTTCGAAAGCTTTCAGATGGACAAGGGTGTGGAGCGGAACTGATTGGACCGCCTGACGCCCACACTGGAATCCAATTCTCACGGACGATCCGGCTGGAAAATGATTCGCCTCACATCGCTTTTCGCGCGTCCATGAAGAATGTGAGTGGCCACACAGTCGAGTGGTCAATGCAGTCGGTTTCGCAGTACGACACAGGCAGCACGACTGATCCATCACAAAGCAACCATCAGATTTGGGGATTTACTCCAGCGAATCGAGCCAGTGGGTACTTGAATCGCTATCACGTTCGCACTGGCCCCGCAGAAAACCCTGCCGCTACTGTGAGAGACGACGGCTTGTTTTCGTTGCACTACTCCCACTTGGCGGCGGAGTTCTGGGTGGATTCACCCGATGGTTGGCTCGCGGTCGTCGATGGCACCAGCCACTACGCCATGGTCGAGCGATTTCAATACGAAGAAGGGAAGACGTACCCTGGGAAAGCTGCTGTCATTTTCTGGACGAACGGCCCGAGTCTGAGGTTTAGCGGCGACGGTGTGGCGTCTTTGAGCGATGGATCCCCGGGCGCGTCGCCCTTTTACATGGAAGCGGAGATCAATAGCCCGATGTGCCACTTGCGTCCGGGAGAAGCCTGTCAACTCGAAACAGATTGGTATCCGACGCGGGCAGACAGCGAATTTCGGGTGCTAACAGAAGCCGGCATCGTCACCCAGCCACTACGGGCAGTCAGTCTGGAGAATGGCAAGGTCAGGCTGTCAGGTTCTTTTGGAGTTTTCTTCGCAGGCAAACTCGTCGCGCATTTCTATAACGAGCACGACTCAAACACTGGAACGTTGCGGCTAGCGGAAGTGGATCCCACAGATCTTGTCGTTCTGGATACTGAGACAGCGCCGCAAGGGAAGCCAACGCGAGTCTCCCTGCACCTGGAAGATCAGGGCGGGTTGGATCGAGGCGCACTTCAGGAAGTTCCAATCCGAACTGGGAACATTCACTGAAATGAAAATGCATCGTGCAAGATTGTACGCGATTGTCGCCGTGCTATTTTGCGGACCAGTGATCGGCCAGCAACCGATCGGCCGGCAAAGTTCGGGGATAACCGCCGTACGCGCGGAGGACCTGCTGGCGAGTCCTGTCGGCGCGAATTGGACCTCATATAACGGGGACTATACCGGACGCCGCTATAGCGCTTTACGAGAAATCACGACCGCAAATGTCCACCAACTGAGGGCCGCCTGGGTCTTTCATCCTGGGAACTCCCAGAACCTGGAAGCAACCCCAGTAGTAGTTCGAGGTGTAATGTTTGTGACCGCGGCCAACGATGTGTTTGCTTTGGATGCGCGGACCGGACGCCAACTGTGGCAATACCATCGGCCCGTGAGTTCCGGGTTGCTGGATGATGCTGCGGCGCACAAGAATCGCGGGGTGGGTGTGTGGCAGAATTCTGTCTTCGTCGAAACAGACGACGCACATCTGGTGTCTCTTGATGCGCGCTCTGGTGGCCTTTTGTGGGACGTGGAATATGCCGACAAGACCAAAGGCTACGGCGCAACCAGTGCCCCGTTGGTGGTGAAGGACCAAGTTATTGTGGGGACCTCGGGCGGAGACTCCGGCGTGAGGGGATTCGTGGCGGCATATGATGCGGCGACCGGAAAGAAGAAATGGCAGCGGTGGACGATTCCCGGACCCGGAGAATTCGGCTCCTCCAGTTGGCCGGGCGATTCCTATCTACACGGCGGTGGTACCACCTGGATGCCCGGGACGTATGATCCGGAACTCAACACTGTTTATTGGACCACCAGCAACGCTTCACCCGACTTTTTGGGCGATTCTCGGCCCGGCGATGATCTCTATACTGCTTGCGTCCTGGCACTCGACGGGAACACCGGTGAGCTGAAGTGGTACTTTCAATTCACGCCCCACGACCTGTACGACTACGACGCGACAGAAACACCAGTGCTGATTGATACCACTGAGAACGGAACGATGCGGCACCTCTTACTGCAGGCCAACCGCAACGGCTATTTCTACGTTCTGGACCGGACCAGTGGCAAGTTCCTTCGTGCCACTCCGTTTGTTCGGAAGTTAAACTGGGCCAAAGGTGTAGATGCGTCGGGGCGGCCTATGCTCACCGGCCGAATTCCGACGCGCGAAGGCGCCTATGTCTGTCCGGGCATCGATGGGGCAACGAACTGGTTTTCGCCTTCCTACAGTCCGGATACCGGACTCTTTTACGTAGTTGCCATGGAAAGCTGTAATCTCTTTTTCGCAAAGGCCGACAGATTCGTACCCGGAAAGACGTTTTATAACACAGGTACGACTCGTCCACCGACGGAAAAATCACAGAAGATTTTGCTGGCACTCTCCCCTGCCGATGGAAAAGCTGTCTGGAACTATCCTCAAGTAGGCTCGGGCCGGTCTTGGGGTGGGACATTAACGACTGCCGGTGGATTGCTTTTCTTCGGGGACGATAGCGAGTCCTTGGAGGCACTCGATGCAAGTACGGGCCGCGTATTCTGGCACTTCAACACAGGTCAAATAATGCGTGCATCACCGATGACCTATGCCGTGGATACCGCGCAGTATGTGGCGGTGGCGGCCGGGAGCGATGTGTTCAGTTTCTCGTTACCGCACTGAATCGCAAAGGTCAAACCGAGCCACCGCGGTTCTTTCCGAAAATGAAAGGCACTTTCCTGATTCCGGCGACATAGGAATACAACGGAATGAAATCGCACGGAAAGGAAAGCGCCAAGTTGCTGCTTTCGAGCAAAGCTGCTCAAGGTGCTCGTCAGAATGCGACTCCGTCGTAATAAATACTGCCCAGTACACAATTCGCTCACCTGCTGTGGCCGGTAGTGGCGCTGCCAGCGGCGGCGGAAGGCACGAAAGGCCGCCTCGGCCTGGCGTCGGTTCTCCGCGCCCGATAAATCGCATGGGCATCCCGCTTCACGTCGTCATAGTCGCGCTTCCGCACGTGCTCCAGAATATTCCGCATCTTGTGCACCCAGCAGCGCTGATGCAGCACCCGCGGATGAACCGTCGGGATCGCCGCCGCTAGTCCGGCACAGCCATCGGTGACGATGAGCAGCAAGTTGTCGCCCCGCAGTCCGCGCCGATACAGATCCCATTTATAAGACCAGTTCTCGTTCCTGTGGTGTTCAGCGAAATGGGAAACCTTGGAAATGACATGTGACCTGGGAAAATGTAGAACTTGACTAACAATGTAGAACTTGACTAACGACGATTGGAGAGCGGAAGAATATGGATCCCCAGTGGCTGGTGTGGGCAAAGAGATTGCAAGCCATTGCGCAAACTGGACTGACCTACGCAAAAGATCCTTTCGACGTTGAGCGCTACCAATCGATTCGGTTGGTGGCATCCGAGATGATGGCCGCGGGTTCAGGGGAGGGCAGCGCGGATTCGTTTGTCAAACTCCTCAGCATGGATGTTGGGTACGCAACACCCAAGGTCGATGTGCGAGCCGCAGTCTTCCGCGACGGCCGTTTGCTTCTGGTCAGGGAAAAGGAAGATGGCCGCTGGACATTGCCCGGAGGATGGGCAGACATTGGAGATTCCCCCAGCGGAGCGGTCGTCAGAGAAGTCAAGGAGGAATCCGGTTACGACGTAAAGGCCCGGAAACTTTTGGCATTGCTGGACCGCAACCTTCACGGCCACCCTCCGATTCCGTACCATGCCTACAAGCTGTTTTTCCTATGCGATATTGTTGGTGGGAACGCCCGTGCCGAACAGGAAACGGATGCTGTCGGTTTTTTCGCCGCCGACGAGATTCCACCACTGTCTCTCACGCGGGTGACACCAGCCCAAATCGCGCGGCTTTTCGAGCACTTCGTTCATCCGGAATGGCCGACTGAATTCGACTGATCCCGCATTCGAATAATCCCGCCCAAGCGGAGCTTGGACGGGGCGCCCTCTGAGGTTTAGACGACCGCCTCTTTTTCTCTGGCGGCGTAGTGGGACTCGACGTAATCGTCGAGAATCTTGATGAACTCGGGGACGATCTTGTCACCCTTGAGCGTCGTGAACAGGCGGCCGTCGACGTAGACGGGGGCCTTTGGTTCCTCGGCGGTTCCGGGAAGAGAAATTCCCAGACTCGCGTGCTTGGATTCTCCGGGGCCGTTTACGACGCAGCCCATTACGGCTACTTTCATTTCTTCCACGCCGGTGTGAGTTTCTTTCCAGACGGGCATCTGCTCGCGCAGGTAGGTTTGGATCTGCTCGGCCATTTCCTGAAAGAAGGTGCTGGTGGTGCGGCCGCAGCCGGGGCAGGCCGTGACTTGCGGGGTGAAGCTGCGAATACCGAGCGACTGCAGAATCTGCTGCGCTACGCGGACTTCTTCAGTGCGATCGCCTCCAGGAGCAGGCGTGAGCGAAACTCGGATGGTGTCGCCGATGCCTTCCTGCAGCAGCACAGCCAGGGCCGCGCTTGACGCCACGATGCCTTTGGCTCCCATGCCGGCTTCGGTTAGTCCCAGGTGCAGCGGGTATTCGCAGCGGCTGGCTAACATGCGGTACACATCGATTAGATCCTGCACCCCGCTGACTTTTGCGCTTAGGATGATCTGATCGGGGCGGAGGCCGTGCTGCTCGGCCAGCTTCGCTGAGGTAAGAGCGCTGACTACGATTGCTTCCATGGTGACTTCGCGGGCGCCTTTTGGCTCCGGCAGACGCGAGTTCTCGTCCATCATCCTGGTCAGCAAGGCTTGATCCAGCGATCCCCAGTTCACGCCGATGCGCACCGGCTTCTGGTACTTCACGGCCACCTTAATCATGGTGCGGAAGTTGTCGTCATTCTTGCGTCCGATGCTGGCGTTGCCGGGATTGATGCGGTACTTGGCCAGGCCCTGGGCGCAGGCGGGGTATTTTGTCAGCAGGAGATGTCCGTTGTAATGGAAGTCGCCAATGATGGGCGTGCGCAGGCCCTGCTTTTCCAGCCCTTCTACGATGCGGGGGACGGCCCTGGCGGCGTCGTCATTGTTGACGGTGACGCGGACTACTTCGCTGCCGGCTCGCGCCAGCGCGGCTATTTGTTTGACGGTGCCGGGGATGTCCGTGGTGTCGGTGTTGGTCATGGACTGCACCATAACCGGTGCATTGCTGCCCACGCGGACGCCGCCAATCGTGGCGGTGGAGGTTTTTCTACGATGGATTTCGGCCATAGGGAGCTTCTATTTTAGCAGGTCGCGGAGTTTCACTTTGAATTGCGATGAGAGTGGACGTGAAACCTCAGACGAGTATAAAGCTAACACGCGTTAGTGGCGGCGCAGGCACGCGGGCGAGGGCGCCCGCGCCACACTGCTAGGGCATCCTTGTCAACCCGGGCAGGGTTTTGACGAGGTCGTTGTAGATCACCATCACGGCAAAGAGCACGAGAAAGACGAAAGCGGCCTGGTAGATGCGTTCCTTGATGGGCAGGCTGATTTCTTTCTGCATCAGGCTTTCGATGAGTAGGAGCAGGATGACGCCGCCGTCCAGGATGGGAATCGGCAACAGGTTCATGATGCCCAGGTTCAAACTGATGGCGGCGGTGATTAAGAGCAACGGAGTCCAGCCCTCTTCGCGGGCGGCTTGGCCAACCGCGCTGCCGATTCCGATGGGGCCATCCACCTGACGCATGGATACTTTGCGCTGCACCATCTTTTGCAGCAACTCCAGGATCAGGAAAGAGCTCTTCTTGTTGTCCGACAGGGAGCGTTGCAGCGCGTCCGGGAAATTCAACTTCACGACTTTGAGAGGGACGCTGGCGACGCCGATCCGGTAGGCAGGTTCCTGCCCAGGGCCTCCGGCGTCGAGTGTTGGTTTCACGGTGAAAGTCAGCTTCTGGCCGTTGCGGAGGACTACGATTTCCAGAGGCTGATCCTTGGTGCGGGTCAACATCTGGATGAGCGATTCCACGGCGGGAATGTCCTGCCCGTTTGCCGTGAGGATGCGGTCTCCAATCTTGATTCCCGCCTTTTGCGCGGGCATTCCAGGTTCGACGATGGTCAAGGTGACGCTGGATTCCTGCGGCGACCAACCCACGGCGCCGTATTGATTCGGTCCGAACGGCTGCGGAACCAGGATCTTCTCCATGACCTTGCCGTCGCGCTCGATGCCAAACTTCAAAGGCTGATTCGGGCTGAGGGCATCCTTGACGTCTACCTGCTCCCAATTCGGATTCTCGATATCCTCGACCCGGACGATCTTATCGCCTCTCTGGATACCTGCTTTTTCCGCGGGAGTATTGGGATGCACCCATCCCACGACGGCGGGCTCATCGAGAAAGGCGGGATATTCGTAATGCACCATGTACACGCCGGTGAGCAGGGCGATGGCCAGCATAATGTTCATCGTTGGTCCGGCCAAAGCGATAATGAAGCGCTGCCAGCGCGGATGCGACAGAAACTCGCCGGGATCGCCGGTGCGGTCGTCCATGGGGTTCTCGCCCGACATCTTCACGTAGCCGCCGAGCGGAATGGCGCTGATGCGATAGTCGGTGCCGCCCTTGGTGAAGCCGAGCAGGCGTTTGCCGAAGCCGATGGAAAACACTTCCACCCGGACGCCGAAATACTTGGCCACGGCGAAGTGGCCGAATTCATGAATCAGGATCATGAATCCGAGGACAATCCCCATGATAAAGATGGTGTGAAGGATGGACAAAAGCTGCGGCATATCTCCTCAGATTACTCCAAAATTCCGGTTACGAAATGGCCCCGATGGGCGAGGCCTTTCGGCGGCGCTGCTGCACTTTCTTTTGAACTATTTCTCTTGCCAACAGGCGGGCCTCAGTGTCCAAAGCAAGCACTGTGTGTATAGATTCCAGATTTCCGACTGGAGTTGCAGACATCACTTCTTCGACGATCCGCGGAATTTCCTCGAATCCGATCTGCTCCTCCAGAAATGCAGCCACCGCGACCTCGTCGGCGGCATTTAAAGCGATGGTTTTTGCGCCGCCGGCCGCCGCCGCCGCGTAAGCTAAACCTAGACAAGGGAATTTGGCCATATCCGGAGGGCAGAAATCCAGATGCCTTAGGTCACCAACCGAGAAGCGCAGCTCCGAAGGGATGCGCTCCGGAAAGGTCAGCGCGTACAAAATGGGCAGACGCATGTCAGTCACAGAAACCTGAGCAAGTATGCTGCCATCCACGAATTCGACCATGGAATGGATCGTAGACTGCGGATGGACAATGACTTGCACGCGGTCGGGCGGCACACTGAACAAGCGGCAGGCCTCGATGACCTCGAACCCCTTGTTCATCAAGGTTGCAGAGTCGATGGTGATCCTTTTACCCATTTTCCAGGTGGGATGATTGAGCGCCTGTTGCACTGTAATGGAGGCGAACTCCGATTTGGGGGTCTTCAGGAAGGGTCCGCCGGAAGCGGTCAGCCAGATGCGCTCGACCTCGTGCATGCGGCCGCCGCGCAGGCACTGGTGGATGGCGTTGTGTTCGCTGTCGATCGGCAACAATGGCTTACCCTGTTTGCGCGCCTCGGCGGTGATCAATTCGCCCGCCACTACCAGACATTCTTTGTTGGCCAGGCCGACCGACTTGCCAGCGCGCACCGCTTCGTAGGTCGCCTCCAGTCCGGAGACGCCGACGATGGCGCTCACCACGAAATCCACCTCAGGATGGGTCGCGACACGAACCGTGCCGGCGGCGCCGTAAAGGACTTCAATCTCGGAGAGGCCCGCGCGGAGGAGTTTGGCGTGGAGCACTTCGGCATCCTGCTCCTTAGCCAGCGAGAGGACGCTCGGCTTCCATCGCACCGCTTGCTCAAAAGCGAGTTCGGCGTTGTTTCCGGCGGCTAGCGTTGCGACCTGAAAGCGGTCGGGATAGCTTTCGACCACGCTCAAAGTGCTGCGGCCGATTGAGCCGGTCGAACCCAGGATGGCGATGCGTTTCATGCGGTCTTCTTATTGTAAGGGAGGGGACTGGTTGTCGGACACGCGGCATCCGGCAGCGTGAGGCGTTTACTCCCTACCTGTCAGAATCGCGGCCATGATGCGGGGGCTGCGGCGTCCGTGAATCACGGCGACAACCCACAACGGTTTTTCCTCGGGTGCGTAGGCAATCAGATATTCACGTACAAGAATAAACCGCAAAGGCCGCGAACTGAGGTCGGGGCGTCGGTGGCCCCGATGGGGAAAAGGCACAAGCCCGCGAATAGCATCAAAAATCTTCGACATGAGCCGGTCGGCTGCGTCGGGGTTTCCCTGTGCAATGTAATCGCGCATATCGTCGAGATCGGCGAGGGCTTGCGGGTGGAGAGCGTAGCCGCTGCTCATGCCTGGCGGTTGCGCTGTGCTTCGGTTTTCGCTTTCAGGAGGGCAAAGGCTTCTTCACCGTCGATGGGATTCACCCGGCTGCTCTTCAGTTCGTCGTAGCGGTTATCGAGCATGTCCCGCGTCTGCACCAGTTCGTCGAAATATGCGGCCAATGCGTCTTGCAAAAGCTCATCGGTCCCGCGTCCGCTCTGCGCTGCGAGGTCGTTGAGCCTCTTTTCAACGTCGGGGGTGAAATGGACTTCCATGGGTTCAATATAGGGAAAAGGTTCGCTGGTGGCAAGGTGCCTCAGACTGAACTTGTTCTTATTTCTTCAGCTCAGATTGATAGTCTGCCCAAGCCGAGGGAGCAAGTTCGTCGAAACCGCGGCAACTGCGCCAGACTGCGGTAACGCAGCGGAGATCCACGTCGAAGGCACGTCGCGTCGGCGCATTCGAGGTTTGTAGGAAGTGTACAGATAATCCCTCGAGCGGACCGCCCGTAATGTGTGGAGCACCAACGGAATAATCAGGACTCCGGTCGCCAAGCTCTGAATGGGCCGCGGAAACTACCTCATATGCCAGCGGGACAAGACCTGTAAAACGACCCAGGGTCGCGGGCCCGAGTCGTCCGAACTCCGTGTGGCTTTCGTTCAACTTCCCTCCTTTGACTATAAGCGTCGCATAGACGCCCCAAGGACTAATGCCGGAGTATTTGAGAGCGAACGTCAGCAGCACTTCTGCACGATCCCTGGGGAACGCCCTCAAGTGCCACGGCCTAATCCAGATCCTGAAAGTGCAGTCCCGAACCGTACAGGTAGGGCCGCCGTTTTCGAGCAGCGGCATGTGCACATGTCCTTGCGAATCCTCGAAGGGGTAGCCATACTGTGGAAACTCTAGAAGAGGGAATTGCTGAATGGCAGCACCACCATTGCGTTCAGCAAGTTCGCGCACTTCATCAAACCCTGCCGTTGCGAACGGAAACGATTTCAACTCTGAAATTAAGCGCTCTGCCTCTCGGCGTTGGTGGACAGAGTCGAGGTACAGCGAGACCCAACTACAAGCAACGACAATGAGAAGCGCCAGCGCGGTACGGCGCAGACCGCTGCGAAGTCGATGCGAAATCCACATGTTCTGAGATCAGCCGTTGTTACTTAGAGACTCCGGCCAGCAAGCCGAGGTTCCCGATAATTCTTATCGCCCGCTACTGCATCAGCCGCCAGGCGCCGTACGCCCATACCACCGGCACTGCGAACAGCATGGCGTCGATGCGATCGAGCATGCCTCCGTGGCCGGGAAGAATGGCGCCGGAATCTTTTGCGCCGGCGCCGCGCTTGATGAGGGACTCGATCAGATCGCCCAACTGGGCTGCGATGTTGACCACCGCCGACAGCAGAATGATGGGCCACAGTTGCGGCTGCTCCAGACCGAACATGCCATCGCGACGGTCAATCAATCCGATCCGCAGGAGAGCGGAACTGATTCCGGGCGCGTGCTGCATCCACAGCGTGCCGACGATCACGCTGGCCAGGATCGATGCTGCCGCGCCTTCCCAGGTTTTATTCGGGCTGATCTGCGGCGACATGCGGTGACGGCCTAGCGACTTGCCGACGAAGTAGGCGAAGATGTCGCCCGCCCATACGGCGAGGAGCGTGTAGATGGTCCAGATCGCTCCCGCCGACTGCTGGCGGACCTCGACCAGCAGCGCCATCGGGATCGCAATGTATCCGAAGGCGAATGCCGAAGCTGCGGCTGCGGGATAGCCGCTGGTCAAGTCGGATCGACGCATGGCGACCGTCAGAAACACAAAAGGCGCTAGCGCTGCGGCTACGGCCAGTCCGTAGAGAACGGCTGTTGTCTCCATCAGCGGCGTGCGATTGGTGGAGGCGACGATTACATACGCAAAGAAGAGCGCGACGAAGGCATAGGTTGCCAGTGTCAATGGTTGGACTGCGTAGTGGGTTACGAGTTTCAAGAACTCGGCGATGGCCAGAAGGGCGACCGCTCCGGCCACGATGGCTAGCACGTAAAGCGGCGCTTTAAGTACCAGCAGGAGAACGAGGGGAATTAGAACGACGGCGGTGGCGATGCGCTTGATCATGGGATCACACTACGGATCACGCTGCGCCCGCCGCAAATCCAGAGTAGATTTGATCGCCGGAAGCTGCCGAGCTGCGCTCGACTTGGACGGGCGAGGGCGCCGGTCCCCACACAACCTGGACGGGCGAGGACGCCCGTCTCTCCACGAGCCGCGCTCATCAGCGTTTGGCCTCGGCATGGGTTCGATGCGAGGTCGACTGCGGAGCGTGCCCATCCGGCCCCAGGCCGCCGTAGCGGCGGTCGCGCTTCTGGTACTCTTCGATTCCCTCCAGCAGTTGCACGCCGCGGAAATCGGGCCACAAGGTCTGCGTTACGTAGATCTCGGCGTAGGCCAGTTGCCAGAGCAGGAAGTTACTCAGCCGCATCTCGCCGCTGGTGCGAATTACTAAGTCGGGATCGGGAAGGCCGCGGGTGTAGAGATGATCACTGATCGTCTGCTCATCGACTTGCATGTGATCGAGGCCGCCATTGCGGGCCGCGGCTTCGGCCAGGGAGCGGAAGGCATCGACGATCTCGCTGCGCGCGCTGTAATTCAGGGCCAGCGTCAGCAGCATCCCGGTATTCTTTGATGTAGCGTCGCTCGCTTCTTCCATTTCGCGCTGCACGGATTCCGGTAACTCATGCTGGCGTCCAATGTATTTCAAGCGGATATTGTTTTCGTTGAGCGTTTTGATTTCCGCTTGGAGATAGCGGCACAAAAGACGCATCAGGAAATCGACTTCCGTCTTCGGACGTTTTTTCCAGTTTTCTTCGGAGAAGGCGTAGAGCGTCAGCGCCGGAATTCCAATGCGCGCCGCAGTTTCTACCGTGGAACGCACGGCGGCGACGCCAGCGCGGTGTCCGGCGACGCGCGGCATGTGCCGGCGCCGGGCCCAGCGCCCGTTTCCGTCCATGATGATGGCGATATGCTGGGGAAGACGCGCCGGGTCGAGCCGCAGGTAAACGTCAGTTTCCTTGCGCTCCATCCCCGCTGGAACCGTGTGTCGCAAGCGGAACTCTCCGCATCGAAGCTAACACACGAAATCCTGTGTGTGCAATGCGATAGGAGCGTCCGGGACGGGACGGGCGAGACCGCCATCTCTCCACTATTACACCGCTTCTTCGGGGAAGATCGGCAGAATCAGGCGATCGGTATGGCGAATGACCGTCAGCGCGCAGCGCGCACCGACTTGAGCATCGGTCAACAGACGATGCAGGTCGTCGACTCCAGCCACCGGCTTGTCGTCGAGCGCCACGATCACGTCGCCCTCGCGCAAGCCTGCTCTTCGCGCTGGGCTGCGATCCTCAGTGCCGACTACCACCACGCCGGTCTCGCGCGCCAGGCCATAGAAGCGCACCACACGGCGATGAATGGGAACCGTCTGCGCCGAGACGCCGATGTAACTGCGCCGGATGCGCCCGTCGCGCAGCAAGCGGCTGGCCACGAATTTTGCGGTATTGATTCCGATGGCGAAACAGATTCCCTGCGCTGGCAGAATTGTCGCGGTGTTGACTCCGATTACCTGGCCTCGCGAATCGACCAGCGGGCCGCCGGAATTTCCCGGATTCAAGGCGGCGTCGGTTTGAATGACATCCTCGATCAGGCGTCCCGAGTACGAGCGCAGCGAGCGCCCCAGCGCGCTGATCACGCCCGCCGTCACGGTGGACTGAAAGCCGTACGGGTTGCCGATCGCAATCGCCATCTGGCCTGGCCGCAGTTGCTGCGAATCTCCCAGGGGGACGGCCTGCAATCCGGAAACGTCAATTCGAATGACGGCAAGGTCGGTCGCCGGATCGTCGCCGATGGTCCGGGACGGAGTGCGCCGTCCATCCGGAAGGGTCACCTCGATGCGGGTCGCGTCGTGCACGACGTGGCTGTTGGTGAGAATCAATCCATCGGGCGTGAAGACGAATCCAGAGCCGCCTCCACGGCGTTCGCGGGGCTCGGCCGAACGAGCGCGGCCTGCCGTCTGCAACGTCTGATGCACTTCAACATTCACCACCGACGGACTGACTCTTTCAACAGCAGCAGTGACTGCCCGCGAGTAAGAGTCGAGCAGGCCGGCGTCTCCAGAGTCGGCAGCAGTTGCGGCCCGTGCCGCTTCCTCCGGCGAACTTTCCTCCGGCAACCTTGCGGCCAGCGGTGGATGCGAAGAGAGAGGCTCCACGAAAAGACTATCGAGGTCCATGTCAGATAGATGAACGTCGATGCAAATTGGATTCTGCGGCGAATCGATTCTGCGACGAATCAAGGAAAGCTAAAAGCGAATCCAGAGTTGCTGTGCCCACAGGCAGCTGCCGAGCAGCGCTCGGCTTGGACCCTTCGGCTGCGCTCAGGGCAGGCTCGCGGGGGCGCCCGTCCCGACACAAGCGGGCGCCTCACGCGCGGCTGACACCGTAGGCATTGAGCACATCCTGCAGGGTTACAATGCCTTCCAGTTGGTGCACGTCGGCGCGGTTCACCACCGGCAAAATTTCGATCTGATTCGCGCCCATGCGCTCCAGCGCCAGGTCGAGCCCGTGGTCGGCGTGGATGTGCGGAAAAACCTGCGCATCCACCAGATCGCCGAGTTTCTTATCCGCACCTTCCTCGAGTTCGCCCTCCAGCCACGCGAGGTTGATCACGCCAATCACGCCCCGCTGATCTGTTAGCAGCCAAGTTCGGACTCCACTCGATCGAGCCCGCTTCAAAGCTTCCCGCACGGTGAGCTCCGCCGGCAGCGACTCGCTGGCAGTCTGCATGACCGTCATTACCTGGCGCTGACCGTATCGCTGGCGCGTCTCGGCAGTTGGCAGGTGGATGCCATCCTGCACAGCCAGCGCTTCGTAGATGGGCTCGTGCTGCAATCGCGAGGCTATGAAAAGGCTCACCAGATTCGCGATCATCAGGGGAACGATCACCGCGTAATCCTGCGTCATTTCGAAGATCATCAGCACCGAGGTCATGGGAGCGCGCACTACGCCCGCGAACACCGCGCCCATTCCAACGATTGCGTAAGCGCCCGGCATGGCCGTGTGAGCGGGGAAAAAATGATGCGCCACGGTCCCAACACTGCCTCCCAGCATCGCGCCGATAAATAAGGACGGCCCAAAAATACCGCCCGCGTTGCCCGAAGCATAGCTGGTGGTCACAGCTACGAGTTTTAGGACTACCAGCAGCAGCATCATTCTGAACGCCATATTTCCGTTCAGCGCGTCGCCGACATATCCATAACCCACGCCCATCACCTGCGGCACAAACCATCCCATCAGCCCTACGAGCAAGCCGCCGGCTACTGGCTGGAACCAAACCGTTTTCAGCGGAAACCGCAGGAAGCGCGCCCGTATCCCCAGCAAGAGCCTGGTAAACACTGCCGAAACCGCGCCGCCGGCGACGCCGAGCACCGCATACACCGCGAACTCGGCCGGATGCACCAGTTGATATTGCGGAACCTTGAAGAGGGGATGATTGCCAAGCGACACGCGCAGAACCATCCAAGCCGTCGCCGAGGCCAGCACCACGGCGCCCATCACCGGGGCGTAGAGATCGCCTGTGATCTCCTCCAGCGAAAATAGCACTGCTGCCAGCGGCGTATTGAAAGCGGCTGCAATGGCGGCCGCCGCTCCCACGGGGATCAACTTCTTCACTTGCTCGGTGGAGAGTCCGAGGAAGCGTCCGAGCACGGAACCGATGCCCGCGCCAACTTGCACGGAAGGCCCTTCGCGTCCCAGCGGAATTCCACTGGCTAGTGTCGCCGAGGTGCAGAAAAACTTGCCCAGCACGGTGCGCAGCGTGATGCGCCCTCCACGGGCGAAGAGCGCCGCCTTGGTCTGCGGCACGCCGCTGCCGCGCGCATTCGGAAAATAGCGCGATAGCAGGTAGCCGATGCCGAGCGAGCCCACGACCGGGAACAGCAAACGCCGCCATGGAGCGCCGCCCGCCGGATACAGCCGCATCCCCATGCGTTCCGTCAGCAGGATGAAGGCGACGACGGCCAAGCCAGTCAAGGCGCCGATCACCAACGCCAAAACCAGAAAGACTTGCCCCTCACGTTGCCGCAGCTCGGCTAGGCGCCGTAACAGCGAGTCTCTCCAACTCCCGCTCGTCGTCTGGATGGTTTCGGTCATCGCCCAGGAATTTCTTCCTTAGAGAATAGCGCACTGGATTGGCGTTTAGGGGACTCTGATCAAGTCCTCGCCAGCGAGATGGGATGCGCTCAAAGCACGACCCTCAACGGCTAAAGCCGCTTGTTTAGTGGGTCCTTACGGCATGGCTGAAGCCATGCCCTTTCAAAGTTCTCCATGAACGGACTCAATCAGAGGTTCTCTAGGGGTGGCTGAAAAAATGAATCAGCGCGTTCCACCTCGGCGGTTTTCGAGACGTGCGAGCCGGAAGGATGCTCGGCGCTGGATCTCACTTCTTCTTTTGAGAGGCTTGCCACTCCGCCCGCATACGGTCCATGGTCGGCTGAAGCTGTTGTGGATCGCGAATGAGATTTAGAAAAAATGCCTGCGTGTCGAACCCGATCACACCGCCGAGATTGCGGTACGCCTCAGGCAAGGGAGGTCCTCCGGGCGTGCCCGCTACGGGAATCGTTGGCGGGAGTTGAAGGGCGTACATGCCGCCGCCTGCCAGCGCCTGATGCGGGTACTGCATGAGCCAAAGGCAATTGTGACCGTCCGCGATGCTGCTGGCAGAGACAACCGCCCATTGGCCGCCGTCCGCGGGAGAAGGCGCCTGACAGCTCCAGAGCTGGGCTTGCGGAACGTACACCGTGGGTTCGTCGATCCCGTACTCGTCCAAGAGGATGTGGTTCAGTCCGCGCTGCTGCACGAAAGTTTCGACTTCCGGGAGAGCCTGGTTCCAGTCGAGGTTGGAGTCATTCACCAGGAGGTAGCCCGGCCGTCCCCTGCTGAGCACGTTCAGGAAGGGAAAATAATGTGGATAGGCCCACACGGCGGTGGCCACGGAGGCAGCCGCGAGGCCTATGGTCGCCCATTTTCCCGCGCGCGCGCCGCGCCAGTTCAAGCGCTGCAGCGACTCCAACATGCCGGGCAGCGGGGCGAGCAGAAGAATCAGCAGCGCCAGCGCGATGGAGAAATGACGAATGCTGAGGTCCAGCCGATTCAGCATGCACGCGGCCACGAAGACCACCAGCGAGACCCACAGCGCGCGCCAGTGCAGTTCCATGCCGCTGGGGATGGCGGATACTTTTCCTGCGGAACGGCCTCTCAAGAGGAAGGCAATCGCCACCGCGAAAAGGAGCAAAAGAAGAAACGCCAGCGGCGACTTCAAGACACACAGCACCGGAAAATAAAACCAGACGCCATGGGAATACGTGTGGCCCAGAATGTAGGTTGGTCGGCTCCCGGCGCTTAAGGCGAACGCCGCCAGACCGCGCAAGTACTTCCACGGTGGCATGAGCAACCGCCGCAGCAATGGCGACGCGGGAAAGTGCGGAATGACGCTGTAGGAATCCGTCGGCTCGTTCCAGGAGAGGACAAAATAGAAAACGTACACGAAGCCGGCGGCCCAAAGCGTGGCCTTGGCCAGGTTGCGCCAGGCGCGGCGGCGCCAGGCACGCCGCGCGGCCTTCTCGGTTGGCTGCTCCGGGACGCCGCGCCAACGCAAGCTCAGAGCGACCCCCAGAAAGACGAAGAACAACAATCCGGAGGAGAATTTCGAAAGAAAAGCGCCGGCCAACGCCAGGCCAAACTTGAGGACAGTCCAGCGCGAGGGAGAGCGCCACATCTCAGGAAGTTGCCAGACGGCGAGGACCCAGAAAAGCGTGACCGCAATATCGGTGATTACAAGCGGACCGAAGGCGAGAAAGGCCGGCATGCTCGCGTAAACCGAGAGGCACAACAGCCCTCCCCAGACACCTCCCAGTCGTGAGGCATAAACGTAAATAACAAAGCCCAGCAGCAAGGTGAGCAACAGCATGGGCGCTCGGGCCCACATGAGGGTGGAGTAGGGATCGTTCCAGCGCATGATGAGCCAGTGGCCGAATACCCACTCTCCCAGAAATCCGTTGAACATTTTGCCGCTGAAGCTCCAGGAAATATTCGAGTAGTCGGCGTGCACTCCACGGAGGACCAGGGGCAGCGCGGCCACTGCTTTTGCCAGGGGCGGATGCTCCTCGTTTAGCCGCAGATCGAGCTTCTGCAGATAGCTAACTCCAGCGCCGATGTGAGCTATTTCATCAAACGTTATCGACTCATGCCGCGCGGCGCCCCCGGCGAGCACCGCCATCATGGCTAGGAGTAAAGCTACTGCCGCGAAGACTCTTCCGGATTGCACGATCGGCATTTCCCTTGGCCTGGTTGCGAGATTCTTGCCTGCTGCGGGATGGTACGTAAACGTTGGGAGAAGAGTTCCCGAGTGGGAAGCCCCATCCCAGCCGGTAAGTATAACTTATCTTCTCTTCGTCTCGAGCAGACAGGCGTAGCGCATGTCGCTAGTAACTACGGCCAGAGAGAAAACGAGGGTGCCCCATTCATTCGCGTTTTTTGCGAGTGAGTGGGTCGGGTTTTACGCCGATTGCTTCACTCGTCGAACATCGGAACAACAAAAAGGCTTC